>Ga0138256_10000494_pt1 | contig 43149 bp, 37 predicted proteins | sample KNB2016incub_MG_FD_105486 | JGI IMG/M metagenome (GOLD analysis project Ga0138256, IMG submission 105486) | Active sludge microbial communities from wastewater in Klosterneuburg, Austria - KNB2014incub_MG | ecosystem: Engineered > WWTP > Activated sludge > Unclassified | place: Austria... | reverse complement strand
TTACTTCGAACTCCCAGAATGAACGAAGCAGTTCAGCTAATATACAGTATGGATAAGGGTTTGAGCGAAAATAAAAACAGGACAAGTGGAAATAATTCCAGCTTGTCCTGTGAAGTCGGGATGGCAAGATTCGAACTTGCGACCTCCTGGTCCCAAACCAGGCGCGATAACCGGGCTACGCTACATCCCGAACTATGGTTATCGATTTGTAAAAAAAAATTCGATCAAGATGGCAAGATTTGAACTTACGATCTTCCCGATAGCAATCGGGACGCAATTTAACCGGGCTACGCTACATCCCGAACTATTGGTTACCGATCTTTTACTTTTTTTTGTAGAGGGTAGGATTTGATCCGCCACATGGTGGAACCGTTTAAACCCTCTCCTTAAAACTGCGGAGAGGGTGGGATTCGAACCCACGGTACAGTTTAACCCGTACGACGATTTAGCAAACCGTTCCTTTCGGCCTCTCAGGCACCTCTCCTAACCTTCCCTTATTTTGTAAGGGGTGGCAAAAATACAATTCTAACTGTTATAACCCAAAACTAAATCTTAAAAAACAGGTTTATTTTATGTATATCTTTTTATCAATTTTTTATTACCCTCTATTTGAAATTTTATATAAAAAAAATCCAAATTCAACTAAGAATCTGGACCTATTATAAGTGCTTGGTTAATTTTTTACATGGCTGCTAAATGTACCTTTTGCTGAAGTTCCAGCACGCTCTCTTTAAATAAACTATCTGTATCCATCAGGTCTTTTACCGTTTGACAACTGTGTATTACAGTTGTATGATCCCTGCCACCAAAATGCTCTCCAATTGTTTTTAATGAATTTTTTGTAAATGCTTTAGCCAGATACATAGTTATTTGTCTTGCCTGCACAATTTCACGTTTACGTGTTTTTTGCAACAGCTTATCATAAGGTACATCAAAATACTCACATACCATTTTTTGTATGGTATCGATTGTTATTTCCTTACTGGAGGATTTTACAAAATTACGAAGTACTTTTTTTGTCAATTCTAAATCAATTTCCCTTTTATTTAGCGAAGATTGTGCCAACAATGAAATTAATGCACCTTCCAGTTCACGAACATTACTGTTCATATTATACGCAATATATTTTACCACTTCCTGTGGCATTTCCAGCCCGTCGTTCTTCATCTTCAACCGTAATATTTCAATCTTGGTATCGTAATCGGGTACCTGTAAATCGGCGCTTAATCCCCATCGAAAACGGCTAAGTAATCTTTCCTGAACACCTTCCAGGTCTTTAGGCGCTTTATCGCTTGTTAATATCAGTTGCTTACCACTTTGGTGTAAGTGATTAAAGATGGAGAAAAATGCATCCTGCGATTTTTCGGCACGGCTAAAAAACTGTACATCATCAATTATTAATACATCAATCAACTGGTAAAAATGTATAAAATCGTTGATGGCTCCGTTACGGCCGTGATCTATAAACTGGTTAATGAACTTTTCGGAACTTACATATAGTACCACTTTATTGGGATGTAACCTTTTTACTTCATTGCCAATTGCCTGCGCTAAGTGAGTTTTACCTAAGCCAACACTGCTATAAATTACTAAAGGATTAAAAGAAGTTGTACCCGGTTTTTCTGCAACAGTTTTTCCAGCCCTGCGTGCTACCCGGTTACAATCACCTTCTACAAATGCATCAAAAGTGTATGCTTGATTCAGTTGCGGATCAATCTGCATTTTTTTGAGCCCGGGAATAACAAATGGGTTCTTAACTGGATTATTTATTACAAGCGGAAAATCCATTTCATTATTTGAGTAAGATTTGTAACCCTGCCCCGGAACATCTACGGTTTGAGGTTTGTTTTTACTATTGCCACTGTCAACCATTATCCTATATTCAAGCCTGGCATCTTTTCCAAGTTCTCTTTTTAATGTTTTTGCCAGCAGCGATACATAATGTTCTTCAAGGTACTCATAAAAAAACTGGCTAGGAACCTGTATAGTTAAAATCTTTTCTTTTAAGGCAACTGGTTTTATTGGTTCAAACCATGTTTTGAAATGCTGCCATTCTACAATGTCTTTTATTATATCTAAACAGTTTGTCCATACTTTTTCAAAAGCTTTCTCCATTAGTTCCTTAGCAATTTATATATCGAGTTATGAATTGTATCTTCTTTGGTTGCCGGTTTAATTTTTTAGAACAAACTTGTTCACAAAAATCTTCGCAGGACAGCGAATATCGAATAAAATGTTGAAAAAAAAATTTTTTATTCATTTGTTTTTTCCCAATCAATAACAGAATGCAATCTTATCTTACCTATATCTCAAAATACATATCAAATTTTAAAGTACAATATCAAATTATAAGTTTTACAATATAGTTGATTTACAGGCACCTTACATAATTTTTAGTATAGATAGCCACTTAACTTAAACCAGACAAATGAGCAAAAAGAAGTAAAATATTTTTTTTAACTTTTAATATTTTTACCCTCGTTTTACAAAAATTCTGGAATCTCTATGCATTTATTATTTTGTTTTTTAAATCCGAGAAAGAACAAAAAGTAAGATAGTCCTTTTTATCTTAAAGAAAGAATGGTTTTAAAAAATAATTTTGATAAAAAATAGGATTACTTTTGAATACTAAATTACTTATATGAGTTACGAATTAACAGGCAAATTAGTTGCCAAATACGATACCGTACAACGTACCGAAACATTTAAAACGAGAGAGTTTGCCGTTGAAAAAACAGAAGATATTAATGGTCGCACTATAACCAACTATGCCAAGTTTCAATGCGTACAGGATAAGACTACCATTATTGACCGTGTAAATATTGGAGACGAAATAAAAGTGTACTTTAATATTAAAGGCAGTAAATGGGAAAAAGACGGCAAGATAAATTACATTACTAATTTGGATGCATGGCGTATTGAACAGATTTTACAACCCGGCATTGCAAAAACCGATAATGAGTACCTGGAACCCCTGGATACTTTTTCGGCAACAGCTCCTGATGCAGTTGACGACCTGCCGTTTTAAACTATATTGCTTACTTTTTTTATTTCAGGCAAATTAAGCTGCAAAATATAATATAATTAAAAGCTTTTTGGATAGAACCCAAACGCTATGCAACAAAAAATCTCTTTCAAACTTCTTCCATCAGAAGCAGCTGATGATTGGACTATAAAAAAATATATAGCCAATGCAACCAGTAATAAATTAAGTTCGGTAACAGGGTATCATATTACCAGGCAATCTATAGATGCCCGTTCAAAAACCATTTGGGTAAATATTACTGTAAATGCTTTTATAAATGAGCCTTTTGAGCAAAGAAAAATTCAGCAATTTATTTTTAAGGATGTAAGTAAAGCTGGTAAAAAAATAATTATCATCGGCGCAGGGCCTGCAGGTTTATTTGCTGCCCTTCATCTGATTGAACATGGAATTAAACCCATTATTTTAGAACGAGGAAAAGATGTACGAAGCAGGCGAAGAGATTTAGCCTTATTGAATAAGCAGGGAATTATTAACCCCGATAGCAATTATTGTTTTGGTGAAGGAGGCGCCGGTACATATAGTGATGGAAAATTGTACACCCGAAGTTCTAAACGTGGTGATATTGACAGGATTTTAAACCTGTTTGTAAATTTTGGCGCCGAAGAAAAAATATTGTACCAAAGCCATCCACACATTGGCACCAATAAATTGCCGCAGATAATTACTGCCATGCGCAAATTGATTATTGAAAGTGGAGGAGAATTTTTATTCGATAAAAAGGTGGTTGATATTAATTTCAACAATCAAAAAATAAATGCTGTTATTACTGCCGATGGAAATAAATTTGAAGCCGATGCATTTATACTGGCAACCGGACACAGTGCCAGAGATATTTTTGAGCTGCTTCACAAAAAGCAAATTTTAATTGAAGCCAAGGAATTTGCATTGGGTGTTCGTATTGAACATCCGCAAGCGCTGATAGATAATATTCAATATGGAGCTTACCAAACCACATCTAAGGAATCAATTTTTAAACGTAATGAATTTTTACCGCCGGCATCATATAATTTAGTACAACAGGTAAATGGCAGGGGTGTTTTTTCGTTTTGTATGTGCCCCGGTGGAATTATTGCACCAGCAGCTACCGCCACCGGAGAAATTGTGGTAAATGGATGGAGCCCCTCTAAAAGAAATAATCCTTTTGCAAACAGTGGTATTGTGGTACAGGTAAAAAAAGAAGATGCATTAAAAGCGTTAAAAATTGCTAATAAAAAAAATACCCATATTAACGACCCTTTATTGCTGATGCGTTTTCAACAATTAGTAGAACAAAATTGCTTTAATGCCGGTGCTGGTAAATTTATGGCTCCTGCACAACGATTGGCCGATTTTTGTACTAATACACTTTCGGCTACATTGCCTAATAATTCCTATTTACCAGGCTTGCAGCCCGCAATGCTTAAAAATGTGTTACCAAATTTTATACATCAATCATTGGCAGAGGCATTTTTAATTTTTGGTAAAAAACTAACGGGATATTATACTAATGAAGCTGTGGTTGTGGCCACAGAAAGCCGCACTTCTTCCCCTGTACGCATTCCACGCCACTCCGAAAATTTAAACCATCCCCAATTAAAAAATTTATATCCCTGTGGCGAGGGTGCCGGTTTTGCTGGGGGAATTGTAAGCGCTGCCATGGATGGCGAAAGAATTGCCCGCCAACTTATAATTAAAATTTAGTACCCAGCTTACCGCTTATAAATACACTGTTATTAATTACTGTTAGCTACGTATTTTTGATGTATAAAAAACAAAATATAATGAATGTTTTAGAAGTACATGACCTTAAAAAATATTTTGCCACGCAAAAAGCTGTTGATGGTATAAGTATGAATATTGAGGAAGGAGGAATTTTTGGATTGCTTGGCCCTAATGGCGCCGGCAAAACAACTTTACTCCGCATGATAACCGGTATCTTTTACCAGGATAGCGGTGATATTATTTTTGATGGCAAAAAATTTAACCCCGAAAAAGATATAGCCCATATTGGCTATATGCCCGAAGAAAGAGGGCTTTATAAAAAAATGAAAATTGGTGAACAAGCAATTTACCTGGCAAGGTTAAAAGGTTTAAGCAAATCCGACGCCAATGCAAAAATTAAAGTTTGGTTTGAAAGGCTGGAAATGGAAAGCTGGTGGAATAAGAAAGTGGAAGATTTGAGTAAAGGTATGAGCCAAAAATTACAATTTGTAACAACTGTATTACACAACCCTAAACTTATTATTTTAGATGAACCTTTTAGTGGGTTAGACCCTGTAAATGCCAACCTTATAAAAGATGAAATTTTTAATCTTGCAAAAAACGGCAGTACGGTTATCTTTAGCACACATCGCATGGAGCAGGTAGAAGAGATTTGCAACCGTATTGTGCTGGTTAATAAAGGAAAAAATATTTTAGATGGCACTATTGCTAACATAAAAAATAATTTTAAAGAAAACATCTATAGCCTGCTGGCAGATAATTTACCATCACAAGAAAATGCAACATTATTTGAAGTGGTAAATCAAAAACCAGGAAAGTTGCTGTTAAAATTAAAAGATAACATTAAACCAAATGATGTGCTACTTCATTTTATAAATGCAGGGTCGGCTATACATGCTTTTAATGAAGTGCTTCCATCGTTAAATGAAATATTTATTAAACTGGTAGAGGGAACAGCCACTGCCAGGCAGTTTCAAAATGTAAACTGAGGTTAAAAAAAAATTATTATGAACAAAATATTATTGATTTTAAATAGAGAATATCTTTCCAGGGTTAAAAAAAAGTCATTCTTATTTACCACTATATTATTTCCTGCTATGTTTATAGCAATAATATTTGGCACCAGTTACCTGGGCAATTCTGTACAAAAACTGGATATTGCCGTAATAGACAGCTCAGGGTATTTTGGAGATAGCCTTTTAGCAAAAGTAAATGCTATGGACAGCTCAATAATTTTTTCGCCCGTAAAAGACACAGCGGTACAAAGTAATTTTCGCAATGCCGGTTATGATGGTTATATTATTATTCCGCCAGTTGTCTGGCAAACGGGCAGAAAAAATATAAAATTTATAACAGATAAAACACATGGCGTCGGTACCGAAAGCCTGATTGACAACAAGCTTAATGTAATTTGGAATGAAGTAGTAAATGAAAAACTGGGTATTGATAATGAAAAGAAAATTGTACTCAGCACAAGTAGTATAAGTATTAAAGAAGAAAATCAAAAGAACAAAAATTCTAATTCTTCCGTATCATCAACTATAGGATATGTTTGTGGGTTTTTAATTTATTTTATATTGCTTATTTATGGTTCGCAGGTTATGATGGGAGTAATGGAAGAAAAAACCAACCGCATAGCCGAAGTGGTTGTATCATCTGTAAAACCTTTTCAACTAATGTTGGGTAAAATAATTGGTATAAGCCTGGTAGCGCTTACACAATTTTTTATTTGGGTAGCCTGTATTTTCCTGGTATATACAGTTGGTAAAATAATGGGGTCCGAAAGCGCTGTTGCCGGATCTATAGTTACAGGTATTCAAAAATCATTTGCAAGCGTAAATCTTCCACTCATTTTGGGTTGTTTTGCATTTTATTTTATGGGAGGTTTTTTCTTTTATTCATCATTATATGCAGCAATTGGCAGCGCCATTAATGAAGATGTAAGAGAAGCTCAATCATTAAGTTTTCCTATTACACTGCTAATAATATTTGCCATATTTATGATGACAGTAGCTATCAGGGATCCAAGTGGACCAATTGCTGTTTGGGGTAGCATTATTCCTTTTACATCTCCAATTGTAATGATGGCCAGGCTTCCTTTTGGTGTACCGGATACCGTACCTGTTTGGCAATTAATTTTATCAATGGTATTATTGGTAATTGGTTTTTTATGTACAACCTGGATTGCTGCAAAAATTTACCGTACTGGTATTTTAATGTATGGGAAAAAAACAACCTGGAAAGAAATGATAAAATGGGCTTTTAGAAAATAATGGTTACAACAAAAAAACGCTCCTTAAAAGGAGCGTTTTTTATAAACTTATTTTAAAGGTTCGGTTTGCGGTACTGCTAAAGTTGATTTTGGTTTTGAAGCTTTTTCAATAGCTCGGTTCAGCTCATCGGTAAGATATTTATTAATCACTTTCCAGCTGATAATAAGCAATGCTATAAATGTTCCCAGCATTAAACCAAGTAAACTATAAATTAATTTTGATTTTTTTGTTTTATCAAATGGCGGCTCCGGTTTATCAAGCGGTTCAATGATAGGTGTTTCTTTTTGTAAACGATAAGCAGCAGATTCCCGGTTATTTACAGCATAATAATACTGCGATTGTACAGTAGCTTTATCTTGTGCCAGGTTTGATTTTGGTAAACTATACCGCTGAAGACCTTCATTGGTAAAGAAAGTGCTTTCATCAAGTTTTACTGCTCTTTTATCAAGCTCATTTAATACATTCTGTAACGAATCTGCTTTTTTTACTGCAAACTCAAAATCAATTTGAGCTTTTTTCTTTTTAAGGTCAATATAAAATTCTGATAATTTATCTATATAAACATAACTTACTTCTCGTACAAGGTCGGGGTTGCTGTTAGTAAAATATAGTTCCAGGATACCGTTCTTATTTATTTTAGCAACAAATGCAAGTTGAAGCAGGTTACTGGCGATATTAATTTTATTAAGACTGTCTTTGGGTCGTTCTATTTTTTCGTTTTGCATAAACCCTGTATGCTTGTTGTTCTCATCAATGATTAAATCGGATACGGTTTTGTTTTGCATAGAAGGGATTTTTGCCATAGCCACCGCTTCCCTGGTGCGCCTGCTGGTAGCAAGCTCCACAATATTAATAGATGCATCGCCGGTAAAAGATTTTGTTATATCGCCTAACCCCAACAGGCTGCTAATGGTAGAACCCGGGTTGCTTTCAGTTGTACCATTTAATGGAAACACAGTTGATTTTGATGTGTATAACAACAAACTTTGGTTTGCCATATAAAAGAAAAGGCCACCAAAGGCTAATGCAATAATTGCAATTAACCAACTGTATTTTTTAACCCGGTGTAATAATTCTTTTATAAGCTCAATATTGTTCATTCCTAAATGATTTTAGCCGTAATTAATTAACAATTTTTAAAAGGTATGCAGTTAATGCAATAGGAATAGTTGAAACCACTACTTGTATCAGTGTGTCTGTAAATTCGGCTCCTTGCGGCCTGGATGGTACAGTTACAGTTGATCCTGCTTTTACCTTTGGATAAAAATGCAGGAAAAACAAGTTAGTAGTTCTTCTGCTTTTGCCATTGGCATAAGTTACATATATCCTTTTTCGCCATGGCCTTATTCCATATCCGCCGGCTTTATCAACATAGTATCCTACGTTTGAATGTTCTTTATCAAAAGTTAATTTTAATGGCGATTGTACTACACCTTTAACCGTAACAAAAGGGTTTATTTCGGGAATAAACACTATATCGCCTTCCTGAAGTATAATATCGTACTTTGAATTTTTATATTTTAAAGCCTTATAAAGATCAATGCTGATAGGCTCTGTAGCTGCCTCTGCTATAGAAGCTGCAGAAGAATCTAATTTAATATTTCCTAAAGAATCTGAAGATGCAGCAACTTGTTTTGAAATATTCTCTCTAAAAAATTGTGTTTTTCTGCGATACAAAATGGCGCCACTCAAATCTGCATTTTCTTTTAGTCCGCCTGCCCGTTGTATGTAAGATGATAATCTTTCCGATTTACTTAGTCGTGGATAAGGGCCTTCATATTGAACTAACCCGTTTAAATTTACCAATTGCTGAAGTTCAAAAGTTGGGTTTTTACGTACATATATCTGGTCAAAAGGTTTTAATAAAATATTTGCAGATACTTTGTCCAGCTCAAGAGTTGGAGACACTTTGATTGTTTTTACTATTGTACGGGTTGGTTGCTGCATACCTTTGGCCGAATCAATATCAACCACACTCGATATTTCAATTCGTCCATACTCGGCAGATTGTTTTAATCCACCAGATAAATATAAAAGATCCTGCAATGTCATTCCGCCATATTTATTTACTTTACCTTCCTGTCTTACTTCACCAAAAATCTCTACATATTGCCTGTCGGCAAATTGATTGGCATTAAATAACAATACCTGATCGTTGGCAAATAACTCTACATTATACTTGCTGGCGGTATCGTTGGTAGTTATATCCGTTAAATTTACTTCTACCTTGCTGGCTTTTATGTTGGTGCTATCGCCACCACCTCTAAAAATATAGGCTCTTGGCAAATAGGTGTTTCTTGTAATACCACCTGCCCTGTTTATCAAATCAAAAAGTTTATCACCTTTCCTGGCTTCGTATTGGCCGGGATATGATATTTCGCCCTTCATTTCAATTTTATTAATGAGGCCGGGGTTTACGGCAATTACTTTTACAATATCACCATCTACCAATGGAAAATCAGTTTTAGTAAACCTGGCATCATGTGTTGGATTAATGATGGCAGTTGCATTTACATCCTCAATAACTTGTTTCTCTAATTCGGTACGATAAACTTTTACACCGCTTGAAAATGCATCCCTCTCCAATCCACCAGAATATTGCAATAAAGCTTTCATGCCCTCATCATTTTTTAACTGGTAATACATTGGACGCTTAAATTTTCCTTCGGCTTTTACTTTTTTTGCAACTGTTGTTAAAATAACAAAGTCATTATTTTCAAGGTAGATGTGCTTTCCAAAATCGCCGGTGGTAAGGTATTTATAAACATCTAATTCATCAATAACCCGACCGTTACGTTTAATTTGAATATTACGCAAATTGGCCAGGTTAGTTGGGCCGCCGGCCAACGCAATTACATTAAATGCATTAGTAAAAGCCGATACTGTAACCGGACCTTGTTTTCTTACTTCACCAGCTACGTTAATAGAAATAGTACGAGGCTGGCCAATAGATACCGATATGTTTGTTGAAGGAGGCACAAAAGATTTAAACCTTTGTGTTAGCAATGAACGTACTTGTTCAAATGTAAGTCCCTGTAAATAAATCTTACCAATGCTTGTAGGAAATATAGAACCATCTCTTGCAACGGTGTAATCTAAAGTTGCTTCGGCGCCATTCCACAGTGATACAATTATTTGGTCGTACACACCAATAGGATAATCTAATGGTGGTGTTGAAAGTTCTGTAATGGCTGCCACCGCTCCTGATCTGAAAAGACTCATACCATAAGTATCATCTGTAGGGTTTATAGATTGCGGTGTTACTTCTTTAACCAAACTGTCTTTTTCGATCTTGTCTTTTAATGAAAAATTATTATCGCTACCCGTTTTTTTTCCATCAGTATTTTTATCTTTTAAAATATCATAAAATTGCCCAGGCGATATTTGGGTTGGTAAGATAGGAATATCGGGGATGTTAGGGTCTTTTATGGGATTTTGTGCAACAGCATTAATCATAAACAAAAAGAATGCAATGAAAACGCAAATTGCTTTTTTAAAAAGGATATAAAACTGCCCAGAAGTTTGTAACATGTGTTGGGGGTTGATATTCAAAATTTTAATTGCTGGCAAATATAATAATTTATTTAACTGGCTGCCGTAAAGCTTCTTCATACGATGTGTATATCTCTTTTATAATTTCAGCAGCTGGTTTTATATTTTTAATAATGGCGCTTACCTGTCCAATTTCCAATTCACCGTCTTCTAAATTTCCTTCAAACATTCCTTTTTTTGCTCTTCCTCTTCCCAATAGTTTTTGAAGTTCTTCGGCAGGCGCACCTTTTTTTTCTGCATCAGAAACCTGTTGATAAAAATTATTTTTCAAAAGCCTTACCGGCGTTAGTTTTTTTAATGTAAGTTGTGTATCCCCTTCATTTGCTTGTATCACAAGTTTTTTAAAATCATCGTGCGATGAAGCTTCAACGCTTGCTACAAACCTGCTACCTATTTGTACTCCATCGGCGCCCAGTATCATGGCAGCCAGCATTTGCCTGCCTGTGGCTATGCCACCTGCAGCAATAACCGGAATACTTACCGCTTTGCAAACTGCAGGTATTAAAACCATGGTTGTTGTTTCCTCTTTTCCATTGTGGCCACCGGCTTCAAATCCTTCTGCTACCACAGCATCGCATCCAGCTTCTTGCGCTTTTAATGCAAATTTGCTGCTACTTACCACATGCACAACAGTGATACCATGTTGTTTTAAAATACTCGTCCAGGTTTTGGGATTGCCTGCCGATGTAAATACAATTGGAACTTTTTCTTCAATAATAATTTCTATATGCTTATCAATATCAGGATACAGCATGGGTACATTTACGCCAAATGGTTTTTCGGTTGCTGTTTTGCATTTTTTGATATGCTCTCTCAATACATCAGGATACATACTGCCACTGCCTATTAACCCCAGGCCTCCGGCATTGCTTACTGCACTTGCCAACCGCCAGCCGCTTGCCCATATCATACCGGCTTGCACTATCGGATAGCTTATATTAAACAACCTGGTTACACGGTTTTGCATCTATATTTAATGTTTTTTCAAATATCGTTAAAAATGATTAACGAATAGAAAGTACTTTGAAACGCAAAGTAAATGATTTTATTTCATTTTTCAGCAGTTTTTTGGGCTATTAAGCTTAAAATAAATAATGGTTACGTAATAGTGATACAGGAAATATCAATCCATAGATTTTCCGCCACTTAAATCTATTGCGGTATTATCACCAATATTAAGACTACGGTTTACGCCTTTAACTTCCGCATCGCTGCCTATTAGCGAATGGCTGAGTACAATTTCAAACAGATTTGAATAAGCGCCGATGATTGAATTTTTTATAATTGCGTGATTGATTTTTGTATGCTCGCCAATGGCAACATTGGGGCCAATTACAGAATTTTTTATATCGCAGCCTGCTGATATGCTTACAGGTGGAATGATGATGGTGTTTTCAAACATTTGTCCGTCGGATACATTGCCGCCAAATTTTTTTAATAAGGTTGCATTAGATTCCAGCAGGGTTTCTTTTTTGCCACAGTCAAACCAGTTTATCACTTTAAATGATTTAAATCTTGCCCCACTTTGCATCATACATTCCAAAGCATCGGTAAGGCTAAACTCCTCATAGCCTTTATCATTGGTAACAGTAAGTTTTTCCAGGCACGAAAACATAATAGCAGTTTCTTTTATCTTGTACACACCAACCAATGCCATATTACTTTTTTGTATTGATGGTTTTTCAACTACCCGGCTTATAAAACCATCTTCTTCAATTTCTGCAACACCAAAATTTCTTGGGTCATCCACTCTTTTTACTCCCAGCATAGACACTTGAGCATTTATTATTTCTTTTACATCAAAATCGGCAATGGTATCACCCAAAATAATAATCACTTCATCATCTCCCACCAATTCCTTCGTAAGATTTACAGCATGTCCGGTACCGAATCTTTCATTTTGTTGTACAAACGAACTATTCAGTTCGGGATATTCTGTTTCAACATAATCCTGTATTTTTTCGCCCAGGTAACCAATAATAAAAATAAAATCGTTTATACCTGCTTCATGCAACTGATCTACAATGATACTGAGTATTGTTTTACCTGCAAGCGGTATTAACGCCTTAGGTTGTGTATATGTATGCGGACGAAGCTTTGTGCCTGCACCCGCTACGGGAATGATTGCCTTCATTATTAAAAACTAAACTGCCAATGGACAGTACATTTAGTTTATACTATGTTTTCTAATACCTGAAACGGGTGTGAAAGTAGTAAATTTTATGTAATTATAACACTATAGCTTTAGTTAGTAAATCTAATAATGAAGTAAACCACCCACTGCTTATATTTGCGTTTCTAATATTACAATATGCAAAACGATACAATTGTATTTGATTTAATCAACAAAGAACTACAACGGCAGCGTAATGGTATTGAACTGATAGCTTCCGAAAATTTTACCAGCATGCAGGTAATGCAAGCCATGGGTACAGTGCCAACTAATAAATATGCTGAGGGTTATCCTGGTAAAAGATATTATGGTGGTTGTGAAGTGGTGGACGAAATTGAACAACTGGCCATTGACCGTTTAAAAAAAATATTTAACTGTAGTTGGGCCAATGTGCAACCACATAGTGGTGCCCAGGCAAACGGTGCCGTTTTTTTAGCCGTGATGAAACCCGGTGAAAAATTTATGGGCCTTGATTTAAGTATGGGTGGGCATCTTACTCATGGAAGCCCTGCCAACTTTAGCGGCAAAACATACCAGGCTATTCATTATGGGGTTACAAAGGAAGGCATTGTTGACTACGACCAATTAGAAGCAAAAGCAAGAGCCGAAAAACCAAAAATGATTATCTGTGGCGCATCGGCATACAGCAGGGATTGGGATTACAAACGCATACGTGCTGTTGCCGACGAAATTGGCGCAATCGTATTTGCTGATATTGCACACCCGGCTGGACTAATAGCCGCTGGTTTATTAAACGACCCTTTTGAACACTGTCATATCGTTTCTTCTACCACACATAAAACATTGCGTGGGCCAAGAGGCGGTATCATTATGCTTCGCCAGGATTTTGAAAACCCCTGGGGCATTAAAGACCCTAAAGGAAATTGTAGGATGATGAGTTCGTTATTAGACCTGGCTGTTTTCCCAGGCACACAGGGTGGCCCGCTTGAACATGTAATTGCTGCCAAAGCAGTTGCCTTTGGCGAAATACTTACTGATGAATTTAAAACTTATGGCAAACAAATTATACAAAATGCACAAGCTATGGCCAAAGCTTTTGTGAGCCGTGGTTATAATCTTATCAGCAATGGCACCGATAATCATTTAATGCTTATTGACCTCCGCAATAAAAACATAACCGGTAAAAAAGCACAGGAAACTTTGGACAAAGCCCATATTACTTTAAATAAAAATGCCGTTCCCTTTGATGACAAAAGCCCTTTTGTAACATCGGGTATAAGGGTGGGTGTACCAGCCATTACAACAAGGGGCATGAAAGAAGGACAGATGGAAACTGTGGTAGCTTTTATTGATAAAGTGCTTATGAATATAGATGATGAAACAGTAATTGCAAGTGTTGCTGAAGAAGTAAAATTATTTATGAAGGAGTTCCCTTTGTATCCAGCGTTGGGATAAGTTTTGTTTTCCGAAGTAACTTTCCCTGGCTTTGTGTGTGGCCGAGGACCTTGCATCAATAAAATAGATTGTTCCGTAAAAACAATGTCCATTACAAATGAAGTTGCAGGTAAGCAACATAAATTACCTTCCCTCTCACTGACGCAAGTGTTCGGCCAAAGCCGATCACTTGATGCCGCTTAAATCAGTCCCGATTGCATCGGGAAATTTGAAAAACAAAAGTAGATTACATTTACCCAAGTAAAATTCAAGATTATATGTCCGGTAAATATAAAATAGGTGACGATGTTATACCTCATTTGATGACATTTTCACAACTACAGGGAGGGAGCCCGGCATTACAAATACAGCAACGCTATTGATCATTTTACTAATGAGTATGGGTTTATAGAAATTGAGCATTTGTAATTCTAATTCCCGATACAATCGGGCAGGATAAATAGTCACAAGTGGCCCGCTAAAGCGGAACACTTGCGCCAGTGGGGTGGCCTTGTTTTAAGTCAGATGTTAAAGATAGCTGCCGCTGTTTGAAACCCAGCGGCGGCACTATCTAATGATTTCGTTTGCTTAACTTCGATAGCAGAAAGGTATAGATACCCACACAGATTGCCAGTGGAGGTAAGGAACAATATATATTTAACAAATTCTGCTTTAAGAACCAGGTATAGAAACTCTTTTTGCCACAACTAAAATATTATATTTCTTTTTTTGTGATTCCAGTGTTACCGTAAAAACACCCTCATGTTTGGGAGAAATTTCGAAGTATGTATCATAGAGATAGCTAGAAATACCATTACTTTTTGATGTAATTCTTAATATTTCTAGCTTTTTTCTTTCGAGATTAAATTTATTAACAATACCTATATAGACATAATTAGTATCCTTAAATGAAAAATCCCGAGCTATATTTTCATTTTTGTGACTTTGAGCATATAAACATAAGCTTATGCTAGAGAATTGAATTAAAAAAAGTAATTTTTTCATGTCTGAATATTTAAGATGATAATTATTTTTTAGACCCCAGATTATTTTTTTATGCACTCTACCAATTTTTAAAAAATTATTTTCCCTTTTCTATTAATTGTAGTAATAATTACAAATAAAATAATTGAATACTTAAATTTATTCTTATAAAAATGCTGTTTTGATGTTAAAGTATGTAAAATGGGGGTTTTTAGCAAAGAATAGAAGGAGTTTGAATTGAGATTCAAATTTTAAAATTTCAAACTCCTTCTATTTTTATCTGCCACTTTTAAACTTCGCAACCACAATGTTCAACAGAACCACACCACACACTGAGCCTATCAGGATCAGCTACACATGTTGTACCTGAACCACAATTATATGACCAAAAATGTCCACCCGGACATTGTATTTTGCAAGTAGCAGCAGGTTCATTTCCACCTTTTATGGCTTTCATTTCTTCTTCTGTTAATTTACTAAACTGTTTCATTTTTTTGTTTTTAACATTTACAATTTATTGTGCACTGTTTGGACATAGATTAGTCGTTAATACTCCATTCTGTGAGCAATAAACAGAACCATTTCCAGTATATCCCTCAGCACCATAATCAGATGCAACACAACCAGCATCTGAATTTGGGCAGGTTAATGTAACGGTACCTCCATATCTACATTCTGCTGTGCCACTACACCAACCTGCTGGAGCATTACCACCTATAATCTGCTTCATGTCTTCGACAGTCAACATCTTAAAATCCTTATATTTCATTAACATAGTATTGCATTGTTTTTATGCATCAAAAAACAACAAAAACTTTAATGGTTAAATTACCTACTCTTTTATAACCCATATTTAAAAATACCGGCAGGGTTTTCGGCATCGCCCTTTACAGTAAATGCCTTGTTGTACACCAAAACTTTACTGTTGTGTTTGCAAACTATTTTTATAAAATTTTTTATCTCCTTTCACAGGCTACCCATCCTTTACAAAACCGCTATTGCCGCCATGCCTGAGTAGTATAATTAATTGCAACATAAATTTGATGAAATAACTACAAAAAAGCAAGAAAGGGATGGTTGTAAAATACAACCTAATTAAAATTTAACAGTTGGATTTAAATATGTTTATTTTTTATTTTCTCAGTAATGATTGCAGGATTTAATGGAATTATTTTTTAAAAACCTGTTTTATTGCATTTATCAGCCTATCCTCACCTGGCGCAAGTGTTCGGCCAAAGCCGATCACTTGATGCCGCTTAAATCAGTCCCGATTCCATCGGGAAATTTGGAAAACGAAAGAAGATTACATTTACCCAAGTAAAATTCAAGATTATATGTCCGGTAAATATAAAGTAGGTGACGAAGCTATATCTCATTTGATGACATTTTCACACTTACAGGAAGGGAACCCGGCATTACAAATACAGCAGCGCTATTGATCATTATACTAATGAGCACGGGTTGATAGAAATTGAGCATTTGTAATTCTAATTCCCGATACAATCGGGCAGGATAAATAGTCACAAGTGGCCCGCTAAAGCGGAACACTTGCGCCAGTGGGGGACACCCTGTGTACGATAGCCAATACTTTCTGCAGCTTTGCTTATACCCAACAGGCTTACACCTTCTTTACCTATTTCTGCTTTTCCCTTAATGCTTGAATATTAAAACTTTTGCCATAATACCTGCATATCATAGCAAGGCAGGTAGGGCCACAGTCCATAGCATCAAGTTGTTTTATAAAGGGTATTGATGGCATCGAAGAAATGATTATAACTTTTTTTTTATTTTAAAAAAATGATACTATTCTAATTTATTAAACTAATATCCCAGTTTTTCTTTTAGCAATTCAGCTATTTGTTCTGTACCCTTATAACCAATAATCCTCATTATAATCCTGCCTTCTGTATTTATCATTAAAAAACTTGGATAGGCATTTATCCTGAATTTGTATAAAAGTGAATTGAAGTTCTCAGAATCTAAGTTTTTAACAAGTAACTGCTGCCAGGTCATTTTAAATTTTTTAATTGCTTCCAATACCAACGATGTATCAATATTCTTTTCACTTGCCACACTTATCAGTTCAATATCATTTTTATATTTTTCATACACTTTAATAAGGCCCGGGATACCAGCAATGCATGGCTGGCACCAGGTGCCCCAAAAATCTATAAGGAGGAACTTTTTTTTCTTCAATACCGTATCGGTATTGAAGGGTTTTCCGGTAACTAGCTCAACATAATCAAAAGCAGGATATTTATACCCTTTATCGAACCCTACAATATCTGCATTTGATTTACCTAGGTTAGTATATTTTATTTTTTTACCGTCGAAAGAAATTTCAGTAAAAATAATATCATGGCCGTTGATATGAATTGTGTCGCCAATCTTATAATTCTGCCTTATAAAATTGTTGCTTTCCTTGCCTAATATTTTTATCCTTGTCGATTTCTTGTTGAAATAATTAGCAAAAAAATCTGGCTTTATAGCAAACCTTGTCTTTTGCCCGTTGATATTTAAATAACCATAAGTAAAATAGCTTTCTTGTACTTGTAAACCCAGGAATTTATTTTCGTAAGTTGTATCAACAAACAGCGTTAAAAATGCAGGCCTTTTTATCAGTGTCCGGTTTTCAAATAATTCTACCGGGTTAAATATAATATAATGGTTTGTTGTAGTTGTGTTTTGTTTGGTATAGTTCCTGTTTATAGAGTTGAATAGTACTTTTTTCCATACCTTAAAATCAGCAGATGGGTTATTGTTTAAAGCAAATACCGTATCATTTTTTATTTTATCATAAAGCAATAACAGGTAGAAGGTAGAATGTAAAGGCTGTGCAGTAAAAGCTGTTGTATCAACCGAAGGCCAATACGTCTTTTCTTTAAGGGTATCAAAGGATAATTTTCCGGCCTTATAATTTTGCCACAGGTATTGATTTCGTTGAAAATGACAGGTTCCCTTTTTGATGATTAAATACCTGTTGCTTTCAATAAATGCTGAATTAAAATCTGAAGAATAAATACCTAAATTAGTTAACCCAAACGGGTTTTGCCTATACCCTTCCTGCAGGTTAATCACAATATTTTTTTGTGCTTTAGTTTCCTGCTCGTTTATAAAAACAACATTTAATGTTAACAGGCAGGCTATTGTAAAGGTGTTAATTTTCATTTTTATTTTTTTATAAAATAAAGGGGCACAAAAGCCCCTTTACTATTCTATATTAGGAAGTTGTACACATATGTTCAATGCAAGTACTTTCACTAGTGCCTGGACAAACTTTTAATCCTATTATATTGCCATTTGCATCTTTCATATCGCTGCAATGGTCACATCCAGTACAACCTTGTGCAGATTGCCCAGCCGGGCAACTATGGCTACAATTCATTGGCGGCTCATAACCACCTATTACATTTTTCATCTCATTTTGAGTCATTATTTTAAAATCCTTATATTTCATTAACATAGTATTGCGTTGCTTTTATGCATCAAAAAACAACAAAAACTTTAATAGTTAAATTACCTACTCTTTTATAACCCATATTTAAAAATATAGGCAGGGTTTTCGGCTTCGCCCTTTACAGTAAGTGCTCTGTTGTACAGCATGGCTTTACTGTTGTGTTTGCAAACTATTTTTATAAAATTTTTTATCTCCTTTCACAGGCTACCCATCCTTTACAAAACCGCTATTGCCGCCATGCCTGAGAGGTATAATTAATTGCAACATAAATTTGATGAAATAAATACAAAAAAGCAAGAAAGGGATGGTTGTAAAATACAACCTAATTAAAATTTAACAGGCAAGGCTAGTGTATTGTGTAACTAAAAAACATTGCTCTGTAGAACGCAACTTCACTTTCAGAAGCAATTGCCAGCATGTAAATAAAAGTTTAACAGGCACTACCCTCTTATAGTACAATTTTTTTTGTGCTGTATTTCATTTAATTTCGGTTTTAAATAACCATTATGTTACAACGCATTCAATCGCTTTGGCTTTTACTGGCAGCAGCCTGTGCTTTTGCAACTTTTAAATTCCCCTATTATAGTGGTACCAATGCCAAAGGCATTACAGCGTATGAATTAAATGCTACAGAAAATTTTATATTAATGCTTACTACCACAGCCATTGCTGTACTTGCATTAATTACCATTTTTCTGTTTAAACAAAGAACATTGCAGTTAAGGCTTTGTGTACTGGGCATTGCACTGGAAGCCCTGGTTATTTATTTGTATTACCGGCAGGTGCAGCAATTTATGCCGGGGCAGGGCACTTACTCCCTAACAGCTATTTTGCATAGTATCATTGTACTGGCATTTGTACTGGCAGCAAGAGGTATTAATAAGGATAGTAAAATAGTTAAAGACAGCGACCGTTTACGCTGATATAAAATATTAATATTTAAAAGTTGAAATAAAAAATGGGATTGCATGGCAATCCCATTTTTTATTTTTATGTAGATAAAATCAGGCTTCCGATTTTTTCTCTTTTTTCTTTTCGTCTTTCTTTAAAACAAACTTAATCTTTTCTTCTGTTTCATCAAGTTCAGCCACCATTATATCGCCATTTTTAATGTTCATATTCAGTATTTCTTCTGCCAGCGGGTCTTCCAGGTATTTTTGAATAGCCCTGTGTAGCGGCCTTGCACCAAACTGCGAATCGTATCCTTTATCGGCAATAAAACTTTTTGCCGCTGCTGTTAATTCCATAGCAAGGCCCAGGTTTGTTAAACGCTTTACCACGCCCTGCATTACAATATCAATAATTTCAAAAATATTTTCTTTGCTTAGCGAATTAAATACCACCACATCATCTATCCTGTTTAAAAACTCTGGACTAAAAGTACGTTTAAGTGCTTTTTCAATTACGGCTTTATTGTTTTCATCTGCATTTTCTAAACGGTTGGCCGTAGCAAAACCCACACCATCGCCAAAATCTTTTAACTGCCTTGCTCCAATATTGGATGTCATGATGATAAGGGTATTTTTAAAATCAACTTTACGGCCCATGCCATCAGTAAGCAAACCATCATCTAAAACCTGTAACAAAATATTGTAAATATCCGGATGTGCTTTTTCAATTTCATCCAACAGTATAACACAATATGGTTTGCGGCGTACTTTTTCAGTCAATTGTCCTCCTTCTTCATATCCAACATATCCCGGAGGGGCACCAATCAGACGGCTCACCGTAAATTTTTCCATGTATTCGCTCATATCAATCCTAATCAATGCATCATCACTGTCGAACATGTGGCGTGCCAGCGAACGGGCTAACTCAGTTTTGCCTACACCTGTTGGCCCCAGAAAAATAAATGTACCAATTGGTTTTTTAGGATCTTTCAATCCTACCCGGTTACGTTGTATGGCTTTTACTACTTTCGAAATTGCTTCATCCTGCCCTACTACTGCTCCTTGCAAATCGGTAGCCATGCGGCGAAGTTTTTCTGTTTCGGCCTGTACCATCCTCTTTACAGGAATGCCTGTCATCATACAAACAACTTCGGCAATATCTTCTTCTTCAATCGGGTAACGCTTATGTTTACTTTCTTCTTCCCAAGCATTTTTTGCTGCTTCCAGTTCTTCCTGCAAACGTTTTTCGGTATCCCGTAAAGATGCAGCTTCTTCAAAGCGCTGGCTTTTTACAACTTTATTTTTCTCAAGCTTTATATCTTCTATCTTTTTTTCTAGCTCAATAATTTCTGGTGGTACATTAATGTTTTTAATGTGCTTCCTTGCGCCAACTTCATCCAAAACATCTATTGCTTTATCTGGTAATAAGCGATCGGTCATGTAACGGTCGCTTAGCTTTACGCAGGCTTCTATGGCATCGGCACTGTAAGTTACATTGTGGTAATCTTCGTACTTATTTTTTATGTTATTGAGTATTTCAATGGTTTCTTCTACCGATGGTTGCTCTACAATCACTTTTTGAAAACGGCGGTCTAAAGCGCCATCTTTTTCAATGTGCATACGGTATTCATCAAGGGTAGATGCGCCTATACATTGCAACTCTCCTCTTGCCAATGCCGGTTTAAAAATATTCGATGCATCTAATGAGCCGCTTGCACCGCCTGCACCAACAATAGTATGTATCTCATCAATAAATAAAATTACATCACGGTTTTTTTCAAGCTCATTCATAATGGCTTTCATCCGTTCTTCAAACTGGCCACGATATTTTGTGCCGGCAACCAGGGCTGCCAGGTCTAAACTAACCACTCTTTTATCGAATAATACCCGGGAAACCTTGCGCTGCACAATCCTTAAAGCCAAACCTTCTACTATGGCGGTTTTACCTACACCAGGCTCACCAATTAATATGGGGTTATTTTTTTTGCGGCGAGATAATATTTGCGATACTCTTTCAATCTCTGTTTCTCGTCCAACTATTGGATCTAAAGAACCGTTCTCTGCTAGCCTGGTAATATCTCTACCGAAATTATCCAGTACGGGTGTTTTTGTTTTGGGTTGATTACCAGTTCCGGAACGTTGCGATTTTTGCCCACCGCCACTGTATTTTTTTTCTTCATCAAAATCATCTTCGCTTTCATCGCTAAACTCTGCCGCAGGTGGATTGCTGGTTACAAATCCCAATTCATTTTTAAAAACATCATAATCCACATCAAACTGGTTTAAAATTTGTGTGGCAATATTTTCTTTATTTTTTAAGATGGAAAGCATCAGGTGTTCGCTTTCTACCAATGCACTTTTTTGTGCTTTGGCCTCTAAAACGGTTATACGTATTACCTTTTCGGCCTGTTTGGTTAATGGAAGAGAATTGATGTTGGCAATGTTTTTTCCTGTTTTGTCTTTTACGGCTATCTCTATTTCCTTACGCAATTCAAACAAGTCTATATTGAGCGATTTTAAAATTTTAACAGCGGTGTTTTCGCCATCCCTTATCAATCCTAGTACCAAATGCTCGGTACCAATAAAATCATTTCCTAACCTTAATGCTTCTTCACGACTGTAGGAGATAATTTCTTTTACTTGTGCTGAAAAATTATTATCCATTTTATATTGAATTTTGCTTGTACAATAATAACGATTATTTCAAAGATATAGTTTGCATGGTTGTGTAAATGTTAATATGTTAAAAAGTTGAAAAATGTAAAGCTGCAGGTTAAAAATTCATACTTATAAAATATTTATTTTTAAAAAACAGTTTTAAATAAATCAACATAACAAAAATTAATTTACTTTACAAAAAAGCAATGTACCATAACTTGAACTTATACAATGAATGTCAAAATAGATACCAAAGAAAAATTTACTGTTATTACGCCTAAAGACGCACATTTACCGGCAATTATGACAGATGAATTTAACCAAATGTTGCATAGTTACCTGCAAAAAGACATACCTCATATAATTTTTAATTTAAATGAAGTAAAATCCATTGATTTGCCTATTGCCAAAACAATTGCAAAAAATCAACAACAGTTTTACGAGAAACATTGCTCATTTGTTATTTGTAATCTTCATAAAGATGTAGAGATTGTTTTTAAAAATTCCAACCTTTTAGAAAATATGAATGTAACACCTTCTGAAAGCGAAGCCTGGGATATTGTACAAATGGAAGAGATTGAACGGGAATTGTTGGGAGATGAAGATTTGTAATAATTTTTGTTAGTTAACTTTTATAACCAAAAAAATAAAATTTGTTTGCCGTAACTATACTTGGAAACAATTCTGCCATTCCTGCATTTGACAGGAACCCAACCGCACAGGTTTTACAAACCATGGACGAAATTTTTTTAATTGATTGTGGTGAAGGCACACAGATGCAGCTTTCGAAATATAAGATAAAACGAAGTAAGATAACCCATATCTTCATTTCGCATTTACATGGCGATCATTACTTTGGCCTTATAGGCTTGCTTACCAGTATGAGTTTGCTTAACCGTAATCAGCCATTGTATATTCATGCACCTGCACCATTAGAAGAATTGATAAACCTGCAACTGAAACTTGCTTTAACTCAACTTTGCTACCCCTTGTATTTTCATGCGTTGCCCAATGAAGGAATAATTGTGAACAACGATAAGATTACGGTTGAATGTTTTAAAGTACAGCATCGTATTGATTGTTGGGGATTTATTTATAGAGAGAAAAAAAATGCCCGGCGGTTGGATGCCGAACGAGCTAAAATTTATGAAATACCTGCTGCATTTTATGATAAATTACAACAAGGGTTTGATTATGTAAACAAGAAAGGCACCATTATTCCAAATGAAGAAGTTACAACAGCAGGCCCTATTGCTAAAAGTTATGCATACTGTGCCGATACTATTTATGATATAAGCCTGGCCGAAAAAGTGATGGGTGTAGATATGCTGTACCATGAAACTACCTATTTGAAAGATTTGCATCAGCGTGCTGCCGACCGTTTCCATAGCACAACCATACAAGCGGGTGCCATTGCCAAAAAAGCTGATGTAAAAAAATTACTGATTGGTCATTTTTCTTCTAAATACGAAAGCCTGGAAGAATTTTTATCAGAAACAAAAGAAGTATTTGAAAATACTGAACTGGCGATACAAGGTTGTTGTTATTTGATTTGATCTTTTAATTTTATTACCGTATTAAATCCATCCGCCATCATCCATACATAAAATTCGGCAAACCAAGCCTGCCAGGACTTTTCATTATGGGCTGCGTTGGGGTCAATTACAGAGTAGATCATCGCTTTTGATTTTTCTCCCAGCAATTCCTGCACTTCTTGCATATCTTTTACATTATTGGCACCTTCTTTTCCGCCAATAAAAAAGAAGAATTTTCCATTGGTATTTTGTGCCAGAGAATCGGTGAGCATTTTAATGGCTGGCGCTGTCCAAAATGCCGGAGAAAATATTCCGGCTTTTCCAAAAACATTGGGTTTAACAAGCATGGCATAATAAGAAATCAACCCACCCATAGAACTGCCGGCAATAATTGTATTATTCTTATCGGTAAGTGTGCGGTATTTTTTATCAATTAATGGTTTTAAAGTTTCTGTTATAAAGTTTATGTATTGCGTTCCTTCGGGTAAAAAAACCTGGTTGCTATCGGGCTGTGCTCTTTCTAAAACAAATTCATACGGATTGTATTCATTTAATCTTTTTGTACCGCCATTATCAATACCAACTACAATACAGGCCGGCATACCTTTTTTTATCAAACTGTCCATGCATTCATCTACTCCCCATTCACCAAAACCAGATGTATAAGCATCAAAAATATTTTGTCCATCATGCATATACATTACCGGGTAATGTTTTTTTGATGTTGCATATCCTTCGGGTAAATAAACCCAAATCTTTCTATACCTATTAAGCTGTGGAATAAAAAATGCCGAATCAATAATATGAACATGTTTGCTGGCAGTATGTTTTTTCTCAACCGGTTTAAAATCATCCTTCCATGCTTCGATAGTTATATCAATACTGGTATCGGCAGTAATTGTAAATGTATGATTGTCTATATCTGTTCCGGCAATGGTACACGCTGTTTTTTGCCAACTACCACGGGTACATTTATATTGATAATTACCTGCGGCCAATTGTATGATAATGCTGTCTGTAATTTTGAGTTGCGTTGAAAAGCCAAATAGGTTGTTATGAGGGTTCCACCCATTAAAATCTCCGGCTATGAAAATGCTATCATTTTTGTGATGCTGCGGATATTGTTTCAATTTAAAAACAACCTGGTATTGTGCCTGTCCATACAGGCAGAGAAAAATAAAACCGGCAACACTCAAAATATATTTCATCAATATTCTTTTAGGAAAGTTTTTACCTGCTGGTGAATACTGTTACTTAATGGAACCAGGGGAAGTCTTAATACATTTTCAATTAACCCAAGTTCAAACAAAAATGCTTTTACTCCTGCAGGATTATTCTCTGCAAACAGCAGGTTATTTCCTTGCAGGCATTTATAATGCAAAGGCCTGGCAGCAGTAAAATTATCATTTAAACAATGACGCACCATTTCAGAAAAATTAGCCGGAAAACAATTAGCAGCAACACTTATTACGCCATCCATACCACAGGCTATTAATGGAAGGGTAAGATGATCGTCGCCACTAACTACTAAAAAGTTTTCAGGCCTGTCTTTCAAAATCTGCATACATTGAATCATATTACCACTGGCTTCTTTAATACCTGCAATATTTTCTACTTCGTAGGCCAGTCGTAAAGTTGTATCTGCAGTAATATTGCTGCCCGTACGGCCTGGCACATTGTATAAAATAAGCGGCTTGGGGCTTGCTTCGGCCAGGTATTTATAATGTTGAAAAATACCTTCCTGCGATGGTTTATTGTAGTAAGGGCTTGCACTTAAAACTGCTGTAACTTTTTCCAAAGGATAACTTTGCAGGTTTTCCATAACCTCTTTTGTATTGTTTCCGCCTACACCAACAACAATGGGAACTTTTCCATTTACTTTTTCAACGGTGTAATTAATGATATCAAATTTTTCTACCGTATCCAGCACCGGGGTTTCGCCAGTGGTGCCCAATGTTACAATATATTCAACTTTGTTAGCAATGATAAAATCTATTAATTTTCCCAGTGCATCAAAATCAACCAGCATATTATGCTTAAAAGGCGTAACGATGGCCACACCGGTACCTTTTAATTGTGTGCGCAAGTTCATAAAAATATTTTTTGTGAAGGTATTGAGAACCGAGGATTATTTATTCAGAAAAATAAGTCTTTTTTTCACCTAACCCCGTTACAACAAATTCAACAAGTTTACCGATAGCGTTTTTAAAATATCCATCTGCACTACCTGTAAGTATTTTTTTTGATAGTAGCCCTGCACCAGTGCCTATAGCCGCAGCCAGCAGGTTACCAATAACTTCAGATATATCTACTTTGCTTATGGCAGTTGTTATTTTACTAAACGGATTTAGGCTATTGATTGCAGATTTAAACTGTTTATTTATTTCTGTTTTTTGAGATTGCTCTCGTTCTTCCAGCAAAGCAATGGCTGTTTTAAGGTCTGATTCATTATTTATGTGCATAGCAATATTATTTAAGTAATTTTTTTATAATGTTGTTACGGATTGGAGATTTAAGCCATTGCTTTCGAAAGACAAATAACATTAATAAAACCAGTAGATAAAACCCCGCCACTATAAAAAACCCAAATTGAATAGCCCCAATGGCATTACCAATTAAAAATGCAACTGCAATACTGGTAAACAATAATACAATTGCAATAAAAAAAAAGATGATAAGCCTGGTAGTTAATGATGATATTAAATCTGAAGTTTTATCAACGGCTTTTAATTTAGTAAGTTCAATCCTTGTATCTAGGTAATCGCATGTTTTTTCGAATAACAATTCAAAAGAATTATGTTCTTGTTCCATAATTTAATAATTAAGTCAAAAAATATACCATTCAAAAGAATGGGTGTAATATTTATATTTCAATAAGTTAAGAAATATTAAGTATGTTTTATGAATAAACATAAAATAACTAAAAAAAATCCCGGATACAAATTGTACCCGGGAATATTTATGAATTGTTCTTTGTCAATTACTCTTCATCATCAAAGCTCATAGCTTCCTTTGTTGTCATCAGCAGTTCGTATTCTTCCTTGCTTCCTACAATCATGTTTTCAAATTCACGCAAACCGGTACCAGCTGGTATATGATGACCAGTGATTACATTCTCTTTAAGGCCAAGCATTTCATCAGTTTTTCCCTGTATTGCTGCAGAACTCAATACCTTGGTTGTTTCCTGGAATGAGGCTGCTGATATCCAGCTATGTGTTCCTAACGAAGCTTTTGTTATACCTAATAATAAAGGAGATGATGTTGCAGGTGAAGCATCCCTGAACTCGGCCAGTTTTTTATCGGCACGACGCAGTACTGAATTTTCTTCACGCACTTCACGAAGTGTAACAATTTGACCTGATTTTAATTTGGTGCTTTCGCCTGCTTCGGTGATAACTTTCTTATCAAAGATATAGTCGTTCTCCATGTTAAAGTCAAGGCGGTCTTCTGTATCTCCTTCAAGGAATTTAGTATCGCCGGCATCTTCAATCCTTACCTTACGCATCATTTGGCGAACGATTACTTCCACATGTTTATCATTAATTTTCACCCCTTGTAAACGGTAAACTTCCTGAATTTCATTTACCACATATTCCTGTACAGCAAATGGGCCTTTAATGGCAAGAATATCAATAGGTGCAATTTGACCATCGCTTAATGCAGTGCCAGCTTTTACAAAGTCTCCATCCTGAACAAGAATTTGGCGGCTTAACGGAACCAGGTATTTTTTAACAACACCATCTTTTGCTTCAACAATAATTTCCCTGTTTCCACGCTTGATAGCGCCAAAAGCAACCACACCATCAATTTCGCAAACAACAGCCGGGCTACTTGGGTTACGGGCTTCAAACAATTCTGTTACACGAGGTAAACCACCGGTAATATCTTTAAGCTTACTTAATACCCTTGGTATCTTAACAAGTACCTGGCCGCTTCTAACCTCAACTCCTTCATCCAAAACAATATGAGAACCTACAGGTAAGTTATATGTTTTCTTTTCTTTTCCTTCGATAATGATAGATGGCAATTTGGTTTTATCTTTTGTTTCGATAACAACTTTTTCACGATGCCCAGTTTGTTCATCTGCCTCATCACGGTAGGTGATTCCTTCTATCAAACTTTCAAAAGTTACTCGGCCGTTGGCTTCTGCAACTATTACATTGTTAAAAGGATCCCAGGTACAAATTATATCACCTTTGGCAACTTTTTGTCCGTCTTTAACATTTAAAATTGCTCCATATGGGATATGAGATGTATTTAATAAACGGTCGCTCTTTACATCAATATTCCTTATCTCGCCGGTACGGCCAATAACTACATTTATTTTTTTACCGTTACTATCTTCGGTATGAACAGTACGTAATCCATCAAACTGTATTGTGCCATCAAACTTAGCTGGCAAAGATGATTCAACCGAGGCAGAACCAGCCACACCACCCACGTGGAATGTACGTAAAGTTAACTGTGTACCTGGCTCACCAATTGATTGCGCTGCAATAATACCCACTGCATCGCCACGCTGTGCTATCATGCCCGATGCAAGGTTTTTACCATAACATCTAACACAAACTCCACGTTTGCTTTCGCAAGTCAATACCGAACGTATATCAACAGTTTCTATTCCGCTTTCTTCAATTTTTTTAGCTATTTCGGCACTTATCTCTTCGCCACCGGAAATCAATAATTCTTCAGTTACCGGATGAAAAACATCATGTAAACTCATACGGCCTTCAATCCTGTCGCTTAATGCTTCAATGATATCTTCATTGTCTTTTAAGGCAGATGTTGCAATACCACGCAGTGTTCCACAATCTTCTTCATTTATTACCACATCCTGGCTTACATCCACCAAACGACGGGTTAGATAACCGGCATCAGCCGTTTTAAGTGCCGTATCGGCAAGACCTTTACGGGCACCATGCGTTGATATAAAATATTCCAATACACTTAGACCATCTTTAAAGTTGGCAAGAATAGGGTTTTCAATAATTTCACTTCCTGATGAACCAGATTTACGTGGTTTAGCCATCAAGCCTCTTAATCCTGCAAGTTGTTTAATCTGTTGTTTGCTACCACGGGCACCGCTATCAAGCATCATATAAACCGAGTTAAAACCTTGTTTATTGGCGGCTAATTCTTGTATCAAAGTTTCTGTTACTTTGGTATCTACACGGCTCCAAATATCAATTATCTGGTTGTAACGCTCGTTATTGGTAATTAAACCCATGTTGTAGTTATACCAAACTTCATCAACTTCTCCCTGTGCATTTTCAACCAGCATGGATTTAATTTCGGGTATGATAAGGTCGTTGATATTGAACGACAAACCTCCACGGAAAGCCATTCTGTATCCTAATGTTTTAATATCATCCAAAAATTTAGCAGTTACAGGAACACTCGTCCACTTAATAATATCTCCAATAATTTCACGCAATGCTTTTTTAGTTAACAGCGCATTAATGAAACCAACAGTTTTTGGAACATGCTGGTTAAATATAACACGGCCAACAGTTGTGTCTATTAATTTATTGGATAAAGTTCCATCGCTATTACGTACATCAACTTTTACTTTGATGTTTGCATGTAAGTCAATTTGTTTTTCGTTGTAAGCAATAATAACTTCTTCAGAAGAATAAAATGCTTTGCCTTCGCCTTTAACCACTTCTTCTTTAGTGGATTTTTTGCCCTTGGTAATGTAGTACAAACCAAGTACCATGTCCTGCGAAGGCAGGGTGATGGGTGTACCATTTTGAGGGTTCAAAATATTATGCGATGAAAGCATTAATAACTGAGCTTCCAAAATTGCAGCACTGCTCAAAGGAACGTGTACCGCCATCTGGTCACCGTCAAAGTCGGCGTTGAAAGCGGTAGTTACCAATGGGTGCAACTGAATGGCTTTGCCTTCTATCAATTTTGGCTGAAATGCCTGAATAGATAAACGGTGAAGCGTTGGAGCCCTGTTTAACATTACGGGGTGCCCTTTCAAAATATTTTCAAGTATATCCCATATAATGGCTTCTTTTTTATCTACCAGTTTACGGGCACTCTTTACAGTTTTTACTATACCTCTTTCAATTAATTTACGAATGATAAATGGCTTAAATAATTCTGCAGCCATATCTTTTGGTAAACCACATTCATGCATTTTCAATTCAGGCCCAACCACAATAACAGAACGGCCTGAGTAATCAACACGTTTACCTAATAAGTTCTGACGGAAACGTCCTTGTTTACCTTTCAATACATCGCTTAATGATTTCAAAGCACGTCCACCTTCTGCTTTTACGGCATTCGATTTACGGCTGTTATCAAACAAGCTATCAATCGCTTCCTGCAACATCCTTTTTTCATTACGAAGGATAACTTCAGGAGCTTTAATTTCTAATAATCTTTTTAAACGGTTGTTACGAATGATAACACGGCGATACAAATCATTCAGATCAGACGATGCAAAACGGCCACCATCCAATGGTACTAGCGGACGTAATTCCGGTGGAATAACCGGTATGTATTGCATAACCATCCACTCAGGGCGGTTATTGATACGTGTATTTGCATCACGGAAGCTTTCAACAACACTTAGTCTTTTTAAAGCATCTGCTTTACGTTGCTGCGATGTTTCGTTAGCTGCAGCATTACGCAAATCAAAACTCAATTGGTCAAGATCAATGCGCTGTAACATATCATGCACAGCTTCGGCTCCCATCTTAGCCACAAATTTGTTTGGATCTTCATCCGGCAAATGCTGGTTATCTTTTGGAAGTGTATCTAAAATATCCAGGTACTCTTCTTCAGTTAAAAGGTCGCCATAGTTCTGGCCTTTATCGGCACGGATACCTGATTGAATTACCACGTAACGTTCGTAATAAACTATACTCTCTAATTTTTTAGAGCTGGTTCCCAAAAGGTAGCCGATTTTGTTTGGCAACGATTTAAAATACCAAATATGAACAACTGGAACAACCAGTTTAATGTGTCCCATTCTTTCACGACGAACTTTTTTTTCTGTTACTTCCACACCGCAACGATCGCACACAATACCCTTGTAACGGATACGCTTATATTTACCGCAGGCACATTCGTAATCTTTTACCGGCCCAAAAATTCTTTCGCAAAACAAACCATCTCTTTCAGGTTTGTAAGTACGGTAGTTAATGGTTTCCGGCTTTAAAACTTCACCATAGCTTTTTTCCAAAATGCTGTCTGGAGAAGCCAAACCAATGGTGATTTGAGAAAATGTTGGCCTTGGACGGTTTTCTTTTTTGAATGCCATATTCTTAATTGATAATTTTTTAATTGATACTTGATAATTCTTTTTTTTGAACCATCATTTAATCTTTCTTCCACATCGTTGTGTTACTCACTTGTACTTTTTCAGCCTTATTCAACTTTTATATATGCGATGAATTATGAGTTTAACTCACAATTCATCACAAAAATATTAGTCAAATTTCAAGTCAAGCCCTAAACCACGTAACTCATGAACCAATACATTAAATGATTCAGGAATACCGGCTCTTGGGATATTATCACCCTTTACAATTGCTTCGTAGGTTTTAGCTCTTCCTATAATATCATCAGATTTAAGCGTTAGCAACTCCTGCAAAATATTTGATGCACCATAAGCTTCTAAAGCCCAAACCTCCATCTCACCAAAACGCTGGCCGCCAAACTGAGCCTTACCACCCAACGGTTGTTGTGTAATAAGTGAGTATGGACCAATTGAACGGGCATGCATTTTATCATCAACCATGTGGTGCAACTTAATAATGTAAATGATACCTACGGTTGCTTTCTGATCGAAGCGTTCGCCGGTTTCACCATCATATAAATATGTGTGCCCAAATTTAGGTAAGCCTGCTTTAGTAATCTCTTCATCAATTTCTGCAACACTTGCCCCATCAAAAATAGGAGTGGCAAAACGCATCCCCAGTTTTTCGCCGGCCCAGCCCAACACTGTTTCATAAATCTGCCCCAGGTTCATACGGCTTGGTACACCTAATGGATTTAAAACAATATCAACCGGTGTTCCATCTTCTAAGAACGGCATATCTTCCTGGCGAACTATCTTGGCAACAATACCTTTGTTACCATGGCGACCCGCCATTTTATCACCTACTTTCAACTTACGCTTAACAGCCATATACACTTTAGCCAGTTTCAACACACCTGCAGGTAATTCATCACCAATAGAGATGTTGAATTTTTCACGCTTGTACCTTCCTAATTCTTCGTTGAATTTGATATTGTAATTGTGTAACAATACGTTTATCAACTGATCGGTTGTTTCATCTCCACTCCATCCCAATGGATTTACATTTTGATAATCGATGTTAGCTAAATTCTTTGCATTAAATTTTGCACCTTTTCCTATCAACACTTCACCAAAGTTATTGCTAACGCCTACGCTTGTCTTATCTTTCAATAAGGTTTGCAGTTTGTTTATCAGCAATTCCAACAGATCGGTTTCGTTCTTTTCGTGTACTTTTTCAATCTTATCCATTTGAGCTTTTTCACGCACTTTGGCATTCTTATCTTTCTTTGCTCTTTGGAATAATTTTTTATCAATGATAACCCCTTCGGTTCCGCTTGATGCTTTTAAAGAAGCATCTTTTGCATCGCCGGCCTTATCACCAAAAATGGCACGTAATAGTTTCTCTTCAGGCGTTGGGTCGCTTTCTCCTTTTGGAGTAATTTTTCCTATGATGATATCGCCTTCTTTTACATGTGCACCAATGCGGATAATACCATTTTGATCCAGGTCCTTTGTAGCTTCTTCGCTTACGTTGGGGATATCCGGTGTTAATTCTTCTTCACCCAGTTTAGTATCACGCACTTCTATTTCGTATTCTGATATATGCAGGGAAGTGAACAAATCTTCTTTTACAACTTTTTCACTTATCACTATGGCATCTTCAAAGTTGTAACCCTTCCATGGCATGAAAGCCACTTTCATATTTCTACCAAGTGCTATCTCACCACCCTTTGTTGCATAACCTTCGGTTAAGAAATCGCCTTCGCTTACTTTTTGACCTTTAACTACAGCAGGGCGCAGGTTAATACAGGTTTCCTGGTTGGTACGTACAAATTTTGTAAGTTTATAAACAATCAAGTCTTCATCAAAGCTTACCAGTTGCTGTGTTTCATTACGTTTATAACGTACATGAATTTCATTGGCATCAACGTATTCTACTACGCCTTCACCATCAGCATGTATCTGAATCCTGGCATCACGAGCAGCTTTTCCTTCCAAACCGGTACCAACAATTGGTACTTCTGGCTTTATTAATGGAACAGCCTGGCGCTGCATGTTTGAACCCATCAGGGCACGGTTAGCATCATCATGCTCTAAGAAAGGAATTAGTGAAGCACTTAACCCTACAATCTGGTTAGGCGCCACATCCATATATTCCACTTCTGTTTTATCAAGAATTGGGAAATCGCCTGTTTGGCGACTTTTAATCCTATCGTTAACAAAATTACCTTTAGCATCCATTTCAATATTTGCCTGTGCAATCTTTGCGGTATCTTCTTCTTCGGCACTTAAGAAAGTTATCTTCTTCATATCAGCCTTGCCTTCGGTAACCTTATGATAAGGTGTTTCAATGAAACCCATATCGTTTATCTTGGCATGTACACAAAGTGTAGATATCAAACCAATGTTTGGACCTTCTGGAGTTTCAATAGTACACAAACGGCCATAGTGAGAATAGTGTACGTCACGTACCTCAAAGCCTGCACGCTCACGACTTAAACCGCCGGGGCCCAGTGCAGAAATACGACGTTTATGTGTTATTTCACTTAACGGGTTTGTTTGATCTAAGAATTGAGAAAGCTGTGATGTACCAAAGAATGAGTTGATAACTGATGACAATGTTCTGGCATTAATTAAATCAACAGGCGTAAATACTTCGTTATCCCGTACGTTCATCCGTTCACGTATGGTTCGGGCCATACGAGCTAAACCAACACCAAATTGAGCATACAATTGCTCGCCTACTGTACGAACACGACGATTACTTAAGTGATCAATATCATCTACCTCACTTTTTCCATTGGTTAATAATACCAATGTTTTAATGATGGCGATAATATCGTCTTTTGTTAATACTTTTTTAGTTATAGGGAAATTTAGGCCAAGGCGACGATTAATTTTATAACGTCCTACTTCACCTAAATCGTAACGTTTATCGCTAAAGAATAATTTATCAATGATACCACGTGCAGTTTCATCATCAGGAGCATCGGCGCCACGCAATTGTTTATAAATATGCTGCACTGCTTCTAATTCACTGTTAGAAGTGTCTTTATTTAAAGTATTGTAGATAATTGCATAATCACCACTCACTTCTTCTTTTTGAATGAATACACTTTTTGCTTCATTTTCAAGTATCAATTCAATATTAGCTTCATCTAATACAACATCTCTTTCCAGGATAATTTCATTTCTTTCTATTGAAACTACTTCACCGGTATCTTCATCAACAAAATCTTCAACCCAGGTACGTAATACACGTGCAGCTAAGCGCTTGCCAATACATTTCTCCAGATTTTTTTTATCGGCTTTAACTTCATCGGCCATGCCAAATAATTCCAGAATGTCTTTATCAGTTTCAAAACCAATTGAACGTAACAAAGTTGTAACCGGGAATTTTTTCTTACGATCGATGTAAGCAAACATCACATTGTTGATGTCTGTTGCAAATTCCATCCAGGCTCCTTTAAACGGAATAACCCTTGCAGAATAAATTTTAGTTCCGTTAGGATGTACCGACTGGCCAAAGAATACACCCGGTGAACGATGCAACTGGCTAACGACTACACGTTCGGCTCCATTGATAACAAATGTACCACGAGGTGTCATGTAAGGAATATTTCCTAAGAAAACATCCTGTACGATTGTTTGGAAGTCAACATGCTCTTCATCGTTACAACTTAAACGCAATTTTGCTTTTAAAGGAACGGCATAAGTTAAACCTCTTTCAATACACTCTTCAATAGTGTATCGTGGAGGATCAACGAAATAATCAAGAAATTCCAATACAAAAATGTTACGGGTATCTGTTATAGGAAAGTTTTCCTTAAATACTCGAAACAATCCCTCAACATTACGTTTATCGGGAGTAGTTTGTAACTGAAAGAAATCTTTAAATGATTGAATCTGGATTCCCAGCAAATCGGGTGTTTCTGCTAAAAATTCAACTTTACCGAAATTGAAACGTTTAGCAGCGGGTGTTTTTGTTGCAGACATATTGTAATTCAGACTTTTAAATGTAGAGAAGGCCCTTTAGTTAATGGAATAATTACAACATATGCCACTAGCCCATAAATTAAAGGACGGCAAAGGTAGGAAATATTTTCCTATTTTGAGATTACGAAATACGATTTTTTAAGGTTTTGGAAAGGTTTTTGCAGAGAAAAAATAATTTTGTCTTCTATTTTATATTACTAATTGAAAATCAAACGATTGTATCAGATTAGCTATTTTATTAAAAGTTTGCTTTAATTTTTTATTTCAATTTAAAAAAAAATTAACTGTTTATAGTAAAAGACCAGGCATACAAACCTGGTCTTTTCGTTTTTTTAAACCCAATGATATTACCAAATATGTAATCTATCCTGTGGTTTAATAAACATTTTATCGCTTTCAATCACATTAAAAGCTTTGTAAAACGGGTCGAAATTATATACAGGTCCATCTACCCTAAACATTTCTGGTGAGTGTGGGTCTACATTTATCCTCATCTGCATAGTGGCATCCCTGGTTTTAATACGCCATGATTGAGCAAAACCCAGGAAAAATCTTTGATCGGGGGTAAAGCCATCAATCTTTTCATTACCCTGCCCCTGCTTAGTCATTTTAAAAGCATCGTAGGCAATAGCCAGGCCACCAATATCGGCAATGTTTTCGCCTAAAGTCAATTCTCCATTTACATGTACACTATCTAAAATGGCAAAGGAGTTATATAGTTTTACCACCCCAGCGGTTTTAGCTTTAAACTTTGCATTATCTTCAATATTCCACCAGTTCTTCAAATTTCCTTCAACATCATATTGGCTACCCTGGTCATCAAACCCATGTGTCATTTCGTGGCCAATAACCATTCCTATTGCACCATAATTAACCGCATCATCGGCATTTGCATTAAAGAATGGAGGCTGAAGTATGCCCGCAGGAAAAACAATTTCATTATTGGATGGGTTATAATAAGCATTTACAGTAGGTACGGTCATGCCCCATTCAGTGCGGTCTACAGGTTTGCCAATTTTATCCAGCATTTCTTTTTGTGCATGCATCCTTATACCCATGGCATTAGCAAAGAAATTGTTTTTGTCGATGGTTACATCATCATAGGTTTTCCATTTTGATGGATAACCAATTTTTTTAAGGAATGCATTTAATTTCTGTTTTGCCATTTGTTTTGTGCTATCACCCATCCAGTCCAGTTTAGCAATCCTGGCCTCAAAAGCTTTTTGTAGGTTGCTAACTAATTCGTCCATTCTGTGCTTAGCCGCTTCATTAAAATATTTTTTTACATAAAGCTGGCCGAGTAAATCCCCTAATCCCCCATCAACCTGATACACCATTTTTTTCCAACGATCATTGTCTTTTTTAGCACCACTAAAAACCTGCTGGAATTTAAATTCGGCATCATTAAAAGCTTTGTTTAACAAACTGGCATTCCTGTTTATGTAATCGAATTTTAATTTTGTTTTCCATAACTCAATAGGTTTAGTAGCCAGTAAGTTGTTTAATGCTATAAAATAATCAGGCTGCCCTACATTAACGCTATCCACTTTTTTATTCAACTTATTAAATAAGTTCTGCCAACCTATATTGGGTTCTTTATTATCTAAATCGGCGAGGCTGGTTTTGTTGTAATTTTTTTGAGGGTCTCTAAGCTCAACCTGAGACCTATGCGATTTAGCAATTTCTAATTCAAGAGCCAACAACTCATTAGCATTTTTATTTGCAGTAGTTGTATCGGCGCCAGATAGCTCAAATAATTTGGTTGCATAAATTACCAATGCGTTTCTAGCTGCCTTGGTAGCACTATCTTGCCGGATATAGTAACCTTTTTCAGGAAGACTTAACCCCGATTGTGTAAATACCACTATATGCTGTTTGCTGTTTTTATCATCGGCTGCCACATACATTCCTAACAAATCGCCTTCGCCCTTACTGTACCCTTCATTTATAAATTCCATCAATTGCTTGTAATCTTTAATGGCATCAATTTTTGCAAGAGTGGGCATTAATGGTTTGCTTCCAATTATTTCAATGGCATTGGTATCCATTCCGCTTGCATAAAAATCTCCAACTTTTTGCTCATTGCTGCCTTTAGGGTTATTCCCTTTTGCAGCATCTTGCAATATAATATTAAGGTTTTTCAGGTTGTCTTCATTAATTACATAAAAGGAACCCCACCCGGTTTGATCATCGGGTATGGTTGTATTTTTAACCCAATTACCGTTTACATACTCAAAAAAATTGTCGCCGGGTTTTACTGTAGTATCCATACCGCTTTTATCAAAAAAAGAGGTTTTGGCATTTTGTTTATCATCTGCTTTATTATTACAGGCTGATAATGCTGCTAATAAAAAAGCTAGCGTCAGCATTTGTGCTGGTTTCATATCAATAAATGTTTGGTTGAAAAAATTATTTTATAAAATTGTCAAAAAACTGTGAGGATAAAAAAATTATTTTATAAACGGAAAAGCCGCCCGGGTAATCCGAACGGCTTTTAAAGCTAATTTAAAAATTAAGAATTAAGCTATTTCTACTTCAGCACCTGCTTCAGTTAATTTTGCTTTAATTTCTTCAGCAGTTGCTTTATCTGCACCTTCTTTAACTGGTTTTGGAGCGCCATCAACTAAATCTTTAGCTTCTTTCAAGCCTAAGCCAGTTAATTCTTTAACGATCTTAACGATTGCTAATTTGTTAGCACCTGCTGATTTTAAGATAACATCAAAAGATGTTTTCTCTTCAGCAGCAGCAGCGCCACCTTCGCCACCGCCAGCGCTTACAACAACTGCTGCAGCAGCTGGTTCAATACCATACTCTGTTTTTAAGAATTCTGCTAATTCCTGTACTTCTTTTACTGTTAAGCCTACTAAGTTTTCAGCTAATGCTTTTACGTCTGCCATAATGTTTGTTTTTTTCCGGCTTCACGCCCTTTAAGGGTCCGTCGGAGAGTTTTAAAAAAATTGTTACTTTTATTTAATTAGCTAATTAGCTAATTTCAAATTTTTACAGATTTAGTTTTATACTAAGCCTGTGGATCTTCACCTTTTGCTTCTTCTGCAGATGCTTCTGTAGCAGGAGTTTCAGTAGCTGGAGCTTCTGCAACTGGTGCAGCAGTTTCTTCTGTAACTGCTTTAGCTGCATCTTTATTTTGCAATGCACCTAATACACGTTGTATTGGAGATTGCAACAAGCCAATCACTTCACCAATCAATTCATTTTTAGTTTTGATTTGTGTTAATGCTTTCAGTTGGTCGTTGCCAATAAAAATATCTCCATTAATGAAAGCCGCTTTAAGTAAGGGTTTTTCATTATTATTTTCTTTACGGAAACTACTAATGATAATAGCAGGTTCTTTTGGATTTTCGCTGAACATCAGCGCTGTTACCTGGTGCAGCGAATCAAAAACGCCGTTATATTTCTCGGCATCAATACTTTCAAGGGCTTTCCTAATTAAAGTATTTTTAGCAACTTTCATTTCTACCTGCTTATTAAAGCAATGGCTGCGTAATTTGCCAACCTGTGCTACTGTTAAGCTTTCTGTATCGGTTATATAGAAGTTGTTGTACTGTGCAAATTTGCCTTTCAGTACTTCTATAACTTCATTTTTTTCCTGTTTTGTCATATCAATTATTTTTTATCCCTGCCATGAAAGACTGGGCAATTCAGATTTAGTTTTGAACAGATTTTGTATCAATAGCAATACCCGGGCTCATAGTGCTAGCCATGCTAACGCCTCTTAAGTAAGTTCCTTTGCTTGAAGATGGCTTTAACTTAACAACTGCATTGATAAGTTCCTGGCTGTTTTCTGCTATCTTTTCCGGAGTAAAACTTACTCTTCCGATTGATGCATGGATAATTCCCACCTTATCTACTTTAAAAGCGATTTTACCACCTTTTAAATCTGTAATAGCACCTGCAACATCGTTGGTAACTGTACCAGTTTTTGGATTTGGCATTAGGTTACGTGGGCCTAACACTTTACCTAATTTACCAATCTTTGGCATTACAGCAGGGGTGGCAACAATCACATCAATATCTGTCCAGCCGCCTTCTATCTTTGTTATAAACTCATCTAAACCAACATGGTCAGCTCCTGCTGCTTTAGCTTCGGCTTCTTTATCGGGTGTACATAAAACCAAAACACGTTTGGTTTTACCAGTACCATGTGGTAGCGATACTGTACCACGAATTGCCTGGTCGGCTTTTTTAGGGTCTACACCTAATTTAATATGCAGGTCAACAGAACTGTCGAATTTTGTTGTATTTACTTCTTTAACTAAAGTTGATGCTTCTTTTAAGGAATAAGCTTTATTAATATCAACCTTAGCATTTGCTACTTTTCTTTTTTTCGTAATCATTTTATACAAATTTTAGGTCCCGATGAATCGAGACCGGTTGATTATTAATTATCCCAAGGGGCTTTTCCTTCTACAGTTAAACCCATGCTACGTGCAGTACCGGCAACCATGCTCATTGCACTGTTGATAGTAAAAGCGTTAAGATCTTCCATTTTATCTTTGGCTATCTCTTCTACCTGAGCCCAGGTTACTTTTCCAACTTTTACACGATTAGGTTCTTTGCTTCCGCTGGTAATTTTAGCGGCATCCATTAATTGAACTGCTGCAGGAGGAGTTTTAATGATAAAGTCGAAAGACTTATCAGCATAAACGGTAATTAATACAGGAAGTACTTTGCCCTGTTTGTCCTGGGTTCTGCCATTGAAAGCTTTACAGAACTCCATGATGTTGATACCTTTAGAACCTAAAGCCGGTCCTATTGGCGGTGCCGGATTGGCTTGCCCTCCTTTACACTGGAGCTTAACATAGCCGGTAATCTCTTTTGCCATTTTTTTAATTTTTTTGGTGATAACGTTTAGCATTAAAGCCAAACTCCCAATACAATAAATTCCAATAAAGAACTATTTGGGGCGGCAAAGGTAAGGGAAAATTGTTAATATTTAACTCATTTATAAAAAAATCCTCCGTTACCGGAGGAAAACTTTTAAAATAACTTTACCCATTTAACTTATAAAACCAAAATTCCTTTGGCTTGCATGGTAATTTCTTTTTTTGGTTCAGTTATAGCTGCAATTTCTTCCTTTGATTTGCCTGCATCTTCAGCATAATGTCGTAACATTTCAACTGAAGTTTCTTTATAAGTGGCAACACCGTTAACCACTACTGTTTTACCATTTAATGCCAAAGGAACAAGAAAAGCATGATCTTTCATTTTTATAAGCATGGTACCTTTGTCGGTTTTCATCCTTATCCAGCAACCTTCCATTTTACATACTTCAGTAACTTCGCCCATTATTTTAACTTCCTTCGGTTCATTACCAATTAATGTTGCAGATAATTCTGATGCTGTTATCGCACCATCTGCGGCAACTTTTTCACCATAAGTAGTTCCTTTTTTTGCATCTCCTTTTGGTGGTTGTGCCATTAAATTAAACGCAAAAAACAAAGCTGTAATGCATACAAATATTTTTTTCATAACAATATATTTTTTTATTAAAAAAGCCACTTTCGTGGCTTTGTAAATTAAACAATTTTTTCAACCTGCATATAACTTAGTTCCACCGGTGTGGCTCTTCCAAATATTTTAACCTGTACTTTAAGTTTCTTTTTCTCATCATTAACTTCTTCTATAACACCATTAAAGTCGTTAAACGGTCCATCAATGATTTTTATGGTTTCGCCAATTATAAATGGTTCACTCATGGTCAATCCTCCTGCATCACTCATTTCATCCACTTTACCCAACATTTTATTTACCTCGGCTTTACGCAATGAAATGATATTGCCCTTAGATCCTTTTCCATCAGTTAAAAAGTGCATTACGTTACTGATGTTGCTCATACTTTGGATCATATCATCGTTCAATTTACCTTCTGCCACTTCAATCATTATATATCCGGGATAGAAGTTACGCTCTCTCATTACTTTTTTACCATTCACTACCTTGTACACTTTTTCAACCGGTAAAAAAACCTGTTTTACAATATTTGTCCAGCCATTTCGAACAACGTCTTTATCAAGGTATTCCTTAATCTTACGTTCTTTTCCGCTTACCACACGCAGCACATACCATTTTGATTCTTTTTCAGGCTTTCCTGCTTGTTCTACATTTTCTATTATAGGTGTTGTTGCTTCCATATTCAATTATTGAAATAACGAGTAAATAAATTTCATGGCATTATTGGCTATAAAATCCATAACCCATACAACTGCTGTAATGAGCAATGTTGCACCTAAAACAATCATAGTTGATTGTTGTAACTGATCCCAATTGGGCCAGGTTACTTTATGTATTAATTCTTTGTAAGAATCTTTTGCATATGCCACTAATTTATTCATGCTATTTTATTTTACCGTTTTAAAATTTAGCGTTTACGGGTTTATTACAATTAAAAGAAACATATTAATCTTTAAACTGCCATTACTATTAAAAGCACGGGCACTAGGATTCGAACCCAGATCAAAGGTTTTGGAGACCCGTATGCTACCGTTGCACCATGCCCGTTTATACTTAATCATTATTAGTGATTAAGAAAAAAATTATTTTAACTTAAAGAACTTTTGCACCTCATAAAAACAAATAAGAGGCACCCTTTAAAAAAGCAAAGTACCTAAGCTTTTGGCCTAAGTACTCTGCAAAGATATTAAAAAGCTTCGATAAAATCTCAATTAAAAAAGAGATTGATCGTTACTCTTATTTTACAATTTCAGTTACCTGACCGGCACCAACTGTGCGGCCACCTTCACGAATCGCAAATTTTAAACCTTTTTCCATAGCGATTGGCTGAATCAACACAACATTTAATGAAGTGTTATCTCCAGGCATAACCATTTCTGTACCTGGGTTTAAAGTAACTTCACCAGTTACGTCGGTAGTACGGAAATAGAACTGTGGACGGTATTTATTGAAGAATGGAGTATGACGGCCACCTTCTTCTTTACTTAATACATAAACTTCTCCTTTAAATTCGGTATGAGGAGTTATTGAACCAGGTTTGCAAAGTACCATACCACGGCGTATTTGAGTTTTCTCAATACCACGTAATAAAAGACCAGCATTATCACCGGCTTCACCTTCGTCCAATAATTTTTTAAACATCTCAACACCTGTACAAGTAGTTGATAATGGTTTTTCCATTAAACCAACTATTTCCATTGGTTCACCAACTTTAATACGGCCTCTTTCGATACGACCTGTAGCAACTGTACCACGACCAGTGATAGAGAAAACGTCCTCAACACTCATCAGGAATGGCTGATCAACTAAACGAGGAGGTAAAGGAATATAGCTATCTACAGCATCCATTAATTCATTAATTTTACTTACCCATTTTTCTTCACCAGCTAATGCGCCAGTAGCAGAACCTTGAATAATAGGTGTGTTATCGCCATCGAAACCGTAAGAAGTTAATAATTCACGAATTTCCATCTCTACTAGTTCAAGTAATTCAGGATCGTCAACTAAATCAACTTTGTTCATAAAAACAACTATCTGAGGTACACCAACCTGGCGAGCTAATAGAATGTGTTCTTTAGTTTGAGGCATGGGGCCGTCTGTAGCAGCAACTACCAATATTGCACCGTCCATCTGAGCAGCACCAGTAATCATGTTTTTTACATAGTCGGCGTGACCAGGACAGTCAACGTGTGCGTAGTGGCGTGTAGCGGTAGCGTACTCCACGTGAGCTGTATTAATTGTGATACCCCTTTCTTTTTCTTCAGGTGCACCATCAATATCGTCATAATTTTTTTTCTCCGCCAAACCTTTTTTTGACAAAACATCGGTAATAGCGGCTGTAAGTGTTGTTTTACCATGATCTACGTGACCGATAGTTCCAACGTTTAAATGGGGTTTATCCCTTTTGAATGATTCTTTTGCCATTGTTTATTTTTTAATATTTGTTTTGAAAAATAGTTATCATTTTAAGTCTGTAAACCATCGACCTATTTACTTCTGCTTTCTATTAGAAAACAAATGTGTTATATTTTTTTTTGTGCCCATCCTTTGAATTACTATGTTGCTTCATTGGCGTCGCACACTTGTACTTATGTACCCAATTGAGCAAATCAACAATATCAATTGTGAATACTCAATTTTTTAGAGCCATAGGTGAGAATCGAACTCACGACCCTCCCGATCATATCGGGATGCTCTACCACTGAATCTCTTCAAATTTTCACCTTGAGCCATAGGTGAGAATCGAACTCACGACCCTCCCG
>Ga0138256_10000492_pt1 | contig 43176 bp, 31 predicted proteins | sample KNB2016incub_MG_FD_105486 | JGI IMG/M metagenome (GOLD analysis project Ga0138256, IMG submission 105486) | Active sludge microbial communities from wastewater in Klosterneuburg, Austria - KNB2014incub_MG | ecosystem: Engineered > WWTP > Activated sludge > Unclassified | place: Austria... | reverse complement strand
CACATGCCGGCCGCTTGGGCGACGCGAAGCCGCGCGTCCTGCTCACCGCCGGCAGCCGCGGTCCATGAGCGCCGGTGGCCCGCGGTGGGCACGGCGCGGGGTGCCGCTCGCCCATCGGTTGATCGCCTTCGATCGCATGCGTTTCGGCATCACCATCGCCGGTATCGGCTTCGCGGTCGTCCTCATGCTCTTCCTGCTCGCCCTGTACGATGGGGTGCGCGTCGAGTCCAACGGATACGTCGCCGGCCGGCCGGCCGACGCCTGGGTGGCCCAGGACAACACGACCAACTTCATCAAGAGCTCGTCATTCCTGCGCGCTGCCATCGCCGACACACTGCGCACGGTGCCGGGGGTGACCGAGGTGTCCCCGATCTTGCGGTTGATCACCACGGTGGACATCGGCCCGCGCCGCACGACGGCCATCGTGCTCGGGATCGACCCTGCATCCTCGCTCGCACGTCCGGAGGTGGTCGAAGGAACGGCTCAGCTGCAACGTGGCGAGATGATCCTCGACCGGGCGCTCGCGCAACGCCATGGAGCCCGCATCGGTGACTCGCTGCGCGCGCAGGGGCACCCGTTTCGACTGGTCGGCCTGAGCCGGGGAACCAACGCGGTCCTGACGCAGCTGGCCTTCATCCCGATCGACGACGCCCGCGAGCTGCTCGGCTTTCGCGAAGTCGCATCGTTCCTGCTGGTGCGTGGCGACAGCGGCACCGCACGCGACACGCTGGTGCGACGGCTCGAGGGGCGCGTGGCGCACACCAGCGTCTTCGCGCAGCCCGTCTTCGCCGAGAACAACATGCAGGAGTTGCGCGGTGGACTGCTCCCGATCCTCGCCACCGTCGCCGTGCTCGGTGGTGTGGTCGCGCTCTCGGTGCTCACCCTGCTCCTGTACGGGGCGATCCTCGAGCGGCGCGAGGCGTACGCCCTGCTCAAGGCTATCGGTGCAGCTGACGGCTACCTCGCGCGCCTGATCCTGGCGCAGTCGCTGGCTGCCGTCGCCGGCGGCGTGCTGTTCGGCGTGCTGGCGTACCTCGGCGCCGCCCCCATCACGCGGCAGGTTGTTCCCGAGATGGTGCTCTCCCTCTCGCCGTGGTCACTGACCGGTGTCGCGGCAGCCGCCCTGCTGCTGGGGGCGCTGGGAGCGCTCGTCCCGCTCCTGCGCGTGGCGCGCATCTATCCCGCCGAGCTGTTCCGCGCATGAGCGAGCGAGAGATGGCGGTCCGCCTCGCCCACGTCACCCGCGTCTTCGGCGCCGTCGGGGAAACGCAGGTGCGCGCCGTGGACGATGTCACCCTCGACCTGCCCCGTGGCGGACTCACCCTGCTCATGGGCGCGAGCGGCAGCGGGAAGACCACGCTGCTCTCCCTGATCGGCGGGCTCATCGCGCCAACCGCCGGGAGCGTGGTCGTGGAGGACATGTCACTCGTGGGACTGGGGCAGCCGGCGCTCACCGCGCTGCGCCTGCGCCGCATCGGGATCGTCTTCCAGGCCTTTCACCTCATCGATGCGCTCAGCGTGCGCGAGAACATCGAACTGCCGATGAACCTGGCCGGCGTCGAGCGCCCCGAGTCACAGGCCCGTGCGTTGCAACTCGCGGAACGCTTCGGGCTGCACGACCGGCTGGACTTTCGGCCACGCGCGTTGAGCGGCGGCGAGAAGCAGCGCGTCGCCATTGCCCGCGCCCTCGCCAATGACCCGGCGGTGATCCTCGCCGACGAGCCAACCGGGAGCCTCGATGCGCGGGCGGGTGACGCGGTGATCGCCCTGCTGCACGCCGAGGCGCGGCAGCACCGACGGGCGGTCATCGTCGCCAGTCACGACCCCCGCATCGCCCCCTTCGCCGACCAGGTCGTCCGGCTGGCCTTCGGCCGGGTGGACGGTATCGAGGTGCCGCTGCGCTGACGGTGGCGCGCCACGCGCGTGCCGCTCATGCCTGCCGGCCGAAGTCCCCTAAGCAGCGATCCCCTGCCCAAGTCGACCGCCGTCGTAGCGACCGGCCAGCACGTGCTCGCACCAATCCGCATGAGCGAGGTACCACGCGACCGTCTCCCGCAGCCCGTCGAGCAGCGACACCTGGGCCTGCCAGCCTAACGACTTCGTCGTCGGCGACGCATCGATGGCGTACCGGTGGTCGTGCCCCGGACGGTCGGTCACGTGCCGGATGAGCGTGCGTCGTGGCGCGGCGCCCGGGAGCCGATCATCGGCCTGCTCGTCGACCAGGTCGCACAGCAGCCCCACGAGATCGAGATTGGTGCGCTCCGCGTCACCACCGAACAGGTAGGTCTCGCCCACGGCGCCACGCTCCAGCGCCGCCACCAGCCCGTGCACGTGGTCCGTCACGTGCAACCAGTCCCGCACCTGCAGCCCGCTGCCAAACACCGGGACCTCCTCGCCGGCCAGCGCCTTGCGCACGACCAGGGGAAGGAGCTTCTCCGGGTACTGGTACGGGCCGTAATTGTTGGAGCAGTTGGTGACGATGACCGGAAGCCCGTAGGTGTGCTGCCAGGCGCGTGCGAAGTGATCGCTGGCCGCCTTCGATGCCGCGTACGGCGAGTTGGGACGGTACGGCGACGATGCAGTGAAACGTCCCTCCGACCCAAGGGCGCCGAACACCTCGTCGGTCGACACATGGACAAACCGGAACGCGTCGCGCCCGCTGTCGGCCAACCCCTGCCAGTGCCGCGTGGCCTGCTCCAGTAGCGTGAACGTCCCGATGACGTTGGTGTGCACGAAGGGCGCTGGCCAATCGATGGACCGGTCCACGTGCGACTCGGCGGCCAGGTGAATGACCGCGCGGGGACGGTGACGGCGGAAGATCGCCTCGACCTGCGCCGCGTCGGCGATATCGGCGCGCTCGAACGCATACCGCGGCGACTCGGCCGCTGCAGCGACCGACCGCCGGTGCCCAGCGTAGGTCAGTGCGTCCACGTTCACAACAGCCAGTCCTCGCTCGAGGACGAGGTGCCTGACGAGAGCGGAGCCGATGAAACCTGCCCCACCCGTTATGAGGATCGGTGCTGTGTCCACGGCGATGGCCGCTGGCGATATGGCGAGGTGCCGCTGGAGTGGGGCACACGCTCGGGTGTGCAAAGGCAATCCGGGGGCCACCAGTGGTCGTCGCGCGGAAGCCTCCCGCCCACGACGGGCCAACACGCTACTGCCAATGAGGTTAGGCAGCGGCGGCGGCGACCCGTGCGCCTGTCTGCGACGCGCGTTGACGTGGAACTCGGAGGCCAGCGCCGGGATTTTCCTGCCGAGTTCGCGCGGTCTCTCGAGCATGGACCGGTCGATTGTGCCGCCGTCCACGAACCGTTCGCCGTTCGCCGTTCGCCAGCCGGTGTGTCCGTTCACTACCACCCCCCCGTTCCGGCCCCTCCCTTCCACGGTCCCACGATCTCGTTCGTCACCCAACCACCATAGAACCCTCCCTGCTGCGGTCGCACGCGTTCGCCGTCGACCAGGCAGGTGACCCGCCCCGGATACACGGAGAAGCACTCCCGCAACGCCTCGTACGGCGAAGCGGCGGTCGGATACGACCACCCCACGCCCTCGTCGCGATGTCCGTCCGTCTCGATTGACCAGTACAGCGCCCCCCCCTTCCACTCGCAGTGGCTCGACCCCAGCTGCGGGCTCTCGATCAGGAGATGTGGCCGCGCATCGGCAAAGGGGACGTAGATCGTTGGCGGGCTCGCCGTCTCGAGCACGCGAAGCGCCCGACGCGTCCGCGCGACCTCGACGTCGCCCACACAAATGATCACCTCGCGCCCGTCAGGCTCCAGGCGCGGCGGACGCGGGTAATCCCAGACGGACTCCTGCCCCACGCCAGGCGGAATCGCGAAGTCCGGGCGATCGTCGCCGACATAGCGCCAGAGTGACTGCGCGCGTCGCTTGGGATCGCGAGCCGTGGGGTCGGGAGCCGCCGTGGGGTCGGGAGACATGGACGATGGAGTGTAGAGAACTGATGCCAGCGAGATCGGGGACGCACTCCCGCACCGCGCGAGCGTCGCCCGTGCAGTGAACGCCGCAACGCAGCTGCTAGCTCCCGAGGAGTCCACGCGTCCTAGATGGGCGTCGGGTCGGGCTCGCTCCCGCGGGTCCAGTCGGCGCAGCAACGCGTCCCATCATTCCACGACTTCCATGCGTCTCGTGCGCCGACCTGGCGACTCCCTGCTCGCCTGCACCCTGCTCCGCGGCACCCTGCTCCCCTGCTCCTTGCTCACGCTTGCCGCCTGCTCGCTGGCCGAGTCCAGCGCTCCGCTGAGCGACAAGCATCGCGTGCTGGCCATCTTGCAGCTGGAAGCGTCCACTCCGCTCGCCGCGTCCCTCAACGAACGCGCGCGCGACTCCACCGTGACCTGGGTCCCCCCGGTGGACGGGAGCGATACGCGACTCTTCGTTCCCGCCGGGGTCATCGAGATTGCCGACACGGTTCGGGCGGGCGAGCCGGTACCTGTCGTGGTCAACTCGATCGGCGAGAACGGCTGCTGGCAGGCGGACGGCGGGACGCTCACACAGCGTGGCGACACGGCGATCGTCACCGCCTACGACCGCCATTCGGGGGCGGCGGCCTGCACGCAGCTCTGGAGCGATCGCCTGCGGCACCCATTCACCACCACGTTCCCGCGCCCCGGCGTCGGCATCGTGCGCGCCTACGGTCGCCGAGTGCGCGCCGGCTATCCGGCGGTCGCGATGCCGATCGTGGCACAGCGCACGGTTGTCGTCATCCCCTGAGGTGGTGGTAGGCGCCAGCGGTGCCGCTACCGCCGGTCGCGCGCGACCTCGATCCGCAGCCCGAGCGAGACGAGCGCAGGAATACCGGCCAGGCGGTTGGTGCCACTCCCCGGCGTCCCGCTGTAATAGAAGATCGCATCCCGACGGTTGAGGGCGTTGAGGATGCGCGCATACGGGACCAGCAGCGTCCGGCACGAAGGGGCGCCGACGCACCAGCGCGCACTGAGCGAGGCATCGACCCGCAGGTAGTCGTCCTGCGTCGGCATCGTCGCGCCAGCGGCAGTCGGCACCGATCCATCTCCGGCCGACTCTAACGGCGCGGGCGAGGCACGGTCCACGACCACCGACGCGAACGACAGGCCGCGCGCATACGACGCGCCGAGCGTTCCGGTCACCCTTCCCCACTGCGCGCTCCCCTGCACCGAGGCGAGCTGCTCGACGCGAGCGGACGACGACGCGATCGACGTGGCATACGACGACGTGGCGTCCACCGCATCGGCTCGCCGCCTCACGATGCGCGAATAGCTCGCCGCCAACGTCGTCCCGTTCCCTGCATACCGCCACGTTGCATCAACCCCCCGATGCCGGGACACTGCCTGGCCGACCGGCGTGACCCCCGGCTGCTGCCAGTAGGCGACGAGCCCCAGCTGCGACCCGTGCCAGCGCTGCGCGCCGCCGACCTCCAGCTGCGTCGCGGTGGCTCGCGTCATCCAGGCCCGTGGATCCTCGGGAAGCAGGACGGTGCCTAACGCTGTCTGCTCGGACGACGTGCGCCCGGCATCGAAGAAGGTGGCGATGCGCGAGTAGCGCCCCGCAGACAGGCGCAGGCTCGTGCCGGGCAGCGGCAACGCCTCGAGCGCGACACGCGGCAGCAGCTGCTGACGGTCCCCGCCGTCGATCCCGGGCGACACCCCAGCTCGCGCCCCCACGCCGAGTCGCAGCCACGGCGCCAGCGCCCGCTGGTGATCCACGTACAACGCCGCCGTCTGTCCCGCGATGCGTACCCTGGCCTGCACGCCGAGGCAGCCGGGATCGCCCGCGCACGACACCACGTGGACCGGCGGCACGGGCGACACGGTTGAGTCGCCGGCAACCCGTCGTTGCACATCCTGCCGCTCCCACTCCACGCCGACGCTGGTCTCCGACCGTTCCGCGCTCCACCGTCGCTCTGCCAGCAGGGACGTACGCACGGCTTCGGCGCGGAGCGACCCGTCAGCGAGCGTCAGCAAGGGGAGGTCGATCGTTGCCGCCGATACGCCACCCCGCACGAGCGAGCGCGATGTCCCACCTTGCTGCTCCCACGCCAGCGCCGCCACCCCGTTCCCCCACCGCGCGTGGTCCCGCCCCTGGTCGCGCGGAATGCCCAGGCGCTCGCGCGTCGCGAAGAGCGTGCCCCGCAGGTCGTGGCCCGTGGCAGGGGAGAACTGCAAGCGCGCCAGCGCATCGCCATACCCGTAGCCGGGCTCCACCCCCGCCTGACGGACGAGCGCACCGTCGTCCACTCGGCGCACCCCCACCAACACGCTCCCGCGCTCGCCCAGCGGTACCTCGCCACCGGCGCGCGTGGTGAGCAGGTCGACCGTTCCCCACACGCGCACCGAATCGGTCGCCGCCGAGCGCGTGGAGAGATCGAGCACGTGGTCGGTGCCGCCGTCATAGCGCGACGGCGCTCCGGCCGTCCACATCCGTGGTGACGACATGAGGTCGTCATCGACGACCGGGAGCAACCCGCCGAGATGCAGCGGCGCACCAAGGGCGATGCCATCGAGCGTGACTCGAGCGCCGATATCCTTCGCTCCCCAGATGAACAGCGTGCGCCCGTCCCGGTCGTTCCCGGGGTCGGTCGGGCGCCGCCCCGATGCCACGCCGGCGAGCGCCGTCAGCGCGCTCCCCTGCGACGACAGCAGGTCCACCGGTCGCGGCGCACGGCGACTGTCGGTCACGGTAGCCCCGACGACTCCCTCGGAGCGCGGCACGAATGCGGCGCTGTCCGGTGCCGCTTCCACCACCACGCGCTGCAGCGCCACCGGAAGCCTCGTCAGCTGCACCTCGAGTACGAGCGCGGCGCCTTCGGGCACCACGACTCCCAGCCGCGATGGTCGATACGACGAACGCACCACGACAAGGGTGTAGCTGCCGGGGCTGAGGCCGGCGAAGCTGAAGCCGCCGTCCAGCGACGACGTCGCCGAGTGCGCCGCACCGTTGCCCTCGATCCGCAACGAGGCCGCGGGGAGCGGTACGTCGGCCCCGGCGTCGATGACACGCCCCCGCAGCTCGCCCGCAAGCACTCCGATGGGACTCACGCGTGGCGAGATGCTGCCAGCCATCGGCCCGCCTAACGGCTCGCCCTTCACCTTCGCCGCCGCGACCACCGCGCCCCGCTCCGACGCCTGCGCCCGCGCCGTTACGGGCCCGCACGCTGCCACGACGAACCACCCCAAAAGGAGCGCGGACCGACACTCCCGTCCCCACCCCTCGCGCGAGGTCGTCCGCTGCTCCATGCGCCGCATGCTCACGCGAACCCCTACGGCTCCCGTGCCGTTTCGAGGACGACGCCGGTCGTGCGCGCGCTGGCCGGCGAGACGTCGGTACCTCGCACCGTGATGATCGTGCGGCCTTCGTACGTTACGCGCGCCGAGCGGAGCGACGACGGGAGTTCTACCTGCACCACCGATCCGCGCCCGACCAGCTGTACCTCGAGCCGGCCATCGGCCGAGGTGAAGCGGGGGAGCGTCCCCGCATCGAGTGCCGCGGTGACCGTCACTTGCACATCGCGCCGGTCGCTCACCCGTACCATGACCCGGCCATCGCCCCCGCCCGGTCGCGAGGTGAGCGCGACCGTCGCCTCCCCGCGCTCGGGGAGGATCGACACCGCGGCGGCGGCGCTCGCTGTGGGGGTCACCGCTCCCGCGGCGGGCGCGCCAGTGGCTGGCACTGCCACCTCGGGCGGCGACCCGAGCATGCCGCGAATGCGCGGTGCCACCATCGCCGCAGCCCCACCGGCGACGACCAGGACCAGGGCGGCGGCCCATCGCATGGTGACGACCTGGATGCGGGGCAGTCCGGCAGGGGCACGCTCGCCGCGTCGCGGGTCACTCGACGGCGTGGCATGGAGCGAGAGCGGACGTCGCCGGGCCTGCGTGCTCGTGGTCGTGCGGCCCTGTGGCGACCGCGGCGATGCCGGGCGCTGGTCCGAGGCACTAGCGGGCATTCTCCAGGCACTCGGCTCGGCCGCATCGATCAGCGCCAACTCCACCGTCAGCCCCACCATCGCCCCCTCCAGGTCACGCAGGGCGTGGCGACAGAGGCCGCACCCCGACAGGTGCACATCCATCATGCGGCGCCGATCCCGGTTGAGTTCCCCGTCGGCGAAGGCGATCAACTCCGCCTCACTAGGATGCGACATCGGTGGTCTCCTGGCGATATGCCTTCTGGAAGCGCTTGAGGGCGCGGGCAATGAGCGTGGGAACGATCTCGGCGCGCACGTCGATCACGTCGGCGATCTCGGCATAGCGGAACCCTGCCTCGCGCAACAGCAGCGCCTCGCGATCGCGGGGAATGAGGCGCTCGAGCGCGAGCCGGACGATGCGCACCGACTCGGACCGCTCCAGCTCCTCGTCCGGCGCGGCCGCCTGCTCCTCGTCCATCGGGAGCGCATGGCGCTCGCGGGTCATCGTTCGCCGCGCATGGTCGCGCACCATGTTCGTGCACACGCGATACAACCATGACCGCGGGTTGTCCACGACGCGTGTCTCGCGCCACAAGCGGAGGAATGCGTCCTGCACGACGTCCTCCGCCAGGTGCACATCCCGCGTCAGGCGATGCACATAGCGCAGGAGTTCGACGCGATGCTCAGCGTAAATCGCTTCCCAGGAGGTCTGGTCTTTCATTGGTGTGTGACGACATGAATCCGACGCCGCTTGCTGCCGCGTGCCGAGCCGGCGATGCCGCGCTCTACCGCTGGTGTGGCGGTGTGGCACTGCCCCCATATGACGTACGACACGCAGGATGCTAGCACCCCCCATCGCGGATGCCACTTGGCAGGGACGAGGTGCTATACGCCGCATGACCGCACGTCCTACCGCTCGCCACGCCGCACGACGGCCGGCGTCGCGCCTCAACCGCACAGTTAGGACGGATGACCCATGCGAAATTCCTCCCTGCAGTTCTATCGCGCCCTGTCGGCCCTGGCGCTCCTTGCCATGGTCGCGGCCTGCAATGACAGCGACGGCCCCGAACGCGTCGCCCGCGTTCGATTCCTGCACGCCGCGCAGGGACTCGCGGCCATCGACTTCCGCGCCGATGGCGCCACGCGCCGTGCGGCAGTCGGCTACAGCGTCAGCTGGTCGGCCGACGCCGTGCTCTCCGCTGGAACGCGCTCCTTCACCGCGCGACTGACCGGGGGCACGACAGACCTCGCCACCACCGCGAAGGCCCTCGCCAACAGCGCGTCGTATTCGATCGCGCTCGCCAAGCGCCCGACGACCGACACGCTGGTGGTCTACAGCGATACAGCGGCCACGCCAGCCACCGACAAGGCGTGGGTCCGGCTCCTGAATGTGTCGCCGGCCGCTGGCAGCATCGATGTCTACATCACTGCAGCGGGAGCCGACCTCGCAACCGCGACGCCGCAGGCCACCAACCTGACGTTCCTCTCAGCATCCCCCTACCTCGAGGTCGCATCGGGCGCCCAGCGCGTGCGACTCACCACCACCGGGACCAAGACGGTCGTGCTCGACATCAACACCATAGCCCTCACCAGTCGCGGGGTGCGCAGTATCGCCCTGCTCGACAGTAACACGGGCGGGACCCCGCTGCAGGGCGTGACGAGCGTCGAGAAGAACTGAACCGACACGCACCACGACCGGTACACGCTGGCGGGACGCACCGTACGGTGCGCTCCCGCCAAGGCGCGTGCAGGGAGGAGCACCGTGCCATCCCACCCTGCTCGGCATGTTGGGTCGTGGCGCACCTCGTGTAGCCAGCATACATATCGATTCCCCCAGCTGGAGCACGAATGGCCCGTCCCCCTGCCAAGACGCAGGCCCGACGACTGGAGCGCGTGCGCAGCTCGCCCCAGTTCGATGGCACCTCCTTCTCCAACCCCCTCGCGGTGGCTCGCGGCTTCAAGCCCGGGGTCGAACGTCCGACGCTGCGCGATTTCCTGTGCGGCGGCGAACGGCGCGTCCCCGGTGGACCGCTCCCCGTGCTGGACCCGATGCTCGGATGGCAGCGCCCCCCCAAGAGCGGCCTGCGCGTCACCTGGCTTGGCCACTCCACGCTGCTGATCGAGATTGACGGCCGGCGGTTACTGACCGATCCGGTCTGGGGCGCGCGCGTCTCGCCACTCGCCTTTGTCGGCCCCAAGCGCTTCCATCCGCCCGTGGTGCCACTCAGCGCACTCCCCACGCTCGACGCAGTGCTCATCTCGCACGACCACTACGACCACCTCGATCGCCCCACGATCCGCGCGCTGGCCCGCACCCCGATCCCCTTCGTCACATCGTTAGGCGTGGGCGCGTTGCTCGAGGCGTGGGGGGTCGCCCCGGCCCGCATCACCGAACTTGACTGGTGGGAATCGACGGAACTCCCGGGCGGCCTCACCGTCACCGCCGCCCCAGCCCAGCACTTCTCCGGGCGCGGGCTCAACGACCGCAACGCCACGCTCTGGTCGTCGCTGCACCTGCGCGGCCCGGTGCACTCCTTCTATTACGGGGCCGACTCCGGCCTCGCCCCGCACTTCGCCGACATCGCACGCCGACTCGGCCCGTTCGACCTGTCGGCGCTCGAGATCGGCGCCTATCACCCCGCGTGGGGCGACATCCACATGGGCCCCGACAATGCGCTGGCGGCACATGCCCAGCTGGGGAGCGGGGCGCTGCTCCCGATTCATTGGGGGACCTTCAACCTCGCCATGCACCCATGGGACGAACCGGCCGATACCATCTTCCGGCGCGGGACTGCGAGCGGCACTCCCCTGCTCATGCCACGCATCGGTGAAGCAGTGGAGCCGACACGGATCGACGTCATCTCGCCGTGGTGGCGCGCGGTCGCCGGAGGCACCGCGACGGTGACGGAGGCGGCAGCGGCGGCAGCGGCAGCGGCGGCGGCGGCGGCGGCGGCGGCGGCGGCGGCGCGTGACATACCCGAGGGAGACGACCCACTGGAGACGATGCCGGACTGAGTTGCGCGTGACGAAGGGCGGACCCGTGGGGCATATTGGAGAATTCCGACTCCCAAGGTTTGCCATGCCTCGCACATCGTCCGCCCTCCGATCGCCGATCGCCGCCGTTGCCCTCGCTTCGCTCTCCCTCGCGTGTGGGTCAGGCTCCGAACAGGGTGCCGGCGCCGCCAGCACCCTCACCATGCCGGTCCCCGCCGAGGCGCTCGCCGCCATCGACACCGCGACGCTCATGCAGCACATCCGCGTCCTCTCGGCCGACTCGCTGCTGGGGCGCCTCCCCGGCTCGCTCGGCGAGGAGAAGACGGTCGCCTACCTCGAGGAACAGTTCAAGGCGATGGGACTTGCCCCCGGCAACCCTGACGGCACGTACACCCAGCGCGTCCCGCTGGTCGGGATCACCGTGACCGGAGCGCCGGCGCTGACCTTCTCCGCCGCGGGAGCGTCACGCACGCTCAAGTGGAAGGATGACTACGTCGCGTGGACCAAGCATGTCGCCCCCACCGCGTCGCTGAACAACTCCGACCTCGTCTTCGTCGGCTACGGCACCGAGGCCCCCGAATTTCAGTGGGATGACTTCAAGGGAATGGACGTTGCGGGCAAGACGCTCGTGATGCTGGTCAACGACCCGGCCCTCGCCGACACCTCGCAGTTTGGGGGGCCGCGCATGACCTACTACGGGCGCTGGACGTACAAGTACGAGCAGGGGATGAAGCACAAGGCAGCCGGCGTCCTGCTCATTCACGAGACCGGGCCGGCCGGCTATCCGTTCTCCGTGGTGCAAGGGAACGCCAGCGAGCGCTTCGACCTGGTGACCGAGGACAAGAACATGGGTCGCAGCGACGTGGAGGGATGGATCTCGCTGGACCAAGCCAAGACGCTCTTCTCCATGGCTGGCCAGGACTTCGATTCACTCAAGGCGCGGGCTGCCACACGCGAGTTCTCCCCGGTCCCGCTTGGCGTCACCGCCAGCGTGACGCTCCAGAACTCCCTTCGCACGATCGATTCGCGCAACGTGATCGCCAAGCTCGATGGGAGCGACCCGGCACTCGCCAGCGAGTACATCGTCTACACCGCGCACTGGGACCACTTCGGCGTCGGCACCCCCGTCAACGGCGACTCGATCTACAATGGCGCCCTGGACAACGCGACCGGCACCGCCGGGCTGCTCACCATGGCCAAGGCCTTCAAGGCCATGCCCACCCCGCCGAAGCGCACGACGCTCTTCCTCGCCGTCACCGCCGAGGAGCAGGGATTGCTCGGCGCCCAGTTCTATGCCGTGTCGCCACTGTATCCGCTGGCCAAGACGCTCGCCAACCTGAACATGGATGGGCTCAACACCTGGGGTCCCACGCGCGACCTCGTGGTCATCGGGCTCGGCGCCTCGGAACTCGACGACTATGCCACCGCCGCTGCCGCGGAGCAGCAGCGCGTCCTCATACCCGATGCCGAGCCCGAGAAGGGGTTCTACTATCGCTCAGACCACTTCAACTTCGCCAAGCAGGGAGTGCCGGCGTTCTTCGGCGAGGGCGGCATGGACTACATCGGCAAGCCAGCCTCGTTCGGTCGCGAGCGGCGCGACGCGTACACCGCCAATGACTATCACCAGCCGCAGGATGAGATCAAGCCGGGGTGGGAGATGAGCGGCGCGGTGCAGGACCTGCAGCTGCTGCTGGCGATGGGCTATCGCGTGGCCGAGGCGACGAAGTTCCCCGAGTGGCGGCCGGGCAATGAGTTCAAGGCGGTGCGCGACCGGATGCTGCAGGCGAAGTAGCGACTCTGCATCGCTGACTTGGTCGTTCGGAGCTGTCGGCGCGGCAGCGAGTGCAGCTGCCGACAGCTCGGCGAACAGGCTTCCGGGGAACCAGCGCGCCTAGAACCGATGCGTGTAGTTCACCTTGAGCGTCCCCTGGCGCTCCAGTGACGACAGCCGGTCCTGCACCGGATTCAACCAGTTCTGCTGGTACACGAAGAAGATCGAGTTCCCCGGGTTCACGATCCAGACCAGCCGGTTCTGCGTTCCGACGATGCGGCTGACGTTGTCGTATTGCACGTTGAAGTTGAGCGACACCAGCGGCGTCAGGTCCACCCCGGCGAACAGCCGATAGAGCTGCGTCGAGAAGTCACCCTCGGGCAGCGAAACGCCGCTGTAGCCGTAGTTGGCCGTCACGTTCACCCCCGGGAGCGGACGGGCGGTGATGTCGGCGTTCCAGTCGGACTTGCTTCCTGTCCAGAAGCCCAGGCGCTGGTAGCTCGCCGTCCCCGAGACGCGGCGGAACGAGGCCGAGATGGCCTCGACCCGGTAGCCGAAGTTCTGATACTCCCCCACGGGAATCACGTACTGCCCGTCCCGCAGCACATCGAACGGGCTGTCGAGTCGCTCGAAGTTGCTCAGCAGCCGCGTGGAGATCACGTCGCCCGTCTCAAAGCGCAGGCGCAACGGCTGCACCCTGTGATCCACCGTCAGCGGGACGAAGTCCATGTCGGTGAGGTACTCCAGCTCGTACTCCCAGCTCACGTCCCGTATAAACCGACTGCGCGTCACCAGCGGCGTGTAGGTGATCGTCGGCTGCAATCGGCGGAGGCCGATGCGGGGGGCGAAGCCGACCGCCGGGTCGTACGCGGTCCCGAACTCGCGATAGGAGACGTGCGCCTCCCACGGCCGGTTGGGGAAGTTCAGGCGCAGCCCGCGCACGGAGCGATCCGACAGCGAGGTCCCGCTCCCGCCAGGCGTCCCGTCCGTGTGCGCCACGGCAAAGGCCTGGAACTGCAGGTTGCGATTGCCGAGAAAGCGCGACGTGCTCATCTCCAGGTCGGCGCCAAGCGTGTGCCGGTCGGGAAGCGAATCGCCGTCGGTCGTCCGCCGGGTGTAGATCAGCCCGATGGTGCTCTCGCGCAGGATGTTGCGGCTGACACGGGCCACGGTGAAGTCCTCGGGGGGCGTCCCGTTAGGCGCGGCGCGCGTGCGCATGTGGATGAAGCCGACATCCTGCGCCCCCGCGCGCCCGATGAGCTTCGCTCCCCCGAGGATGGGCACGGGCGCGCTCCCCGTCAGCCCGATGCGCCGGCTGAAGAATGGGTTCGGGCCGCTCGCCGAGGCGAAGTTGAAGACCGAGGCCCCCTCCAGAAAGAATGCGCGCCGCTCGGGAAAGACGAGCGGAAAGCGCGTCAGGTTGACCTGCCGGTTGTCCACCTCCGTCTCGGCGAAGTCGGTGTTGAACGTCAGCCCCGCCCGAAGCTTCGGCGTGAGGCTGTAGTTCAGGTCGATGCCTGCCTTCGCGGTGTTGGGCGACGTGCCCGAACCCGATGGCACCGAGCGATTGGCGGCGATGGCGTACGGAATCGCCTCCAACCCCAGTCCCTGCGACGGACGCCCGAGCCCGACGAGCTTCCCGGCGTTCTGTGGCCTCACCAGCCCTTGCGACCGCCGATGCCCCGACCAGAGCATCTCCTCATTGCGACGGCGAATCGTGCGCTGGAAGTTGATCCCCCATTCGTCCGAGTCGGCGCGAAAGTTGAGCGTGCGGAAGGGAATGCGGATCTCCGTCGACCACCCGTGCGCCCCCCGATCGACCCATGCCCGCCAGATCCCGTTCCACGCCTTGTTGACTGACGTCCCCTGCCCCGTCTTCAGCAGTCCGTCGCCCATCAGCCCCGCAGGATTGATCTCGAAGAAGTACGCGTTGCGCTGGTCGCCGAACGTATCCAGGATCCACATAAACCGGTCGTCGGTCCCCAACCCCTGGTCCCAGCGCCGCTGGAACGCCTTGACCCCATCCGGTTCGGAGTCGTGCAGCATGGCGCCGATGTACAGGTAGTCCCCGTCGAACATGACGCGCACCTCGGTGCGCTCGCTCGGCTCCCCCCCCTCGACCGGTTCCTGCATCACGAAGTCCGTGATCGGTGTAGCCCGTTGCCACGCCCCCTCGTCCAGCCGACCGTCGAGCGTCAGCGTCTCGCCAGCCGCAAGGCGCTGGGCCTGGATGGACTTGGTGGGGGCGTCCTGGCCCGCGAGTTCCACGGGTGCGACGAGGCAGAGCCAGCCGATGAGTGGGCACGCGACGAACCTGGGAATGCGCCGGGCAATCGCCGACGCTTGGCGGGGCGTATCCGCCGGCGGTTGCACCCGCGGTTCCTGCCGGAACCTCTCGATCATCCGCATCAGCTCCATGTTGGTGAACGGATGCCGCCCGTGCGGCATCTTCGGGCGCCCGGTGTCGCAGGTGAAGTCGACCGGGTCGAGATGTTGGCATCAGCTGCCGCCGAGGAAGCTCGGACATTGGCTCTGCCGCGCGAGTCACCGTCACCCTCCGTCGAGCCACCGGTCAGGAGCGGGTCATTCTTCGGAGAGTTCACTGCGTGCGGACCGTCAGGGTGTGGCGAGGGGTGATGTCAGCAGATGGCAACGTACCGCGGCATGTCGTCGCGCTGCCAGCGCCCACCGAACATTCGCCCCGGTTATCGGGAGAGTTCGAACTGCGCACCGAGGCCGAAGTGTCCCGTGTTGTGGATCGCCGAGTGGACTGCGGCCTCCCGGGCCGTCCACCTTCGCGAGCCGCCTTCGCGAGCCGCCGGACATCGAGCGGCGAGTGTGGATCGATGCGGACTTCCTGCGCGCCGACGGCGCGAGTCCCGACGACTGCGAGTACCCCTGCTTCCAGTTCGCGTGCAGTCGCACCGCCTGTTTTCCATGCGTTGACCGCACGCCGGAAAGCAGGGCGAGATTGCCGTTTCGGCCGGCGGAGGTCTTCGTGTGCGAGCCGCTCGTCCGGGCGCGTACACGCAGTTGACCGGGCACGCGGCCGAGCTCGTTAGGTCTATCCCACATCCGAACCCGGTGCCCTAGGCGCCGCTTGCATTTCTTACATGGCGTTCATAGAATGGTAGCCTACCGAAACGATCAATGCGCAGCGCTGTCGCGGATCCGTGATTCGGCTCGCTGGCGGCTGGGCCCTGGGATTCTGCGCTGCCTCGCGCGCGCACGCACGAGGCAGACGTCGAACGCCGATCGCGTCCGCACTCTCCCTTCTCCTTGCCTCCGCGTCCTGCAATCCGTTCGCCGTGACGCGCTGATGGATCTGTCCTGTTGGGCAACACTTGACGTCCGCCGCACGGCGGCACGCCCGCGAGGTCAGCATGAGTCCGCTGCTCAAGGCGATCCTCAAGTTCCCGCTCCGGCTGCTGCTCATCCTCCTCTACATCCTGCTCTTGCGGTGGGTTGGAGACCTGGTCGACATCATTCGCCGGCTGCTGGAGAAGCAGCGGCGCAACAAGCGCCTCCATGACGACCGCCGCGGCCGACCACTGCACTGCCGGCCGCGCTGCGCCGTGGTCCCGCCGGTCGTGTATCGGCGCGCCGATCCGCTGCTCTATTCCCAAGCGTACCTCATGGAGCAGGGGCTGGCGGTCACGTGGAACAACCCGGACATCCAGCTCTTCGAGAACGGCGTGCCCGTCTCGTCGAGCACGCTGAAGCCCGGCACGGCGTACGAGATCGACGCGCAGATCTGGAACAACTCCCTCGACGCCCCGGCGGTCGGCATGCCGGTTGAATTCGAGTTCCAGAGCTTCGGCGTCGGCGCCACGCTCACGCCGATCGGGACACAGGTCGTTGACCTGCCGGTAAAGGGCGCGCCGGGGCATCCGGCGCATGTCAGGCAGACGTGGGTCACTCCGAATGTCGGCCACTACTGCCTGAAGGTGCGGCTCGTCTGGGCCGATGACGCGAACCCGAAGAACAATATCGGCCAGGAGAACACCAACGTCGTTGCCGCCACGTCGCCCGCGGTATTCACCTTCCCGGTCCGCAACGACGACACCATCCGCAAGCAGATTCGCATGGCGGCCGACGCCTACCAGATTCCGCGCAAGCTGGACTGCGATGACAAACCGGGGAAGGACCGCAGCGACAGGGCACACCCCAAGCATCGCAAGCGCGGCACGTTCATTCCGCCGAGCGAGAAGGACGCGGACTGGACGCTCGCGCGCGTGCGACATGATCCGGCAGCCTTTCCCATTCCCCTTGGCTGGACAGTGGTGATCGATCCGCAAGCATTCGTCCTGGGTGCCGGGAACGCGCAGAACGTCACCGTCTCCATCACCCCTCCCGCCGACTTTCGCGGAGAGAAGCCGTTCAACGTGAACGCGTTCTACGGCGACGAGCTGCTCGGCGGCGTGACCCTTATCGTGACGAAGGGGGTGTAGCCATGGCCAACTGCGAGCAACACTATCACTGCGTCACGCCGGAGAACTTCACCGGGTTGAACAACGTCATCGCGCTCGGAATCATCAGCGGCGTGCTCACCATCATCGCCATCGTCGCCGCCGTCATCCTGGGCGGGGCGATTCCGGGCGTAGGAGTAGTCGCCGGCTTCCTTTTTGTCGCTGCGATCTTCGAGCTCTGCGATTATCTCAGTGGCGGGAAGCTCATCTGCCTCGGCGACAACTCGTGCACCATCGGCCGCATCATGGAGTTGATCCCGGTGGGGGCAGACAAGTCCGGCTTCGAGGAGATGGATGACGACTTCACTTTCAACATCCTCCTCTCACCGCACTCGCCGATCGAGACGAAGAACGAGCAGGTCGCCAGCGATCCGTTTCAGGGTAAGTTCATCACGGAGCAGAGCGCGTCGCGAGACCTGGGGCAGCCGTACGTCGGCGAGAGCGTGACGATTACTGACATCTACAACTCGTTGGGCGTGAAGACGGAGGTATTCCACTGCGAGGTGAAGGGGTGTCGCGTGCACGACGTCTGCACGGTGCTGAAGATCATGTCGTTCGGCGCCCCGATCGTCGCCGCGATCTGCTCCATTCCACTCATCGGCTGGGTCGTCTGTCTCATCGCCGCCGCGATCTGGCTGGCCATTACCGCGGCGGCCGTGGCCATTGCCTGGAACGCAACGCATAACGGCGACATCAACGACGTGTACGATCCAGCGGCCGGGGAGCTCACCGCCGCCGATCCCGACACCGGCGAAGGCGGGGATGTCGTGCTGGTGCGCGGCGACTGGGCCTATGACGAGGGGCATGACGGCTGGAACGAGATGCATCCCGTTCGCAGCGTGCAGAAGCTGACCGATGTCATCGCCCCCAGGTACCGCGCCATGTCGAAGGCCGATGTCTTGCTCGTCGACGAGTTCAAGAAGGAAGTGCTCGATCCGTGGTGCTTCTACGCCGGACAGCCGGACGATCCTGACGTGAAGCGAGAGCAGGACGAGCCGGAGAACGACTGGGATATCCATCCCGACATCGACGGGTGTGACGACGAGGACGAGCCGGGGCCGATAAAGTAGACATGGAAGTCTTCGTTGATTTCGGCCTGTTCGAGCTGATCGGCCTGGCGGGCGTGGCGTTCGCGTCGCGGGACGTGCGCGTTAGGCGGCGACTGCGCCTCGCGATGTCCCGCGCCGCCGCAAAGCTCGGGCGCTGCGTCCGGTGCATGGCGACGACGGCGGCCGGAGTGGCCGTGTCGGGAGTGGCGCTGGCCGCGCTGGGCCCTGAGGCGAGTGGCCTGATCCGGATTCCGCTCTACGCGGTCTTCCTGGCCTTCGCGGCGCTGGCCGCGCTGCACGTGGGAGCGATCCTGTATCGCGTGTTGACGCGCCTCGAGGCGAGGGTATCGGCGGTGGCCGGCGGCTGCAACTGTGGCGGACGGTCGCGCATGCGAAAGGAGGGACTGGCAAGGCAGTCGCACACCCCTTCACGCCGACGTACCGCTCGCGACTGATCCAGCTCGCGCTACGTCGCCTCCGTCACGCGACGCGCCCGCGTTCCTACGGCTGCACCCGCCGCTCCTGCCGGAACTTCTCCATCATCCGGATCAGTTCCGCATTGGTGAACGGCTGCCACCCGTGCGGCTTCTTGGGACGCCCGTACTCGTAGGTGAAGTCGGCCTTGGGACCGTCCAGCTTGGCCGTCTCTTCCTCCATGAGGTAGACCGCCAGCTGCAGATAGTGGTTGTCCATGTCGCCGACATACGTGTGCACCTTGCCGGCCAGCTGCGGGCCGATGCGGGGCCAGTTCTTCTTGAGGTACACGGTGAGGTCGAAGTTGTCGCGCCAGTAGTCAGCCACTTCCTTGTCGATCGTCCCGGTGCGACGATCCCACAGGCGGCGCGGATAGCCGTCCTTCCCGGCCGGCCCATACGACGCATCGAAGGCGTCGAACTGCTGCCCGCTGCGCGCCTTGCTCCCGAGCACCGCCTCGAGCTGGCTCATCTGCCGCACCGTCACCAGCGGCTGCCCCTCCTCGGTCTGCATCATGTAGCGCTCCGGCACCGGCGGCTGCGCCCCGTTGGGGACAAAGGCGTTGGTGTCGGCGTAGTTGTCCACCAACTGGTTGCGCCTGAAGTCGACCGGGTCTGGATACAGGCACCAGCCGCCACCGAAGAAGTCCGGGCGCTGGATCTGCAGCGCCAGGCACTCCCAGCCCCCCGTCGAGCCGCCCGTGAGGAATCGCGCGTTAGGCTCAGGTAGCAGCCGGAATTCCTTCTCCAGTGCCGGGACCAGCTCGTTCAGCAGCGCGTCCTGGTACGGACCGTGGTTGGCCGAGTTCACGGCGTACGAGTCGTCGTAGTACGGCGTGGGGTGCTGCCAGGTGATGGCCACGTAGCGCGGCATGTCATCGCGCTGCCAGCTCTCGCCGAACATCCACCCCGGCTCGCGCTCGCTGCGCTTGAGGCGCGCGGTGCGCTGCTCGGCCGTCTCGCTCCCCGGCTGTTCGGTGAAGCCGAACGGCGCGCCGAGTCCGAAGTGCCCCTGACTGTAGACCGCCGGATAGCGCCGCCCCGGCTCCTCGTCGAAGCCCTTGGGAAGCAGGACCGTTGCCCCGATGTAGGTGTCGTGCCCCCACCACTTGGTGAGTGATGGCGACTTCATCTTGATGCGCTTGACCCACCGGGTGTCGGGCGGCACCACGACCGGCGGCAGCGCCCGCGTCAACGTGAGGCGCACCGGCGTCTGGCTCTTGGGGTCCCAGCGCACCGTGACCGGTTCGCTCACCAGGTTACCCGGGGAGATGTTCCAGTGCTGTCCTTCCCACTGGTCCCAGTGCACCCACAGCGTGTGCCCGTCGGCGCGGGTGACCTTGGTATAGACGTTGAGCACCGCCTGCACCGTGTACTCGCCAGCCGGCATGTCCCGAAGGCTGGCGTGCGGGTAACCGAGCGTATCCGCCGTGATCACCGCCGGCGCCCCCGCGCGCCAGTCGCTGACGTCCGCCGCGAACATGGGGGCGGTTGCACCGTAGCTCCCCGCTTGCAGCCGCGGTTCGCGCTGCCCATTCCGGGCGAAGATGACGAACAGGCGGCCGGTGCGCGGTCCCTCGATCGGCGCGGCGTAGCGCACCTCCACGCGTTGAGCGGCGCTCGGCGCAGCAAGTGCCGAGAACAGGAGGGCAGTCAGGAGTGCAGAGCGAAGTCGCATGAGGCTATCGTTTCAGGGAAGGCTTGCGAGCAAGGCGGTCACCGACGACGGGGCATTCCCGAGGGGTCGACGGCGCTTGGTCGGTGCCCGTCGTCGCGGAGCCCTCGGGCAGGCGACTCGGTGTACGATGCCGCGTAGTGGGCTACGCGGCACCGACACCTCGTGTTGGAATCGGGTAACGCCGGCAGGCTCAGGGAATCGGCTTGACCGCGTCCTCGAGCAGCTTGGCGGCGCGCGACACGAGGTCGCCCTCCCGCTCCAGCGCGGCCGCGAGCTTCGCGACCTGCTCGTCCACCAGCGCCCAGTCGTTCTGTTCGATCGCCTCGCGCACCCCTGGCATCGTCTTCACCCCGTACCCCGTGTAGTAGCCCGGGGCATAGAGCGCGTGCTGGTACCATGGACGTTTCGGGAGCCCACCCGGCAGCAGCAACGCCTGGTCGGCTTGGCGCAACAATGCGTTGACCCGCGCGAGCGCCGCCGCAGTCGCCGCGCCCCCTGCGAACGAGCCATACGCCTTCTCGTAGCGCTCCGCGGCACGCGTCAGCGAATCGACGGCGTTCTGGATGGGAGCGAAGTTGACGTGCGGTGCCGGCGTCTTCGCGCTCGGCGTCGCCAGCGGATTCCGCGGGTCGTTGGTCAGCGCGAACGTGCGCTCGGCGATGCGCTGGTTCAGCTCCTCGATCTCCTTGGCCGTATTGGTCCGCAGCGCGGTCACTTCGCCCATGTAGCGCCCTGCCGTCTCGGCCAGGTTGCCGAATTCGGCCGGGAGCAGGTCGGCGTTCGCCACCCGCATCACCATCATCCCCGCCACCTGCGCCAGCGCTCGCCCATACACGAACGAGGTGTCGCTGAAGCGCGTGTACCAGGTGAAGGTATCGTAGATGGAGTGATAGATGCCGCCGTCATCCAGCCCGCCGAAGCCGATGTTGAGCGTGGGGACACCGGCGTGCTGCAGGAACGGAGTGAAGTCAGATCCCGAGCCCAGCGCCTCGATGCGCATGTCCTTGCGGCTGCGGGCCTCGGCGTTGCCGCCGAGGATCATCGCCGCGCGAGCGCGCTCCAACACCGTGGCATTGGTCTCCGGATCACGAACCTCACCAGCCACCTCGCTCACGAAGCGCTCCAGCGCGTGCGATCCCGCCGCACCCAGCATCCCGCGTCCGTTGCCATCGGTGTTGAGGTAGAAGACCCCCTTTCCGCGCATGTCGCTCATGTGCTCTTCCACCCACTCGGTGGAGCCGAGCAGCGAGGGTTCCTCGCCGTCCCACGCGGCGTAGACGATCGTGCGCTTCGGGCGCCAGCCTTGCTTGACCAGCTCGCCTAACGCGCGTGCCTCCTCCAGCTCGGCGACCATCCCCGAGATCGGGTCCTCGGCGCCGTTCACCCACCCGTCGTGGTGGTTGCCGCGCATCACCCATTCGTCGGGATAGGTCGATCCCTTCAGCGTGGCGATGACGTTGTACAGCGGGGCCTGTGTCCAGTCGAATTCGAGCTTGAGGTGGACGCGCGCCGCCCCCGGCCCCATGCGGTACGTGATCGGGAGCCCGCCGCGCCATGACGGTGGTGCGACCGGGCCGGTGAGCGCAGCAAGCAGCGGCTGCGCGTCCGAGTACGAGATCGGCAGCACCGGGATCTTCATGATCGTGATCGCGTCCTCGCGCGCGAGGCGCTTGGCCCCCGGCGTCGAGCCAACCCCAGGCGTCAACGGATCACCCGGATAGGTCGGCATGTCGAGCACGCTCCCACGTTGCACGCCGTCCTTCGGGCGGAAGGGACCGTTGGGATATGTCTCGCCCGCCGCGTAGCCGTCATCGCGCGGGTCGGAGTAGATCAGCGCGCCGACCGCGCCATGCTCGTACGCCACCTTCGGCTTGATCCCGCGCCACGATCCGCCGTAGCGCGCGATGACAATCGCCCCCTTCACCGAGATCCCACGCCGTTCCAGCTCCTCATAGTCGGCTGGGACACCGTAGTTCACGTAGACGAGCGGGGCCGTGACATCGCCCTCGCCGGAGTAGGCGTTGTAGGTCGGGAGCTGCTCGCTGCGCTGGCTGGTCGCCGGGTCTTCCTTGAGGATGGGCTCCGCGAGCTTTGCCGTGAACCGGGTGGGCGCCACCAGTTCCAGCACTCGCACTTTGGGCGTCGGGAAGAGCACATCGAAGCGCTCGAGCTTCGCCTCCCAGCCATACGACTCGAACTGGGCGCGCAGCCACTCGGCGTTGTCCTTGCCGTACGCCGAGCCCAGGTGATGCGGGCGGGCGGCGAGGCGGCGCATGGCTTCGCGCATGCGCGCGGGGTCGGGGATCGCGCGGAACTTGGCCTCCCACTCGCGCTGGACCTTGGCCGACTCGGTCGTGAAGCCCCGCATCGGCGGGTCCTGGAACGACGTGGCGGCCGGGAGCAGGAAGAGGAGCGTGGCGGGGAGGGCGAGCGTGGCAGGGAATCGCGGCATGGACACGTAGGCGAGGAAGAGAGTCCCGAGTCGTCGGCGCGGAGCGGGAACGCGCGGTGCACCCGACTCGGGCTGGCTGTGCTGGTGACCGCCGGTCGAGGGTCATGGCTCGATCTCGGCGGTCCCTCCCTCATCCTGCACCGTCGACGGCATCGCCACCAGTGGCGTGCGACGTGTTGTGCCGGTCGGCGCGGACAGCGCGCGGGCAGGCAGCGGCGCACGCACGCACCGACGGCCATGGCCGCAGGACGCGCGTGGCGAGGCGCGGCTGGCGTGTCCGGACGCCAGCGCTCGACACCACAGCATCGTGTATCCAGGCGTCGCCGGCGGTGATGCGCGATACACGCAGCGCGCGCGCCGACGCCCATGCGCCGCCAACTCACCGCGAGGCATCGCGCGCCACGAAGCGCACCCGACTATTCCGGCCGTACTTTTCCATGGCAGGCTCGTCACTTGTTAGGCCAAACTATTGCAAGCATTTCACACTAGGGGTACCCCGAGTGTACTAGGATCGAATGCTGTAACTATGCTCCCGATTCGCACGTGCAGGCTGCATTCATCCCAGGAGGACCCATGGCACGCCTTACGGTTCCACTCGACGCCGCCGGCATCGACGGATTTGACCCGAAACAGCCCGTCAAGGTGCTGCTCACGTCTGGCGGGAAGCCCATTGGTGCGCAGTCGGTCAGCCTCGACAAGAAGGGCCAGGGCGAGGCCACCTTCGACGTCGACGAGAAGCAGACCGGGCTGCGCATCATCGTCGGCCCGCCAGATGCAACGGACGAGGAGCTGACCGGACTGCAGACCATCGGCGTCGACATCCCGAAGCGCCGATTCGGCGGGCGCGAGCAGCTCGTCATCCCGGCCATTCGCATCACCCCCTACTACTGGTTCTGGTGGCTGCGATGGTGTCGCACCTTCACGGTGCACGGACGCATCCTGTGCCCGGACGGCAGCCCCGTCCCGGGTGCCGTCGTCTGCGCGTACGACGTGGATGCGTGGTGGTGGTGGTGGAGCAAGCAGCAGGTTGGCTGCGCCACGACCGATGCCAACGGCGCCTTCACGCTGACCTTCCGCTGGTGCTGCGGCTGGTGGCCGTGGTGGTGGCTGCGCCTGCGCCGCTGGTATGTCGAGCCCCGGCTCTCCGACATCATCCTGCGGGCGCTGCAGCGCGAGCCGCGCTTCCCGCGCCCCCCGTTCCCCGAGCCCACCCCCGATCTCGGGATCTTCGACCGCCTGCTCGGCCAGCAGTCGCCGGCCCCCTCGCTCGGGCGCACCGCGCTCGCGGCGCCGGCGCTGTCGCGGGTCGACTCGTCCGTCGGTTCGCCGGTGCTCGCCGATCGGGCCAAGGCGAGCGTCGCGGGCCGCGCGCTCACGACACGGAACAGAGCCGTCGCTGCCGTCGACCCGACGCTGCTCGACGGCCTGCGCGACCGCCTGGTGCGCACGCTCCCGTCCATCCCGGCGCTCGAGGCCGTGCGCCTCTGGCCGTGGCATCCGTGGCAGCCGTGGTGGGACTGCACCCCCGACCTCGTCTTCCGCGCGACGCAGACCTGCGGCGGCAGCGAACAGGTCATCGTCGATGAAGGATGGTTCAACGCCCGCTGGAACGTCCCGCAGGTCTCGAACGTGACGCTCACGGCCAGCAACGACGCCTGCTGCGTCCCGATCAACGACTGCACCGAGGGCGAGTGCCTCGCCCTGGCCAAGGTCTGCTCCATCGACGCCGACGAAGTTGGCGGCAACCCCGGGGCCGATCTCACCCCCGTGGGCTATGCCTATCCCAACGCCATCGCCAACGGCGGCGACGCCCCGTTCGCCGGGCGTGTCGACATCCGCGGCACCACGCCATGCCTCAGCGACGTGGATTTCTACGAGATCGAGTACTCGCCCGATGGCGGCGTGAGCTGGGCCCAGATGCCCGCCCCCGCGCTCGGCACCTTCACGCGCGAGTACTGGGACTTCGTGCTCGGCACCGACGTCGACGTCCCATTCAGCGCCCAGGTCCCGATCGACGGGCGGCACGTGTACGAGACGCTGGAGCACTACGAGGCCACTCACACCCCGGCGGACTGGGGCGCCTCGAAGGTCTGGCTCGGCACCAACATCGACATGGTCGTGCCGTGGGTTTCGGCACCCACCTTCGGCGACGGGACGTATTCGCTGCGCGTCATTGGTTACGACGAGGCGGCCGGGGTGCTCTCCAACGCGCGCATCCTGAACGTGTGCGACAGCAACACCGAGTCGCGCATCACCGTCACCATCGACAACCAGTCGAGCTTCCCGGCGCCAGGGCCCGTGGACAACCCCTGCGGCTCGGGGACCACGCACAACTGCACCAATGAGCCCGAGACCGACATCCTCGACGCTCGTATCGTGCGCGCGGCCGGTGGCACCACCGCCATCGGCGCCTGCGGCGAGGTTCGCATCGAGCCGGGGGACATGCTCGAGGTGGACTTCGTGGCCCACGACGCGCAGGGACACCTCGCGTGGTACTCACTCATCGCCACGTACGGGGAGAACCTGTCCCGCAACCTCATCGGATTAGGCGGGGCCCTGTCGGCCCTCCCGGGCGGCGCACCTCCGGTCCCGGCCGCGGCGCAGGTCGGTCCGGACTATGCGGCCGCACGTACGCTCCCGCAGAACGCCGCAGCCCCCACGTGGACCGGCGGCGCCATCCGCCTCTCCATCAGTGCGGCCGTCGCCTTCCCGGAGAGCTGCTGCTACCAGCTGGAGTTGCGGGCGTACAAGCGCACCATCGTCGACTGCCTGGCCAACAACGCGCACCGCAACTTGAGCGAGCGTTCGTTCCAGGTGTCGGTGTGACGGGCACGATTCGATGAGTGCCATCCTGCTCGTCGCCAGCATCCTGGCGACGTGGCGGGTGACGCACCTCATCACGGCGGAGGACGGGCCATGGAACGTGGTGGCCCGCCTCCGTCGGCTGGCGGGCTCCGGCTTTTTCGGCGACCTGATGGACTGTTTCTACTGCGCGAGCCTGTGGGTGGCACTGCCGATGGCGTACTGGTTCGGCAGCGCATGGATCGAGCGCGTTGTCGCCTGGCTCGCGGTGTCGGGCGGTGCCATCCTGCTGGAGCGACTCGTTCCGGATCGCGGCAAGGACACCAGCGACTAATCGAGACGGGAGGACACCATGTGCTGTGGAAAGAACCGCGCGGCGGCGCGGGCCGAGGTCATGGGTGGTGGGCGGGTTGCAACGCCGGCCGAATACGCGGCGCACGGGGCGCCGTCGTCAACGGAGTCCAGCGTGATCATGTTCGAGTCGGTGGCGGGCGGCGCGACCGTCGTGCGTGGGCCGGTCAGCGGGCGGGTGTACCGATTTGCCGGCGCGGGCGACCGGGTGCACGTGGATGCGCGGGATCGGCCGGGGTTGGTGGCGATGGTGGGGGTGCGGTGGGTGCGGTAGACATTCAGAACGCCGTGTACCGCACCCGTCACCGTCCGAACGACCCGCCGTTCGCCTGCCCCGCCCCTCCGCTACCGATACCGCTCCATCAACGCCTCCAGCTCATCGCGCCCCGGACACAACCGCTCGAACGGCACCTCCACCAGCGGCGTCGGCGGCGTGTTCAGCATGTCGTGCATGTCACGCCCGCTCTCGTCCACAAACAGCAGCCCCGTCGCGATCTCGCCGCGCGCCTGACAGGCCCGCACGTGCGCATACGCGGAATCGCGGCTGGTCGGATCGTACTGCTCCGACGTGGACCGCATGCGCAGGCTCACGCCGTCATGCATCTGGACCACCGCCACATCTTCTTCGGTCTCGGGCATGGTGATCTCGCGACGCAGCGGGACAAAGTCCGTATGCACCACCTCGACCTCGTGCTCGCGCGTGAAGGCATAACTCTTGGTCGAGCCCTCATGGTCGTTGAACGAGACGCACGGCGAGATCACGTCCACGAGCCCGAAGCCCTTGTGCTTGAGCCCGGCCTTGAGGATGGGGACGAGCTGCTTCTTGTCGCCGGAGAACGAGCGCGCCACGAAGGTCGCGCCTAACGTGAGCGCCAGCAGCACGGGATCGATGGGGGACTGTTCGTTGGCCTCCCCCTTCTTGGACTTCGAGCCGACGTCGGCCGATGCCGAGAACTGCCCCTTGGTCAGCCCGTAGACGCCGTTGTTTTCCAGCACGTACAGCATGTTCACGTTGCGCCGGATGGCGTGCGAGAGCTGCCCGAGGCCGATGGACAGCGAGTCGCCGTCGCCTGATATGCCGATGTAGGTCAGCGTCCTGTTTGCCGCCGCCGCCCCCGACGTGACCGACGGCATGCGTCCGTGCACGGAATTGAAGCCGTGCGACTGCTTCATGAAGTACGCGGTGGTCTTGGACGAGCAGCCGATCCCGCTCATCTTGCCCACGCGATGCGGCTCCAGGTCCAGCTCCCACGCGGCCTGGATCAGCGCCGCAGTCACCGAGTCGTGCCCGCACCCGGCACACAGCGTCGACATGCCCCCCTCATAGTCGCGGATCGTCAGCCCGAGGGCGTTGGTGCGCGACTGCTTGTGCCGCACAAGCGGCTTCGCGATGGATGTCATGCGGGGACTCCGGCGAGATGGGTCGAGACGGCATCCACCACGACCTTCGCGGTCAGCGGCATGCCACCGTAGTCGAGAACCGGGATCATGTCGTCGCGCCTCACACCCAGCTCGATGGTCAGGAGCGACCGTAGCTGGGCATCGCGATTCTGCTCGATCACGAAGGTGTGCTCGTGCCGCCCAAGAAAGTCGCGCACCTCGGGGCCGAACGGGAAGGCCCGGATGCGCATGACGTCGGCGACAATGCCCGACTCGGCGAGCCGGTCGGCGGCCTCGCGCACCGCGGCATCGCAACCGCCGATGGTCACCAGGGCAACGTCGGCCCCCTCCCGCCGATGGAAGACCGGCGCCGGCATCGCAGTGGCGGCATGCTCGAACTTGCGGCGCAACCGGTCCACGAGCTCCTGATAGGCGTCCGAGTCCTCGGTGTACGCGGCATGCTTGTCGTGGCCCGATCCGCGCACGAAGTACGCCCCCTTGCCGCCAACGCCGGGCAGCGTGCGCGCCGCGATCCCGTCGCCATCCACGTCGAGATACCGCGAGAAGCGCTGCACCTTCTCGAGCGCCTCGGCATCGAGCACCTTGCCGCGATCCGGCTGGTAGCCGTCATCCCATGTGAAGCGATCGACCATCCAGTCGTTCATCCCGATATCCAGGTCCGAGGCCACGAAGACCGGCGTCTGGAACCGCTCGGCCAGGTCGAACGAGGCCACCGCCAGCTCGAAGCACTCGCCCGGGTTGGCCGGAAAGAGGATGAGGTGCTTGGTGTCACCGTGCGACGCGTACGCCAGCGACAGCAGGTCGGCCTGCTGCGTGCGCGTCGGCATCCCGGTGGCCGGCCCGCAGCGCTGCACATCGAAGAAGACGGCCGGAACGTCGGTGTAGTACGCCAGCCCGATGAACTCCTGCATGAGCGAGATCCCCGGCCCCGACGTATTGGTGAACGCCCTCGCCCCAGCCCACCCCGCGCCGATCACGATGCCGGCCGCTGACATTTCGTCCTCGGCCTGCAGGATCGCGTAGTTATTGAAGCCGGTCTCCGGGTCCACGCGGTACTTCTCGCAGAAGCTGCCGAACGCCTCCATCAGGGCGGTGGCCGGCGTGATCGGGTACCACGCACCGACCGTCGCACCGGCATAGAGCGCCCCGAGCGCGCAGGCGGTGTTGCCGTCGATCACCACCGAGCCGCGCGTGGCGTCCATCTTCTCCAGGTGGAACGGCAGCGGGCACTGGATGTGCGCCTTGGCGTAGTCGTAGCCCAGCCGGATCGCCGTATGGTTCGCGTCGAGCAGCCGCTTCTTGTGCCCGTACTTCTCGTTCAGCAGCGCTTCGACGATCGGCATGTCGATCTCGAGCAGCGCGGCGAGCGCTCCGGCATAGGCGATGTTGCGCAGCAGCGTGCGATCGCGGTCGCGCTCGAACGCCTCGACGCACATCCGGCCGAACGGGATCCCGAGGATGGTGATCCCTTCCTTCACCAGCGTGGGATCGAGCGGCCAGGTGGAGTCGTACAGCAGGTAGCCGCCCGGGCGCACGGTGGCGACGTCCTTGGCATACGTCGCCGGGTTGAGCGCGACGACGAGGTCCACCTCGGCGGGGCGCGCGGTGTAGCCGTCCTTGCTCACGCGGATCTCATACCACGTCGGGAGCCCCTGGATGTTCGACGGGAAGATGTTCTTTCCGGTGACCGGGATCCCCATGCGGAAGATGGCCTGCATCAGGAGACCGTTGGCGCTGGCCGAGCCGGTGCCGTTGACGGTTCCGATCTTGAACGCGAAGTCGTTCACGCCACTCATCGACTCACCTGGCCGGCATACGGCAGCTTGAGGTCAAAGGTCCGCATGTCCCACGCGGCCGTCGGGCAACGCTCGGCACAAAGCCCACAATGCAGGCAGACGTCCTCGTCCTTGACCATGACCCGTTTCGTCTGGGGGAGCGCGTCGGAGACATAGATCTCCTGCGACAGGTTGTCGGCCGGCGCCATGAGCCGCTGGCGCAGCTCGTCGATCGGCGAGTGATTGGTCGTGATGGTGAGGCAATTGGTCGGGCAGACGTCCACGCAGGCGTCGCATTCGATGCACAGCGGCGCCGTGAAGTGCGTCTGGATGTCGCAGTTGAGGCAGCGTTGCACCTCGGTGGCCGCCTGCGCCGGGGTGTAGCCGAGTTCGACCTCGATCCCGATGTTCTCGAAGCGCTTGGTGAGCGCCTCGTGCTGCATCTTGGCGCGCAATGCCGACTCGTAGTCGTTGCGGTAGGCCCAGCTGTGCATGCCGACCTTGGCGCTCACCAGCGTCATTCCCACCGGCGGGCGCTCGTCGATCGGCGTCCCCTGGCAGTGCGCGTGGATGGAGATCGCCGCCTGGTGCCCATGGGCCACGGCCCAGATGATGTTCTCGGGCCCCCACGCTGCGTCACCGCCGAAGAAGACGCCGGCACGCGAGCTTTGGTGCGTGACCTTGTCGACCACGGGCATGTCCCAGTCGCCGAACTCGATGCCGATGTCGCGCTCGATCCACGGAAAGGCGTTGTCCTGCCCGATGGCCAGGATCACCGCGTCGCATGGAATGATCACCGTCTCGATCACGGTGCTGCGCTGCTTCCCCTTCGCGTCCACCGACCACTCCAGCCGGTCGAACTCCATCCCGACCAGCACGCCGTCCTCCACCACGATCCGGCGCGGCGAGTGGTTCTCGATGATGTCAATCAGCTCTTCCTCAGCGTCCTCCAGTTCCCACGGCGACGCCTTGAAGTGCTGGCGACCGCGGCGGGCGACAACGGTCACGTCGGTCGCACCCAATCGCTTGGCCGATCGGCAGCAGTCCATGGCGGTGTTGCCCACGCCGATGATCAGGACGCGCGGTTCGATCTTCTCCACGTGCCCGAAGTGCACGTTGGCCAGCCACTCGATCCCGATGTGGACCTGCGCCGGTGCATCCCAGCGCCCGGGGATGTCGAGTTCCTTCCCCTTCGGCGCTCCGCTCCCCACGAAAACGGCGTCATACTCCTCGTCGAGCAGCGCCTTCATGCTGTCGACCGAGGTGCCGTACTTCATGGTGGCCCCCATGTCGATGATGTAGCCGCATTCCTCGTCGAGCACGGGGGCCGGAAGGCGGAAGGCGGGGATGTTGACCCGCATCAGTCCGCCGGGCTGTGCGTTCTTTTCATATATGGTGACATCGTAGCCGAGCGGGAGCAGGTCGTTCGCCACCGTGAGCGAGGCAGGGCCGGCGCCGACGAGGGCGATCCGCTTGCCGTTCTTCTGCGCCGGCGCCTTGGGGAGGCGGTCGGTGATGTCGCCTCGCAGGTCGGCGGCCACACGCTTGAGGCGGCAGATGGCGACCGGCTTTTCCTCCACCCGTGCCCGGCGGCAGGCCGGCTCGCAGGGGCGGTCGCAGGTGCGCCCGAGGATACCCGGAAAGACGTTCGACTCGCGGTTCAGCAGGTACGAGTCGTCGTATCGCCCTTGGGCGATCAGGCGCAGGTAGCCCGGGACGTTCGTGTGGGCCGGACAGGCCCACTGGCAGTCGACGACCTTATGGTAGTAGCGAGGATCAGAGACATCAGTCGCAGCCATGTACAGGATCCCTCGAATGGGTAGCGCTGGAGGCCATCGCGTAGCATCCGCCGACGGCTTCTGGCCGACGCAGGGCGCCGGCGCGCCGGCGACTGCTTCGGAGATGACTAGTAGTCTGTCGGCGCGGATGGCACGGTGGCAAGGATCGAATGTAACCCAAGCGGGTCCCGACGCGACGCGGCGAAAGTGTCGCCGCGCCCACCAGCCTTGCATCGACCTCGCACGCCTACTGTTCACGAGCGGCTTGACACGCATTATCATCGGCGTCGACGCCGGAACGTGCGCCGCGTTCGCGCCCATGCAACTGACGGAGCGCGGTCCGGTCGTGACTCGCCATCCCGCACGCCGTGACCGCACCAACCAGCGATCCCGACTTCGACTACGACTGGATCATCGTCGGCTCCGGCTTTGGCGGGAGCGTGGCAGCGCTGCGCCTGAGCGAGAAGGGCTATCGCGTCGCGGTCATCGAGTGCGGGCATCGCTACGCCGACGACGAGTACGCCCGATCGGCGTGGGACCTGCGCCGCTTCGTCTGGGCCCCGAAGCTGGGACTGCGGGGCATCATGCGCCTGACCACGTTCCGCGACATCTTCATCGTGTCCGGCTCGGCAGTGGGAGGAGGAAGCGCGGTGTACGCCAACACCCTGTATCGCGCCCGCCCCGCCTTCTTCTCGCATCCGCAGTGGGCCGGGCTCCGCGACTGGGAATCCACCCTCGAGCCGCACTACGCCACCGCCGAACACATGCTCGGGGTGCAGGTCGTCCCGTTCGGCAGCGACGGGCAGGAACTGCTGCGCGAGCTGGGGGCACACTTCGGGGTCGCCGACAGCTTCTCCCGCACGCCGGTCGGGGTCTTCTTCGGGACGCCGGGCGAGACGGTCCCCGATCCGTACTTCGGCGGTGAGGGGCCGGCGCGGACCGGATGCCTGCGCTGCGGCGCCTGCATGGTCGGCTGCCGCCACGGCGCCAAGAACACGCTGCTCAAGAACTACCTCTGGTTCGCCGAGCGGCGGGGCACAGAGGTCTTCGCCGACCGGATGGTGACCGACATCCGCCCCATCGGCGACGGCGATGGCACGGACGGCTACCGCATCACGACGCAGGCGCCGGGGGCGTGGTTCACCGGGTCGCGGCGCACATTCACCGCCCGCGGCGTGGTCGTCGCCGCCGGAGCGTTAGGCACCAACCGGCTGCTGCTCAGCTGCAAGGCACGTGGTTCGCTCCCACGCCTGAGCCCGCGCCTGGGCGAGCTGGTGCGGACCAACAGCGAGTCCATCCTGGCCGTCTCGCTCCCCGACGACCGGCTGGAGCCGTGGCGCGACGTGGCGATCAGCGCCAGCATCCACCCGCGTCCGGACACGCACATCGAGTTCTGCACCTACGGGGAGAGCGGCGACGCCATGTCGCTGCTGCTCGCCCCGCTCACCGGGCAGGGAACGCGCGGCACGCGACCACTCCTGTTGCTCGCCAGCATCCTGCGCCACCCGCTGCGCTTCCTGCGCGGGCGGTGGCCGTTCGGTTGGAGCCGTCGCTCGCTCGTCGTACTCGTCATGCAGACCAGCGACAACGCGATCGCCTTTCGCATCCGGCGGCGGTTGTTCGGTGGGTTCGGACTGCGCACCGAGCAGGATCGAGACAAGCCGAACCCGACCTTCATCGATGTCGCCAACGCCGCGGCCGAGTGGCTTGCCGAGCGCACGGGCGGCATTCCGCAGAGCAGCCTCTTCGAGGCGGCCGCGAACATCCCCAGCACGGCCCACATCCTCGGCGGCGCGCCGATCGGCGGCGACGCGACGAGCGGCGCGGTGGATGGGGAGCTGCGCGCCTTCGGGTACCGGAACCTCATCGTCTGCGACGGCTCGGCGATGCCGGCCAATCCGGGAGTGAATCCGTCGTTGACGATCGCGGCGCTGGCGGAGCATGCGATGGCGCAGGTCGCGGCGGCGACAGGATCGCGCCAAGCGGAGCGCCCGGATCGGACGACGAGATAGCACGTCGCGCTGACTACTCGACGCACTTGTGTCCGGGCGCGATAATGCGCCTGTCCCCGGCCCGTGTCGCCCTGCGCGTCCCAACTTCATCAGGCATCTCAACTCGTGACTGACGACCCCACCCGCCCAGCGCCGACCCCCACCACCACGAGCGCCTCGCGCCGAGGCTTCCTCAAGCTCGCCGGCGCAGTGGCTGCCACCGCCGCCGCCAGCACCGTCGGCTGCGCGCCCGGCACCGAGACCGAGTCGCGCACGGCCGCCGCCAGCGGCAAGCGCGCAACCGGCTTCGACCGCCCGCTCCTCAACGCCCTCGGCGAGGTCATGCTTCCGGCTTCGCTCGGCGCCGCCAGCCGAACGGCCGCCGTCGACGCCTTCGTCGCCTGGGTCGATGGCTACGATCCCGTCGCCGAAGAGCAGCACGGGTATGGCTACGCCGAGATCCGCTACCTGCCGGCCGACCCCGCCCCGGGGTGGCGCGCGCAGCTTGATGGGCTCGACGCGCTCGCCCGCAGGATGCGCCAGCGCCCATTTGTCGAGCTCGACGCCGCCGCGCGGCAGGACGTGGTCACCACGGCGCTCGCTCCGGTCCGCGACGTGAACCTGCCCGACCCGTTAGGCGCCTCACACATCGCCGTCGCCCTGGTGGCACACTGGGCCGGGTCACCGGCGGCCAGCGACCTTGCCATGGGAGTGTCCGTCGGCACCGGCACCTGCCGCCCCCTCGACGGCGCGACCGCAAAGCCGCTTCCCATCGTTGGAGTTCAGGCATGAAGACGATCGAGACCGACATCCTGATCGTGGGCAGCGGCATCACCGCCGCCCTGATGGCTGCCCGGCTGGCCGAGACGACGACGCGCAGCATCACCGTCGTCGAGGCCGGGCGCGCCAGCACCCCGTTCGCCGAGCGTGGCAAGGCGCGCGACCGATACCTCGCGTATGGGGAGAACCCATGGGCGCGCGACCATCTCGATGACCAGAACGCCCTCGGCACCACGTGGGGCTACTCCCCCAACATGCACGTGGGCGGACTCGCCATGCATTGGGGGGGCGTCTCGCCGCGCTACTCGCCCGAGGACTTCACCACACGATCGCTGTACGGCATCGGCGACGACTGGCCCTACACCTACGACGACCTCGATCCGTTCTATCAGGAGGCCGAGGAGCGCATGGGGGTCGCCGGTGAGCAGGGGCCGCCCGCGCTCGACCCGCGTGGCAAGCCGTATCCGCTCCCGCCGCTCCCCATCAACTACAACCTCGCCCAGCTGCAACAATGGGCCACCTCGGCCGGGATCGCCTCCTGGAGCACCCCCTCGGCCAAGAACTCCATCGCCCGCGATGGGCGCGCGCAGTGCCAGCGATGTGATACCTGCTATCCCGTCTGCCCGACCGGCGCCAAGTACTCGCCCGACTTCACGTGGGATGCGCTCGTGGCGGCGAAGAAGATCACGCTGATCCCCGAGACCCTGGTGCGGCGACTGGTCGCCGACCCGGCCACCGGGCGCATCGTGCGGGCGACTGGCAACCGCACCGATGCCACCGGCGAGGAAGTCACCATCGAGGCGAAGACCTTCGTGCTCGCGGGGGGCTTCGTCTGGTCGCCGCACCTGCTGCTCCTGTCGCGCGATTCGGCGTATCCCGACGGACTCGCCAACCGCAGTGGCCTGGTCGGCAAGTATCTCGCGGGGCATCGCAACGTCGGCGCGCAGATCACGCTCCCCATGGAGCTGTATCCCGGCATCAACACCCAGCACTCGCTCGTGTCCAAGCAGTTCCAGCGCGCCAGCTATCGCGGGCGCTACCTGCGCCACGACCTGCGCATCTGGGAGTCGAGCGCCGGGCGCGGACCGCGCCTGCGCGGCGATGACGGCGCGCCGCTGTTCGGCGATGCCCTGCTCGCCGACTGGCAGCAGCGCGCCAAGGGTGCCACGGCCCGCGTGCGCGCCTACTACGACGTGCTCCCAGACAAGGAGAGCAAGCTCGTGCTCGACTCGGCGCGCAAGAATCGCTTCGGCGATCCCATGCCACACGTCGCGTTCCGCGACGCCCCGGAGAGCGCGGCGCTGGTGGAGTGGCAGGAAGAACGGCTGCGCGAGTTGTTCACCAGGATGGCCAAGGCTGGTGGCGGTGACGTGCGCTTCCAGAACAGCGCCAACGACCTGGGACAGGAACACCCCACCGGCGGCTGCCGCATGGGCAGTGACCCGACCACCAGCGTGGTCGACGGGTGGGGACGCGCCCACGACCACGAGAACCTGTGGGTGGCGGGGGCGCCGGCGCAGGTCAGCGCCTCGTGCTGCAACGGGACGCTGACCTTCGTGGCGGTCGGGCTCAGGACCGCCGCGGGAGTTGCCAAGGCGAGCGCCTAACGACGGTGCGGCGCGGTCGGCAACGCGGACGGGCGGAGGCGCTGGTGCGCCCCCGCCCGTCCGTACATCGTCGTCCAACTAGTCCACCGCCATCTCACCAGGAGCCGGCGGCCTCCGGCGACGTGCACCTGCCGGAAGCCGACGAACTCCGGGCAAGATGTCCGCTAGCACTTCCCGCCGCAGAGGCGCGTGCCCATCCGGCCATCGGTCCACGCGTCGAGCGTGTTGGCCCACGCCAGCAGCTGTGCCTTGGTCGCCCCGGTGGGGGTCTGGATGCCGTTGCCCTGGGCGGCGAAGTACGCCTCGGCGCCAGCCATGGCCGCATCAACTGCCGCGATGCCGCTCGTCTCGTAGTACCCCTTCACGAGCGTGGCGGTGATGAGCTCCTGAGCAAGGATCACGTAAGCGTTGCCGTTCTTCGTGGACATCGTGATCATCGTCCAGTTGTTCTTGCCCGAGCTGTAGAACATGTCGTACTTGGTGATCGGCTTGCCGTCGCTCTTGGAGTTCCAGGCCTGATAGTTGGAGGTCCACCAGGTCGTCGGCTGCACGCACGGCACGATCGTCAGCTTGTCGAAGCCGAAGTCGATCGAGCGATCGATGCTCGAGTTCGTGGCGAGGACGACCGTGGTCGGGTTGGTGTTGCTGTCCTTCCCGCGATCGGAACCGCGCAGCGTGGGTGATGCGACGTAGCTGTTCGGCGTCGCGACGCTCACGGTGTACGTGCCAGCGGGAAGACCCGTGAACAGGTACGAGCCGTTGCTCGCTGTCGTCGTGGTGGCATTGACCGGTCCCGCGAGCGTGACGGTGACGCCGCCCAGTCCGTACTCCTTGGAGTCCTGGATACCGTCGCGATCCTTGTCATACCAGACGTAGTCGCCGATCTGGCCGAGGGGCTTGATGTAGCCGAAGTCGATCGTGCGGTTGATCGACGAGTTGGTCGCCAGCGAGACGTTGGCGACGCTGCCGTTCGAGTCCATCGCCGGGTCGCTTCCGGCGCCCGAGACGGTCGGGGAGAAGCCGGATGGGGTAACGACGGTCACCGTGTAGTTCCCGGCCGACAGTCCGCCGAACGAGTACGCGCCGTTGCCATCGGTCGTCACGCTGGCCGATGAGGCACCGCCCAGAATGACGGAAACACCAGCCAGCCCGGGCTCGCCCGAATCCTGGATCCCGTTGCCGTTCAGGTCGTTCCAGACGAAGTCGCCGATCTCGCCGCGGGGTGCGACGTACCCGAAGTCGATCGTGTGGTCGATGGACGAGTTGGTCGCCAGAGAGACGTTGGCCACGCTCCCGTTCGAGTCCATCGCCGGGTCGCTCCCTGCGCCCGACACGGTCGGGGAGTAGCCGATTGGCGTCGCAACGGTGACGGTGTACGCGCCGGCAGACAGCCCGCCGAACAGGTAGCCACCGTTGGAATCGGTCGTCGCGCTCGCCGACGCAGCGCCACCCAGCGTAACGGTGACACCAGCCAGCCCGGGCTCACCCGAGTCCTGGATCCCGTTGCCGTTCAGGTCTTCCCAGACGAAGTCGCCGATCTGGCCAGCGGGCGGAGCGACGAACTGGTTGGTGAAGGTGAGCTGCACGCCGACGTCATTGGCAATGAGCACGGCAGAGACCGTGCGGTTGGCCAAGTCGATCGTCGGGGCCGGCGGCGAGGCGGGCAGGTTGGCACCGTACGCCCAATCGATCGCCATCAGCGACCAGCTGGGGACCACCGAGGTCTCGGTCGCCGTGGCGCGGTAACGCCCGCTGACCTGGGTATTGATGCTCGTGGCAAGGCGGCACTGACCGACGGGGACGGTGGTGCTCCCCTGCGCGACGACCGCGTTGTCGCTCTGGCGAATGACCGTGTAGTCGAAGTCGAACGCCACGCCGGCGACGTTGCCGTCCTTGCAGATCCAGACTTCGCCCTGGAAGGAGAGGAAGTCGCTCAGGTCTGGCCCGCCGACCACTGAGCGCGACGGCGCGCTCGACGCCAGCCCCGACACGACGGCGTTGACCCGGGGCGACAGCGTTGGTGCGACGGGAGAGTTTGCTCCCTCGGCGCACGCGCCAAGGACGAGTGCTGCGGCCACTAGCGCGGCCTGACTACGACGGGTACGGCTCATGGGTTTCCGGCTGAGAGGTGGGCGCCGATATCGTCTACCGACGCATGCTGACCCTCTTCGGCAGCGGGACGGTCTCCAACCCGAGACACCACGCATTGCGCCACGGTCTCACGACCGGGTAGCCCTTTCGGAGGTTCTGTTGTGGAAGAGGTCGGTGGCAGAAAGTGTGCCATACGTCACAATTGCAGCCGTGACCACGGCACCCGATGGGCGACGCAACGCTCATATGAATGCGAGATCGCGTTTCAACGTCGCGCGGCTCGCACGCTGGACCGCACCGCCGACGGATGTTGAGTTTTTCTCACACAGCGCGGCGGGTGCGCGCCACAAGGGTCAGACAACCACCTCGACGTGCGAACGCCTCCTGGTGATCGATCCCCGCACCCGCTTCGTCGCCTACCGGCCTCGACGTCCCGTGAACAACGACTTCGGGATCATCACGTGGGCCCCGACGTTTCCGTCGACCAACTGCGTGATGCGCACGTCGCAGGCAACACTGGTCAGCATGTAGGCATCGTCCCGCGATAGCCCCTGTTCGCTGACCAGGAACTCGATCGCCTGGCGCACGGCGGTCTTTGTCGCCACCACCAGGTCCTTGTCCGCTCCCATGGCGATCCAGTGCGTCGGCGTCTCGCCACGCGGCCACGTGAGCTTCATGTCCTTCCGGACGATGACGTCGATCGTGCCGACCAGCGACGTCTCGAGCCCGGTAATGTCCACCTCGCCGTCGCCCTGCGCCGCGTGTCCATCACCCAGCTGCAACAGCGCGCCGGGAACATGCACCGGGATGAACAGGGTCGTCCCCGCCACCAACTCCTTGTTGTCCAGGTTGCCCGCGTGGATGTCGGGCGGGGCGCTGCTCACGCGTCCACGTGCGGCTGGCGGCGCCACGCCGATGCTCCCGAAGAACGGCCGCAGCGGCACGTCGATGCCCGGAGCAAAGCGCGCCACCATCGCCTGTCGGTCCAACGGTATGATACGCATCCTCGCCGTCGGAAAATCCTCGGGAATGAAGCCACTCGTCGGGCCGAAAGCATTGTACGCGTAGGCGATCGCCAGGTCGATCTTCTTGATCCGCACCTCCAGCACATCGCCCGGCTCCGCACCACGCACGTAGACCGGTCCGGTGAGGATGTGCCCGCCCGGCCCCCGGTCCTTCACGCTGTCGACGATGGCGCGAAGCGATGGCTCCACGTCTTCCGGTTTCACACCGGCCCCCTCGAGCCGGGTCGGGGTCGATGTGAGCAGGGTGCCGATCGTTAGCTCATCGCCCGACGCGATATGCAGCACCGGCTTGGCCTCGGCCCAATAGTGACCGTAGGCGACGGTGGAGGGAGACGGCATGAGCCGGTGCCTGGTCGGTTGGCGCGGTGGCACCGTGCTCGGGGTGCCAGGCTCGCGAGTCGCCTCGAGCTGCGACACGCCAGCGAGAACGAGCGCGACGGTCGCCACAAGCGCGACCGCGGCAGTGCGCAAACCCGCGCGCAAACCCGCGCGTGAACCACTGCGCGAACCAGTACGGACAGGAGACGGCATGAGTCGACCCGACATCGGGAGATAGGAGCGATCGAGCGTACACGATCGCGAACATGTCCCCCGCCGAGCGACTCGGCCAGCCCGGGAGCGCCCCGGTTCGTTACTCCGGCTACCCGCGACGGCGCAGGATGAAGCCCCAATACGTGTCGGGACCGGCGGGCACCGCGAAGTCGATCGTCGCGGTGTCGACCACATCGAACCCCGAGCGCTGCATCAGGCTGACCCACGCCGCGCGCCCCAGCACGCTGTAGTGATTCGGATTGGTCTCGTGCCGGCAGGCCGTGTCGGGGGCCGGGACCTCGACGTACAGGATGCCTCCCGCTGTCAGCACCCGGTGGAAACCGGCGAGCGTGAAGTAGGGAGCGACGCTGTGCTCGAGCGCATGGCGACACCACACCAGGTCGAAGCTGGCGTCGGCGAAGTCGAGGTACGACTGGTCCATGTCGAGCGCCTCGAAGCCAGCCGCAGCGCACGCAGCCAGATCCTCGTCTCCGATCGTGATACCGATCGCCTTGTGACCGGCCGCCCGGAACAGCTCGAGCGCCAGCCCCTGCCCGCACCCCACGTCGAGCACTCGGCTCCCCGGCGGCAGCGGCACCGTCTTTTGCAGCAGCGCCCACATGTGGCGCGACAGTTCGGTGTGCTGCTCGGACGGAGGCTCCGGGTAGACGTCATCGCGTAGCCGGTCGATGAACGCCTCGAAGCGCCCGGCACGCGGATCAGCAGAAACGAAGGGTGACTGACTCATGGCGCGACCTGGGCGAGTGATGAGAACGCGGAGAGCTGCGGACCGGGCGATTGCGCGCCGCGACCGGATTGCTGCTCACAGGGCAAGCGCCGGACCCGTCCGTCGCGGATCGAGTTCGCGGTGTATATGATTGCGTAGTAATCACTTACGGGTTTCGGTCCCCGACACGGCGTTCCGCGAGACGCGGTAGCTCTTGCCGACGTGCACGTCCCCGGTGGACATCTCGTCCGGTCGGCCGCGTGAATTGCCCGCTCGGCGGGGTGGCGAATCGGATCACCGCTTCGCACTTTCGCCCCGTCGCCTGTTCCGGGAGAGTCTGGCCGACCAGCCACAATGCCTCCGCCCGCACTACTCCGATCGAGGTGTCGAAGGAGGTATCGGTGGATTCGCGGGAGCGTCACGACCGTCGCAGCCATCCTGCCCCGACCGGAATGGTTGCCGCGTACCGCACGTCGGGACTAGAATCGACGCTTTGGCAACGCCGCGCCGGTTCGTGGCTCGGCTCGACAATTACCGAGGCGACGATTGCCGAGGCGACGATTACCGGAGCGACGCGCAAGCTTCCCGCCGGGATGGACGGCGCGCCCCGTTCGTTCGTGGACTTGTTCTACGCCCTGGCCTAACCATCCGAGGATGACGCCGGACTCGCCGAAGGCACGCGTAGATGCGCGATTTGCCGCACGCCTTGCTGCTCGCCTCGCTGCTCGATCTGCTGCTCGATCTGCTGACCACCGCTTCACGGAGTTGCCCATGTCGATAGCCCCCATCTTCCGCCTCGGCGTTGCGACGTTCGTCGCCCTCGTCGCGCTCCCGATGTCCCCCCTGGCCCTCGTATCACCGGCGCTGGCGGCGCAGGAGAAGGCGTCCGACACGCTGCTCACCGTCGACCACTACCTCGACTTCGAGTCGGTCAGCGACCCCGAGATATCTCCCGACGGCACGCGCATCATCTACTCGCGTCGCTTCGTGGACAAGCAGAAAGATGCGTGGGAGTCGGCGCTCTGGATCATGAACGCGGACGGCTCTGAGAATCGCTTCCTTGCCCGCGGCGATGCGCCAACATGGTCGCCCGACGGGACGCGCATCGCCTACCTCGCCGAGGGAGCGGCAGGTGGACCGCGCGGCGCACAGATTCACGTGCGCTGGATGAACGCCGAGGGCGCCACCTCGCAGGTGACGCGGGTGGCACATGCGCCCAGCGACATCGAGTGGTCGCCGGACGGCCAGTCGATTGGTTTTTCCATGTTCGCCCCCAAGGCAAACGTCTGGGCGATCGACATGCCCGCAGCGCCCGAAGGGGCGCAGTGGACACCAGCACCGCGATACGTCAACACGGTGCACTATCGTGCCGATCGGCGCGGCTTTCTCGAGCCCGGCTTCGTGCACCTGTACGTGGTCCCGGCCGACGGCGGCACGCCGCGCCAGTTGACCAGCGGGGACTGGAACGTGGGCTCTCGCTTCGATGGCCAACCGGGCGCTGCAGGCTGGTCATGGAGCGCGGACGGTGGCTCGATCGTCTTCGACGGGTTGATGGACCCGGAGAGCGACAAGAACTTCCGCGACAGCGACATCAACGTCGTCGACGTGCGCACGGGGGTGATGAAGAAGCTCACGACACCGCGTGGCTCGTGGTCGCAGCCGAGCGTCTCGCCCGATGGGATGTGGATCGCCTTCGTCGGGTATCCGTTCACCGAGAACACCTACCACACCACCGAGCTGTTCGTCATGCGCGCCGATGGGTCGGCGATGAAGAAGCTGTCCGGCACGCTCGACCGCGACGTGGGCAGCTTGACCTGGGCGCGCGACAATTCCGGCATCTACTTCGGCGCCCAGGACCGCGGTACCAGCAACGTGCATTTCGCCTCGCTCGCCGGACAGGTGCGCGCCCTCACCACCGGGCAGCACATGCTCTCCCTCGGCTCCATCTCCCGCACAGGCGTCGTGGCCGCGATACGCTCGGCGCCGTCCGACCCAACCGACGTGGTGCGCTTCGCCGTGACCGCGCCGCAGCAAGTCACGCGGCTCACCAGCGTCAACGCCGACATCCTCGCCAACAAGAAGCTGGGCACGTTCGAGGAACTGTGGGTGACATCGACGAGCGGGACCCGGGTGCAAGGGTGGCTCCTCAAGCCGCCCGGCTTCGACGCGTCGAAGCGTTGGCCGATGATCATGGAGATCCATGGCGGGCCGCACGGGATGTACAACGTCGGCTTCAGCTACATGTACCAGAACTTCGCCGCCAATGGGTACGTGGTGCTGTACATCAACCCGCGCGGCTCCACCGGGTACGGGAGCGACTTCGGCAACGCGATCAACAAGCGCTATCCTGGAGTGGACTACGAGGACCTCATGGCCGCGGTCGACACCGTGGTCGGGCGTGGGTACGTGGACCAGAGCCGCATGTACGTCGGCGGTTGTAGCGGGGGAGGCGTGCTGTCGAGTTGGGTCATCGGACACACCAACCGCTTCGCGGGTGCAGCGGTGCGCTGCCCGGTCATGAACTGGATCTCGTTCGCCGGCAATGCCGACGTGCCCTACTTCGGCAATTCCTGGTTCGAGAAGCCGTACTGGGAGGACCCCAAGCCGTGGCTCGACCAATCACCGCTGATGTATGTCGGAAAGGTCACGACCCCGACCGTCATCATGACCGGCGAGCTGGATCTGCGCACGCCCATGGCCCAGTCCGAGGAGTACTACCAGGCGCTCAAGCAGCGGGGCATCCCGTCGGCGCTGCTGCGGTTCCAGGGGGAGTTCCACGGCACCGGATCCAAGCCGAGCAACTTCATGCGCACGCAGCTGTACATGATGAGCTGGTACCAGCAGCACAAGCGTGACGCGGCCGCCATGTGACCGTGACGCCACGCCGGCGCTCGACGCACGCGCTGCACCGTTGACCCATCCATGCCTCGCCGGCACGCCGCGGCGAGGCATGGTGCGCATGGCGTACTTGTTGTGCCTGACGGGCGTGGTGCTGGCGGCCTGTTCGGGCGCCGAGCCGACGGTCGTGGACGGCACGTGCGAGCCCACGCCGCGCTATCCAACTGCCATCGGCTGCGCCTATGTCTTTGGCCGGGTGACCGACGTGACCGGCGCGGCGTTGGACAGCATCGACGGCCTGGTGCGGTTGAGCGATGCCTGCGCCTGCTCATCGCCCCGGCTCGAGGGTGACGCCAACGGCGTCTACGCCACCGTCGTCCACCGCCTGCCGCGCACCAGCGGCTTCTCCGACACCGCCACCGCCACCATCGTCGCCCTCGCCAGCGCCCCGAAGTACCCCCGCCACGTGACGGGTGCCGCCTACTTCGACACTGCCCGCGTGGTATTACGCTTCGCCCGTTTAGGCGAGACCCCACCCCCCACCGAAGTCGACCTCCGCATAACGATCCCTCCCCGGTGAGGTCCGCCCCTCCCGTCCCCCGTCCCCCGTCCCCCGTCCCTAGATCTGGTCTATCATCGGCTGCGTGATCAACACCGTCCCCTACTCGGAGCGGCGGAATCGGGCCGCAT
>Ga0138256_10000490_pt1 | contig 43217 bp, 41 predicted proteins | sample KNB2016incub_MG_FD_105486 | JGI IMG/M metagenome (GOLD analysis project Ga0138256, IMG submission 105486) | Active sludge microbial communities from wastewater in Klosterneuburg, Austria - KNB2014incub_MG | ecosystem: Engineered > WWTP > Activated sludge > Unclassified | place: Austria... | reverse complement strand
TGCCGCCTTTTTTCACCTTGCCGGCAAGCGAGAGAAACGCTTTTTTCGGGTCAGGCGTGTGGTGCAGAACGCCGACGCTGAATGCGTAGTCAAAAACTCTTTTGAACGGCAGTTTGAAAATATCGCACTGGACGATATGGGCGTTTGGTATATCGCGCGTCAACGCAAACGCCGATTCGACGCCTTCGCCGAGATCGATACCGACCACTTGTTTTGCACCCCACTCGGCCGCGAGTTTTGTGTGTCTTCCTTTCCCGCAGCCGCCTTCGAGAACAACCTTGTCCTTAAAGAATTCAGATCTGACGGGCTGCAGCCAGCCAAGGAACTGGTCGCTGTATTTTGGGTCCTCCTGGGTGAAATTGGTCCATTGCCAGCCAAAATTTTCTGCGGTTTCGGCTTTGTCCGCCTCGATCTTGTCCATCTCGGCGAATCGCGGGACACCGCGCACGATCTTATATTCGCGCTCGCATTTTTTGCATGTGAGAACGCCTTCGATAATTTCCTTGTCTTCGTATTTGCCCGCGTTCGCCAGCAAAATGTCGCCGCCGCAAGTCGGACAGGCGAGCAGGTCTAATAGTTTTTCTTTCATTGATGAATGGCAGAAACACGACCGGTAGAGGCTGTGTCAAAACCCTAAAAAAGCTGCGGAGCAGTGGCATACATGTAGCCCCACATGGAGCGAAGCGTAATGTGGGGTTAGTCGAGCCTTTATCTCAAAGCCCGCGTAGCGGGCGGCAGACTTCGCTAAACTATTGAACGCGATAGATGTTACATGCCTTTCTGTCGCCCACTACGTGGGCTAGAGTCTCGTTTTTGTCCTAACCACGGGTTCCGCTTTGCTTCACCCGTGGCTAAATTCTGCCACTGCTCCGCAGTTTAAGACGGTTTTGAACCGCCTCTACCGCTGATGCTTCCGCCTTTATACTCTAATTTGTGTTTACCGTGTGATGCAAGGAACGCCAGGAGCGATGGAGCAGGTCATCGATGCGGGCCCAGTCTTCTTCGGCGACGCCGCCTTGCTCGGCTTTTGTGTCGCGTATTTCCATTGCCTCGGCACGGAGGTTGGCGTGTTCGGTGAAGCGTTCTGGCGGGAGATCATAAACGGCGGCGACGGTTTCGGCGAGGGCCTTTGAAAGGCTGCCGGGCGGATAAGACTTTCGCTGGCGGTGGACGATCCACCATTCGAGTTCGAGTTTTGCTGCCTGATCTGCGTCAAAATCGGTCGTGCTTATATTGCGGATTTCGGAGTAAAAGTCTTCGAGGTCGGGAAGCGCCTTTTCATAATCAGCGCGGCTTTCGCCGTCCTTAAAAACAAACGCGGCCTTTGCGGCACGAAATGCCATTGCCTGTCGCCGCCAGAAATTGAGTTTATACTGCTTTTCGAGAAGTTCGGTCACCTCAAAATAGAGTTTTAGCCGCTGCCGCGAATAATACGACCGCCACATCGCCGTATCGAGTCGAGCAACCTCATCCGGATCGAAATCGCGGATATCGACCTTGTGCGGAATATAAAGATCGACCGCGGCCCAGATTGAAATAAGAACGGCACCGGTTACGATCACGGCCAGAATTCTTAACAGAAGTCGTCGCATACGTTTTGAGTCCCGGGTTTAGCGGGCATTCTACCAAACTCCCTCGCCGGCAGTAGCCGAGACACCAAACTTTCGGCCACGGACATTTACTGTGTTCGCTGGGCCGCGATTATGGATTTAAATTCCTCAAATTCGGCGTATGGAAAAGGCTGCCGCCAGTTGAATTCAAATTCGTCGGTGTCGCGGTCGGCGTAGAGTTGGTCGAATGTCTCCGCGAATGATGCGATCACATCGGCCGCCTTGCCGGAATGTTCGAACACCAGTTCGCGTTCCGCGTTGTCGCGGTCTTCGGTCGGGAATTGATAGATCTTTAGCAATACATCATCGCCGTCACGAACAAATTCGAAGTCGAATTCTTCCGGGTCGCGATTCCATTTAAGAGTGTGTGACGCCTCTCCGTTCGGCTCGGCAAGTTCGGTCAGGATCTTCAACAGATCGGGCAACGCCCGTTCATGCGGGGCATGTGCCGTTGTCGTATGAAATTCGCCAACGCCGTCCTCAAAACCGATCGACATCCATCCGCACTGCGGCGAGTTAAAACTGACCTCAAGTTTGCTGCTCATAATGAATTGTTAATTGTAAATTGTTTCATTGTAAATTGGTATGGTTGCCGTTCGAACGCGGATCAAGCTGATCTGGCAGATCGAAACGGATCTGAATTTTCAAATCCGCGTGAATCCGCCTGATCCGCGCGATCCGCGTTCAAATCAGTCTCGAATGACGCATTGTTTGGGACGAGCTGTAGAAGCCTCGGCGGGACGCGAACTTATTCTACCAATTAACAATCGGCAATTATCAATTTACAATTGTTTTGGCATGAAGCAATATCACGATCTGCTACGGCATATTTTGGAAACCGGTACGCGGCATGAGGATAGGACCGGTGTTGGGACGATATCGGCGTTTGGATATCAAACGCGATTTGATCTGCGGAAAGGTTTTCCGATCGTGACGACAAAGCGTATTCCGTTTCGATGGGTCGCTGAGGAATTGTTCTGGTTTTTGAGCGGTTCGACAGACGAGGCCGATCTGCGGGCACGCGGCGTCGATATTTGGCAGGAATGGGCGACCGAGGAACAGACAGCGCGGTTTGGACGTAAAGCGGGCGATCTTGGGCCGGTTTACGGATATTTATGGCGGTCGTTCGGCGGCGATTATCCGCGGATGAACGGTGTTGACCAGATCGCGAGGCTGATCGGTGAAATTGAGACGAATCCAAATTCACGCCGTTTGATCGTGACCGGCTGGAATCCGGAAACCTGCGACGATGTTGCATTGCCGCCGTGCCATACGCTGTTTCAATTCAAGATCGAGGGCGGCAAAACGCTGCATTGCCAGCTTTACCAGCGTTCGGCCGATGCGTTCTTAGGTGTACCGTTCAATATCAGCAGCTACGCTTTGTTGACGCATTTGATAGCCCACGTCTGCGATCTGGAAGTCGGCGAGTTCATCCATACTTTCGGCGACTTGCACATTTATTCAAACCATATCGATCAGGTGAACGAACTTCTAGCGCGAGAACCCTTTGAACTGCCGCGGCTTGAATTGAACGATGCTGAAAATTTAAAGGGCCTCGACGGGCTTTTAAATTTCAAATTTGAGAATTTGAAATTGGAGAATTACCAGTCCTGGGGCAAGATCGCGGCGCCGGTCGCAATTTAATTAGAAATTAACTGTCTCCGGCCTTGCTAACAGCCGGCGGTTCTTAGCCCTACTGACCGGGTTTTCTGACGATCGAATATTCTATGCGGCGATTGAAGAACCGGCCTTCGTCGGTGTTGCCGTCAACATCCGGCCGAGGCTTTGTCGAACCGTAACCTCGGGTCTGCAGAGCTTCTTTCCTAACGCCAAAATCCAAAAGTTTTTGCTTCACGGCCTCGGCCCGACGCTCGGAGAGGGGAATATTAACATCATCGCCGCCTTGATTATCTGTGTGGCCGCCTACCTCGAGCACCACGTCCGGCGGAAGCTGTTTAATATATTCTGCACCTTTTTTTAACGCCTCGAGCCTTACCGGCGGAATATCAGCCTTGCCGGATGCAAAATTGATTATTAGGATGTTGAGCGCCTTGACCAGATCTTCCGGCGTGGGCGGGATCGTAAGCGCTTCCAGGGCCTTATAATAACAAAGCTCGGCCTTATCGAATTCGCCGATCTTGAAACTCTGACACTCGTCTGTCCTGATCTCTCTTGGTTTACATCGGGCGGTTACGACCTTTGATTCACCTGCGACACCGTCAACCGGCTCTTCTCTGCAGTCATGTGTCGGGTGCAGTATCTTGATCGTTTTTCGGCCAGGGACCAGACTCACAAGTTTGTACGATCCGTCATCGCTTGCAATGCCTAATTGCTGATCGTCAACAAGGATGCGGCTGCCCGCCGGGACCGATTTAACATTTACCTCAAAGTAAGGGTTGTAAATTAAAACAAAATAAACAAAACCGAGTACGGCGACCGCGAAAACGAACATGGACAAAAGCCCCGCGACCACCCACATCCATGTCGGAACACCGCCCTTTTGCTCCTGTTCTTTACGTTCCTGTTCGGCCTTTTCGGTCGGCGTCGGCGGCAGATTCTGATATTTGGCCCTCTCAGCCTCCGGAAGCCGAAAATAGGGCGTAGTCTTATCATATCCGCCCGCCGGCCCGCCAAAATCCTCTGGCGACGAACCAAAATCGGCGGGGTCCACTTTTACATTTGCGTTCGTTACGCCCCATTCGGGCGTCTGCGGCGTCGGCTGTGAGCCGGGGTAGAAAGTTTTGCCAAAATCCTGATTCTCGGTGTCGATCGGCCTCAAATTTGTGACCGTCTTGCCCCAATCGTCTGCCACCGGCTGTTTCGGCAAGTTATAATTGGTCTTGTCCCAGTCGTATTGGGCGCTGTCTTTCGACCCAACGTTTATATTAGGCGTGGTTTTCGAAAAATCGTCTGGCGGTGGTGGCCCTGGAAACTTATCGTCTTCGCTCATTTGCAGACCGCTCCGGATCAAGGACGCAAAAAACATCCATGAATTGCGATTCTACCATAGTATTCGCGGCACCGGATACGGAAAGTCCTGCCTTGAATGGAATCAAGCGCCCGAAAGTTATTTGATATTCGGCGGTTGGGCATTTTTCGTGCGTACGTTTATGCCTTCGTCGGCAAGAAGAAAAACTCGACGTTGGTCATAGGACGACGTGTTGACCGGTGAGTAAGAAAGTAGATAACGATTGCGGCGAAGTTCATCGCAGATCGTTTTGGCGGCTGTCTGAGCTTCTTCAAGCGGAAAGATCGAACCGCCGGTACCTTCTGTAAGCTGTGTTATGACTGCTCCTGCTTTTGGGCCGTCACGTCGATAGGCGCCTCGTGTTCTGTCCGGAAGCTGAAGCGCATAGACCGTGACATTATAGTTCTGAAGGTCAGCGAGGACCTTTTCAAAAGATGCCGTGCTTCCGCGATCAAGCCCGTCGCCGATCACAACGACGGCTGTCTTACGGGTTCCCGGCATAAGGGGAACCAAAATTTCTTTTACCGTGCCGTCAAGTGCGTCAAAGAGATAGGGGTTGCCCTTTTTCCGAAATGTGGAAAGCGACTTTTCGATCTTTTTTGCATCGTCGGTCCATTCCTGAACGATCTCGGGCTTTTCATCATAAGCGACGACGAAAAGTTGATCGCCGTCGAATATTTCATAGGCAAACTCCATTGCCGCCTTTTTTAGTTTTTCAATGTCGGCAGGCAGTGTTTGCGAGTTATCGACCAACAAGACGATTCGTGAGGGCGAAGGGTCGTAGGAAAGCCCCTTTATTTTCTGCTCGATGCCATTCTCGTAAAGGTAAAAGTTCTCGGGCTTTAGCGGATCCGCTTTCTTGTCGGCCCTCCACGCCGTCACGCTCAGGATCGAACCTTCCAGGTCGTTTGCCTTGACGCTGTGACGCGATTGGCCGTCGGCTAACATTGCCGCCGCCGCGAGGCAGACCAATGTACCTAAGAGCTTGACGGAAAAATATTTCATTTCAATCCGAACTCGCCGGTTTGGCTGGTTTTGGGGAAGTTGCAGCATCGCCTTTCGACTTTGATGCATCATTTGGGCCAGCGGTTGATTCGGCCGCTGAACTTTTTTCACCGGCTGTTTCGCTTGATTTCTCGGCGGATTTACCATTTTTGCCGGCATAATCGGTCACATACCAGCCGGCGCCTTTAAATTGAAATCCTGAAAGCGAGATCTTTTTCACCAGTTCACCGCCGCACTGTTCGCATATTTTCAGCGGCTCATCCGTGATAGATTGTCTTTTCTCTAAATGTGCCCCGCACTTCCGGCACTCATATTCGTAAATAGGCATAGATTCTTTGCAGAGGCAAGCGGTCTTTTGGCCCACCCGCCATTTTGTTACCAATTCATCGGCGTCGAAACAGCAGCTTCCTCATGATGTTCGACGAGGAATCGTTCAGCGTCGATAGCGGCCATACAGCCCGTGCCGGCGGCGGTCACGGCCTGCCGGTAATAGGCGTCCTGCGCATCGCCACAGGCGAACACTCCGGGAATATTGGTCCGCATTGTTTTACCTTCGGTTATCAGATAGCCAACTTCGTCCATATCAAGCTTGCCCTTGAACAAATCGGTGTTTGGCCGGTGGCCGATCGCAATGAAAACTCCTTTTGTCGGAAAGGTGCTCTCTTCATTCGATCTTGTATTGAAAAGCTTAACGGCCTCGACACCATTTTCTTTGCTGCCGATGATCTCTTTGACCTCGGTGTTCCAAACGACCTTTATTTTATCGTGAGCAAGCACACGGTCCTGCATGATCTTAGACGCCCGAAATTCGTCGCGGCGATGGATTATAGTTACCTCCGAAGAAAATCTTGTCAGAAAAAGAGCTTCTTCCATTGCTGTGTCACCACCGCCCACGACGACGATGGGAATATCCCTGAAGAAAAATCCGTCGCATGTGGCGCAAGCTGAGACGCCGTTTCCGCCGAGGCCGTCGGGTACTGGGGCCTCGCCGGGAATTCCGAGCCATTTTGCCGAGGCACCGGTCGATACGATCAGCGTGTCCGCTTTTATAATCTTTGTTACTTCTTCGCTGTCCTGACTTTCTTTTCCATAAAGCGTAAACGGGCGTTTTGAGAGATCGACCTCGTCGATCCAAATATTCATGAACCCGGTACCGAATCGTTCTGCCTGAAGTCGGAATTCGCTCATCAGAACAGGGCCCATAATGCCGCCGGCAAATCCGGGATAGTTTTCGACATCGGTCGTTATCATTAATTGGCCGCCGGGCTGCGGGCCGTCGATCAAAAGCGGCTCGAGTTGTGCCCGCGAGGCGTAGATCGCGGCCGTAAGGCCCGCCGGGCCGGACCCGAGAATTACGACTTTCTTTTCAATTGTTTCTACTGGCATAGACGAAAGTGTTTAGTCTGGTTTAACGTCAGTTTGAAAAACCTGTATTTTTTATAGTATAACTATCAGTCACTTACTTAGTCGAGGCTTCGGGCCCACAGGCCATCGTCGGATTCCCGCAGCTTGAAAATATATTCCGCCTGCCGTGGCCGTCTGGAATAGTTGTTTGCAAAGTGTTAGTGTTAAACTGTTTCCGTTCGCGGCTAAGGCAAGTGCATGCCCCCATGTTGACTTCGATGCAGCCACAGTTTGAAGAAAAGCGCTTCGCCTTAAGAATGGCTCTGAGGCTTCCGATCGTCGTCTCGGGACGTTCGGAGGACGGTGCGGCCTGGAGCGAGCCGACCGAGACCGATGATATCTCAACGCTTGGAGCCCTTTTCCAGCTTAATCAAAAGATCTCATCCGGTGACAATCTTTATATTCGCTCACATCGCCCTGATGGCGTGCCTGTCGAGGTAAAGGCCCAGGTCGTACGTCTGTCACCGGGCAGCCACGGAACCTCGCGGGTCGGTGTTTCGATCGTCGAGCAGAAAGATAATTGGCTGCGATTGTTCGTTGCGTGGATCGCGGATGACAATGTCGATGACGGTGACGACGAATAGCCGGCCTTACCTTGAAAGCGGCCGGAGCCTTCAGTCTAATTTGGGAACCACAAGCGACAGGCTGAATGCCTGTCGTATTTATTTATGTCGAACTACGAAACAATCTCTATTGAAAAACTTGATGCGGTCGCTATCCTGACGATCAACCGCCCTGATAAGTTGAACGCACTCAGCAGCCGCGTCCATATTGAAGGCGTTGCCGCGTTGGATGAACTGAGAGCGGACGAAGGCGTGCGTGTCGTGGTTATCACCGGTTCCGGTGAAAAATCGTTCATCGCGGGAGCAGACATAAGTGAATTTGAGGGGAAAACGCCGTTTACGCAGCGTGAAACATTCCAGGAACGGACGCTTTTTAACACGATCGACAATTTTCCAAAGCCCGTTATCGCCATGGTCAATGGCTTCTGTCTTGGCGGCGGCAACGAGCTTGCGCTGGCGTGCGACCTGCGTGTCTGCAGCGAGAATGCTCGATTCTCGCAGCCGGAGATCAATCTAGGCATTATTCCCGGCGGCGGCGGAACCCAGCGTTTGTCGCGGTTGGTCGGCGAAGGGCGTTCGATGGAGATGATCCTGACCGGCGATATGATAAATGCCGAGGCCGCATACCGATTCGGGCTTGTGAATCATGTTTTCCCGGTGGACGAACTGCGGGCGAAAACGCTCGAGCTGGCGGCGAAAATTGCAGAAAAGGCCCCGATCGCCCTTCAGCTTGCAAAAGAGGCAGTTAAATTTGCATCGCGTTCCAATCTGGATGAAGGACTCCGCCGTGAGGTCGATCTATTTGCTATTTGCTTTTCAACCGACGACAAAAAGGAAGGCGTCTCTGCCTTTCTCGAAGAGCGGAAGCCGGAATTTAAGGGCAGGTAAGAGCGGCAGTGTACTGATCTGAAGTTTTTACAAGAGTTTTGGGACGCCGCCAGGTATTTCCACTAAGGTGCCGGGCTTGACGCTTGTCTGCTATTTCGCTAAATTCAAAGTTTGCCGCCTAGTACGGCAAAACATTCCCAGGGGACGTAGCTCAGCTGGGAGAGCGCTGCAATGGCATTGCAGAGGTCAGGGGTTCGATCCCCCTCGTCTCCACCAGTTAATTGCGGGCCTGACTATACCGTCGGCCCGTTTTTCATTTTGTGTTCCGCGAAACTGGATCGATCGGCCCTGTGACCATCAGTTTTTTGCATTTCCGCTGCCGGCTGCATTTCATAAGAATTATCAGTCCAGCTTGACGCGACCATTTTGATCAACATATTTGGAGAGAGAAGCTCGATTGACAATTCAACCGAGCCGGAAAATCGGTCCAGGCCTGCGCCTCGGCTATGATTTTTCGGACTGCAGTCCGATTCCGAAAAATTGAACGCATCAGCGCAGGCAGCTCATTGTTGATTGACACCGCTTTTTGGCTGATGAAAGCGGCATGTCTCCGGTTAATGCCGAAGTTAGGCAGCGGCGTCGTTCATCTATCCCGCACGGCTATGCGGGATAGATCTTTGCGTTTATTAGGCCCTGTACTTCTGATCGCCAGATAGTGGCAACCCCGTTACCGGCAATTTTTAAGATCGCATAAGCGATTCGCGATAAACCGACAGCCGGCGTTGCCTCGACGCCCGAATACCAAAGATATTTTCCCGAAAGATACTGTTTAGGTACCGGTGGCGAGACTGATTGCCGCTTTACGCTGTTGATAGCGTCAAAGATCATAATATGGCCAACCGGGCCGAATCCGCCGTCGATCACGTTTCCCGCCGCATCGACCATTGCAATGACGTGCATGCGGGGCGTGAAAAGAGCATCTTCGTTTGTTACGGGCTGGGTCCCCAATCTATTGACAATAGTGTTAATCCCCATATCGCCATTTATTATTGTGCTTGAACTGACCGGGTCAACATAACTCCAAATCGTCCCGGAATCGCGGTAGCGCAGATAATTGCCGACAAAGCCGTTGCAATCCAGGCCGAGACGCGGATAATGCGGATCGACACGTTCATCACAATATGCCTGAAGTGCCTCCGGCGCCGTCACGCCGCAGCGGGCGGCCAACTGCAGCGTCAACTGAACATCTTCAGGCGAGCCCTTGCCTGAAAATGCCATGACCGCCCGCGGAAGCAGCGGACCGAGTTCCGACTGGGACCGAAATGTCATGAACACATCTGCGCCCCAAACATTTTTTACCCTAAGCTCTAATGGTTTCTTTTTTTGGAATAATCGATAGGCATAACCTATCACGGCATTTACAAAGTCAACATGTCCCGGCGGCGGCGAGCCTCCATTATTGGTTGGGGCCCACCCTTGATACAGGCGATATTTCTTGAAATTAACCTTTTCATATCTAAGCAGTTCATTGTCGTCATTGAAAATGGGAACTTCGAGGTCCCAATATTTTTTTGCATAATCAAGTGCTCGCATTCTAGCCATATTTTTAGTGCTCCTTATTATTGAGTGGCCTTCCGTTGATCAAGTAAGGCCAAGATCGAGCCCGGACCGGGCAATTCGGAATACGCGAACGCTGATCAAAACCGGACAGGTCGGCGGGAAAGAGTTATCGATATACCAAGGCGGGCGTTTGACTTAAGGTGCTGACTGGATTAATTTGCAATTTCCAGATCGTGATCTCACACTATGGCGAAGAAGGTCCTGATAATTGAAGATACCGCTGACATTGCGGATGCGTTAAAGATCCTGATCGAGATGCAAGGTTATAATGCGGTGATCGCTGGCGATGGCCAAGAGGGCTGCCGTATGGCTTTGGAGGAACTTCCCGACCTTGTGCTTATGGATATTTCCATGCCGGAGATGGATGGGCTTGAAGCCACGCGGGAGATCAGGTCTCAGCCGGCCAATGCTAAAACGCCGATCGTCTGCGTGTCATCTTACACCCGCGGCCACGAGAGCGAGCTCATTGAGGCCGGAAGTAATGAGATCATGAGCAAATCGTCATTTATCGGTGCCCTGGTTCCTACCCTTCAAAAATATCTTGGTGATTGAGTCGGCATACTTTGATATTTGTTTTCCGAACCGGAAACAACAGTCTTGCCGCACTAATGAATTATCTCATTGATCGCTCGCTGGACATCACGGCCAAACCCGATTGCAGACCAAAATCGACAGTCCGCCCGAACGCCGAAAATTACTTTCAATTTTCGCTAACTCGTTATAAACTTACCTTACACTCTATTTGAATTCTTAGTCAGTCGCAGTATTTTCAGTTTGGGCCGGTCCGTTTTCGTATAAAGATTCCGACAAGGAGTGGAATATCGGGATCAAAAGGCGAGCTTTGCGGGACGATGCTTATTATTTCCCATGCCCCTCGTGTCAAATCGAAAGGCCGGTCCGGAGGTAAATTTTCGGCACGTCAGCCTGATCAATACGCAAAAGCTTGGGCAAAGTGCCGTCCTAACAGAAAGGTCGCCAAAATATTTAAAACGGATAGCCAAAGGGAAGTGCAGTGATCGCGCCGCCGGTCAATAATATAAAGAAAAAGCCGCCTAGTTTACTTGGCACTAAGTTGATCGAAGAAATCGGAACTGCAAGGTTAATAGCGCTTTATCGGGAGGTAGTCAAATAAATGGAAGGATTTAAGTCCGATTCAGGAGCCGCCGCAAGACGTGCCGTCGAGATAGATGTACCGACGTTTGTTTCTGAATTCCCGATGAACGACGTGATAAGAACCACCACATACGAGAAATTGGGCCTCGAACAGCTAGAGGCCGTCAGGAGTTTGCCCGCGAGGGTTGTGGTCGGCGGGCTGCCGAGCGTTTTAATGAGCAAACTCAGGCCGCTGCTTAAACACGTCCAGCTTGCAAAGGACGACTATCTTTTTCAACAGGATGACCGCGTCGAGTTCATTTATTTTCCTGAAACGGCGGTAATTTCCGAGTTTCAGATGCTTGCCGACGGCCGGACGATCGAAGTTGCCGTTACCGGATCTGAAAGTTGCGTGGGGATCTCGTCGGTTTGGAGCACGTCTTCGGCCGTAAACTGCGCCCAGGTTTGCGTCAGCGGTTCCGCTTTCAAGATCGAGGCCCACTTGCTTGAACGCGAGTTAACATATAGCCGCCCGCTTCAGCGGTGGCTGCATGATCAGATCAACTTGTATATCAAGCAGATCTCGCAAAAAGTTATTTGTAACACACATCATGCGGTGGAAGAACGATTTTGCACCTGGCTTTTGATGCTGCAGGACCGAAGCAAGAAAAACAGGTTCAACCTTACCCAGGAATATATTGCGGGAGTTCTTGGCGTATATCGGCCAAGCGTTACGTGTATGGCAAAGGCGTTGCGGGAAAAGAACGCGATCGATTATGTCCGCGGCCAGGTATCGATTACTGATCGCGCCAAGCTCAAGAAAATGTCATGTGTATGTTACACGGAAGTTCTCGGCGGTAAGCATTTTTAGAACGTAAGTATTGATTTTGCCCACACGAAACCGGCCTCGCGAACTTTGCGGGCCGGTTTTATTTTGCGCGGATGATCAGGCAACTTCCGGTTTAAGGCTGCAAGACGCTTAGTTTTCAATACTTACGATGGCCTGCCGGCTTAGGGAATTCCCTCACGGCGAATTCCTAACTCCCCGATTTTCAAAAGCTGACAGCAGCTTCAGAATGGAAAGATAAGACGAACTGTCCAGTTGAAAAGAAAAAAGTTTCCACAATATCTTTGGAATTCCACGGGGGCTGGGCAATGTTCAACCGGGATCGAGACGAAAAGATGCGGTTTCCGGCCGAAATCTCGAGAAAGATTCGGATCCTTATTTCCTCACCAACGGATCATTTTCAGGATTAGATCAGGATGAAGTTAAATCGGTACGATGCGTGACCGACAAACTGAGAACTCAATTGCCGTTATGGACAAATATGATTTCACGATACTTTACCTCGAAGACGACCCTGACTCGGTCGAGCTTGTAAGTTTTACACTCGGACTGGATAAGATAGGGGTCAAGGCGGTCTCGAACGCTGAAGAGGCCCTGGAATCGGTAATGATCGAAGAATTCGACCTTTTCATGCTCGACGGACTGGTAGATACCGGATACAGCTTTGAGCTATGCCGTAAGCTTCGAAAACTTTGTCCGAGCATACCAATAGCATATTATACGGCGCTGGGTTTTCCGCAAGACATTCAGAATGGATTGAAAGCAGGGGCCGACATCTACCTTGTAAAGCCTTTTGTTGGAGACCTGGCCCATACGATCAGACAGGCCATTGCAAACCGCCGCGATCAAGCCATGCGTTTTTCCCCGTTATGCGAAAGGCCGCCGCAGAATACGGCGGCGAGGATGTAGGCCGTATCTTATAGCGGCCGATGCCAACGGACAATTTTTTTTAATTTTTAATCCGAGCGAGCTTTCGGCATGGCCAAGTCAGTAATAAGGCTTCCGATAACTAAGCTCGAAAATTTGATATAGGCATCCATGAACCCGAATCATAATTATGGAGCGGAAAAATATGGTTAAATCCGCTCAATTCCGTATCGCTCACGTTCAAAGATGCCTCTTTGCCCAAATCCGAGCAGTTTTCCGCACCGACCAATTTTAACCAGTTCCAGCGAACGGCTATAAATAGGTATGTTCGCCGCGAAAGTTGGTTTTCCATTCGTTGCGCAAGTAATCCGCATCGTCTGCCGTACGAGGCCTGACACCTAGTAGGGTTCCTCCTTCACGGATGCCCTTTTCGTAGATCTCGGCCCGGTCTTCCGGAATTCCCCAGCCTATCAGTGCTCCGGTCAATCCGCCTGCGGCCCCGCCGACTCCGGCCCCCGCGATCGCCGCCGCAAGCGGACCGGCAACCACAAGCCCAAGGCCCGGAAGCACAAGGTTTGTACCTATCGCCGCGATACCGCCGACGACGGCTCCGAGCGTTCCACCGATGATCGAGCCGACGCCGACACCTTCGAGCGATTTGTTGCCGAGGTCGGAAGCGGGGTCGTCCTTGTAGAATTTATCCCTTGTTTCATCCGACATCATCACAAGGATGTCATCGTCCGAATAGCCGCGATCGCGTAGCGACCTGTAAGCGGCGTCACTGCTTTCACGATCACGGAATAGTGCTGTCAATATGGCCGGCTCATGCCGGGTACTTGTACCCTGGTTGTTCATTTATCGTTCTCCTTCCAAAAATTATCTACTATCAGGATCTTTAACAAAGATAATCGTAGGCGTTGAACTTCGTAGATGAGGTACAACGGGATACATAGGGTCCGGGCTACTCGTTTTTCAAATTTTACATACGGTTTTTAGCAATAGCCCTCATTCAATGGATGATATTGGCGCCACGCCCAAAAATGGGATCACGGATGATTTTGAGATCGGGATGCCCTTTATCCGCCGGCACGAACGGTTATGAGCACAGGCAGAGCTCCTTGATATTGATGACAAACGCACATTGATCCGACGGTATTGGCAATATTTGTCCAGTTCTTGTCCAAATTATTAGGAAGACCATTCAGCAAAAAAGGCGTCACGATAATTGAATTCCATGCGAAAGCCTGTGTAAGTGTTCATATTAAGATGCTTAACGCATCAACACCCAAAATTCCCGACCGATAAGGGACTTTCCCTACGGTCCTTAGCTCCTTTCCTAATTCCCGCGTTGGCTCGAATCATCCAAAATAGTTTTGTTCGATAAAGGCTAAAGGGCGGGCCGCGTTCCGCTGTAAATGAAGCTCAATTGGCCTTGGTCGAATAGAACAAGGGGGACAGAGAAAATAAGGAACCCTTCACAAAGGGTTCCTTATTTTCCCTAATACCGCCGATCGGCCACGGTGGTTGTGAAAATAAATTTCAGGAAGGTGCTATATGGAGATCGATTACCCGGTTACAGCGGCCGCCGATTTGACCGGCAGTCCGATCATATCCCCTATAAGATCACGCGACCATGCACGATGGCTTCTGGAACTGGATACCGATGGAATAATTCGCCACTCCGGTCCACACCCTGCGGTTACATTTGCGGCCGCTGACGATGACCTGGTCGGCTCAAATTTTTTTGACTTGGCGCCGGTGCTAGGCGACCTTTCAGATCTTAGGCGAAATTTTATCGGATTTGTAAATAGCCGGAAAGCATCAAGTCTGAAGACAATCGCGGACATCAGCAGCGGCAAGGCGGTAGTTGTCTTGACACGTTCCTACGACACTGCGTGGCCGACACGGCGAGAGGTCGTGCTGATGGAAATACGGTCATAATAATTTCAGATCAAGCGGGAGATAAAATGTTGCGAACAGATACGGGTAGTTCAAATTTGGCGTTCCGGGAAACGGATATTTTTAGTGATAGAACGGATCTTGAGCCTTTCACTTCACGATTATCCGCGATTGGCGATGATCTCGGCCGCCGTATCAAAAGATCAACCAATGCAGTCCTCAATTCACTTCCACGGCCGGTTTTTCTGTCGCTTGCCCCGGCAATGAAATACGTTCGGGTCGAGAAAGAGGATTTCCTGTTTCAGCCCGACGACGAGCCTGAGTTTATCTATTTTCCCGAAACGGCTGCCGTTTCCGAATTTCAGATCCTTGAAGACGGACGCATGGTCGAAGTTGCGATCATCGGACGCGAGGGAGCGATCGGACTCTCAAAACTTTTCTGTTCGGCGAGGATTCCGAACTGTGTGCAGGTCTCACAGGCCGGCGACGCCATCAAGATAAATGTTATCGAGGCCCGCAAAACGATTCGGCAAAGCCCCGAGATCGCCTTTTACTTTTACCCGTTTATTGACGCCTATATCAGACAGATTTCGCAGAAGACGGTGTGCAACCTTTACCACTCGGTGCGTGCCCGGTTCTGTACCTGGCTTTTGATGGTCCGTGACCGTTGTGAGAATGACGTTCTTCAATTGACACATGAACAGATCGCCCGGACGCTCGGGGTCTATCGTCCGCGGATCACATGCATCGCACGCGAGCTAAAGAAAAAGCGAGTGATAAATTACAGCCGCGGCGGCATTTCAATATGCGATCGAAAAGAGATCGAGGAGGCAGCATGCGATTGCTATCAGGAGATACGCGATTGTGTTGATCTGGCCTACTTGAGCGCCGGCACTTCGACCCTGCACTGATCCAGGGTCCCGAGCCGCTTAGACAATTTTGGGCCGATAATGCCCGCGGGAGGCTGACAGAACTCAATACTATGACGGAAACATTTCAAAACGACACATCAAACCGCGGCTTTGACGTGATCTGCTTCTCCCATTTGAGATGGGATTTTGTTTACCAGCGTCCCCAGCACTTAATGAGCCGTTTTGGCCGCGATGGCCGAGTTTTCTTTTTCGAAGAACCTATTTTTACCGACGGCGAAACGGCATTGGATGTGGATCGACGCGACGGCAACCTATTCGTCATCCAGCCAAAGCTTCCTCACGGGACGGATGGGGAACAAGCGTTAAACCAATTGAGAAAGTTTCTTGATGAGCTTATCGTTGGTCACGATATCCATGAGCATATTTCATGGTACTACACGCCCATGATGTTCAGGTGGAGCAGCCATTTAACGCCTAAAGCGCTGGTTTACGATTGCATGGACGAATTGTCCGCCTTTAGGAACGCTCCGGCCGAACTTGTTGACCGCGAGCGCGAACTGCTTTCCGCGGCCGACGTCGTATTCACAGGCGGACAGAGTTTATATGAGGCAAAAAAGGACGCTCATCCCTCGGTACACGCATTTCCGTCAAGCATTGACGTGAAGCATTTTGCAAAGGCTTTGAAGCCGAACGCAGAACCCGATGACATGGCCGGCATATCGCGGCCGCGTATCGGTTTCATAGGTGTGATCGACGAGCGGTTGGATATTGATCTGCTCGATCAGATCGCGCAGCTTGGGCCGGACTTCGAGTACGTGATGATCGGTCCGGTCGTCAAGATCGATGTTAACGACCTGCCGCGGCGTAAGAACATTCATTATCTCGGTGCAAAGGCTTACGACGAATTGCCGTTTTATATCGGAACGTGGGACGTTGCCATCCTGCCATTTGCGATCAATGAATCAACGCGTTACATCAGCCCGACAAAGACGCCTGAATATTTGGCCGCGGGGCGGCCCGTGGTCTCAACGCCGATCCGCGATGTCGTTCGCCCTTACGGTGATCAGGGCCTCGTTCAGATCGCATCGTCGCCCGACGAGTTTGTTCGCGGGATCGAAACTGCCCTCAACAGCGATGGAGAAAACAGAAGGGCACAGGCAGACGAATTTCTATCGAATATGTCATGGGATGTGACCTACCGCTCCATGCTTCGGCTGATCGACGAGGCTATCGGCGCACGACCGAACATGGCCGCGCGGTCAGCAAAAAGCGTCGGATTTTCCTAGCGCTCAACCGCGAAATTGGTTCCTGAATTTTCCTCGCGGTTTTAGGTAGAAGGTATCAAGGTCAAGGAGGTTGGCATGTTCGATTATTTGATAGTGGGGGCGGGATTCGCGGGCAGTGTGCTCGCGGAAAGGCTGGCAAACGGGTCGGGAAAAAAAGTCCTGATCTGTGATAAACGACCGCATATCGCGGGGAACGCCTACGATTTTTACAACGACGACGGGATCTTGATCCACAAATACGGCCCGCATATTTTCCATACCAATTCTGCGGAAGTCTTCCAGTATTTATCCAAGTTTACGGATTGGCGCGAATATCAGCACCGCGTGCTGGCATCGGTGGACGGAATGCTGTTGCCGATCCCAATAAACCTCGACACGATAAATAAGCTCTACGGCCTGCATTTGAATTCGCTTGAAGTAAAGGATTTTCTGGAGAAGATCAGTGAAAAACGTGAACCCGTCCGGACCTCGGAGGACGTTGTGGTAAATGCGGTAGGGAAAGAGCTATACGAAAAATTCTTTCGCGGCTACACACGCAAGCAATGGGGCCTGGACCCTTCGGAACTTGATGCATCGGTCACGGCCCGGGTACCGACACGAACGAACCGCGACGACCGGTATTTTACCGATACGTTCCAGGCAATGCCGAGGAACGGATATACGCGTATGTTCGAACGGATGCTCGATCATCCGAACATCAAGGTAATGCTCAACTGCGACTATCGCGAGATCGTCAAGGAATTGCGATTCATGACGATGATCTATACCGGCCCGGTCGATTCGTTCTTTGACTATTGCTATGGCAAACTGCCTTACCGGTCGCTGGAATTTAGGCACGAGACGCACGACATCGAGGTCTTTCAGTCAGCGCCGGTAGTGAATTTTCCAAATGAACAAGCATTTACCCGAATTACGGAATTCAAATATCTGACAGGACAGGCCCACAGGAAAACCGGGATCGTTTATGAATTTCCAAAGGCGGAAGGAGACCCGTATTATCCGATCCCGCGCCGCGAGAATGCCGAACTATATCGCAAATACAAGGCGCTTGCAGACTTGCAGACAGAGGTTCGGTTTGTCGGCCGGCTTGCAACCTATAAGTATTACAACATGGACCAGATCGTTGCTCAGGCATTGACGGAATATGGAAAGATCACCGGAATGGACCGAAAATCGGCCCAATTGCTTTCGGACGGCAAGCGGAATCTTCCAATCGTTTTTCCGGTAAGCAGTGAGAACAAGAAGAGCAAAACGAACGGCGTGAAATCGGCCGCCGCGCTAACTTAGCTTATGAAACTGCTCTCAGGCCCGCTTGGGAATGAGATTGACTAAAAAGCGCTTCCTGGAGTTTTAACTCATCGGCGAGCGGGAGAAATATTTCCCGCTCGCCATTTTCGTCGGCGTAATCCCATAGTCCGTTGCGGCAATGCCGGTCGTCGGCCCAACCGGGATGGTTGACGATCGGATAAAGACAGATGCCCTGAACCGGTAATCCCGCTGAAACAGCGGTCCTTGCCTGTTCGCAAACGTACCTAAGCCAACTGGGCCGCTCATCGTCTTCGATACCGGTTTCGGCGATCAGCATTGGGCGACCGTATCTAGCACCGTATTCCGCCAGGATCTCGCTAAGCGGCCTGTATGCGGCGTGCCCTACCGGTATTTTTCTTCGGCTTGGGTGGCGCCATTGATTGTGGAAATAATAATTCAGGCCGATAAGGTCAAGATATTCCGCGTTCCCGCCAAGTTCAGGTTCCCGCTTGCCGGCCAGCATATCAAAAGCATGAAACTGTGCCCTTCGGTACCTTTCGGCCGAGCGGCGGGAATTTGGCGAATCATCCTTTGCGACGACATGGATCGCTGGGTCGGCAAACATCCAGCGGGCATCAGGGCGGACCCCGCGTATCGCGTTGACCGACGCGATCGCGGCCTTGACCAACTGCCGCTTCATCCGGTCTCCCTGTCCTTTAAGGCATGGATAAAAAACGCCTGCATCGCCCGCGATCCAGGAAAAGAAAGAGATCTCATTGACCGGGCAAACATATAGTTCGCTATCCCGAAACTCTTCGGATAAATATTGAGTGAGAGCGACAGAAAAGGCCGCAAATCTTTCCGGGAACTCAGGTGAAAAAATATCGAGGCCATCTGGAAAGCCATAGTGAAAATAGTCCCAAATGACGTTAACGCCTGTGTTTTTGGCGGCCTGTGCCTGTTTCTCAAGACTTGTAAAATCGTAGCGATACGGCTCGGTCTCGATAAGATGCCAGCGTGCGCCGTCCCGTGCCGTGTCGATGCCAGCATCGATCAATCGGCGATAGTCCTTTTCGGCAAGTTCGTCGTGCCGCGTCGCCGCGATCAAATCAAGGCGGCGGCCGCGGTGGTCGCGGTGCGTCGAGCACTCAAAGCCGCCCATAAAAAATGATCGGCCCGTCAGCATTTGCATAATTGTTTCAAACCTAAATTCATTCGGCCGCTTTGGCAGTTCACCCCATTACGACGCGGATTGGCCAGACAGGTTTCCGACAACCGACGCCGAATTAGCGGCATATTCCTTCATCGTTTTTACCAGCGTTGAAGGAAGCCACCGCGGTTTCGACGCGTCACGATTTAAATGATAGAGCCCAAGCTCAAGGTAATAATCTTCTAACGGGCCGGCGGCGAATCGGTACCGCCAGTCGATCATCGTGAAAAGCGGGAACCAAGTGTAACCGATCACGGGAACGCCGCTCTCACGCAGCCCCTTTATCGTCGCCACCGAGGTTTCGAGCCACTTTTGACGGACTTCATCGCTGCCCACGGCACTTGTTTCGGTGATCATGATTGGCACGCCATAGCGCTCGTGATATTTCATTATCAATTCACCGAAACCGTTTCCTTCCGGTTCGGTCTCGCGGAATAGCATCTTGCCGCGCTTATCTATGTAAAGTTGTTTGGTTGACCACTGCGGATAGAAATTCAGTCCGATAACGTCAAGCTCGATCTTACTCTCGTGCAGCATTACGAGAGCACCAGGATCAGTTCCATTTCGCACAAGCCATGAGAAAAGCAAATGATCGTGCTTAAGCCGGCCGGTGATAAGGTCAAAGCAAAGATAACCGCGATGTTCCTCTTCATTCGCCAGCGAGGCAAGATCGTCGGTAACTGTACGCGTAAGGCCCGCCGCTTCGACGTGGACCATGATCGAATCAGGGTCGATCTGTTTTATTGCCTCGACAGTTTCGACAATGCCGCGGGCAAGCTGCATCATTATTTTTATGTAGCCCCTGTCACCGCGAAGGTACGGCGGCCAAAGGCCGCGCATCCCGCACATCAGCGAGTTGATTATCGGTTCATTCAGCGGGGTGTACCACTTTACAAGGTGCCTATATCGTTCGGCGAACCTGGCTGAATATTCCGCGACATATTTTGGATAATTTTTGTTGGAGAATTCCTTTTTAAGCCAGAACGGGCAGCCATAGTGCATAAGGTCAATGATCGGCAAGACCTTTAATTCCTCCACGAGATAGGGAATTACCTCGTCGGTCCATTGCCAGTCGAACCGGCCCCGTTCCGGTTCGACCCTGTACCAAGGAACGCCCCAACGCAACGCCTTAAGGCCGAGGTCATGAGCAAGCCGCAGATCTTCGCGCCAGTTTGTGTAGTGGCCCATTAATTCATATTCGTCCAGTGCACGGTGTCCGGGCTTTGTTTGCGGAACAAAGGTATTTTCGATTCCCGCCGCCCAGAGAAAGTTAATATCGGCAATGCCAAGAGAACTAAGGTTTTTCAGAATGCTTTCCATTGATTTCAGGTCTGTATGTATGCCGAGAGCAAGGCGTGGGAAAGTGAGATCAGAGTAATTTCACGCTCTGCTGATCGTCGTCAGTCGATGGCCGTTAATCGGACCATGTCAACGGCTGCCGTTAGGTTTGAGCAAATTATGCCAACGCTATTACAATCGACCGGAACCGCCGCAAAACCAATATCCGCGAGGTCCAAAAATACGCTCAAAACATCGTCTTTCTTTTCAAATTTGAATTGATGATAGACCTCAGGACGAAATCCCGCAGGGAGATCAAATTTAAGAGAATGGCTTCGATCCGCAAGTACAAACCCAAATAGTTCGTCAGCGATCTCCAGCTTGATCGGCGTGCGCCGGCCGCTCTTTAAAATAAATCCATAGAAAGAACCGTCATCTAAGGGTGCAGCCGAACGAACCGTTGCGGCAAACTCAAAATTTGTCCACGGCACTTCCTTTTCAAGTAAACTTTCGGAATGGGTTTCGGATGTAAGCGTGAACCCGCCGTCTGTCATTGTGATCGTACCGGCCGGTGAGATCGTCCATTCCGATTCGTCCAGACGACGGCCTCTGCCGGGGTCGAGATCGTTGTCAAATCCTTCCGTAATGGCGAGTCCGGACCATGCGACATCAACGCCGTCAGAATAAAACGAAATAGTCCGGGGCCGGGACAGAAACGGCGTCCCGACAAACCGGCGCCTGCTGTTGACCTGTATCTCGCACCATTGCCCATCGACCTCGAGCCGCAAAAGATTTTGTGCCTCCGGCCACAAGCCCGGGAAGGGAAGTTCAGCATTTTCGGGCCCCTTGCCCAATAATTTGGCAGACACAGTCTCAATATTTGTCTCAAACTCGATTTCGCCAATGGTTTGCATCCCGTCCGTGAGCTTGATACCGAATTTACCTGCAGTCAGCGGCCCATTGATATGAAAATTGACCTCGAAGAGAAAACTCGATGATCTGAGTGAAATTTCACGAATCGTTTTTCTGACAGATGCATCACCTGCGATTGCGGCGGTTTGAGGAAAATAAGGCAATGATTTCGGCAAGTATGGGCTGCTTTCGATCATCAAGCGGCCGCCCGCGATATCCAATCGATTTAACGCGAGGACCCGCTGACCATCGAACCAATAGTGATAAACGCAGTAGAGTTCACGGTTATTAAGCCCGCGAATAACGCTGTTATGGCCCGGCCCCGCCAACTGTCCCGGGTAAGTGCGAAGGATCGGAAGCACCTCCGAACCGTCGCAAAACTGGTCCCATTCACCGGATCGATCTAAACTGTCCGTCGCAGCAAAACTCACGCCGTAAGTTGGATTCTGCCAATTTCCGCCGCTGAACATCACATAGTATTTGCCCTTTCGCTTAAAGACAAAAGGCCCTTCGACCGTGTGCCAGCGAACGCCGCCTTTCTCTTTTCTTGCCGGGTCGTAAACCTGCCAATCATACTTGGCCCGAACGACCGTTCGGGGGCTGCCTTCGAGCGTGAACCGATCGGTCATTCTATCGACGACAATCCCCGTGCCGATGTGGGAATGGTCAAGAAAATCGACGGCATAGAACATATAGTCCTGTCCGTCATCATCGCGGAAAACGTGAGCATCTATTGCGAAATCAACGTCGGTAAGCCGGCGTCCCGTGTCCACAAAGCCGCCGTCCGGCCGGTCGGACGTTGCCACCCTAAGATGCATCAGAGCCTCATTTCCCATGCTGTAATAGAGATAGTAAAGGCCATTCTCGTACGTGATCTCGGGTGCCCAATAAAATGGTGCCGGATCGTTCACCGGCTCCATCGCTCCACCGACTGGTGTCCAATTGATCAGATCATTTGAATGGAGTACGCCGAAAACTTTGCCGTCGGTCCAGTGGCCGGTACAATAGGCAAAATAGCTGTTGCCGTGTTTTAGTACGAACGGGTCGGGAAACGAATGAGCGAATACGGGGTTTTGATATGTTTGCGGGCCGTGATTCGTTTTGACGGACGTCATCAACTTATAAGACAAACCGAAAAGGCCGCCTGTCGATAGGCGGCCGTATGTTACGCGTGTGGAACTGGCCGGGAATCGAGTTTTACTTTAAGCCGATTAAGGCTGCCAAAGTTGTATGAGCGCTTTTCGTCCGCGTTTTTGATATCAGAGAGAATAGCGATCGGGATCTCAAAAAGTTCACTATTCGCGTCAAGCACCTCGGCGATACCGTCGAACTGCGGGCCTGATTTCATTCGTACAAGTACAATGTCCGGTCCGATCGCATTAGTGAAATCCGATATTGCACCTATCGCATCGAATAGGTCGGCCGCCTCATACGAGCTGAAATCACTGCTGTCAAACCAACTCTTAACTGATTCGTAATTGTATTGAAGGTTCGAGTCCTTGATCACTAAAACCGTTGATCTATTCGTAATCATAGCCTTCGCATTTTTCTCTAACATACCGCTCTGATGGGGAGCAGCCCGTTTGGCGCCGTGATATTTGCACTTGGACTTATCGACGGCAAAACGGGCTGCTGTTAGGAAGACTGATCAATGCTTCCCGGGACCGCTCACTGACCGGCCCCTACAATTTTTCATGAACGACGTCCGACGTTTTGGCCCTGTTGGAAAAAATGGATGGCAGAGTTTTTAGGCTATGCCATCCTCGCCAGACCGGTCTGAATGGTTTCTGTTCATGCTCAGGCTACAGCCTGAGCAACTACCCCTTGATGCCCCCTTGCTCAAAACCATCCAACTGTCGAAAACAATTCGTTCAATGAATATAGGATAACGTCACGGATCCGGCGGGAAAATCGGGAATGACGGCATCTTATCTAGGGAAAGTCCCTAATAGCACTTTGTTTTTCATTAGAGTGTAGTCAGCACTTAGTTCACAGCTTGTCAGTGCCGGATCGCGGCGGCGGGTGTAAAAATAAAGTATAAGCGGCGGGCCGGCCCCGCCCAGCCTATTCGCAGGGTTGTCGGCCCGGTTGAGTTAATCGGTATTATTCGACGGAAATATTACGTTCATCGGTAATGCCGCGGACCTTCGACACCAGATCGTCGTCGATGTCGCGCCCGCCGGCCATCATTTCAGCAAGCACCCCGGGTTCGCGCCCGAGTACCAGGCCGGCCTGTTCGAGATTGCCGTCACACTTATTCTGGCAAAACAGCGAGAGCAGTTCCCGCGGCCCGCTATTGCCCGCTTTCCGTCCGTTGGCGGCAGCTTTAGTGGTCATAGTTCTCCTTTTTCCGGCTTCACAAGATCAAGCGTACCGTTCGTAAACCGGTGTTGAATGTTCTTTCGGGAACAGTGAGGGGATCGATTCTGATTTGCTGATCACGATGGAGAAAGGGCTCTCGCTAACATGTTGAAAGAATTCTCATTGCTTGGAGCCGCAAAAAATTCAATGTCGCAGGTATATCGGCTGTTAATTGTCCTGCAGCCAGTTTTGAAGAATTGCGTATTTGACGATGTCGATCCGGCCGGTAATGCCTAGTTTTCGCATTGCATTTGCTTTGTGCGCCTCAATAGTTTTTACGCTTAACTGCATTCGGGAACCGATCTCTTTATTGCTGAAACCGAATGCGATCAGTTTCAGAACTTCGATCTCGCGGCCCGACAGCTCTTTCTTGCCTTCACCGCGAAGCGATGTGCTGCGAACCGCATAGCCGCCCATTACCTTTTGTGTCAGAGCGGGGTCAAGATATGCCTGGCCGCCGCCAATGACGCGGATCGCATTTATCAACTCGTTCGGAGCGCTTTGCTTTAAAACATAGCCGTTTGCGCCGGCCCCGATAAGCTGTTGAAGATAACCATCGTCGGTGTGCCGCGTCAGCGCCAGAATCAACAGGTCGGGGTTTTTGTCCCTAAGCACCCTGGTCGCTTTAAGCCCGTTTAGGACCGGCATGGAAATATCCATGATCACCATGTCCGGCTTGAGACGCGCAGCTTCGGCAATGGCGATCTCACCATTACCTGCCTCGCCCACTACTTCCAGGTCCGGTTGGGCGTTCACAAGCAGCTTGATGCCTTCGCGGACCGTCAAATGATCCTCGGCCAGCAATATACGAATGGTATTGCTCATCGTTTTTCCTCCTGGTCATCCAGCGGCAAACGCACGAACACCGCGGTACCGCCGCCCGCAACTGACTCGACTTCGATAGTCGCCCCGATCAGCGATGCACGCTCATTCATTCCCATAAGGCCGAGCCCGCCGCCTTTCGGACTATCGGGCCCGCTGGCCGTATCAAATCCCACGCCGTCGTCCTCAACTATCAATACAAGCGAGTCACCTGTTTTTTCGATCAATACCCCAACTTCAGTTGCCTGTGCGTGCTTGGCAACATTATTCAGAGCTTCCTGAGCAATCCGATAAAGCTGTATCTCGGCATCGCGGCCGAGCTGTCTTTTGCCCAAACCATTAAAATGGAAATCCAATTTTATATCATAATGTCTTGACCAATCATCCGCGTGTGCCCTGAGAGCTTCTTCAAGGCCGAGGTCGTCAAGTGTGTTCGGCCGCAGTTCCGATGCAAGAAAGCTGACCTCGGAATCAAGATGATGTGCAATTTCCTGCAGTCTTTCGACCCTCTCTCCGATCTCTGCGTTCTGTTCGCCGACATGGTCGCGGAGCGACGCCAGCTTTAGCCTGAGAGCAGTGAGCCGCTGTCCGAGCTGATCGTGAATGTCGCGGGCTATCCGCTGGCGTTCGGTCTCCTGTGCGGAAACGATTCGGTGCAGGAGACTGATCTTTACAGCCTCGCTGTGTTCCCGCTCGACGATCTCTTTCCTAAGAGTTTCATTAACATCGGCAAGCGCCCTTGTGCGGTCGCGGACCATGAGTTCCAATTGATCGTGCGACTTCTGGAGAAGTTCGGACCGACGCTTCTTTTCAGTCAGATCACTGACGATCTTGACGAACCCCTTTACGGCCTTGCCAACGATCAACGGCATCATGACGCTGTTTGCAAAGAATGCAGAGCCATCCTTACGCATCAGCCATCTTTCATCGGAGGCCCGTCCCTCGCGCCGGGCAGTCCGCATTTCGGAACGGGCTACTCCATTTCGCATGTCATCAGCCGAGAAGAGCGATTCGATCGGCTGCCCGATGGCCTCTGTCGCAGGATACCTGAAAATATTCTCGGCCCCGGCATTCCAGGTTTCGATAATACCGCGGGGGTCCAACGCAAAAATGGCATAATCGCTGACGGTTTCCATCATCATTGCGACACGCTGCTCGCTGGACAATAGAAGGTCCTGAGACCGTTTCCATTCAGTTAGGTCGTTGACCAAGGAATAGATGCCGCGAACGGTCCCGTCCTCGGCAACGTCGGGGATATAAGAAACGGCCACGAACTTTCGGCCGGCCGCCTTGTATCTGATCGAGGTTTGAAAATGGACTGGTTTGCCGGAAAGGCCGGTCTTGAGGTGCGGTTGGATCACGGCAAAGGCTCGGTCGCCGATAACGTCCCGCATTGTTTTGTGCAATATCTGGTCGAGCGGCAACCCGAACCACTCGGCGTATTTCTCATTTACAAAACGATACCGAAGCTGATCATCTACGTACGCGATCAAAGCGGGCATGGCATCGGTAACGAGGCGAAGCTGAAGTTCGCTCCTCCTGATCCGTTCTTCCGCCGTCTTGCGTTCTGATATATCGATATTAACGCCGTAAACGCGTGTCGCGTTTCCGTCCGGGCCCCGCACGATCGTCGCAGCGGATGCTATCCATTTAACCTGGCCATCGGCTGCGACGATACGGAATTCGTCTTTGTATGAATCATCCCCGGATGCGATTGCCGCTTCAAGATTCATTTCCACTCGGGCGCGGTCATCGCTAAGAAGATGCGATGCCCAAAAATGGTGATCGGGGTTTTCCGGCCCCGCCGGTTCACCATAGAATGCCCACATCGTTTCTGACCAAAATGTCTTGTCGGCAATAATATCCCAGTCCCACACGCCGACATTGCCCGCCTGCTGTGCGAGCTGAAGCCTTTCCCGCGATTCCCGCAACGCGGCTTCGGCTGACCGCCGGTCATTTATATCAACGCAAGATCCGATATAGCCCAAAAAATCGCCGTCGGGCGAGAATCTCGGTACTCCGTTGGAAAGTATCCAACGGTAAGTTCCATCCTCGCGGCGAAGCCTGTATTCAACAATGAATTCTTCACGGGCCTCAAAGGCGGATCCATAAGCGTGAAGACACCGGTCGAGATCGTCAGGCTGAATCCCGTGCCTCCAGCCCTCTCCGGACTCCTGGTCCAGGGACCGGCCCGTGAAATCCAGCCAGCCTTTGTTGAACCAGACGGCGTTGTTCATTGTGTCCGTCATCCAAATAAGAATCGGGGCTGAATTCGATACGTGACGGAAACGCCGCTCGGACTCGCGTAGTGCATCATCCGCGCGCTTCCGCTCGGTAATATCCTGGATCACGGTCAAGGCACACTGTGTGCCGCCAATTTCCACTTTTTCGGCGGAAAGAAGGCCGATTATCTCTTTGCCCGATCGTGTCTTGAATCTATATTCGGCATTCGTTAGCTCGCCCTTTGCGCGAAGTGTGCCCATTTCCGCTTCACGGTCGGGCGGACGCGCCCATAGGCCGAGTTCAAGCGTGGTCTTTCCCTTCGCCTCCGCACGCGAATAGCCGGTCGCCTGGGTGAAGGTGTCGTTGACCTCGATCAGCTTTCCGCTTTCAAGCGAAGTGATCGTGAGCACGAGCGGGCTTGCCTTAAATGCCTTAGAGAAGAGTTCTTCCGATTCGCGCAGCCGCCGTTCCGCCATTTTCCGTTCGGTGACGTCAACGATCGAGGTTATCCAGCCGACAATCTCGCCGGTCACCGCGATCTCGGGAATGAAGTCTAATATTAGATCGCGGACACCGCTTTCGCGGACCGAGATCGATGTCTCGAATCGAACCGTCTCGCCTTGAAGCACGCGGTCAATGTATGGGCCGATCGAATCATACTCCTGCTTGCCCATAATATCCGCTACGGCCCGCCCTGAAATTGCTTCCTGAGTTTCACCGAGCATTTGGGCGTATGCGGCGCTGACATATTTATACTTGAGGTCGCTCCCGATCCGCCCGAGCATGAATGGTGTGTTGTTGAGAATGGTCTCAAGCTCGGCCTCTTTCGCCTTTAGCGCCGTCTCAGCGGATTTCTGAACTGTCAGATCGTAAAAATAACAGACGACGCCGTTCGAACCGTCGGGAAGCGTAATCCGGTGGATCTGCCAATCGTAGCTCTCCGCCGAGTCGCGTTGGAACGGAACCTCTGTAACTGTCGGCGCCAGAAAAGGCTCGCCGCTGGCAAGGGTATGCCTGAACCTGTCTATTGCTTCAGATGCCATTGGTTCCGGCCAAACCAGACGCAGTACCTCCGTAAAATCTCTACCGATAAGCGGGTCGATCCCGGCAAAAAAGGCTTGGGCTCCTTTATTGACGGAGATCAGCCGAAAATCGGCATCGATAAAATAAACTCCAAACGGCGCGGCCTCGACGAGCATTGAGAACATTTGCTGATTGCGGGCCAATATCTCTTCGGTTCTCAGCCGCTCAACCGCGGCCCAGGCCCGTTCAGCAATATTTTCAACAAGTTCAATCTCCTGTGCGGCCCAGTCTCGCGGCCTGTCGTCGCTGCACCAAATGGACGCGACCCATCTGCCGCTGCGGAGCATCGGTACGGCGATATATGCCAACTCGCTGTCGGGGCCGTAAACCTGATCGAATAATTCAGCGGTACGCGGGTCCGTTTTCGAATCCCGATTGACCACCGTTTGACCGGATCGCATGGAGCTTGAAGCGATCGGGCTATAGGCCGACACCTTGTGCCGGCCGGCCAACGAAACGCCGGACCGGTAATAATCACGGTGAACAGTCTCGACATCCCGTTCTTCGTCGATCTCATTGAAAAGGCAGCGATTTATATCAAGAAATTTGCCGAGCGATACCGAAATGTTCGCAAGCAGGTCGTCGGGGCGCCGGCTGACGCGGATGATCTCCGAGATCGAAAAGAGAAACTCTCTGAATTCCTGCGATCGCTTATGTTCAGTTATATCAATAGCAATGGCGCCGACCATCGGTGCCGAGACATCGAACGGGAGATGAAATTTATTGACTATTGAAACGCGTATTCGGCCATCGAGGCCTTCAAAATTCTCTTCAGTTTGAACATTGCCGATCTCGATGGCCGTCCGGTCGTTCTCGACGAGTGATTCGGCAATGTGGGCCGGAAATATGTCAAAGTCTGTCTTGCCGAAAAGCCCGTTCCGGTCCGTTCCAAATGCTAACTCGGCCGCTTCGTTTGCGAATACATATCGCCCGTCCGAATCCTTGATCCACGCAAGTCCGGGTAATTGTTTCATGAATCTTGCGAATCGTTCCTCGCTTTCTCTCAGTCTCGTCTCAGCTTGAATAAGGTTGTTTTTGAGATGGTCGAGTGTTTGGACAGCCTCCGTGGCGGCTGAGCGGTTGCATCGATCAAAAAGACGGGCGGCCGTGCCGCGAAGAATCTCTATTTGATCCGGGCTTAAAGGGCTATTTTGGGGATGCAGGATCCCGATGGCGAAACGCGGCGAACCGTTTGCGGAATAAGGAACAAGGTGAAACGGTGATATACCGCTTGATGAATGTTTATCTGGCAAAGGCAATTTCACTGCATTGCCGGAGCCAAGTTCAGCACACACATCGCCGTCGATCACTTCGAGAAGATACTTGACCGTGATCTGGGGAGGGCCATTTGACTGCCATTGGCCTGCGATGGCCGGCTCACCGGTTTCACCTAAAAAGCGTACAAAAAAAACTTGATCGGCATTAAAACGCCGCGCGATCCTTCGACCCGCTAATCTCAGCATCTCGGAATCGGTTTGCAACAGGCCCCCGCTTTCCGGGCTGAGTTTCGTTGCGGGCCCGGAAACGTTGCCGCGGTCGCTGCCAATCGATACCATATTCATCCGCTCGCCGGTCCGGCTGCCCGTGATCGGCCAAAGACTCTTCTCCGAAGCAGCCGAGATCAACTTTCAAGAACCTTCAGAGGCAAATGTTCGGCAAATGCCCGCCATGTGCCAACCAAAATTCATCGGTCCGTGATCAATTTATTTCGACAGCGACTGTATGGCAGTCATTTGGAGAGGTCGGCTGCTCTAAGTATGCGAATCGTCTTTCACTGATACGCCGCATTTGCCGGTGATTCCGGCCGTCACTGTTCCATGCACAGATCGATACCGATAGCATTAGAGAAGCAAAATGCAGCAAATCCCGATCTTGAGACCTTGAAATGCGCCGCTCAGGCCTCAAAGCTAACCGGAATTAGCGAAGCGGCCTTGAAACCTGCCGATGGCCGCTTCCATCCGGGGCCATCGCTTCCGATGACCCCTTGATCCGCCTTTCTAACCTTCCGCCGAGTCGCGCTTTATAGTTGTCCTGAGATCTAATTTTCGCTAATTGGTGAGGTATGGAAAATCGGGATGGAGCGAAGTATCAATAAGGGAAAGTCCCTACCGGGCCGGCCGCCGGTCAAACGCAACGAATGGCATTGGCTCGAGCGGCATGATCAGGCTGCGGTTTTGCCCTCCGGTTTGGCGAAACGAAAATAGAGGATAATTCCGACAATGTTATTGATCGTGAGAGCTGTGTTTGTAAACACAAAAACCCAATTTGACGTATAAACGCTGTAAATAACGAAACCGATCGACGCCGTTAATTGGCCCAAGTACAACCATTTAGAAACGCCGATACTCGTCCTTTCGGCCCATTGCTTGTGGACCTGCTTTACGAGCGTCATCAGAAGAATAACTGAACTCGCCCAACCAACGATCTCGCCCATTTTTCCTTACGGTCAGAAAGGCCTTGCTTATTTATTGAAGAACGAGTCTTCCCTTGAACAAACAGCTTCTCAGCCCGGCACAACTTTGGATATGTCTTTACCCAATGCCGTTCCGGGCCGAAGTTGTCACTAACGAATTTCGAGCCGCGCTCTTACGATCTAGTCGAGGCCGTTACGCGACTGTGAATTTCGGTTCATGTTTGCGTTAGAATTCATATTTCCACGCCCCGAATTCATGTTCGTGCCGCTGCCCGTATTCCCTTGCGTGTTCGAATTTGTGTTGGTCATCGGAGTGGCCGTGTGCATTGGAGTTGCGTTTGTAAGCACGGATGTATTAGAGTTTAAGATTCGGACGTTCAAGTTAGTATTCGTATTCATTGCTCCGCCGCATCCGAGCAATGACGCAGCGGCGAAAAGGCCGAAGCCGGTTGATATAATTCTTTTCATAATAAATGTCCTCTCGATCTTGTCCTGTTTCTCTTCAAATGTCAGGCTGCCTAACGGTTGTGTTCAGAAGTAAAAAGTCACCCGGTTAAGGCATGATGCTGCCCTAAAAGGCAATTGCCATAATCGGCTAAAATAACATAAATGACCAACAAAAATTTTGGCAGCCCCAAACGGGCCAATTCCCTGAAACTCTGTCGAAGAATTAACTTCTTTACGTTGCGAACTTCCCACCCTCCCAAACTTGACCATGTCTTTTGAATGTTGCGAAGCATGACGGCAGAGCGATCCTGCATAAAAGCACGAGATGATCAGCTTCGCCGATTTGCATCGCGCCTGCGCTTCCAAAAACTCCACCGCCATCTAAGATCAAGCGGATGTGAGGTGTAGTGGCGACCAAAGGCCACATCAAAATGAAGACGTAAAAAGTAAAATGCAAACGGGATAATTTTCATTTCCGCCACCTCCTTGTTGATGACCTGCTTTGCAATCGGTCGGCAAAAAGCACGCCAGGCTGAAAATCCTTTAGCCGTCCCTAAGGGGCCGTTGCCGAATAGCCGGCCTTCCGCCATTTCCACTTACCGGAATATTGATTTTCCGTTTCCGTCTTTCCGTCGATGAGCCTGTCAAAGTCACATCGCCGAGCCAAAAAAACATTTTCAAGGGAAACGGACGTGGGCCAATATTGCAAGAATAAACACCACGGGCGTGCATAAAAATAAGGACGATTGGAAAAAACTCTAAGGGAATTCCCTTGTGGCCCTATCACGGTACAGCGTTTGCTTTCTCTCATATACGGAACAAGCGATGTATTAGAACATTACGATTTTAGGAGTACTTAATGGACATCGAGCGACGGGGCAAACGAAAGGACGCAATGGATATGCCGATCCGCAAACCGTCCGATCCGCTGCCTCACATTTTTGACTCGGTCATACACAGTGGATTCACGACATCCCGGCGTTCAGGTGTCCGAGCGCAAGATGAAGCCGCGCGGGAAAACAGCAAAGCCGCGCGGCTTCGGAAGGAAAACCAGATGTCTGACCCGTTTGATTTTTCCGCAATTACTTAGCTGAGCACGTAATATTTCCCTGGGCTTTCTTTTTGCCTTCGATCACTGGCCTATTCGCGTCCGAATTGATTTCATTTTGTCGATCTCTTCTTGCTGGCCATCGATAATCTTGCCGCAAAGCTCTTTAATTTCAGCATTTGACAGGTTCTCATTTGAGCACATAAGGATCGCGCCCGAATGATGCGGGATCATCGAGCGTAGAAAATCACGGTCATTAATGGCGGTTTGATACCGAGTAAACAACACAAGGATCACGGTCAAAAGAATGCTTATCCCGATAAGGACATATCGAACACTCCGTTCTTTGTACATTGAACCCATTACCAGCAGTTCGATCGCCACCATTGCCGTTGCCATGCTGCCGGCCATATATGCCTGGTTGACACTTAAATAAAGGTCCGAATACGAATTCACCATCGAGTACATCAAAAAATACATCGCGATGAACGAGGCCAACGTCATCACGCCAAGTTTTGCCCAACTACTGTAATGCATTTTTTCATTTACCATGAGACAAAGCCTTTAACTTTCAGCGGCCGCAAGTCTGTTCCAAGCTGTACACATTTAAATTTGGTTTATATACTCGGATAAATGACGGCGACAAGGTTGAAAAATGCGGCTTGGGTGGTGACGGTCATTTTTTCTCTCGTCGGGGCAACCCTCGCCTCATGTTCGTGCTCGCATCACGAAACCTTCGCAGCTCCTGCTGAACCCTCATGTCACGGCCCGGCCCACAATACTGACCAGGATAAGAAGGCGATTGACGTGCCGGTTGGCGGCGATATTTTGCAAACCGGCTGCGGCTGTTTGGAAAGGCAAGCCGGGCCAATACTTCACGCCGCATCCTGTAAGATAAAAGGTCATCAAGCAGCGGCGTCTTGCAAACCGCCGGTTATCAAGATCGACGGCGTTACCGCGTCAGTCTCAACAACCGGCCCTGTTCATTTTCCGCGTGGTTTAACCTACGATTTCCGACATTATAAACGTGCGCCGGCCAGGGCACCTCCGCGCCTGTAAACCAATTTTTCAATTATCATTGCCGGCTCAATAACTGAGGCCGGAGATTTTTGATGCCTCGATGCCGCATTATTCGGCGTTCGAAGGCTGTGGATCTGCATGTTCGGAGAATTCAAGTGAAACGATCAATTCTGTTAGTCATATTGATTTTAGCAGCAGGCAGTTTTGCCTACGCACATACCGCTTTTACGCTGGTCAGCAGTGAAAGAACTGCCGTAAAGGCCGCTGATATTGCCTCTCTCGTAAAAACACAGACGGCGGCAACGAGAAATGGTTCCAGCCTGGCCTTTAGTGAAAATGAGATCAGGCTTGTTGTTTTAACCGGTCCCGAGGACGATATGCTGTCATATCGCATTCAGGGCTTACGCAGCCCTACACTTGTCGTTCCAACCGGAGCGACGTTGAAGATCTTGTTTATAAATGTTGATGGCGACATGCGCCATGATGTCAGGTTTGGCCATGTCTCACAGCCATTTGACATCACGGTCGATATTGCCGAAACGGCCGGAAGCACGAAACTATCGGCGGCAGATTCCGAAGGGGCCTTTCAAGCCGAAGAGATCGTCGTAAAGGCAAACAGCACTGGCGAATACAAGTATTTCTGCTCGGTCAGAGGACACGCCAAGGGCGGAATGTGGGGTAACATCGCCGTCGGTGTGCAGCCCGGTATGAACGTGAAACCGCCGGAAAAGGCCAAACACGTTCACTCGCCGGATGAAGACAAGGACGACGGGCATGAAGGACATCCGACGCCTACGCCAACCCCTAAGGGCGAACACAAAATGCCCGCAGCGTCGCCGTCTCCATCGGGTCACGATGGCCATATTCAAACCGGCACACCAACCTCTCAGCCTGCATCGGCCGGACACTCGATGCAGATGGCATCAACGATTGATATTGGCGATCCGATGAACCGGGAAGGATCGGGCACGTCCTGGCTGCCCGATTCGTCACCGATGCATGCCTGGTCGAAAATGTACCGCGACGGCGGAATGCTGATGTTGATGGGAACCCAATATCTGCGATTTACGCAGGTCGGGTCCAACCGCGACATTTCAGTGGCCGGGAAAGGCGGCCGCAGCCGATTTGACGCTCCGAACATGTTCATGGCCATGTATTCGAGGCCGTTGTCGGACCGTTCGCAGTTGGGCTTGCGTGTAATGGCAAGTCTCGATCCTGTTATCGAACGCGGTTACGGCTATCCGTTACTTTACCAGTCGGGCGAGCTTTATCGCGGCCAGCCGATACACGACCGCCAGCACCCGCACGACTTCATCTCCGAACTCGCGGCTTCCTATTCGTACAAGACCACCGAGAACCAGTCTTTCTTTGGCTATGCGGGCATTGTCGGCGAACCGGCGCTCGGGCCGCCGATGTATCTGCACCGGCCTTCGGGTATGAACAACCCCGACGCGCCGATCGGGCATCATTGGCAGGACGCCTCGCACATTACGTGGGGCGTCGTTACAGGCGGGTATAATTTTGGAAAGGTGAAAGTGGAGGGAAGTTTGTTCAACGGGACCGAACCCGATGAGAACCGATGGGCCTTTGACCGGCTGCGGTTAAATTCATTTAGCGGCCGGCTTTCAATCAACCCTACAAAGGATTGGGCGTTTCAGATCTCTCACGCCTTTTTGAAATATCCAGAACGTGCCGAGCCTGACCTTAGATCGATCCGCCGAACGACCGCGTCGGCCATGTACAACAAAAATTTCAGCGACGGCCGGAATTGGGCTAATACTTTCGTATGGGGCCAAAACTTTAAGGAAGGTGAATATACAAATTCATTCCTGTTCGAAAGTGACTATGGTTTTGGCAAGAACTCGATCTTTGGCCGTGCCGAGCGCGTTCAAAAAGACGGACACGAACTTGTGATCCCGCATTCTGATCCGATTCACAATGACGCGTTTTGGGTCGGGGCCTATTCACTCGGATACGTTCGTGACATTATCAAGGATAAAGGCATCGACGTCGGACTTGGCGGTATGGTCACCGTAAATTCAAATCCGGCTGCGTTAACTCCGTACTACGGCGGAACAACGCATGGCGGCTGGCAATTATTCGTGCGTTTTCGGCCTTCGAAAATGAAGCACTAGGCCTTTGCTCCGCTTTGGTTTCCTCCTGTCCCGATCGCCGGCCGAGCGCGCCGGTTTCGGCCGGCCGGAACAGGAGGAATCTTGAATGCGGTGGCTCAATTGACCGCAAAACTGACATTGACGACCGCCGTCATGTCTTTTTCGATGGTGGATGTATCGTAAACACCATAGTCAGATACGTCTGTCGAATCGGCGGCCGTGATCTGGAGTACACCCATTTTCGCGGACCTTACCGAGCCGATAGAATTGCCGGTACTCGATGCGATCTTTTCGGCCCGTTCTTTTGCGTCTTTCGCCGCCTCGCCAAGCATTTCAACCTTTAGGTCGCCGATCTTTGTGTAGTAATATCTCGGAGCACCAGATTCGATCAAGATGCCCTGGTTTATGAGTTCGGTTGATTCACGCGCAACTTGCGAGATCTTCGCTACATCGGTTGACTTTACTTCGATCTGCTGCGAAAGCGAATATCCGTTGATCTCGGAAGTCTCATTGCCGTCGCTGTCGCGGCCCTTTATTGTAGTTGTCGTGATGGAAGATACCGTCATCTGGTCTTCAGGTATTCCTTTACCGAGCAAGTATTGTTTTATCCGCGGAATGTTGTCGGAAAGCTGTTTATAGCTGTCTGCAAGCTGCGGGGACTGGACCGAAACGCCGGCACTCCAAACGACCAGGTCAGATGATATTCGCCGTTTTGCCGAACCGGTGACCGTTATCGCTTCGTCGGCCTTTTTGGAACCGCGATATGACCAGCCAAGAATAAGTGATGAAATAATAAGCCCGGCCGCTAAAGCCGCCGCCGCGTTAAAGTACACATTTGATCTTTCGCCATTCATAGATACACGTTCCTCCTCGAGGACACGTGTAGCATACAGCTCCGTTCGGAGCCGTTTAACGCTGCGGGACACGTCTGACGGCTGTGGCTATCCACAGCCAATTATGCAGAAGCCCTTGCTGACGAGGCTGAGTCAAAACTGTCTTAAACTGCGTAGCAGTGGCAGAATGTAGCCACGGGTGGAGCAAAGCGGAACCCGTGGTTAGGTGGAAAACGAGACTTTAGCCCACGTAGTGGGCGACAGAGAGGCTTACAATAGTTTAGCGAAAATCTGCCGCCCGCCACACGGGCTTTGAGATATTGCTCGACTAACTGACAATCGAGAATTGAAAGAGCGAAGCGTAATTAGGAACGGTTCGTATGATTCAGTTTTCAGTTTGTTCGGACAAACGCCCGAAGGGCAGCAATACCGGGACCGGAAGCGGCAACATAAGTTGATATTTGCAATTGTTTTGTCGTAAAGATACGATTCAATTTACGCAAAAGTTGTCAGTAGAGAGGCATTAATACTATGAAATTTCCAGGTGGATTCGACATGCAGTCGATGATGAAGCAGGCCCAGCAGATGCAGGAAGAAATGGGCAAAAAGATGAAGGAAACAATCGTCGAGGCATCGGCAGGCGGCAGTGCTGTTACGGTAAAGATGCGTGGTGATTTCGATGTTGTCTCGCTTGTAATTTCGCCTGAACTGGTCAAGGACGGTGACGCAGAAATGATCCAGGACCTGACCGTCGCCGCACTTAACGAAGCTCACCGGAAGGTCGAAGAAACCTTGAAGGGCCAACTTGGCGGAATGCTTCCTCCGGGGCTTATGTAATTTGCGATTTCAGATCTGCGTTTTGCGATCGCCTCGCTGTCGTGATCTGAGAATTGTCTTTGTCTCGAACAATCGCAAATCGAAATTCGCAAATCGAAAATGTTAGATTACTCAGAACCCGTCGCACGGCTAATTGATGAATTCAAACGACTGCCCGGCGTTGGCGGCAAATCGGCCCAGCGGCTGGCGTTCTATATTCTCAGAAGGCCAAAGGAAGAAGTCGATAACTTTATTGAAGCGCTCGCCGAGGTGAAGGAAAAGATCGGCTTTTGTTCGGTATGCAATAACCTGACAGACGTAGATCCTTGCCTCTATTGTGCGAATCCTAAACGCGACCGTTCGATCATCTGCATTGTCGAAGAGCCGTACAACCTTGTCGCGGTTGAGAAGACACGTTCGTTCAAAGGGCTATATCACATTCTTCACGGTTCGCTGTCTCCGATCCGCGGCATCGGGCCTGACGAATTGATGCTGCCCAATCTATTTCCGCGGCTGAATCCGACGAACAATCAAAGTGTAGAGGTCAAGGAAATAATTGTCGCGACCAACCCGACCACTGAAGGAGAGGCAACCGCCAACTACATCGCCCGCCTATTGAAACCGCTCGGCGTCCGCGTGACGCGGATCGCCATGGGGATGCCCGTCGGCAGCGATCTGGAATACGTTGACGAAGTGACAATGGATAAAGCGCTTGCAAACCGCCACGAGATCTGAGTCAGGGCCGGAAGCCGCGGCGACCGGCCTCCTGCCTGCTGTGACCGATGAAACCAGTCGCCTTCATTCCTGATCCTGACAAAACAATGTCGATTCGGATCAAACGCCTCAAGCTTTCGGACCTGATCCTGAATCGGAGCGGTACACTTGTCTTCCGAATCATCTTAGCCGCCTTCGGCATTGCACTTAGGTTGTTTTTTCGCCGGATCGAGACCGTCAATGCGGATGTTGTCCCGCGCGGGACGGGCGTGATCTTTGTGATGAATCACCCAAACGGCTTGATCGACCCGGCATTGGTCTTTGTTGCCCTTCCAAGAAGGATATCGTTTCTCGCCAAATCGACGCTTTTCCGAATGCCGGTGATCTCGTTCCTGCTGCGGACGGTCGAGGCCCTTCCGCTTTACCGAAAGATCGACGCAGGCGAAGACGTTTCAAAGAACCAGCAAACATTTATTCTGTGCCGCGATATGCTCAAGAAAGGCGGTTCGATAGCGCTATTTCCCGAGGGTGTTTCGCATAACTCGCCAAAGATCTTGCCGGCAAAAACGGGCGCGGCCCGCATTGCTCTTGGCGCCGTTTCGGCCTCTGACGATGACGGCCGGTTTGATGTTCGCATCGTTCCGGTCGGTCTTTTTTATACCAACAAAACGACATTCCGCAGCGAAGCACTACTGCATTTCGGCGAGCCGTTCAAGGTCGAGCCGGCCGAACACGAGGCGGACGGCCAGCCGATGCGCGAAGCTGTCCGAGCACTCACCGCCCGCATTGAAGATTCGCTTCGCAGCGTGACCCTAAATGCCGAAACCGACTCGGAACTTAATACGGCCCGCATGGCAGAGGACATTTTGGCCGCGGCCGCGGTAAATGAAAATCTGGGAGAAAAGCTTGAGTTCTTGAAACATTTTGTTGCCGGTGCGATGGAAAGAGGTTCGAGCGCTAATGGTAATTTGCGGCAAAAGATAATTGAGTACGACCAAAAATTGGATGGTTTTGGGATCGGGCCGGAACACCTTTCACTCGCTCAGTTTTCGCGGGCGTCGGTAATTCGAGAGGCGACAAAACAAATTTGGCCGCTCGTGCTGATATCGCCGTTCGCGCTTGCCGGCGCGATTCAGCATTATCCGGCATACCGATTGTGCGGAGTGGTCGCAAATCACCTTTCCAAACACGGTGCGGACGATGTGTCATCGACTGTCAAAGTACTTGCGGGGATGGTTTTTGTTCCGCTGACATGGCTGATAACTGCTGGCGTGATGTTCTATTTTCCGGGTTGGGAGTGGGCACTGGCGTCACTGCCCGTGTCCATGGTCTGCGGCTATCTGGCAATGTACTCGCAGGAAGAAATAATTGAGCTAAGGGGATGGGCCAATGCGATCTGGCTTTTCCTCACCCGTCGGGAGGCGTTTCTGCGAATGTACGTTGAACGCCGCGAATTGCAGCATCAACTGCGGGCCTTCGATCGAAAAGTTTGAATCTAACGCAAAGAGAGTGGCAGCGAAATTAATGTCTTGACAGCCGTAATTGCCTCAATTTATACGATGCAATATCAATTCAACATTGCAACTCTCCGCAACTCTGCGTTGACGGTCCCGTTTAGAACCTCACTTTCTCTTCCTCAGCATTCGACGCGTTGCGTGAGGTGCTCCATTCCGCTTCAGTTTCGTAAAAATTAACATCGAACGAGAGAAGGCTTTTGACCGGAATACCCTCAAACTCGTTCGGAGCATCTTCAAACTTGGCGATTACACCGCAGCCGATGACTTCGGTTCCTATCTCGCGGCATAGATCGAAAGTTTCCTGGATGGCCCGGCCCGAACGGAGAATGTCATCGACGATGATCGCCGGGTGAACCTCGCTCTCGGCCATATATTGTCGAAATTGGCGTTTACCGTCTTCCATCTCGGCCCAATAGATCTGTTCGGCACTCAGCGCCTCGCGGACGCCAAAGGCAACCATTATTCCGCCCGGACTGGGGCTGATGATCGAAACCTTTGGAAGCCGGCCAGCGATCGATTTCTCCATCCTGAACATTCGGCTCAAGCCAACAGAAAGGATCCTGGCGTTGTCATAAAGCCTGAACGCCAGCGGCATCTGAAAATAATGCGAGGCATGCTTGCCGTTCGGGTAAATAAAATGCCCTTTCCTGTATGCACCCGTTTGCTGCAGGATGTTCATTACCGATTCGCTGCTTGGGATTAGATCAACCATTCAAATCTCCTTTCTGTCTCGATCAAAATGCATGAATTCATTATCTTAATCAGCTGCGGGGCATTTTTCAAATCCGCCTTCAAGCGCCGTTATGATCAATGCCTTCTGGGCCTCATTTATTTTTGGCGGAAGCGAGTCAGGGCCGAACCAGCCAAAATCCTTTATCTCGCGGCTTTTGATCTCGGCCTCACCAATGGCGATTGCGGTAAATAGTATCTCTATGTGGGAGCCGGCCGCACGGATGCGAATAAGCCGCAATGCATCCAGTTCTAGACCGATCTCCTCGCGGATTTCCCGTCGAATGCCTTCGTCCGCTTGTTCACCAATCTCAAGGAATCCGCCCGGAATGCCCCAGCCCGTTCCGGGCCGGATCAGATGATCGAGCAAGAGTATCTTATTCGACGGGCCAAAGACCAACGCGGCGACCGAGACGGTAAACGTCGGCTGGGTCGCGCGGACTGCCAGCCGACGCACCTTCCATGGTAATTTTTTCCAGACAACCGCTGCCCAATCTGTTATCATCACATCGTGCTGCTCACAGCAGCGTCTGCTTCCCCCGCAGGCTCATCTCAGGGTTTTTTAGAAACTCAAACCAATTAAACGTTTTTGACTGATGGCGAGATTCCAGCCCGCGTTCTCGTGTCCATTGGTCCGATACAGCTTTACACAAAGGAAATACGAATGAAAATACGAAGCACCTGTTGTTTAGGTTTGCTGGCCGTGTCTCTGATCGCTCTCATCGCGGTAACGACGGTCTCGGCGCAGGATCCGAAGGTCAGAAAGGACCTGTCGCGCTCGTTCGAAAAATTCGAGCTTCAGCGTCCCGCCATTACAGCTTTTGGCGGCACGGCCGAAACGCTGAAACTGCGGGCTGCCGGACGCGATCTGGAATTGACGGTCTGGCGCAACGAAATGTTAGCACCCGATTATCGGGCAGAGAACGCGGCCGGTGCCGGCACGGCCGAAATGGAGCGGCCCAACGTAAACACATATCGCGGAATGGTCGTCGGCGAGACAGATTCAGAGGTTCGCCTTACGATCGAAAACGCGTCGGTCGAAGGCTTTTTCGATCTCGGCGGCACAAGATATTTTATTGAACCTGCAAGCCGCTACTCTGATTCTGCATTGACCGAGCAGTCGGTAATTTATCAGGAAGAAGATGTGAAGGGCGGAACTTCATTTTATTGCGCATCCGATCTGCCTCAGCGGATCAGGACGCAGGAATCGATCCTTTTGCAGAACGATCCTCAGGCCGCGGTCCTCGCGTCGCGCAATCTGGAAGTGGCGACGGATGCCGATCAGCAGTACGTTACGATCCTTGGCGGCGCAAGCCAGGCGAACGCGAACATCGTAAGCATTCTTAACATGGTCGAAGGCACTTATGCGAGTGAAATTGATCTCGAAATAACAATAACGTATCAGCACACTTGGTCCGTCGCCGACCCATTTGGCGGGTCAAACTCGGGAGACGTCCTAAATAACTTCATGGCCCATTGGAATGATAATTTTCCGCGATCGGCCTATCCGCGCGATGCCGCCCATTTGTTCTCGGGCAAGTCCTATGTGCAGTCCGCCGGCGTCGCCTATGTCGGAGCGGTTTGTTATATGCCGCAATTTGCCTATGGCGTTAGCGGATATGTGAGCTGGGCACCGGGCAAATATTTGATACCGGCCCATGAAATGGGCCACAACCTTGGGGCCGAGCATGCCGAAACGAATGTCGGCTGCGGCAACACAATAATGAATGCATTTCTGGGCAGCGGGGCCGTCCTGTCATTTTGTCCGTATTCGCGGAACGAAATAGGAACTTTTATCACCCAGAACGGCAACTGCCTTCTCGGCGGAGCGACCGGAACACCGACGCCAACACCAACCCCGACTGTCACGCCTACACCAACTGTGACACCAACACCAACAGTCACGCCTACTCCGCCCCCAACTCCGACTCCGACGGCTACGCCTACGCCTACCCCAACTCCTTCGCCGTCACCAATTCCAAATCTGCGAACGCGGTTTGATTTTGACGGCGACCGCAAGGCCGATCTGGTTGTCTTTCGTCCGTTGAACGGCATCTGGTATATGAACCAGTCGAACAACGGTTTCGCACAACAGACGTTTGGACAAAACGGCGACAATGCGGTTGCCGCCGATTACGACGGTGATGGTAAGGCGGATCCGGCAGTTTATCGCGCCGGTGTCTGGTTTCGGATCAGAAGCTCGGCGAATACTTACGATGTCGTAAACTTTGGTGTTCCAGGCGATATTCCGGCCCAAGCTGATTTTGACGGTGACAACAGGACCGATATAGCGGTTTTCAGGCCTTCAACTGGTCAGTGGTTCCGCCAATTAACGGGCGGCGGCGGTTTTTCGGTCGTCAACTTTGGTGTTAGCGGCGATATTCCGATGCCGGGCGATTACGACGGTGATCGGCTTGCCGACATTAGCGTCTTCAGGCCGTCCAACGGCACATGGTATCGCCTGCCCAGTACCGGCGGCTTTAATGTTACGCAATTTGGGGCCAACGGAGATACGCCGGTTTCCGCTGATTTCGATGGCGACGGCCGTTCGGACCTGGCGGTTTGGCGCTCTTCAAACGGGAACTGGTACACGCTTACGTCAAACTCATTCAACGTCACAAATTTTGGCGTTTTGGGTGACATTCCGGCGCCGGCGGATTTTGACGGTGACGGAATCACGGATATTGCCGTCTTCCGGCCTTCGAACGGGACTTGGTACAGGTTGTCCAGCAAGCACAAGGCCTTCATTGTGGTGCAATATGGCCAAACGGGCGATATGCCGGCGCCGGTGCCAGCTTACTATTTTCAATGATGATCAGGTGGTGTTGGAATACTGCTGTACTTCGACCGCCGCGAGCTTTGGCTCTCGGATCGAAGCGCAATAAGTAAATGCGTTACCGATTTGTCGATAAAAGGTCGATCGAAGGTCTTTCTTTCGCGTAAGTCACCGGCCATCCGCTAAAGCTGTGGATGCGTGCTTTTGCTGGCCACGTATGTTTCCGCCAATGTTGACGGAAACATACATGGCCAATTCTCATTCCACGGCTATTGCAGTGACGCGTCGTCAACGCGGAACGTTGTTGTTACAGAACTGTCCATGGTCGAACGGAACTGTATCCTGACCGTTTGCCCAATATAGGCGGCGGGCAAGTTTAGTGTCCGCAGCGTATATGCGCCAGCCGACGCCTTGTTCAGATTGCTGTAAGTCGCCAGAGTCGCAAGCAATGATCCCGATGTACTTCTGACCTCGACGAACAATTTGTCATACTGCCTGGTCGTTGTCGTTTCACTTGAGGTCACGTTCAGCCAAAAGCTGAGCGTGCCGGCCGCGTTGCTTGGAATGCTTACAGTTTGGTATGACTGCCCGCTAACGCTGTTATTTACACCGAAGTAAATGTAACCGGTACCACCGTGCGGATAGTTGCCGTTTGCGGTGTAGAAATAGCCGCTGCCTGAACCGGCCCACGGCGATGCGCTTCCCTCAAAGCCGCCGTTCACGAACAGATTGCCGCCCGGAGGAGGTGTCGGCGTTGGCGTTGGTGTTGGAGTAGCGGTCGGAGTAGCGGTC
>Ga0138256_10000489_pt1 | contig 43223 bp, 31 predicted proteins | sample KNB2016incub_MG_FD_105486 | JGI IMG/M metagenome (GOLD analysis project Ga0138256, IMG submission 105486) | Active sludge microbial communities from wastewater in Klosterneuburg, Austria - KNB2014incub_MG | ecosystem: Engineered > WWTP > Activated sludge > Unclassified | place: Austria... | reverse complement strand
CAACGATCGATCCACCCCCATCGAGGTGACGAATGGTGATGAACCGCATCGGCGTCGACATTGGCTCCACCGCCGCCCTCGACGCGCGCTTGGCCGCTGCTGCGTCGGCGGGCGCGCGCTGGGTGCGGATCCGCTTCGCGCTGGATGCGCGGCGGGCGGTCGATGAGGCCTTCCTGGCCGCGGCGGGCGATGCCGTGGATGCCGCCGCGGCCCGCCGACTGCGGGTGCTCGGCGTGATCGACGGCGGCCTGACCGTGGCGCCGGATGCGGCGGCGGCGGACGGGGCGGTGGCGCCGGCGGTAGCTGCGGCGTGGCTGGAGGAGCTCGTCGAGCACGCCGCCGCGCTGACCGGCGCGCTGGGCGATCGCGTCCAGGCCTGGGAGATCGTGCCGACGCCGAACCACGCGCCGCCGGGCCGCGCGCCCATCCATCCGGCGCGCTGGGCGGCGCTGCTCGAGGCCGTCGGCGGCGCCGTGCGCGCGGCTGCGCCCGGCGCCGCCGTCGTCGCCGGCGGCCTGCGCTGCACGCCCGACGACGACGGGGTGGACTACCTGCGCGCCGCCATCCAAGCGGGACGCTGGGCGGTCGGCACACCGCCGTTCGACGCCATCGGCATTCAGCTGGCGCTCCTGCCGGACGGCGGCGTGGACGGGGCGGCGGTGGCCGCCGCCGTCGCCGAGCGGACCGGGCGGTTGTGGCGCGCGACCGCCGCGGCGCTGGGGCGACACGCCTCGGACGTGCAGAGCGTCTGGGCCACCGGCGTGACGTGGGACGCCGACGCGACCGGCGACGCCGTACAGGCGCGCAACCTCTGGACGGCCTTCGACACGCTGACCGCCGACCCGCACGTGGCCACCGTGTTCTGGACCGCCCTGACGGACGCCGGTGGCGCCAACGGCCTGTTCGCCTCCGTCGACCTGTCGCCCGACAGCGTCCGTCCGGCCTGGAAGGCGTTCAACGACTTCACACAGTACGCCCGCCAGATCAGCCCGCCGCCGTCCGTCCTGTTCGACCCGACGGCGCCACCGCTGTCCGACCTGGACGACGTGGGCGCCGGCGGCCCCGGCAAAGACGACGGCGAGCTGCTCGATGTCGTCCCCGGAGCGCCCATGGCTGCCGCGCCGTCCCGCCCGTACGTGCGCTTTCGCGTGCCGACGGTCACGGAGCTGCTCGTCTCCGCCGGCGTACCCCCGTCCGACCTCGCCCGCGCGCTCGACGCCGTGGAGTCGCGCCACGGCAGCCGCGACTGGCTGCCGCCGGGCGTCTACGACGTCGACATCACAGCCGTGGCCGGCCTCGTCGATCGCCTGGAACCGCCAGCGCGCACCAGCGCCGCGTTGGACATGGGGCTCGGCCTGTCTGCGGACCCTTCGGCAGAGCCATCGCCTGAGCCATCGCCTGAGCCGTCGCCGTCCATCGACCCCGGCGCCCCACTGTCGAACCAGCACGTCCTGACCGCGTTCTACCGCGCCGGCGGCGGCTCGTGGTCCCTCCTCCAACGCGCCGGCCTCGACCTCGCCGACCTCGTCTCCCAGCGCGATGACCCGTACGCCGGCCCGGCGATCGCGCAAGCCGACGGTCTGACGATGGAGGAGCGCGCGGCGGTATTGGGCGAATTGAACGGGGGTGCGTAATGGCACGCCCGCCGAAACCCGCTCATGATGCCGGCACGTCGGGTCCACCGTCCCACCCCCGCGTAGGGGCGATGCGAACGCGTCGCCCGTGGGCCGCCCACATCGCCGTATCCGCCGGCCCACACGAACCACCGGTGAACGATGGGCCGGCGAACGGGCCGGCGGACGGGCCAATGGATGGGCCGCAGGGCCTGGGTGGGGCGGATGGCCTGCGGGCGACGCGTTCGCATCGCCCCTGCGTGGGTGGTTTGGCGATGGCCGTGGGTGCCGTCATCTTGGGGGGCCTGGGGTCGGTGGCGGGGGTGGGGGCGGCGCCGGTGGGGAGGGTCGGGTTGCAGTCGACGTCGGGGGCGATCGTCGATGTCGAGGTGAACGACGATGTGTTCGTGCCGGCGGTGGTGACGGTGACGGTGGGGTCGACGGTGCGGTGGGTGAATCGGGGGGAGCGGCTGCACTCGGTTACAAGCGATGCGGGGTGGTTCAACTGGACGTTGGCGCCGGGGCGGGGGTTGCGGGTGCGGTTCCTGTCGACCGGCGCGTATCGCTATCACTGTGTCGAGCATGGGGCGATGACCGGGCGGGTCGTCGTCGTGCCGGGCGAGGCGGGTTCGACGCCCACGGCGACGCGGCCGCCGAACGAGCCGACGGCGCCGCCGAACGAACCGACGCCGGGGCCTGTCGGGCCCCCGGTCGGGCCGGCGCAGGGCGGGGCGATCGTGTTCCAGGATGTGGCGGCGGCGGGCGGACGGACGGACTTGTTCGTCATCGCCGCCGACGGGACCGGACGGCGGGCGCTGACGGACACGCCGCCGCGGACGGAGGCGCAGCCGCACTGGTCGCCGGATCGGCGGGCGGTGGCGTACACGGCCACGGGCGGGTCGGGCGCGGGGGCGCAGTGGCGGATCGAGGTCGTGGACGTGGCGACGGGGGAGCGGCGGGCGGTGACGAACGGGCCGGCGCACTTCGAGCCGAGGTGGCGGCCGGACGGGGCGTGGATCGCCTACACGGTCATCCAGTACATCACGTCGTCGCAGGGCACGATGATCGGCGGCAGCGGGATCGCCGTCGTCCGGCCGGACGGCACGGGCGCGCGGCTCCTGTTCTCGGCGACCGGCAGCAGCCAGGTGATCGGCAACCCGTCGTGGTCGCCGGACGGCCGCACGTTGGCGTTCGTCCTGCGCGCCGCCGACCGCGGCAACGGCGCGGACGGTGAGCTCTGGGCGCTCGACTTGACGACATCGACGACGCGCCGCCTGTTCGCCCACGCCGGCTGGGACGATGTCCAACCCGCATGGTCGCCGGACGGGCGCCGGATCGCGTTCGCGTCGCACGCCTCGTCGGTCGGGCGACGGCCGTACACGGTCTGGCTGCTCGACTTGGATACCGGCACGGCCGGCACCGTGGCCACGCACCCCGACTGGTCCCTGTTCCGCCCATCGTGGTCGCCCGGTGGCGGCTGGATCATCTTCAACGCCGAAATTGCGACGACGCCGAGTCGGGACGTGCGGTTGTACTACGTCCAGGACGGGGGCGGGACGGTGTACGGGCCGTTGACGACCGGGGCGGAGCCGGACTGGGCGGGGGTGACGAGCTTCGAGCCGCCGCCGCCGCTCACACCGGAGCCGACGGCGACGCCGGGTTCCGGCACGGGCACATCGGTCGCCGTATCGACGACCACGCCGACCGCGACGTTCCCGCCGCCGCTGACGCCGCTGCCGCTGCCGAGCCCGCCGAGCGAGACGTCCGTGCCCGGACCGCCGCCGACGTTCCCGGTGCCGAGCGAGACGCCCGAACCGCCGACGGCGACGACGGTCCCGACGGGGACGTCGACGGCCACGCCGCCGCTCGCCACGCCGACCGCGACGCCGTCGCCGGAGGCGAGCGCGACGACGCCTGGGGGCGAGGCGACGCCCACGGGCGGGGCCGGCGGGCGGCGGGTGTGGCTGCCGGTGGCGTTCGGCTGACGGCGCGGCGGGGTGGGCGGCGCGGGGGCGCCGTGCGAAGTGTCGTGCCGATCGTCATGCGGCTTGTCGTGCGGCCCGTCGTCACACCCGAGCGCCCGCAGCGCCCGGTCCGTGGTCAGGTGGACGTGGTCGCGGCCGAGGTGGTCCAGGAAGTCGGTGCGATCGAGGCCGTCCATGACCGGGCCCTTGATCTCGGCCAGATGGAGCTCGACGCCGCCGTCGCGCAGCTCGTGGAGCAGGGATTCGAGGGTGTGCAGCGCGCTCGAGTCGATGAAGTTGACGGCCGAGCCGATAAGGACCAAGTGGCGCACGGCCGGGCGGTCGGCGACGATCTTGAGGAGCGCCTGCTCCAGGAAGCGTGTGTTCGCGAAGAACAGGCTCTCGTCGACGCGGACCGCGACGACGTGCGGCCACGTCGTGACGGCGTGGCGCAGGACGTTGCGGTAGACCTCGCTCTCGCCCAGGCGGCCGACGACGGCGATGTGCGGTCGGCTCGATCGCCACAACAGGAGCGCCAGCGACGTCCCGACGCCGGCGAAGATCCCGCGCTCGACGCCGAGCGCCAGCACCGCGGCGAACGTCATGGCCCAGACCACCGCGTCGCCGCGGTTCGCCCGCCAGATGCGGCGCGGTTCGGCCAGATCGACGAGACCGGCGACGGCGACGATGACCGTCGCGGCCAGCACGGCCTGGGGCAGGAACGCGAAGAGCGGGGTGAAGAAGAGGAGGATGACGGCGATGGCGCCCGCCGTGACGAGCGACGCCGCGCCGCTGACCGCGCCGGCCTGGTCGTTGACGACCGATCGGGCGAAGCCGCCCGTCACCGGGTAGCCGCTGAACAGCCCGGCCGCCAGGTTGGCGGCGCCGAGCGCGACGAGCTCCCGGTTGGGGTCAATCGCCTGGCGGCGCTTGCTGGCCAATGACTTGGCCACGGCGATCGACTCGACGACGCTGACCAGGACGATGGCGGCCGCGGCCGGCAGCAGCGCCGTGACGTCCGCCGCGGTGGCGGCCGGCACGCGCAGCGGCGAGAGGCCGAGCGGGATGGCGCCGACGACGGCCACGCCGGCCGACGCGTCGAGCCTCAGCAGCCACGTCACCAGCGTGCCGAGCACCACGGTGACGAGCGGCGCGGCGCTGACGATGAGCGTCACCGCCAGCGGCCGCAGCTGCGTGCGCCCCAGCGCCGGGCGCAGGCCCTTGCGGAAGCCGACGAGCAGCGCGATCGTCGCGAGGCCGATGGCGAGCGTGGCCGGGTTGGCCCGGCCGAGGTGCGCGGCGGCCTGCGCCAGCACCTGGTGCAGCCGCTCGCCGCCGACGGGCACGCCGAGGATGTGCTTGAGCTGCCCGGCGGCGATGATCAGCGCCGAAGCACTCGTGAACGCCGCGAGGACCGGGTGGGCGATGAAGTTCAGCAGCTCGCCGAGCCGCAGCACGCCCATGAGCAGCTTGGCCGCGCCGACGAGGAGCGCGAGGACGAGCGCCAGCTCCACGAAACGCGCCGTGCCCGGCGCCGCCAGGGCGCTCACCCCGCTGTAAACGAGGAGCGACGTGATGGCCACCGGGCCGACGGAGAGCTGCCGCGACGTGCCGAGCATGGCGTAGACGGCGAGCGGCAGGACCGAGGCGTACAGCCCGACCTGCGGCGGCAGCCCGGCCAGCTGGGCGTAGGCCATGCTCTGCGGGATGAGCAGGACGGCGGTGACGAGGCCGGCGATGACGTCGCTCGGCAGGTCGGCGCGCCGGTAGTCGCGCAGCCACACCGGCAGCCATGTCGGCATCGCGCCGCCCGCCCGGGCGGACCGGGCAGGCTCGGCGAGCGCGGTCATGCGCTGCGCTCGAAGTAGTCGTCGGCGCAGAAGTCGAACGTCTCGATCGCGTCGTCGTCGTAGCCGGCGGCGCGCAGCTCGGCGACGGCCTGGTCGCGCGTCCAGCCGTGGCGGATCTGGCGATAGAGCAGCCAGATGAGGCCGACGCGGCTGGCGGTGCGGCAGTGGAACACCAGGCGGCCGGTATCGGGCGCCTCGACGATGGCCGCGAACGCGTCGATGTGGGCCCGATCGAGCTCGTAGGCCGGCCACGGGCGATGAAGGTAGCGCAGGCCGGCGGCTGCGGCGGCGCGTCCTTGCTCGGCCGCGCGCGCGCTGTCGCCGCGCAGGTTGAGGACGGTGTCGAAGCCCTCGGCGGCCCAGCGCGCCCAGTCCGCGGGCTGCGGCTGGGCGGCCAGCCGGACCGTCGGCGTCACGTCGTAGCTCTGCGGCGGGGCGGTGGCGGAGCGGTCGGCGAGGGCGGCGCACGGTGCGCATGGTGTGTACTGAGCGGGCGGTGCGTACGGTGGGGACGGCGCGTACTGCGTGGTCGGTGCGTACGGTGTGGACGGCGCGTCGGTGATCATCGGTGCCTCCCGTCAGCCACGCTGCGCGGGCAGGCCGGCGCGTGCCCACGCCTGCATGCCGCCCGTCAGGTTGAGCGCGTTCGTGAAGCCGTGGCGGGCGAGCATCTCCGCGGCCAAACCGCTGCGCTGGCCCGAGCGGCAGACGCACACGATCGGCACGTCGCGCGGCAGCTCGCTCATGCGTTCGGCGAGGACCGGCAGCGGCAGGAGGCGCGCGGCGGCGATGCGGCCGTCGTGCGCGAACTCGGCGGCCGAGCGGACATCGATCACATGCAGCTGCTCGCCGTCGTCGAGCCGTTGCCTCAGCTCGGCGACGGAGAGAGCGCCGGCATGGGCGTTGGAGTGGGCGACGGAACGGGCACCGGCGGCCGGCATGGACGGGCGGGGTTGGAAGAGGTTGCGGAGCATCGTGGCCTCCTGTGGGGGCAATCCTATGGGGGCAAACCTGTGGGGCAACGCGTGAGGATGTCGGTTGTCGGTTCGTGCGACGACGAATGGCGATCGGCGGTCGTCGACGGCCTCAGATGAACAGCGTCACCTTGGCGCGGGCCGCGTCGGCCAGGAACGTGGCCACGCCGCCGGTCTCGAGGCCGTCGATCAGCTCAGCGTCCGTGACGCCGAGCAGCTCGCGCGACATGTCGCACACGACCATCCGGACGCCGAGCTCCTGGGCCAGGCCGAACAGCTCTTCGGGCGACGAGACGTCGTGCTGCTTCATCAGGCGGCGCATGATCTTGGCGCCGGCGCCGAAGTAGTTCATCTGCGACAGGCCGGTCTGACCGAGGCCGCCGGGCAGCATCGCCGTGAAGCCCTGCTCGATGACGTTCTTGCCGGCGAAGACCTTCTGCTTCTTCACCGCGTTCAGGCCCCAGAAGGTGAAGAACATGCTCACCTCCATGCCCATCGCGGCCGCCCCGGTGGCGATGATAAAGGCCGCGATCGCCTTGTCGAGGTCGCCCGAGAACACGACCATGGCCACGCGGTCTTCGGTGGATTGGGACGGGTGGTCTTCGAGGGCGGTGAGGCGCGCTTCGAGGGCGGCCAGGCGGTCGGAGGAGTCGGCGGGGGCGGACATCGACGCGGCAGATGGCATCGTCGTCGCGGATGGCATCGACGGGGCGGACGGCGACAGCGTGTCGACGGGGCTCATGCGGTGCGCTCCAGGTAGTGGACGTACAGGTCCTGGCCGCCCTCGGCGGTGGTCTCCTGCGCGATGAGTCGGATGTTCTTGGCCGTCGTCGCCCAGCCCTGGAAGTCGGCGATCGAGCCGCGGTCGGTGGCGATGACCTGGAGCACGTGGCCGACGGGCAGGTCGCCGATCGCCTTGCGGCTCTTCACGAGCGGCATCGGGCACTTGGCGCCCTTGACGTCGAGGGTGGCGTCGAAATGGGTGGACATGGGTGGCTCTCCTTGCGTTTGGGTCGGGTATGGGTGAGAGGAGCGGGAGGGGGAGGTCGATCGAGTCGGCTATTCGCTCAGCGCGCAGATGTTCTTGCCAAGCTCGAGTTCGTCGGCCAGCTGCTCGCCGGCTTCGAGGAGGCCGATGTTCACGCGCTTGATCTGGACGTACTCGGGCGGGAAGACGGGCAGGTGGCCCAGGACGTAGGCGGTGAACTCGGCCAGGTCGCGGTGGCGCAGGGCGTCGTTCGTCGCGGCGACTGCGGCGTAGGGGGCGCTGAAGACACCGTCGGCACCGGCTTCGTCGAGGGCGCTGAAGTGGGCCGGCAGGATGAGCGTGTGCGGATGGACGATGGCGGGCAGGCGTTCGGTCAGGCTCTCGTAGAGCAGCGGCGTCCAAGCCTCGCCCTTGCCGCCGAGGTCGGGGCGGCCGAAGGAGCGGAGGAAGATGCCGTCGCCGGTGAAGAGCGCGCTCGTGCCGTCGGGGGCGTCGAGGCGGAAGTTGAACTGGCCGAGCGTGTGGCCCGGGAACCAGTGGGCGGTGACGGTCACGGCGCCGATCGGGAACGTCTGGCCGTCGTCGAGCGAGGTGTAGGGGATCGTCGCCGGCAGCATGTCGATCGGGTGGATCGCGTCGTAGGCATGGACGTGGTACGGTGCGCCGGTGGCGGCGGCCAGCGCCGGGCCGCCGCTGATGTGGTCGGCGTGGACGTGCGTGTCGAGCACGACCGCGAGCGAGGCGCCGGCGGCGGCGATCGTGTCGTGGTAGACGGCGGTGTGGCGCAGCGGGTCGATCACGGCGGCCGCGCCGTCGCTGACGACGACGAAGCTGAGGTCGCCGCGCGCCGGGCGGGCGATCTGGATGACCTTGCCCCACGCGCCGGCGGCGACGTCTCGCACGTCTACGTGGTTGCCCCAGGCCGGGAAGCCGCCCGCCAGGTAGCTCACCGCCATGCCGCGTGCGGCGAGCAGCTCGGCGACGTACTCCGACGAGCCCTCCTTGGCGCAGACGACGACCACCTCGCGATCCGTCGGGATCGGTGCGGCGGCATCGTCCTCGTCTTCGATGAAGGCGTAGTACGGGATGTTCAGGACGTCGAGCGCCTCGCGGCCCTCGATGCGCATCCGGGCGAACTCGGCGGGGTTCCGGACGTCGACGATCAGGAGCGGTGCATCGGCGAGGAGCTTGGCATACAGCTCGGCGGCGGTGACGGCGGCGGTGACGACGGCGGGGGCGACGGCGGGGGCGGCAGGTGCGGTCGTGAGCGGCGCGACTGCGGCGGGCGCGGCGGTGGCAGCGGGCGCGGGCATGAGGCTGAGGTCGGTCATCGGGCCTTCCTTTCGGCGCTTCGGGCCGCGCGCTCGTGGGCGTCGGACGGCCGTGTCGGTGATGCGCCTAAGGTAGTGGCGGGTCGTAAGGGGGGAACAAGGGGATCGTAAGGGTCGTGTAAGGGCAGGGCGTGGGCTGCGACCTCTCAGCGTCACGACCCACTTTGCGGACGATGAACCGCCGGCGGCTGAAGCCGGCCGGCTGGTGGCCTTGGGCCATTGCGCCCGCCTTCGCGGGCGCTTCGGACTTCTGGGTGCCCGCGAAGGCGGGCACCATGGCGGCCCGCCAGGGACGCCTCTAGCCGGCCAGCTTCAGCTGCCGGAACTGGGTATGCAAACACACCCTACGACCGCCCCGCCGGCAACGTCACCGAGAACGTGCTCCCCCGCCCAATCCCCGCGCTCGCCGCCGTGATGTCGCCCCCCATTGCCCACGCCAGGTGGCGGGACACCGTCAGGCCGATGCCGCTGCCGCCGCTGGCGCGCGCGCGGGAGCGGTCGACGCGGTAGAAGCGCTCGAAGAGGTGCGGCAGGTCGGCGGCGGCGATGCCGATGCCCGTGTCGATCACGTCGAGGCAGGCGGTGCCGGCGTCGCGGCGGAGGCGGATCGTGACGCGGCCGCCTTCGGCCGTGTAGCGGACGGCGTTGCCGACGAGGTTCAGCACGATCTGGGCGACGCGGTCCGCATCCGCGTGGACGACGATGGGCGAGTCGTCCGGTGCGACGTCGATCGTCACGCTGCCGGCAGGCGTCTGGGCGCCGAGTTGCGCGGCGACGCGGCGGGCGAGGGCGACGAGGTCGAAGTCCGTCGGCGACAGGTGGATCTGGCCGGCCTCGACGTTGGAGAGCGTCTGGAGGTCATCGACGAGCCGGTGCAGGCGGCGGACCTCGTGCTGGAGCTCGTGGAGCGTCGCGGGGTCGGCGGTGAAGACGCCGTCCAGCAGCCCTTCGAGGTAGCCTTCGAGTCCGGCCAGCGGCGTCCGGAGCTCGTGGGCGACGTTGCCGATCAGGGCGATCCGGCGGGCCTCGACGGCCTCGAGGGCGGCGGCCATCTGGTTGAAGCTGTCCGCCACGGCCGCCAGCTCGTCGCTGGCCGGCACGGCGACGCGCTCGTCGTATCGCCCGGCGGCGATGCGCTCGCTGCTGCGGGCGATCTCGTCGAGCGGACGGAGGATCTGGCGCAGCAGGAGCACGCTCGTCGTCAGGCCGACGGCGGCCGCGGCGAGGGCGGCGGCGGCGAGGGGGCGCAGATCGTCCGCGACGAGGCGGGCGCCGGTGGCGTCGGCGGTCACGGCCAGCACGGTGACGCCGACGACGACGACGAGGAGCTGGGCGGCCACGAGCTGCCAGCGCAGCTGGCGGAGGCGGGTCATGGGGTGGGGGTCGTGCGGTGTCGCGCACGGGGCGCCGCACAGGCGACATCACACACGGGGGTCGCACATCGGGTGACGATCATGGCGCGCCGCTCATCCGTCGCGCGCGTCCGTGAAGCGGTAGCCGACGCCGCGGACGGTGGCGATGACGTTTGCGCCGGTGGCGGCCTCGATCTTCCGCCGCACCTGACCGACGTAGACGTCGACGACGCGGTCCGTGCCGTAGAAGTCCGCGCCCCAGACGCGGTCGATGAGCTGCTCGCGGGTGAGGGTCTGGTTGGGGTGGCGGGCGAGGGCGACGAGGAGTTCGAACTCGGTGGGCGTCAGCTCCAGCGGCTGCCCGCCGGCGCTGACGTCGCGCCGGTCGGGATCGATGACGACGTGCTGGAAGCGCAGCACGTGCCTGCCCGCCTCGGCAGCTGCGCCAGCCGCGGCCCCCCCCCGCCGCCGCCGCAGCACGGCGTCGACGCGCGCGACGAGCTCGCGCGGGCTGAACGGTTTCGTGAGGTAGTCGTCGGCGCCGAGGCGCAGACCTGCCACGCGGTCCGCCTCCTCGGTCCGGGCCGAGAGCATGACGATGTAGACGTCGGACCGCTCCCGCAGCCGCGCCGCGACCTCCATGCCGTCCATGCCCGGCAGGTTGAGGTCGAGGACGACGAGGTCGGGCAACTCGGCCTCGGCCTGGAGCAGCGCGTCCGGCCCGTTGTCCGTGCACACGACGCGGTAGCCGGCCTGCTCGAGGTAGGCGCGGGCGACGGTGCGGATGCTGGGCTCGTCGTCGACGACGAGGATGGTCGCCGGACGGGGGGTGGTGGGAGGGTGGGGGGATGGGAACATGGAGGGACACCGGAGGGGCGGCCGCGGCTGGGGCGACGAGGGGGATGGGAGATGGAGGCGGATCGGGGGAATGGCACGTGCGCGGGCGATGATACCGCGTATCGGTGCGGCGGGGTTTGCGAGGGTGGGGCGGGATCTCGGTGAGTTTACAATTCGATCTCGGTTAGACAGGCGGGCTGTCTAACCGAGATCGGGGGTCGATCCAACCGAGAGACATGTGTAAACTCACCGAGACTCGGCCGCAGTCTCACAGATACAGTCACTCGGTTCCATCACCCGGTCCCATCCGTCACGTGTTCGCCAACATCCCGATGAGGTTGGGCATGCCGTGCCCCTGGATGTACGGATCCCGCCCAAGGTCGATGCAGTGGTCGAACAGGATGCGCTTGACGCGATCCGGGTAGCCGATGAACTCCCTGTGCACGGAGAGGAAGCCTGCGAGCAGACCGGAGACGTGCGGTGCGGCCATGCTGGTGCCGCTCATCTCGATGTAGAGATCGTCCGCCGCATAGTTGCCCGTCTTCGGATCGGGGTCGACGGCCTTGCAGTGATGAAGCGCCGAGAGGATCCGTTCACCGGGGGCAACCAAGTCCGGCTTCCTTCGGCCGTCGGCCGTCGGGCCGCGCGACGAGAAGTACGAAACGCCGTAGGTGTGCGGGTTCGTCTTGTGGATCGAGCCAACGGCGATCGCCTCGTCGAGGTTGGCCGGGTCACCGATCGACAGGTCGAGGTTCGACGGAACGTCGCCGTGGGCGGTTTGCAGCAGCGCATAGCCCTCGTTTCCGGCTGCAAGACAGACCAACACGCCTTGGTTCCAAAGGCGCCGCAGCTCCTGACAAAGCGGCGTGTGTCCGCACGCGTAGACGCTTGGGTCGAAGTTGCCGCCCAGGCTGAGGTTGACGCCGGCAATCACCAGCCGGCCGGCGGATTCGTTGAGGTCCGCGATCGTGTCGAGGGCCTTGATGATCCAGGAGTCCTGCCCGTTGCCTTGGTCGTTCAGCACCTTGAACCCGTACAGTGACGTCGCGGGCGCGACGCCGGCGAACCGGCGCGGCTGCTCACCGGGCTTGAGGACGACCGACGGGCACTCGCCTGCGATGATGCCGGCGACGTGGGTGCCGTGGCCGTGCTCGTCCAAGCCGTTGAACGCTTGGTCCTGAGGCGTGTATCGCCGAGCTCCACCGGCCTGCGTGCAATCCCACTGTGCCTTGACGTTGCTGTGCATTCGGAAGTGCGGATGGTCGGCGCGGATGCCGGTGTCCAGGACCGCCCAGCCGATATCGCGCCCCGTGGCATCGTAGCCCAGCACGGCGGGGCGCGACTGGATCGTGTGGACCGACGCGTGGACGAGCGTCCGCTTGACCGCATCACGCCAGACGCGCTCGACCTTCAGGTCGCCGAAACACGTCCGGAGCTGCTCGATCTCATGGCGCGTGAGATGCGCGGCTACGAAGCGCTTCAGCGGCTCGACCTTTGCCTGCTCGATCTCGTCCTTCACATCGGACTGCGACGAGCGTGCCGTCGTCCGTACCATCTCGTGGATCGCGGTGATCAGGGACTTGCGAACCGTGTCAACGGTCTCCATCTCCTCCTTGGGCCCGTCCTTCTTGGGCATGTCGTTCCTTGGGGCCAGCTGGATCAACACCGGGTGCCTCGCCAAGCGGTGACCATCCTCGATCCCGTCGACCAGGTCCTTGGCAATGATCGTTCGCGCCACCGGCTGGACGAACGCATTGCCGACGGTCTCGAGCACCACCTGCTGGACGACCGGGACCCGCAGGTAACCGGAGCCGGAGTGGGGATGGCGCGGTGACTGAGCGTTGTCGACGGGCACGTCCCGTATCTTTTGACCGGCCGACACCTCGTACTCGTCGGCCACCGTTGTGTCCGCCGCGACGGGGTCGCGGGCATCGGCGACGTTGACCCAGCGCTCGACGCACGGTGGCATGCGCAACACGCCGTCGGGCGACCATACCTTGAGGATATCCCGTACTTCGGCGATGCCGAGCGGCGAGCCGATCGTCAAGAACAGCTTTACGTTGCGATCGGCCTCCGGCAGCCTTCGGAGCACGTTGTAGGCGATCATCGAGCCCTGGCTGTGGGCGATCACGACGAACGGCCCGCCGCCCGCGCTGAGACGCTCCGTCAGGCTCGCTTCCATCTCCGAACGGCGCGCATCGTCGAAGAAGAACTCGTTGACGTCGCGAAGAAACACGCGCGTGATACGGCGGGTGATCCAGCGACGAACGAAGGGCGGGAGCGGCAGAATCCGCGCCCCTACGCCGCTCGCCGCAACAGCTGATTGTGGCTTGTCGGCCTGCGACGCCATCCGCTCGGCCAGGCCGGTCAGCCAGGCTCGTTGTTCGTCGCCGGGCGCGATCGCGGCGATCTCGGCGGCCAGCCCGGCGTCGAGGCCGTCGGAAGCTGCCTCGATGATCTGCATGGTGGACCGCGTCGAGGTTTCTTCGGCGTCGAGGTTCTCGATGGCTTCGGTCATGCAGGTGTCGGCGGAGGGCGTCGGATAGAACGCCCGATTCACCCAGTACGCCAGCCGGCTTCGATCGCCCAGCTCCCGCCCGAACAGCGCCGTGTCCCACTGGCACTTCAGCACCGACGGGGGCGGCTTGTTCCCGATGCCGTGTACATAGATGATGGTCTGGGCATCCGGCTGCGCTCCCTGCCTGACCGCCAGGGGCGCGTCCTCCTGGTGCATCGTGCTCTTCACGACCTTGAACGCCAGCTTCGACGGCTTTGTGGTGAGGCCCGCGACCATGAAGCGCTGGACAACCGGCTCGTCCGGCACGGTTCGCCGTGCGGCCCGGGGAGCTCGACCCTGCGGTTCCTTGCCCATCATCCACTCCTCGTCTTGTTGTTGCGACATCTCTTGGTGTCGCTTGGTGTTGCGCTATCGACTGCCTTCGCTCCCGAACCGAACGGCCGTCCTTTGGCCGCATCGCGACCAACCCGGCGACTCAAGCCGGCGTGAAGTCCGCCGTGAGCGCGCCGACCCGTCCGCCGCCCTCGTCGACCCGCCGCCGCCACCCCCGCGCCGCCGCGTCCAGCGCCGCCGTCCGCTCGGCCCCCACCCGCGCGAACGTCCCCGGTACCGATCCGCGCATGAGCACTCCTGCGCTGCGAACGCCGGCGACGCCTTCCGTGCGCGCGACGGTGGCCATCCCGAAGAGCTTGGTGTAGGCACGTTCGAGCGATGGCTCGACGGTGGAAACGAAGGTCTCGATGCCGAGTCCGACGCCGAGCACGCTGCCCGTGCGGATCAAAGCGAGGTCGAGGCGGCTCGCGCGATGGCTTGCGGCCGTTGCGTTGCGCCAGACCGCCATCAGAGACCCGCCCTCGGCGCGGATCGTTTGGCAGGCAAGGCTGAAGTCGTGGTCGCAGCTCAGCCCATGCGGCCCGTCCAGCGTGATCGAAAGCGTGCCGACCACGGCGTCGGCGTCAAAGGCAGCCAGCACGAGCGTTTCGGGCAGACGGTCGAATGCACCGTAGACGCGCAGGCGGCCGTCGGGTTGCGGGTCGAAGTAGCCTGCGTCGACGTAGACATCGTGGACCAGACGATGGACGCGATCGAGGTCGCGTGCGGTTCGCACGGGGCGAATGTCGATCATCTCGGCCGCGCCTCCGCGCCGGTCGGCGCCGTCCACTCGATCAGGCAGCCGCCCCAACTCAGGCCGCCGCCGAAGCCGACGAGGGCGATGCGGTCGCCGGGTGCGATGCGGCCGGATCGGGCGGCCAGGTCGAGGGCGAGCGGGACGCTTGCCGCGCACGTGTTCCCGTGCCGGTCGACGCACGAGAACACCCTGTCCGGTCCGAGCCCGAGGCGTGCGGCCGCGCTGTCGACGATGCGCTGATTGGCCTGGTGCGGGATCAACAGGTCGAGCGCTTGCGGCGACTGGCCGGCGCCGTCGCACAGCGCACGGGTGGCGTCGACGAGGGCGGCGACGGCGAAGCGATAGACCTCCGTGCCGGCCATGCGAACCGTCGCGGCCGCAGCTCCGCCCGGCAGGCGGTCGTCGAGCTGCGCCAGGCCGATCGGCAGGCGGATGAGGTGGCCGAGCGTACCGTCCGAACCGAGGTGGGTCCCCACGATGCCGCCTCGCTCCGACAACGACTCGAGGACGACCGCGCCGGCCCCGTCGCCGAACAGCACGCACGTCGCGCGGTCGGACCAGTCGACGACGCGGGACATCGTGTCCGATCCGACGATCAGCGCCCGTCCAAAGCGGCCGCGAGCCATGAGCGACTCGGCGACCGCCAAGGCGAAGACGAAGCCCGTGCACGCGCTGTTCACGTCAAACGCCGTCGCCGCCCCGACGCCGAGCGCGCTCTGAAGGGCGCAGGCCATGTTCGGCACGAGCGTGTCCGGTGTGTTCGTGGCGCAGACGATGAGGTCGATGCCGGTCGCCGGAACGTTGGCCTGCGCCAGCGCCGCTTCGGCAGCCCGGACCGCCATCGTCGTCGAGTTCTCGCATGCGGCCGCCACGTGGCGCGCCCGGATGCCGGTGCGCTCGGTGATCCACGCATCGCACGTATCGAGACCGATGCTCACGTCGGCGTTCGTTCGAACGAGCGCCGGGACGTGGGAGCCCCAGCCGGTGACGTGGGCGAACGTACGGAGGTTCATCAAGTTCATCCCACCTGTGCCGCGCTACGCCGCCGCGCGACGGAGCGCCGCGATCAGCCGCATGCGCTCGGTCGCGAGCGTGGCCAGCGCCGGATTTTCGGGCGGCACCATCCGCTGCATCGCCTCAGCGACGGAGCCGCGCATGAGCACGGCAGCCGTGTTGACCGCGCCGACGCCGTCCGTGCGCGCGATCGTCTGGAAGCCGAGCAGCCGCATGTAGACGCGCTCATGGCGCGGGGCGAACGTGCATAGGCCGGTGGCCGTGCCGCAGTGTTGGAACACGGTGATCGCGGCGCGGATCAGCTCGACGACGAGCGCCATCGTGGCCCTGTGGCCCGGCTCGGTGATGATCCGCCACGCGGCGCCGATCGGCCTGCCCTCGGCCCGGATGGCATCGCATGCCCCAGCGAAGTCGTGATCCGTATGCAGGCCCCCGGGTCCGTCGAGCGTGATCGACACCGTTCCGACGATCGCGCCGTCGTCGACGGCCACCACGACCATGTTCTCGGGCAAGCCTTCGATTTCCATGTAGTGGCGGAGCATGTGCTCCGGCCGGGGTTGGATGTAGCCGAGCGCGACGTACGCGTCGTGGGTCAGGCGGTAGACGGCGTCCATGTCCGCTTCGTTGAGCGCGGGTCGAATGAGCATGTTGATCCCTCCCTTCCAGGGGCTTCGTCGAACCAGTACCCCACCACTGAACATGCTCGTGGTGGCTACCGGAGTACGGAACCCGGAGAATCTGCAGTGGCGGGGTACTAGATCGCCGCCTCGAACGGCTCGCTCGGACGCGCCATGCGCGGGACCGTCACCGGCTTCTGGGCGATCACGAGGTCGCTCACCCCGCGGTACACCGAGCGCGTCTCGGCGACCTCGAATCCGGCTTGCTCGAACGCCGCACGGAACGTGCTCGCGTCGTGGCGCCAGTACGTGCCGGTGTCCAAGGCGCGGCCGATCCGCCGGTTCTGGCGGATGACCTCGCGGGCACGCCACAGCTGCAGCGCGGCCCGGGCGACGCCGCGCTCGGCGCACATGTTCCGGAAGACGTAGCGGGACCAATCGCCGACATCGAGCGGCGCGCCCGGATCGCAGGCGAAGAGGGCGCCGCCGGGGCGCAGCCAGCGGAACATCCTGGCGATGGCGGCGTGCGGGTCCGGGAACGCATAGAGCGAGTGGACCGCCGTTACGAGCGCAGCGCTCTCGTCGGGCAGATCGAATGCATCGATGCCCGCGGTCCGGATTTCGAGGTTGCCGAGCCCGGTGGCGGCGCGCTTGGCCCGCGCCCGGTGGTTCATCCCGTCGTCCGCATCGACGTGCAGGACGTGGCACTGCGGCCATGCTTCCGCCGCGGCCAACGTGTAGTTGCCGGTGCCGGCGCCGACATCGACGAGGACGTCGCCGGGGCGCAGGCGCAGCCCGCCGACGAACCGGCGGTAGTCGTCGACCAGCGCCCGGTACGCCGGGTTCGCCTCCGCCATGACGTCGTACACCGCGGCGTACGAACGCCAGTCGACATCGGCATGGCCGTGGATGGGAGGGTGGCTGGGGCCGCGGCTCGGACTGTGGCTGCGCGGATGCGTGCGGCTGGGGCTGATCGTGGACATGTTGACCTCCGTCCGGTGCTGTGTGAGCCCGGACCGAGACCGATCGCCCGTCAGGAGGGAAGCATGTGTGCGATGTGCAATGACGGGGCGGCGATGCGGCGATCGGTCTCGATCACGGTGCGCACAGCGTACCGGTCCGGAGCGTCGCCGGGGAGGGGGCAAGGGGCCACAAAGGGGTCAACGCGCCGCCGCACGGCCCCCCCCGGCCGCACATCGCCAGGCCGCCCCAGATGCATGATCACCGCCCATCGCGAAGATCGACCGCGTAGGGGCGACGCATGCGTCGCCCACAGGCCTGGGGCGGTGTAGGGAGGTGCGGTGACCGCGTTACCGTCTCTTGACCACCCTCGGCAGGTAGATGGTCGTCGGCGTCGCTCCCCCGGGCGTGCCAGGCGTCCGCGTGCGGGTGGCCGTCGGGGTGCCGCGCGTCGGGGTGGGCGAGGTGCCGCCGGGGGTGAGCACTTGCGTCGGTGTCGCCTCGATCGTCGGGGACGGGGTGGCGGTCGGGAAGACCGTGCCGGGCGTGACCGGGACCGTCGGCGTCGGGGTGGGCAGGGCGGCGCCCGGGGAGAAGCGGGCGAGGCCCCAGCCTTCGGTGCCGACCCACACCGTGCCGTCCGCACCGATCGCGACGGCGCTGATGTCGTTGGCCACGAGGCCGGTGTCCGTCACGGCCAGGGTGTGCCATGCGGCGCCGTCGAAGACCTGCAGGCCGCCGGGGTCGGGGCCCTCGCGCCAGTTCTCGGGGCTTGCGCTCTCGCGCGCCATGCCGCCGCGCGACGTGCCGGCCCAGAGGCGGCCGTCGGGATCGTGGGCCAACGTGCTGACCGTGCCGGAGTGGGTGAAGATGCGTTTCGACCACGTCGGGTCGACGAACGTGTTCAGGACGGCCGGCCAGAACGGCTTCTCGTTGACCAGGAGCTCGGTGCTCGTCTTGTCGGTGCCGTACGTTCCGCCGTGGAGCACGCCGCTGTCGCTGACGGCCACGGAGCTCGCTTCGGCCAGCAGATCGCCGTTGCTGAAGCTGATGAAGCCGGTACGGGAGTCCCAGCGCTTCCAGGTGCTCGTGTCAAGATCGAACAGGGCGATGCCGCCGCCGACGAGCGAGCCGCCGGGCGAGCCGCCGTCCGGCTGGCGGACGTGATGGGAGGCCGCAACGCCGACCTTCTTGGCGGCGCAGTTCACACTGATCGCCGTGATGTTCTTGGACGGCAGCCCGTCGACGGCCTTGCTGATGTAGTTGTGGGCCACCCACGTGTCCTGAGCCACGACGTGGACCGAGTTGCCCGGCGTGAGGACGTCGATCCCCTCGCCGTATGCGTCCCACGGGTTGCCGGTGCCGACCCAGATGTCGCCCGAGCAGCCGCGCGCCAAGGAGCTCACGCTGGCGTCGCGCAGGCCGGCCGGGGTGCCGGTGTTGAACGGCGTTCGGGCCGTCCAGCTCGTGCCGTCGAACACGGCCAGCCCGCCGTCCTGATACTTCTTGTTCTTGCCGTCCCACGTCGACTCGGCGCTCCCGAACCACATCCGATCGCCATCGCCGGCGATCGAAAGCACGTTGTCGCCGACGAGGCCGGTCCAAGGCGGCGCCTTGTCGGAATCCGTGCCGACGGTCGTGTACGGCGTCCAGACATCGTCCGCTCGGGTGAGCGTACCCTTCGTGTCGAGGTCGATCACCCCCGCCCCGAAACGTCGCTGGATGCGGCTGCCGGTGCCGATCCAGACGTGCCCCGCCCAGCGCGAGCCGGGCGCGCCGAGCGCCAGGGCGGTGATGAAGTTCGTCGCCGGCGACTGCGCGGTGACGAGCGGTGCGCTGAACGTGAGGTTGACGGTGTCCAACGGGCTGATGCCGCCGGCGCCGCCGATGTACGGCCCCGTGCCGACCCACGCCCGCCCGCCGCCGAGCGCGACGGCCTGCACGCGGTCGCGCGCCAAGCCGTCGGCGGATGTGAACGGCACGTCGCGGCCGAGGTTCCAGACGTCGTCGTTGCGGTTGGCCAGCGTGAACTTGTGGTTGAGGACGACGAGCCCGCCGTCCCGCGACGCCATCCAGACCGTGTTCACGAGCGCCGGGTCGCTCGCCGGCCCGAACGCGATGTCGTCGACGAAGCGCAGCGGGTAGCCGGACTCGCCCTGCACCGAGAAGCGGCGGCTGAGCTCGTCGGGGATCGTCGCCTGGTCGCCGCGGAACCACAGGACGCCCCGCCCGCCGATACCGGCCCACACGTAGCCCTGCGGGTCGATGCCGAGCGACTGGACGGAGCACGTCACCGTGACCTCTTTGCTCTCGCAGCTGTTCGAAGTCCAGACGTCGTCGGTGGTGTCCCACGTCGCGTTCGTCGCCAGGTAGCTCAAGCCGCCGTGCATCCGCGTCCAGCGCTGGACCGGCGCCTGCTCGCCCACCCGCTCCTGCTCCAGCCGCCAGTGCGGCGACGTGGCGACCCAGACGTTGCCTTGCGGGGTGACGACGACATCCTCGATGTTGTCCGAAACGAGGCCCAGCTTGTCGTCGCCGGTGGGCGACTTGACGTACGTGTTGTCGAACGTGTAGACCCGCGCCCATGCATCGTCGGACGCATCCGGCGTGCCCTTCGTCTCCAGCCGCGCCAGGCCGCCGCCGGTGTGCGTGCCCTTCACGCGGTCCCAGCGCTGCGTCGTGCCCACCCAGATCGTCGTCCCGTCGACGGCGACCGCCCGGACGTCGTCCGACGGCAGGCCGCCGGCGGTATTCGCCATGGTGTAGGTGTACCAGCTGTCGTCCGACTTCGCGGCGGTCTCGTTGTCGAAGAGCACCGTCAGACCACCCTCGTTGGCGATCCATACGCGACCGTCCGCGCCTGCGGCGATGTCGCGCACGGTGTTGCCGCCGAGCGGATCCTGCGGGCGGAGGAACTGCACGCCCTGGCCGTCCTGCCAGCGGACCAAGCCGCCCGCGCGCGTGCCGGACCACAGGACGGTGCCGTCCCACGTGAGCGCCAGGATGTCGTTGCCGTGCGCGAACGACGTCCATGCGCCGGCCGGCAGCGGCTTGGCCACGCCTTGCGCCTGCGCCGACGGTCCGGCGGGCGCGGCGGCAAGCGCCGTCGTCACGCAGAGGGCCGCCGCGAGCGCGATCGAGCGGGTACGCGGGGCGCGGGGCGCGGACATCATCATACCGTCATCATCCTCGAGCGACTGGGCAGGGAATCGGCGGGCGGGGCAGCACAAGGGTCGTGGCCGCGGACGGCCGACACGCAGTATACGACGTCGACATGGGCGGGGCGATACGGTGGCGTGCGCCCGCGCGATGCCCTCGTCCGCCCGGGGTGCGCACATCGATCGCCCGTGCGCCGCATTGGCGACAACCGGTTCCGCCCGTAGAATGGGGGCATGATCCCACCGCCCATCGAACGCGTCCTCGTCGTCGTCGCCCACCCGGACGATCCCGAGTTCCCGGCCGCCGGCACGATCGCCACGCTGACGGACGGCGGCGCCGTGGTGACGTACGTGATCGTCACGGACGGCTCGAAGGGCACGGGCGATCGGTCGCTCACCGGCCCGGCGCTGGCCGCGCTCCGCGTCGATGAGCAGCGGGCGGCGGCGCGGGTGCTGGGCGTGGAGGACATCGTGTTTCTCGGCCTGCCGGACGGCGAGGTCGTGGCCGATCTGGCGCTGCGCCATGCGATCACCCGCGAGATCCGGCGCCACCAGCCCGACATCGTCATCACGCACGACCCGTCGACGTACTATACGGACACCTACGTCAACCACCCCGACCACCGCGCCGTCGGCCAGGCGACGCTCGAGGCCGTGTTCCCGACGGCGCGCGACTTCCTGAACGCGCCGCACCTCCTGGCGGAGGGGCTCGAGGTTCACAAAGTGCGCGAGGTCTGGCTGACGATCAACCCCAATCCGGACCATATCGTGGACATCAGCGCCGTGATCGACCGCAAGATCACGGCGCTCCACGCCCACCGTTCGCAGTTCGGCGATCCCGACGTGTTGGCGCAGCGCGTGCGCGAGCGCGCGGCCACGATCGGCGCGGCCGGCGGGCTGGCGCTGGCCGAGGGCTTCAAGCGGATCGTGCTGCCGGCATGATGCGCCGCACGACGCTTCGCGCGCCGCTCGTGGCCGCGCGCCGGATCGCAGCGCGGCGCGCTGGACGCGGAGACCATTCGATGAACCGTTGCGCCCGCCTCGCCCTGTTGGCGTTCGCGCTCGTCGCCCCACTCTCCGGCGCCGCGTGCGACGGCACCAGCGCCGACGTCCTGCCCGAGGCGATGTCCGGCTGGGCCAGGGACGAGCTCGAGCCGACGTACACCCCGCTGCCGGCCGCCTCGGAGACGCTCACCCCGCCGCCGACGGCCACCGCCACCGTGCCCTACCAGACGCCGACCCCCGACCCGTTCCAGGCCGCCGGGGTCCCGATCCGGCTGCGCATCCCGGCGATCGGTGTCGATGCGTCGATCGAGCGGAGCGGGCGGGACAAGGAAGGCAAGGTCGACGTGCCGCGGATCTCGCGCAACGTCGCCTGGTTCAACGAGAGCGCGCTGCCCGGCCAGGCCGGCAAGACGAGCGTGATCAGCGGCCACTTGGACGATCCGTACGGCCCGGCCGTCTTCTACAAGCTGCGCATGCTGGTGCCCGGCGACGAGGTCGAGGTGACGTACGAAAACGGCGATCGCTTCATCTTCGTCGTGGAGGCCAAGGAGCGCTACGCCTTCGACCGCGCGCCGGTGCAGAAGGTGTTCGGCGCCACGGCGCGGCGCATGTTGAACCTCATCACGTGCGACGGCGCGTGGAACGCCGGCCAGGCCAACTACGGGCAGCGGCTGGTCGTGTACACCCGGCTGAAGGAAGGGCAGGTCGTGCGGTAGCGACGTGCGACCGTAAGGCATTGGGCCGCCGCCCCACCTTCCGGTATACTCGCCCCGGTCGACAAGCGACGCCGCCGACGGACCGGATGCCATGCCCCGATGGTCGGAACCCGTGCTGCGCCTTCTACAGGGCCCTGGACCCGCGCTGCTCCTGGCTCTCGCATGGCCGACCCTCCGCACTATGCGTGGCGGTGCCGAGCGCCACCGCACCGCACCGTCTGCACCGTCTGCACCGTCTGCACCGTCTGCACCGTCCGCACCGACGTGGCGCGACGACCCTGCCGCACGATCGCTGGCCGCACTCTCGTCCGTCGGGGCGCTGCAGCTGCTGAGCGATCTCGTGCTCCGCCTCCCCGACCGCGCCCACTGGCAAGCCCCTGTCGACCGCCTGCTCGGCGGCGTTGTCGTGATCGCCATCGTCGTCGCCGCACGACCGGTGCTCCGGCGGTCGGCGATCGCGCGTGCCGTGCCCGCCTTCGTCGCGGGCTCCGCCGTCCTGGCCGTCGCCTGGCTCGCGTCCGCGCCCGGCTGGGCCGCAGCCGCGCGCGCCGGCGCCGCCTCGGCCGCCAGCCGGGCCGTCCTCGCCGACGTCATGCTGGCGACCGGCACGCTGGCGCTGGCCCTGGCCGTCGCTGGCCCCACCGTCGCCCGAACGGTTGCCCGCACCGTCGCCCCCGCGCGCGCTGGCGGGCCACGCACGGCGCCGTTCCCGACCCACGCCGTCGTCTGCCTCGGCCTGCTCGCGCTCGGCAGCGCGTTGCAGGCCGTTTGGCCGATGCCGGGCGCCGCGGCGCTGTGGCGGGCCGGGGTGCTGGCGGCGGGTGCCTGGATCGCGGCGGCCGTCCTGCGTCGTCAGGCTGCCGCCATTCGCACCGGGACGGCCACCGTGGCGCAGGCATGCATCGTCGCCCTCGAGGCGGCCGCCACCCGAACCTCGACCGCCGTCGCGCTGATGTCGTCGATCGTCGCCGGAGCGGCGACCTCCCTTGCCCGGTCGGGAAGGGCGGCGGCGGAGGGTGCCCGGAGGCAGGCCCGGGCGGCTTGGCGTGCGGTCCGCACGGCCGGCGCTCGCGGCGCCGGCGCCGTCGGCCCGGGCCGGCCGGGCGGCTCGGCGCGGGCGCGGCTGGCGCTGGCGGGTGCCGTGGGGCGGGCGCTGGGCGAAGCGCTGAAGGAACTGGATGCCGCCGTCGTGTACGCCGGGCTCGTCGAGGACGAGGCGGTACGCTTCTGGGCGCTGACGCCGTCGGGCGCGCTGCAGGAGCTCTACCGGCGGCCGTTGGCCCAGCTGGCGGCCGTGAAGCGCGCGCTGCAGTCCGGCGATGGGGCCTTGGGCAGCCGGACCGAGGCGCGCGACGTCGACGATCTGTACGGACACCTCGGCCTGCCGTTCGACGGACCGATCCTGCTGGCCGCCGGCGGCCGGCCGACGCGTGTCGTCCTTGTCGCCGGCAGCGCGTACGGCCCGTGGCGGCGGGACGACCCGGCCAAGCTGGCTGCGTCCGCTGCTTCGCTGGCCCTCCGCCTTGCCGGCCTCGACGAGCCCGTCGCCCCGCCGCAACCGGCTGCGCCCGCCGCGACGGCCGACGACATCGCCCGGCTGCGCGCCGAGGTGGCGGCGCTGCACGGCGACGTGGCGCGCTTCGGATCACGCCTGGATGGGATCGAGCGCCGTGTCGAGGGTCACCCGGTGCTGTCCGACGCGCTGGCCGGCGCCGCGCAGATGGTGCCCGCGCCGGCGACCTCGTACTTGGCGCGCGTCGAGGCCCACCAACGGTTGATCGAGCCGCTGCCGTGGGGTGTCGTCGTCTGCGATGCCGACGGCCGTGTGATTCTGGCGAACACCGCTGCCCGGCGGCTCATGGTGGGCGCGGCGCTCCTGCCCGGCCACCGCATCGACATCCCCGGGCCTGGGGCGCGGACGCTGGTCCACTCGCTCCGCGACGCCTCGAGCACGCTTCAAGGCGGGCGGGTGCCGCTGCATGCGATGGATACCGTGGTGCGGGTGGAGCCGATCGATCGGCCGAACTGGCGCCACCGCAACCGCCTTGGCGCCACGCTCGTCGTCACGACGACGGCGGACGCGGCCGCGGGCGGCGAGTCCGTCCTCGTCGACCTGCTGGATGCGCTGCGCGACCCGCTGGTCGATCTCCGGCTGCAGGGCGAGTCTCTGGACGCCGAGGTCCGGATGCCCGTGCCCGATCTGATGCGCCATCTGGCGGTCCTCGACGGCCACGCCGCCGGCCTGCGCGCGGTGCTCGGCGCACTCGCCGCGCAGCGCAGTCTGGCCACGCACCGGCATCGTCCGGAGTTCGGCGCCGTCGACATCGGCGTGCTGGGCGCGACGACGGAGCGCAGCCTGCGCGACCTCTTCGCGCTGCGGGGGATCCGGTTCCGCGGCGTGCGTGGCATCGTGCCGTCGGACGTGACGGTCGATGTCCGGCTGCTGGAGCACGTGGCGCTGGCCGTCGTGACCGGCGCCGTCGCGACGGCCAGCTGGGGCTCGCACCTGTCGGTCCACGTGCGCCACGAGGCGATCGTCCCCGGCGATCCGGCCAGCGCGATCGTCGTCGTCATCGACCTGTTGGACGGCGGCCTCACGCCGATGACGTCGCGGCGCCTGCTCGACGAGGCCGCGCTGGCGTCACACCCGGCCGCGCTGAGGGTCGGCCACGCCCTGGCCGCACGCGGCTTCCCGGGCTGCGAGGCATGGTTCGCCCGCCGGACGCCCGAGGACCAGCGGGTGCAGCTGTGCTTGCGGTTGCCGGTGGGGCGGGCGGCGTAGGGGTTTGGTTGCGGATCAGCGGCTGATGTCAACGGGTTCAGCCGTTTCCATTCCGCGGTCCGCACCCAATCGCCATCACCTTACCCCGCCATCACCCTGCCCTGGCACCACCCTACCCCGCCGCCGCCCGCACCGGCCGCTCCCGCACCGCGCCGATCGCCCTCGTCGCCCCGTCCGCCGGCGCATGGACGCCGTCGCGAACCGGGCGGCCGTCCGCCGCACACGGGCTCAGCGGCTCGCGCGGAAACGGGACGACGTTGGCCCAACTCCGCTCCGGCACGGCCGCCCCGATGACGAGCACCCGCGCCGAGCCCGGCAGCAGCGCACCGGTCAGGACGCCGACGCGCAGGTCGCAGCCGGGGCGGATCGCGCCGTGCAGTCGTTCGATGGCGGCATCGACATCGGCGAGCGCGAGGTCGGGGCCGGCGGTGATCTGACAGAGCACGCGGTCGGCGGTCGCGATGGCCGCCAGGTCGGTGAACGGACTGTCCAGCGCTGCGGTCAAGGCGCGCTCGGCCGGTGAGAGCGCGCCAAGCCAAGCCGGTGTCGACGAAGTCCCGTGTCCGACGGCCCGTGGCGCCGCCGTGCCGGTGGCGACACAGCTCCGCCGGCCGTTCCCGAGCAGGCGCACCAGGTCGGGGAGCCCGATTTTCAGACAGCCGCCCGCATCGGCGAAAGCGGCGATGCCGACGGCGGTCTGGCGGACGACCTCGCGTGCCGCGGCGGCCGCCCACTCGAGCGGCAGGTCGGCGCCGACGACCCCGAGCGCCAGATCACCATCCAGCGTCACGACGGCGTCGCACGCGGTCAGCAGGCGCGCCTCGGCCGTGGCTGCGGCACGGTGGTTGCGCGGCGGCTCGAACGGGAAGGGCGCGAGGCCGAAGCCGACGACGAGCGCTCCTCCGGCCTTTGCCAGCTCCGCGACGACAGGGGCGACGCCGCCCCCCGTGTCGCCGGACAGGCCGGCGACGACGAAGACGAGGTCGGTGTCCCGGACGGCGGCGCGCAGCACGGGTTCGATGGACCGGGCCGCATCGGCCTGCGCGTCGGGCGTGGTCTGCCCGCCCGTCGAGCGCGGCAGGTCGATGCAGATCGGGGCCGCCGGCCGCCAGGGTGGGCCGCCGTTGTCCGGGACGCCGCCCAACGTCGCCGCGCACGCATCCACCGCGATGAGCCGCGCCTCGATCCCGCCGGCCTCGGCCAGCCATGCCAGCGTCGCAACACCGGCGCCGCCGATGCCGACGATGGCCAGGCGCGTGCGGCGGGGATCCGGGCGGCGGGCGACGGCGGTCGTCGTCACGTGGCGCGGCCTCCGGTTCGTTCGGTCGCCCATCCGCGCGTCGATCCGCGCGTCGATCCGCGCGTCGATCCGTACGTCGATCCGAACGTCGATCCCATCCTCATCGCAGGTACGCTACCGCGAGACCGCGAGGCGCCGGATCGCGCCCTGGGCGTCAACGGTGACGTGCAGCACGGTGTGGCACGCCGGGCCGTCGGCGGTCGGCAGGCTGCGGGCCAGCGTGACGACCATCCCGCGTGCGGCGCCGTCGGCGGCCGCACGGCCGGCGGCGTCGCCCGGGCCGTGGGCGATGGCGGCAGGGGCGCATACGGGGTGGACGTGGGTGGTGACGTCGCCCTCGGCAAACGCGGGCAGGCGGCGGGCGATGCTGCGGCGCACGGTGTCGGCCAGGACGGTGGGCGACAGGGCGCACGCCAGCGAACCATCGGGGCAGCGGCCGCCGGCGGTTCGCCAGGCGGGGCGGACGTCGTCGCGCTTCAGGCGGTCGACGGCGACGCGGGCGCTGTGCAAGGCGGGAACCGGCGGCCGCGCCGTGTCCCGCGACGGCACCGATTCCTCCGACCCCGGCGATGCCTGGGGACGGGTCTTGTGCGGTGGCCGGACCGGCAGCAACCCCACCGCTGCTGCCGGTCCGAACATCTCCGCAGCGGCGCCGGCCGTCGCCATGCGCCGGGCCTCGGGGCTCGGCGCGTGAACGAGGCTCGGGTCGCCGTAGAGCACGAAATTGTGGACCGCCTTGACGTCCTCGGCGTCCAGATACGGCTGGCGCAAGAGGCCCTCACCGATCAGGGCGGCCTTGGCGCACGCCAGCGCCTCGCCGGCGGGAAGGCCGTCACGGAGCGCGGTCCAGAAGCGGTGGGCCAGCAGGTCGGCGGCCACCAACCCGCCGTCGAGGCCGCCGTACGCGACGCCGGTCGCGCCGACGTACGCCAGGCAGCCGCCCGCCAAGTGGGCGAGGGCCATCGCTCCGCCCGGCGATCCGGTTCGCGTCGGCGCGCTGTGGCACGCCTCGGCGAAGACGACCGCGCCCGGCGCCGGAGCGATGTCGACCGGCCGGAGCGCGACCGGAAACGCGTCGTAGCCGGCCGGGAACGTCGGATCGACCTGACCGTACCAGTCCGGACCATCGGACAGGCCGTGCAGGTTGTAGTAGCGGAAGCGCGGGCCGTCCGGACCCGGCTGCGGGCGGTCCTGGAACGAGAGCGGCGGCGAGAGCCGAAGGTGTTGCGGCTCGCCGACGGCGCTGAACGCCCCGCGCGCCGCCCGCTTCCAGACGGAGGCCGAGTAGCCGAAGGCGGTGTCGGAGAGGAGGAACGGCGCGCCGTCGGCCAGACGGTTGTGCGCGGCGGTGGTCGCGGCGAGCGCGGCCAGCAGGGCGGGCAGGCTGGCGTCCGGGAGGCGGCCGACGGCACGCTGGGGGCGCAGCGACCACGGATCGGCGCCGTCGGCCGGGGCATCGAGGCCGTACGGGTGGTCGGAGAGGACGGCGGTGTCGTCGTCGTCGGTCGGGTTCGGCAGCGGGTGGAACGGGACGATGCCGTCATCGCCCAGCAGCAGGACGAAGCGGGCTGCCTCCTCCGTCCATGCCATGCGCCGCGCCACGTCGCGCACGACGCGGGCCACGCCGCGTGGCTCGCTCGACGCGGCCGGGAGGACGCCGAGGGCGGTGAGCAGCGGGCTGCCGTCCGCATAGATCAGCGTGCCGCCGATGCCGCGGCGATCCATCGCCGCGGTCAGCGCGCCGACGGCATGCTCGATCGCGAAGATCCCGTCGGGGCCGTAGCGCTGCCAGAGGCGATGGCGGCTCGTGACGATCAGCGCCGCGGCGGCCGGGGGCGGAACGTGCGCGGATCGGGCATGCAACCGTGTCGCTGCCCGTGAGACAGACGCGGCACAGCCTTTGACCAACGGGATCATGGGGGGCTCCTGGTCCGGTGGTGCGGGGGGATGGATCGGGGAACCGATCGTTCTGAGGGACGGTGGACATCGTCAGCGGCCCACGCGCCGCCGGGAGGTGCGGCGGCGATCAGCTGCTCGAGTCGCGTGGCGCCCCGTTTGCCTGCCTGGCGCGGCCGCGAGCGAAGAGTTGGACGATGTGGTTGGCGCGCAGGCGCTTGCCGGCGTGCTCGCTCGGCTGCAGCGCGTGCGCCTGCTCGAGATAGGGTCGAGCGCGCTCGTGCTGGTCGAGGCGGGCGTACAGGCTGGCGATCAGCGTCAGCGTCTCGGCCAGGCGCGCGTCGCCGTCGACCATCAACCCGAGCGTCGGGTCGAGGACGTCCACGGCGCGGGCGAAGTTGCCGAGCTCGGCCAGAACGCGGCCGAATGCGAGCCGGGGTGCGGCGTCGTCGGGCGCCAGGTCGACCGCATGCTCGTGGATGAGGAGGGCGCGTTCGACCATGCCGGCCTCGCGGCAGGCGCCGGCCAGCCGCAGGTAGATCTCGACCGAGCGCGGGGCGACGGCGACGGCTTGTTCGTACGCCTGGATCGCGTCGTCCTGCTCGCCCTGCGCCCGGTGGAGGTCGCCGAGGGCGACGAACGGGCGCGGGTCGCCGGGGTTCAGCCGGGCGGCGGTGTCCAGCGCGACCGCGGCGGCCTCGTGGTCGCCCAACGCCCGGGCGGCGAGGCCGAGCTGGTGGTGGACCCGCGCATCGTCGGGGGCGGCTGCGCGGGCGGGTTCGAGGACCTCGCGGGCGCCGCGGGCGTCCTTGTCCTCCAGGAGGAGCATCGCCAGCTGCAGCCGCACTTCGACGGAGGATGGTGCGAACGTCAGCGCGTCGACGAGCGCCGCGCGCGCCTCGTCCCGGCGACCGAGCGCGAGGAGTGCGGCTGCGTCGCCCAAGCGCCACGCGGGCTGATAGGGCTGGAGCGCGATGGCCTTGGCGTAGCGCTCGCGCGCTTCGTCCAGCGCGCCCGTCTCGGCCAGCAGGTCCGCCAGCTGGGCCTGCGTCTCGGCCCGTTCGGGGCCGTAGCGGGCGGCTTGGCGCAGGGCGTCCGCGGCGCCTGACATGTCGCCGACGCGGCGGCGTGCCTCGGCCAGCAGAGCCAGCAACACGGGATCGTTCGGATCGGACGAGGCGCGTGCCTCGAGGACGATGCATGCCACCTCGGGCGCGCCGGCATCGAGTGCGAGGCCGGCCAGCCGGCGCTCGGTGGCCGGGTCCATTGCGAGGGCGGCCGCCAGGCGCAGCGTGCCGGCGGCCGCCGACCGGTCGCCGCTGGCCAGCTGGATCTCGGCCAGGCGGCACGGCAGCTCGGCGAGGTCGGGCGCGCGCTCGATCGCGGCCAGCAGCGACTCGGCGGCGGCGTCCATTTCACCGGCGGCGAGGTGGGCGCTGGAGGCGAGGGCATGTTGACGGGCATCGTCGCTGCCGCGGGCGGCGGCCAGGCGGAGGTCGGCCAGCGCAGCGGACGGATCGCCGGCGGTCAGCTGGGTGAACGCCCGCACGAGGAGGCTCTCGGCATCGGGCGAGAGCGCCACGGCGGCCCGCGCCGCCTCGACCGCTCCGCCGATCTGCCCGGCGCGGCTGCGAACGACGGCCAACGTGCGATCGGCGGCTGCGGCGTCCGCGCCCTCGAGGCGGGACAGAGCGCGACCGAGGACGATCTCGGTGTATGCCGCGACGTCGGGATCGATCGCCGGCGCCGGGGCCGGTACCGCGAGCTCGAGCTGCCAACCTTCCTGCGCCACGCGCCGGCCGTAGCGCAGCGCGGCGACGGCGTGCTCGGGATCGCGCTCCAGGACGCGCCGCCAGCTGACGATGGATGCCGCCGCGTCGCCGCGCGCGTCGTCCATCTCCGCCACGGCGGCGTGCGCGGCGGCGCTTGGCGCAAGGCGCGCCGCTTCCGCCAGTGCCGCCCTGGCGCCGTCGTCGTCGCCGGCGACGCGCCGAACCTCGGCCTGTGCGTGCCACGCGGCGGCCGATTGGGGTTCGAGCTCGATCGCCGCGGCGGCGTGTGCCAGCGCGTCGCCGACGCGCCCGGTGGCCAGCAGCGCCTCGGCCAGCACGGCATGGAGCGCGGCGTCTCCTTCCGGCCGCACCGCGTCGCCGTCGGAGGCCGGCAGGGCCTGGCGGAGGATGGCGACGGCGCCGTGCGCGTCGCCGGCGCTCAGTCGGGCGCGACCGAGGCCGAGCGCCGTCGCGGGATCGTCGGGCGCGAGGCGGCGGGCGATCGTCCAGTGCACGACGGCGTCGGCGGGCTGGTCGACGCGCTCGAGGGCCTCGGCCAAGGCGCGGTGCGTGTGCGGGTCGGTGTCGTCCAGGCGGGCGGCTTCGGCCAGGGCGGTCAGTGCGCCGGCGACGTCGGCGCGGGCAAGGCGCAGGCGGCCGACGGCCGACCACGCCGCGGCGGACGTCGGTGCGAGGCGGGCGGCGGTCTCGAAGTCGTCGAGGGCGGCCGGCAGGTGGCCGGATGCCTCGTGGAGCGCACCGCGCAGCGCGTGGACATCGGCATCGTACGGTGCGAGGGCGTTGGCGCACTCGATCACGCGACCGGCGGACGGTAGATCGCCGGCGGAAAGGCACGTGCGGGCCAGCGCCACGAGGAGGTCGGGTCGATCGGGCGCCAGGGCGACGGCCCGCTCGAGCGAGGCGCGTTCGGCGGCCAGGTCGCCGGCGGCGTGCTCGAGCGTGGCCTTGGCGCGGAACGCCTCGGCGTCTTCGGGCGCCGCGGCGACGACGCGCTCGAGGGCGTCGAGTGCGCCGGTCGGATCGTCGGCCGCGAGGCTGGCGGCCAGATCGCGTTGGTACTGGGGCGCGTGCGGCGCCAGCGCCGCCGCTTGCGCGAAGCTGGCGCGGGCGCCGTTCTCGTCGTGCTGCGCAACCAGCGCGCGGCCAAGGGCGTGGTGGAGGGCGGCCGCGTCGGGCAGCCGCTCGACGCCGGCCCGCAGCGTCGCGACGGCCACATCGTAGCGTCCGAGGGCGGCGGCGATGCGGGCCAGGCGCGTGAACGATTCCGGGCGATCGGGTGCCAGGGACAGCGCGGCCTGGGCGGCATGGGCGGCGGCCTCGATCCGGCCGGCGGCCTCGAGGGCGTCGGCTTGCGCGGCCGGTGCGTCGGCCAGCGAGCCGTCGCGCAGGACGGCGGCCTCGGCGGCGCGTACCGCCTCATCGAGCGCGCCGAGGCGGCACGCGAGGCGGCTGTAGGCGACGAGGCCGGTCGCGTCGAGGGCGCCGGCGACGGCCGCGGCGCTCCAGGCGACGAGCGCATCGCGGTCCCGGCCGACGACGGCGTACGCGGCGCCGAGAACGGCCTCGACCGCGGGCGGCCGTGGGGCGAGGGCCGGCGACGCGGCTTCGAGCCGTGCGGCGGCGTCGGCGGCGCGGCCGGCGTGGACGAGGGCGTCGGCGTGGCGGATGGCCAGGCCGAGGTCGCCTTCGCCGGACGGCAAGGCGCACGCGGCAGCCAGGGCATCGACGGCCGCCGGCCAGTCGCCGCGGCGGCCGAGGAGGCGGGCGCGGCGCTCCAGGACGTCGGACTGTGCGGGCAGGCGGTCGAGGAGGGCGAGGGCGCGGTCGGGGGCGTCGTCGGCGCAGAGGTCGACGAGCGGCAGGACGTAACGCGGGTCGGTAAGGTCGTGCGACGCGGCGTGTTCGAGCGCGGCGAGCGCGGACTCCGTGTCCCCGCGCGCCAGCGCTGCGGTTGCGGCGGCGGCATGCACGTCGGGGCGATCCGGTGCGGCGTTGGCGGCGCGGGCGAGGGCGGTGTCCGCAGCGCCGCGGTCGGACGCGGCATCGGCGGCACGGGCCACTTCGAGCCAGAGGTCGGCATCGCCCGGGCAGCGCAGCGCCGCGGCCTGCAGCGCGCCGAGCGCCGCCGCCGGCTCGCCGAGCGCGGTGTGGGCGGCGGAAAGCGCGCGCATCGCGCCGACGTCCTCGCCGTCCAGCCCGACGGCCAGCGAGAGCTGCTGGACGGCCGATGCCGGGTCGCCGAGGGCCAGCGCCAGCTCCCCCGCCCGGCGGGCGACCGAGGCGGACGGCGGCAACTCCTCCTGGGCGCGCCGCAGGACGACGTACGCGGCCGCGGCATGGCCGCTCTCCTGGTACAAACCGGCCACCGACAGGAGCGCGGCCGTCCGCGTAACGGCCGATGCGTCATCCGGCGGACCGGCCATCGGAGGGCGGAGCGCGGGCGGTTCAGGCGCGACTTCGGGGGCCGCGGGGGCGGAGTGGACGGTCGGATCCGACGTGTCGGATGCGGCGTACGGATCGGACGGATCGGACGGGTCGGACAGGTCGGACGGATCAGATGCGTCGGATGGATGGGCAGTGTGGGATGCGTCGTACGGGTCGGACGGGTCGGACGGGGCCGGGACGACAGCGGGCTTCAAGGGGCCGATGTCCAGGGAGTCCCACGTTGCGGCCGAAGTGACGGCCGAGGGCGGGGCCGGCTCCGGCACATCCGCTGTGGGCGGGGCGGGCGGCGAGGCGTAGGAGGTGGCGCCGGCGGCGAAGAGGGCGGCGATGCGGGCGACGTCGGCGGTGCTGGGCAGCGGGTCTGTCGGGCTGGGCAGCGGGTCGGCGATGCTGGGAAGCGGGTCGCCGGGAAGCGGGCCGGCAGGCGCGGGATCGGCGGGCGTGGCGACGCCCGTCAGTCGGGCGACGCGGAGGGTGTCCTCTGGCCAGGCATCGTCCAGCCGGACGGCCTCGGCGGCGGCGGCAAGGGCGGCGTTCGGGTTGCCGGCCTCCTCGTGGGCACGGGCGAGGACGGACCATGCGGCGGCGTCCGTCGGCGCGGCGGCGACGAGGGGCTCGAGGGCGGCGATGGCGCCGGCGGCATCACCGAGCGCGATCCGGACGCGGGCAAGTCGGCGGGTCACGCCGGCGTCGCCGTCGGACAGGCGCAGCGCGGCGGCAAAGGCGTCGGCGGCCTCTGCCCAGCGGCCGCGCTCGGCTTCGAGTTGGCCGAGGGCATCATGCCACGCGGCAACGCCGGGCCGTGCTTCGATCGCCCAGCCAAGCGCCTGAACGGCCTCGGCCGGCGCGTCGCGATCCGCTTCGACCTCCGCCAGTGCGTACGCGACGTCGGCGCTGTGCGTGAGCTGCCATGCGGCGCGGAGCGTTGCTGCGTTGTCGGCTGCGCTGTCGGCTGCGCTGTCGGCTGCGTTGTCGGCTGCGCTGTCGGCTGCGCTGTCGGCTGCGTTGTCGGCTGCGTTGTCGGCTGCGTTGTCGGAGAAGGCATCGTTGACGGCGTCGGCGGGGACGTCGGCGCGGGCGACGACGCTGGTGGCGACGGGGGAAGCGCCATCGTGCCCGGTCGGGTAGGTGGCCACGGCATCGGCGAAGGGCTCGTCGAGGCCGAGGCATGCGGCCACGACGCGCTCGGCGGCAGGGAGGCGCCGGAGCGCGGCCAGGTAGCGGGCGGGGTCGGGAGCCAGGTCGTAGGCATGGATCAGGAGCGGGGCAACGGCCGGGTCGTCGATCGACTGGATCTGGCCGGCGAGGGCCTCCGGCACGGCGCCGAAGCGCTGGATGAGGGCCAGCGCGGCGCAGTGGCGGGCCAGGAGCGGCTCGGTGAACTCGAGGTCGGCGCCGCGCGGGACGACGGCGCCGGTGCGAAGCATGTCGTAGCGCGTCACGCCGAGGCGCATCGCCATCGTGTCGACCTCGCTGACGAAGGCGCGGCCGTGCGCGCTCAGGGCGACGTCGGCCAGCGCGTCGCGGGTGAGGGTGCGCTCGGTGGACGGGACGGTGGACAGGATGTGCTCGAGCAGGGCGTCACCGACGCGGGCGCGGCGCCACTCGGCCGGGGCGCGGCCGGCGGCGACGGCGAGGAAGGCACCGAGGACGCGCGGCTGCGTGACGGCTTCGGCCAGCTCGGCGTCACCGGCGAGCCAGTCGCCGGCGGCTTCGGCGGTGGCGGCCGGGAGGAAGCGGACGAGCGCGTCGCGGACGTCGGCGGGTGCGATGGGCAGCAGGCGCGCCTCGCCGACGCCGGGCAGGACGGTGTGGATCTCGGCCCAATCGTCCTGCCGGCAGGCCATGACGGCCGTCGGGCCGACGCGGCCACCGGCCTCGATCATCAGTCGGAGGTCGTCGAGAAGGTAGCGGTGACGCATGCGGTCGAGGTTGTCGAGGAGGAGATGGGTGGGGGCCGCGTCGTCGGCCGGCAGGCCGAGCGCATCGATCGCCCGGACGACGAGGTCGGTCAGGCCCTCGCCGTCGCGGGCATGGGCCAAGTCGATGTAGAGCGGAACGACGGCCCGTCCGGACTGGCCGGCGCGCGCCAGCCGGTGCCACGCGGCCTGCAGCGCGGCGGTCTTGCCGCTGCCCGGCGGCCCGAGGAGCACGAGCGCGGCCGAGCCGGCGATGAGCGTCACCGCGTCGCGCACGCCTTCGGTCGTCTCGGCTGAGAGCGGCACCCAGCGCGCGGCCTGCGCGGCCAGCGCGGCGTCCGAGGCGACGCGATCGGCGAGGGCGCGGCCGGGCGGGAGGGGGACGGCGGATGGTTCGGGGGCGGGCAGATCGGCGGACATCGCGTGCTCCGTGGTGGGGTTCCCGGGTGCGTCGCTTGCGGGTCGGCAACAGGCCTAGAGATAGAACATCCAGAACGAGATCAGGCACATGGCCAAGCCGATGAGGCAAAGGAATGCACCGATGCCCATGGCGGTCTTGATCAGCTGCGTCGTCGACTCGACGAGCCGCGCCGAGGCGTCGAGGACCGGCACGACGCCGACCTCGGCCAAGCTGCGGGCGTGCAGCCGGTTCGACTGGGCCGCGATGCCGCGCATCGTCTGCTGGTACTCGCGGGCGAGGATCGTCCAGACGCCGGCGACGATGGACAGGATGCCCAAGCCGAAGACGGAAAGCGCCATGGCCGATCGGATGTTGGCGATGAGATCCGCTGACACGCTGGCCTCCGTGATTGTGCGCCCGGGCGTTGGAAACGCGAAGGGCCTGCTGATCGTGACGACCCGGGGCGGGGCGCTGGGCGGCCCACATGCAAGGGTTGTGCCAGCTGCTGCCGCCGTGCGCGTGAACTGTGGACCACGGAAAACGCGGTCGCCGAAGGGGTCGGCGACCGCGTCACTTTCCAGCCATGGCGCGGAAAAATCCGTCACCCGCCTCCCGCCACCCACGCGCGCTCAAGCGTCCAGGAACGCCCGCGGATCGAGGCCGAACTTTTGGCAGCGGTGGGTCACCTGATCGCGCGAGACATGCAGCGTCCGGGCGACGGCGGCGATGTTGCCGGCATGGCGCACGAGCGCCTGCTCGATCATGCTGCGCTCCCAGGCGTCGCGGAGCTCGACGAGCGGCAGGCCGTCCGGCGGCAGCACGGCGGGCAGGCCGGCTGCCAGGCGGGCGTGAATGGACGGTTCGAGGGCGGCGCCGGGCAGATGGCCGATCGTGACCTTGGGCGAGAGATGGGCGATGTCGATCTCCGCCCGGCCGCGGGACAGGATCAGGCCGCTGATCACCTCGCTGCGGAGCTGGCGGACGTTGCCCGGCCAGTCGTAGGCGCACAGCGCGTGCTGCGCAGCCGGTGTGAAGCCCGTGGCGTCGGGGTTGAAGGCCGCCCGTTCGATCGCGAGGAAGTGCTGCGCGAGGGCGATGATGTCGCCGAGCCGCTCGGTGAGGCTCGGCAGCGTGATCTCCGTGCCGGCGATGCGGTAGTAGAGGTCCGTGCGCAGCGCGCCGCTCTCGAGCGCCGCGGCGATGTCCTGGTTCGTCGCCGTGACGATGCGGACGTCGATGTCGATCTCCTGGGTGCCGCCGACGCGGCGGATCCGCTTGTGCTGCAAGGCCCGGAGCAACTTGGCCTGCAGGTCGGCGTCCATCTCGGCGATCTCATCGAGGAAGAGCGTGCTGCCGCTCGCCGCCTCCATCAAGCCGATGTGCTTGTCGATGGCGCCGCTGAACGAGCCCTTCTCGTGCCCGAACAGCTGGCTCTCCAGCAGGTCGCGCGGGATGGCTGCGCAGTTCACCGCCACCATCTTTCGGCCGCCGCGCGGCGAGCGGCGGTGGATTTCCTCGGCCAGCATATCCTTGCCCGTGCCGTTCTTGCCAAGGATCAGCACGCCGATGTCGAACGGCGCGAACGACGCGACGCGCCGCTCGACCTCACGCATCGCCGCCGTCTCGCCGCCGACCCACGGTTCGCCGTCGGCCGGATGCTTGTCCGACGGGACGGCGGGTGCCGTGCGGCCGACGCGGGTGCGGGCGATGCCGACCTCGGCCAGGCGCTGCAGATCGGCGTCGGCGGAGCGGCGGGTCAGGCCGTGCTTCTCGTAGTAGTCGAGGGCGCCCTGCTGCAGCAGTCGGACGGCCGTGCCGGCAGCGCCGTCGCTGGTGACGACGACGACCGAGACCTCGGGCGCCAGGTGCCGCAGCCGCGTGAAGATCCGCCAGCCGCCGCGGTCCGTCAGCGGTGCAGTGGAGTCCTCGTTCCTGAGCGTCAGGTCGAGAAAGGCCATGTCGAGCGACTCGCTCTCGATGATCCGCTGCGCTCCGGACTCATCCTCGGCCTGGAGGATCCGGTAGCCCGCCGGGGCAAGCGCCCGCGCGATCCGGTCGCGGAAGATCGATTCGTCGTCGACGACAAGCAGGGTGGGGGGGGTCATGGCCGGGCCTCCGTTGGCGTGCTGTCGGGGTGGCTGCTGTCGGGGTGGCTGCTGTCGGGGGCGACACTGTCCGGGGCGACACTGTCCGGGGGGACACTGTCCGGGGGGACGACCGGCAGCCAGATGACGAAGGCCGTTCCCTCGCCCGGCCTGGACAGCGGCTGCACCGCGCCGCCGCTCTCGACGATGAATTGGCGCACGAGGTTCAAGCCGACGCCCGTGCCGCCGTGGCGGTTGCTCAGGCCCGGCTCGAAGATGACGCGGCTGAGGGCGTCCGACATCCCGGGACCGTCGTCGCGGACGACGAGCTGGACGCCGGGACCGGACTCGCCGTCGGCCGGCGCCGTCGTGATCTCCACCGTGCCGCCGCCGGGCCGGCCTGCGAGGGCCTGGCACGCGTTCGTGACGAGGTTGCGGACGATGCTCCGGATGCGCAGCTCCGTCGAGCGCACGAACACCCCCGGCGCCAGCTCGGCGCGCAGGGTGATGGACGCGGCGGCGGCGGACGGCTGGACTGCCGCGACGTACGCCGTGATCGTATCGTTCAGGTCGACCGGCTCGAGCTCGACCGGCGTGCCGTTCTCGACGCGGCGGACCTCGGCCATCGCCTGGTGGATCATCCGCGCGTGGCGGATCAGCGCGCCGGCCATGCTCGCCGCACCCGGGCGGCGCCCGTCCGCGCCGAGGAGGGACGCGAGGTTCTCCGTGCCGAGAACGAGCGCGGTGGCGGAGTCGCCGGCGTCGTGCCACAGGAGGCGGACGGCCTGCTGGAGCGCCAGGGTGTGCTCGTCCGAGCCGGCGGTCATCTGGACGGACAGGATCGACAGGAAGCCGTAGCCGGCCCGCTGCGCCGGCAGCCACTCCAGGTTCGCCAGCGCCAGGCCGCCGACGATGCTGGCGGGCACCATCTGGCGCCGGCCGGAGCGAACGGCGTCGTGGAGCTGCTCACGCGCGGTCGGGCTCAGGACGAAGAGGCTGTCGACGGTCTGTCCGGCCAGCAGATCGACCGGCCAGCCGATGCGTGTCGCCGCCGCCGACGTCCCTGCCAGCACCTGGCCGGCCGCACCGACGACGAGCATCGCCCCGCCGCGGACGTCCTCGAGGCGGAGGACCTGGCGGCTCGCGTCGTCCAGACCGTCGTCGGCAACGGCGGACAGCGGGACGGGCGCGGGGACGGGCGCGGGGTTCGACGGCGCCGACGACGGTCTGGACGACGGCGTCACGGACGACGACGAAAGCGATGATGCGTGCGTTGCCGCCGCCGTCGCAGAAGTCGTCGGCACCGTCGGCACCGTCGGCACCGTCGCCGCCGTCGCCGCCGCCGAAGTCGGCGAGCCGTCCCCATGCGGTCCGGCTGCGGCGACGAGCGCGCCCGTCAGGCGACTGCACCGGAGCCAGAGCCCTTCGCCGCCCGTTGTTTCATAGCGCAGCACGGCGTCGATGTGGACGGCGTGGTCGTCCGCGCGGCGGAGGGCGAGGCAGCCGATTCGGTCGTGGCGACAGGCGACGGCGTAGTTGAGGCGGTCGGCGACCGCGCGGCGTTCGGCGGGGAAGATGAAGTCGAAGAGGGAGCGCCCGTACAGCTCATCGCCGGCGAGGCCGAGGAGGTCCTCGAAGCCGGCGTCGGCTTCGAGGACGGCGTGGTCACGACCGAGAGAGACGCGGGCGGCGGCGAGGGCGGGGGACGGATCGACCGGCTGGTCCGGTGTCGGCACTTCGGGAATGGGCGAGCGGGGCGTGTGCGGCAAGTCGCCGAAGCTCGGGTGGGGGCTGCCGTGCTTCGTCATAGGGCCTCCTAATCGCGGGGTGGGGATCGGGCGAGTGCAGGCGACGAGAGACGAGGTAGCGCGCGCATGCCGCCGGGGAAGGCGGATGCGGGCCGCGCGAGGGTGGGCGGGAACGCGATCCGATGGGGGCCACGCATGGGCGGGCGTGTGAACGTGCGGATGGGATGGGTGACGAGCGAAGCGCCTTGCGCGGCGCCGCCTTAATGTACCTTAAGCTACACCGTGATCGGCGACGGGGTTGCGCCAATAATGCGACAGCACGGTGCGCAGCGCGAGGATTGCCGGGCGATCCTGCGGCGGGATGCGGCGATGATGGGGCGGCGGAACGCGGCACGGCGCGTCGCGTGAACTGCCTTGCCCACCCTGTGGTATCGTACGCCCATGGCCAACGCGCTCATCCTGTCCGACGTCTTCCCGATCGACCCCGAGGCTGCCGTCGGGCTGGCTGCCTTGTCCGACGCCGGTGTGCAGCCGCTGTTCGTCAGCGTGCCGGGCGACGGCGAGCGTCCTGAGATCGCGCTGGCGCTGCCGCTCGTCGCGCCGCGGCTCGACCTCAGGGCCGCGCCGGACGGCACCCGCTCATCCGACGTCGACGACCGGCTCGATGCGCTGGCCGAGGCGGCGGGCCGGGCAGGTGTGCCGCTGAGGGCGATGTTCTTCGTCGCCGCCGACCCGTCGGCGCTGGCTGTCGCCGATGCCGCCGGCTGCCGTGCGGTGCTCGTCCTCGGCGACCGAATGCTCAGTGACGTCCTCGGACCGAGCGAGCCGGACGACAAGGGCTTTGCCGTGGCGCGCGATCTGCGCACCGCGGCCGCCTACATCGTCGACGAGCTGGCGCAGACCAAGGCGCTGGGGGCGTTCCCGTACGACCCGCATCTCCAGCACGAGGAGCGCGCCCGTCCGCCGGCGCTGACGCAGCGCGATCTGGTGCGCGTGTTCGTGCTCGTCACCGTCGCCGGGTTGGCGGTCTCGCTGGCGCTGGCGTTCTTCCTGCGCGAACTGTACGAGAACGTCGGCGTACCGGGGCCGTTGCAGCGCCCGGCGTTCCTGCTCACGCTGCAGTTCCTGCCGGAGTGGGCGCGCGGGTTGCTGTTCCTCGGCCTCGGCGCCGGCCTGGGTGCGTGGCTGTCGCGGATGCTCGCGCGGGCGTGGCCGCGACGAGCGGGGGTTCGCGGCTGACCGTCAAGCGGCCGTGCGCACACCACCGTCATCGCCCGACCGACCGTCCTCGACCGGCGTGATCGCGTGGCGGACGGCGCCGTGAGAGGCGGCATCGGCGGCGGCGATCACGCTGATCCGTCGCTGCGACCAGTCGCCCGCCGCGAGCGGCCACGGCGACAGGCCCGCGTCGTCGGAGACCGTGCCGCCCGTCTCCGTGACCAGGAGCCAGCCGGCCGCGACGTCCCAGATGCCGGCGTCCATCGTGACGCTGGCCCGGCACGTCCCGGCGGCCACCAGCGCCAGGTGGAACGCCGTGCTGCCGAGCGTCCGGCGCGTCGCCGGGACGTGGAGTTGCCACCGGGCCGCCGTCCGGCTGCACTGGGCGATCAGATCGTCCGGCCCGATGCCGAGCCTTCCCGACGGGGTGTGGCCGCGCGCGCGGTCGGAAGAAGCCGGCTGGCCGGTACGAGGCTGACCGGCGGCAGGATCATCGGCGCGATGCGGGCCGAGGCGGGACGATCCGGCGAACGCCCCGTGGCCGGCGATCGCCGTGAAGTCGAGTCCGAGCCGCGGGAAGACGCTGACGCCGACCGTCGGGACGCCGTCCTCGAGCAGCGCGAGCGTGACGCCCCAGATCGGCAGACCGGCGGTGAAGTTCGTCGTGCCGTCGAGCGGGTCGATGACCCACGTTCGGCCGCCTTCGAAGTGGGCGGTCGATTCCTCGGAAAGGATCGTGTCGCCGGGGCACGCGGCGCGGAGGCGAGCGGCGATCAGCCGGTCCGACGCGATATCGGCCGCGGTGACGATGCTGCCGTCCGGCTTGTGGCAGACGGCGTGATGGCCGGTATGGCCGATCAGGAGGGCGGCGGCTTCGGCCGCCACCGCGCGCGCGACGGCGACGTCTCGGCGGCGCTGAGGGGACAGCCCGGCGATGACGTGCGTCAGGTCGTCGGTGGGATGATTGTGCGTGTTCATCATCGTTCATCAGCTCGGCGGGCGGCGCGTGGCCGGGCCCGATTGTGGCGCCTGTTCGACCCGGCGTCGCACCCCTTCGTGGCGGCGGCGGGCGGTGGGCATCCGAAATGTGCGGTGCACGATTCCATGCGTGTACAACGTGGTCTGCGCTGGCGGGGTACGCATGGTGGCGGGAATTCGTCTCCTGCGGGGGGCGTGCCGTTACCGCTCTGTCGGACCGGGACGGAGGTGGCGATAGCGCGCCGCAACGGACCAAGGGGTGGCCACGGAGGCCATCGCGGCTCGGATCGACGCCCACCGGGCCGTCCGCGCCGCCTGGACCCGCCGCCGCTCGCGCAGGGCGTGGCGTGCGCCGACGAGCGCGTCCACGCGGCCGCGCAGTGCCGCGGTCTGGCCGTTCACGACGACGCGGTACGGCACGGAGGCGATGTCGTACGCGACGACGAGCGCCAGGCGCATGAGCAGCGGCCAGGTCGGGTAGTTCTTGAGGACCGTCCAGACCTTGTTGCGCGCCAGCAGGCGGTTCTTGAACGGCGAGCCCTCGCCCGACGTGCCGCTGCCGACATGTCGGATGCGGGCGCCCGGCGCCAGCACGCTGTCCCAGCCGCGCAGCCGCAGTCGCCAGGCGACGTCGACGTCCTCGAGGTACATGAAGTACGCCTCGTCGAACAGCTGGGGCGCTGAGGCATCGCGGCCGTCGCCGATGGCGGGCGGCATCGCGATGTCGTCGACCGCGGCGCGCCGGTAGAGCGCGGCGCCGGCGGACGCGCCGAAGACCGGCACCGGAGGGGCGTCGATGACGAACGGCATCGTGTCGGCGTCGGTGTCGAACGGAGCGGTTCCGATGACGAACGGCAGGTCGTCGACGCGCGCGCCGCCGAGCCAGTCCCAGGCGATGCCGGTCGGGTCGACGGCGATGCCGGCGGAGTTGACGATGTTCGGCCGATCCATGAACAGCATGAGGCTGGCGACGCTGCCGACGCGCGGATCGGTCTCGCCTGCGGCGACGAGGGCGGATAGCCACAGGGGTTCGGGGACGGTGTCGCTGTTCACGAGGGCCACCCACGGCGTGTCGCTGCGGGCGAGGCCGCGGTTGTTGGCCGCGGCGAAGCCGAGGTTGGCGTCGAGCGCGACGAGGTCGACATCGGGCCAGTGTGCCGCAAGCCAGTTCGGCGTTCCGTCCGTCGAGCCGTTGTCGACGACGATGACGCGGTGGGGTGGGTGCGTTTGCGCGAAGAGGGCGGGCAGGAGGTCGGCGAGGTAAGCGCGGTTGTTCCAGGCGACGACGATCACGTCGACGGGAACGTCGGGCGGTTCGGCTTGGGTCATCGGCGGAGTGCGCGGCGGAGGCGGCCGTGGAGGCGGCGGCGGAGGCCGGCGTGCGCGTCGGTGGGGCCGTAGATGGCCTCCAGTTCAAATGCTGCGGCGGCGCGGCGGAGCGCGGCCCAGCCGTCGGGGGTCGGCGGAATCGGCGCCCACGGCCGGCCGAGGCGGCCGACGACATCGGCGGGCGAGCGGGTCCAGCGCGGGCGGATGGCGGCGCGGGCGGCGGCGAGTGTGGTCCAGTCGAGGGCGAGTGGGGCGAGGTGGGGCCAGCCGGGCCAGTCTTCGTGTGGCAGGGGCAGTGGGGAGGGGGTGGTGACGTCGTTCGGTCGCATGCGGCGTGCGAGCGAGCTGGCGGCTGCGTCGATCACGTCCGGCGGCGCGCCGGCGCGGATGGCGGCGAGGGCGAGGGCGGCGGGGAGCACGCGCTCGAGGTGATCGTCGGCCGTGTTCTTGACGACGTTCGCGATGGCATTGCGTTCGTGCCATCGGGCGCGCACGTCGGATGCGAACGTGTCCGCACTGCCGCCGCCGCGATGCCGGATGACGGCGGAGGGGACGTGGCGGACGTCGTGGCCGGCGAGGGTGAGGCGCCAGCCGAAGTCGACGTCTTCGTAGTACATGAAGTAGGTGGCGTCGAATCCACCCATGGATAGGAAGGTTGGGCGGTGGACGAGCATGGCCGCGCCGCACGCGAAGAGCTGCGGTCGGGTTGGGGGGGGGGTGTGTTGCGGGCGAATGCGCTGCCCGTGAAGGAGGGGGTGCCCGTGCCCCGTCCACGACGCGGCGCCGCCGTCGAAGTCGATGCGGGCGCCCGACCAGTCGACGAGGCGGGCGCCGGCGCAGACGTCGCCGGGGGCGAGGGCATCGCACAGGGCGCGGAGGGCGGGGCGGTCGATGGCGGTGTCGTCGTTCAGGAAGAGGAGCCAGGGCCGATTGCACGCCGGCAACAATACAGCGGTGTTGTAGCCGGCCGCGAAGCCGAGGTTCGCGCCTAGGTCGAGGCGGGTGACGCCGGGGAAGTCCCGGGCCACGAGGTCGAGGGCGCCGTCGGACGAGCCGTTGTCGGCGACGACGATGGACGCGGCGTTTGGCAGGCCGTCGAGGGCGAGGCAGGCGGTGAGGGCGGCGGCGAGGTGGGAGCGGCCGTTGTGGGTGAGGATGAGGATGGCGATGTCGGCGGGGGTGGGCGGGGTCGGGGGCGTGGCGGGGGCGGCGGGGGTGGAGGGGGTGGGGGCGGGCATGGGGGGCAGTATACCGCCGGTGGCGGCTGGGGTATGGGGAGGGCGGCTTGACTTCGATGATTTCGAT
>Ga0138256_10000487_pt1 | contig 43272 bp, 34 predicted proteins | sample KNB2016incub_MG_FD_105486 | JGI IMG/M metagenome (GOLD analysis project Ga0138256, IMG submission 105486) | Active sludge microbial communities from wastewater in Klosterneuburg, Austria - KNB2014incub_MG | ecosystem: Engineered > WWTP > Activated sludge > Unclassified | place: Austria... | reverse complement strand
CCGATCGTTGGTCAGCGCGACTTGATGGGGCTCGGAGCGGTGTAGATGCAGGCGTACACGCACACCCGAAGGGCGATATCGCCCGGCGCGGTCGTTGGAGGACAGTCGCCGTCGTACGTCAGGAAGCAGATCTGCCCGTTCGACACGCTCACCGGCGGACAGGGAAGGCACGAGGGTGAGGAACCAGGCGTCTTGCCGACCAGCGCCGCCGTGGCCGGCGACTTGATCGGTCGTGACCGCGAGGCAACGAGATCGGTCAGGACGCTGCGCCGTTGCCACGACGAAATGTCATTCATGATGTCCTCGAGCTCACGCCGTTGCTCGGCCGACATCCGCCCGGCGGCCGCCACCTTCCTGCTCCAGTGCATACGGATGTCTCCTTGGTTCGACGTTGTGAATGACGCAGGAGAATCCGGCCTCGTTCGATGCGGCGGGATGCGCTCATAGAGGCATGCGTCAGGAGCGTATGTGGCAACCAAAGCCCGACAACATGCGGGCGTGAGCACGCGCTACTGCACCAGCTCAGGCGGAGTAGCAAGCGCGAGGCCGTAAATGCACTGGTAGGCGCACACGCGCGATCCACCCGTTCCAATGCAGTTGCCGCTGATGAGAAAACAGAGCATGCCGCCGGACACCTTCGTGGGCGGACAGGGGACGCACGAGGGAGGTGGCTGCGGACGGGAGATGAGGCCGGTCGTGGCCGGCGGCAGGGGGCGTGATGTCCGAATCGAGAAGTCGGTCCGGCCGGTCCGTCGCTGCCAGTCGAGAATCTTCCCGCCGATCTCCTCGAGCTCGCGTTCATGCTCGGCCGTCATCGCGCCGGACTGCGCCACGCGCCCCGCCAGCTCCTGCACCTGTTGACTGAGCCTCACGTGCTCCGCCTCGCCGCGATCCGGTGCCGCCAGTCGATCGCTGCATCCCATGAGTGAGAGCGCCACTGCCCCCGCGGCCAAGACCATCTTGCTCCAGTGCATGCCGATACCCCCTCCGTGCGATGTCGTCGACGGCATCGGGTGAGTCCCGCGCCGGTCGCGCCACGGGCCGCTCAACCCGTGCATGCATAGAGAGCGGGAAAGGGGAGACGAAACCCGACAGGTGCCCGTGTTCGCGGCCAAAATCGGTTGGAGCGACCTCACGCGCCGGCCATTGGCCGGGGCTCGGGTGCTGCGCCGGGCCCTGCTCCCCCGTTCCCCGACCGTGGGCCGAAACGGACTGGGACGCTGATTCGCCCCGGTGGCGTGGCGGCGGAGTGCGAGCCGCTCCACCTCCCCGTGGCCGACGACACTCTACGTGCCCGGCCTTCGGGTCTCAGGGTGATGTCATGGCGCGGTTTGCACGTGCATGGAAGGCTTCGGACGCTCTCAGCATGCGACCAGTAGCGGACAGCGAATCGCGGGCGAGGTGCTGTGCGGCGGACGGTGCCACCGCCGGGCTTCTCGGGCGGGCGACGGACGGGCGTGGCACCCGCCACCGCCGACGCAGGAGTAGCAGGTTGGCGTGCGGCAATGCGCGATGCAATTCGTGACGAAGTTGCCACTACACGGGAACTGTCGTGAGGGTGTTCGCTGGAGTCGCGACGGCGACCGCGTAGTTGCCAGCGGCAGTCATCGTCTGACCCTAGCTCTCCGGCCTCAGCCGGCCCCACTTCTGACCCCAGCGCTGACCCCGACTCTGACCCCAGCTCTGACCCCAGCTCTGACCCCAGCTCTGACTACATCACCTACAGCACCTACCATAACCCGCTGCACCAAGTACAACACCATCCCCGCCAGTCCCCCCACCAGCGTCCCGTTGATGCGGATAAACTGCAGATCGCGGCCGATCGCCAGCTCGATGCGATACGACGTCGCCTTGGGGTCCCACCGCCGAACGGTCGACGCGATCAACTCGCCGAGGCCTCTCTGCGAGAGGTTGAAGGCCGCAGTTGCCCGCGCCGTGCGGTCCCACGAGCACTTCACCGTCGATGGGACGTTGCGCGAGGGCTGCGCGAGCCAGAAGAGTGTGCGGCGGAAGGTCGATCCGTCGCCGCCGCCATCGGACGGCGATCAAAGAGCACCATCGGTCGCCGGATGACTCGGCATGGGCAGGTTGCCATCAGTCGGATCAGGCGCAAACTGGTGGAGGAAGACTGCGGGTGGGGGACGACGATTGGCGGGCTGCGCAAACTGCGACCTCGAGGGGCTCCCAATGTCGCGTGGGTCTTTGCCTTCACGAACGCGGCATAGACTCTCGTGCGCCTGATGCACCGCGGTCCGTCTCTTGACACCTTCCGCGACCGCCCGCACTCCCGATCCACGCGCGGTCGGCCCACTTTCAGCACCCTGCGAAACGCCGTGTGGTGTCACGACACGCGCTCACCTCGTTCCGTCAGGTGTGAGCGTGAGGCGCATCAGCTCCGCGAAGTATTCCTCGTCGCTCTCGTGCCGTCCCATGGCGACGAAGGCCTCATCACAAACACGCTTGCGCCCCCTGGGCGAAGATCATCCCTACGCGTCGCAGCGGCGCGACGTAGGGTGATGTGGAGTCCGATGGCATCGTATCAAGCGCCTTCTGGAGGATGGGCGTCCGAAAGGAACCCGGCTGGATGAGGATGACGCGGATGCCGTATGGATAGGCTTCCGACGCCAGGCATTCGCTTTGCGCCTCGAGCGCAGCCTTCGTGGCGCAGTACATCCCGACACCGGGGATGGCGACCCAGGCAGCCATCGAGCTGATGTTGATGATGCACCCATTCCGCTGCGCCCGCATGGCAGGGAGCACGGCGCGCTGCGTACGCATCACGCCGAGCAGGTTGGTGTTGAGCGTTGCCAGCGCCTCGGCATCGCTGATGTACTCGACCGCGTTCAGTCATCCCACGCCGGCGTTGTTTACCAGCACGTCGATACGCCCCTCGCGAGACAGCACCTCGGCCACGGCGCCTTCCACCGAGTGCGGATCGTCGACATCGAGTGGCAGCACTGCGAGGGTGACCCCGTCCGCCGCGGCCGCTTCGCGCAGCGCACTCGCCGAGCCGACATTGCGCATGGTGGCATACACGGTCTGCCCGCGGGCCGCCAAGTGCACAGCGGTGCCAAGCCCGAAGCCGCTACTGCAGGCGGTAATGAGTGTGACGGTCAGGTCAGAAATCGCGGTGGGGTGCTGGATGCACGGTGCGCCGCGCGGCGGCCGGCGGGAGTGGCCCGCCATCATCTGTCGTCGTCCATCTGTCGTCTTCCCGTCGGCAGGTTGGAGCAAGGAATAGCAAGTTCCCCTGATCCAACTCCCAACGATGTCAACACGAAGTCGCGCAAGCAGTGGCCATCACCATGTCATCATTATTGGTGCGGAGCGGGACTCATCTCTAGCTGCGCATCGCTAGGAACCGTACATTCGCAGCGACCGGATCATTCATCCCGGACCGAAGCTGGCGTGCTCGACCGGTCAGCGATCTCGGAGGGCGGGCGTGGGCGACGTCGAGGGACCGGCGGTCGTTGAGGCCGCGGACGAACGCATGGGAGCGCCGTACGTGCTGCGCACGCTCGGCCGGCTCGCGATGGTCGCGCCCGATGGCCGGGACGAACCGTCGCTGACGACCCGCCCGCGCAAGCTGGCGTTGCTCGCCTGGCTGGCGCTGCGTCCCGACCGGAGTGCCACGCGCGACCGCATGGTCGGCACCTTTTGGGGCGGGCGCGACGACGACCGGGCGCGCAACTCGCTCTCCGACGCACTCAGCCACCTCCGCCGGGTGCTGGGTCGAGAGGCGATCCGTGCGCGGGGCGAGGAGGTACGGCTCGCCGCCGACGCGCCCCTCGAAGTCGATGCCCTCGCCCTGACCGACGCCGCCAGTTGTAACAACCATGCGCGGGTCGTCTCGCTATATCGAGGTTCATTCCTCGACGGCGTCCACATCGACGACGCACACGAGTTCGACGACTGGTGCGAGCGCATGCGAACGCGACTCGGCGCCCTGTTTGCGCGCAGCGCAGCGGAACGCTGCCGAGCACTGGCAGCGTCGGGGGAATGGGACGCATGTCGACTACTCGCCGAGCGATGGATCGAGACTGAGCCCGCGAGTGCCGAGGCGGCGTGCGTGTGGCTCGACGCGATCGCTGCGCCGCGATCGCACGCGTCGCGCGCGGCAGCACTGGTAGCCTACCGGTCACTCGCCCTGCGTCTCGATCGTGATCTGGGAATCGCGCCCGCCTCCGAGGTCACTCGGCGCGCCGAGGGGATTCGTGCAGCGATGGAGGCTGCGCCCCTGACCCCCGCGAGCACCGCCGTTACCGCGACTAGCGCTTCGAACGCTTCGAACGCTTCGAACGGGACCAGCGTGGCGGCTGCCGCCGCAGGGAGTGCCGGGGCGACGCTGCCAGACTCTCCCATCACGCCGTCGCCGCGCTCGGCACGTGCGCCGGCTACACCCGTTGCACCCGTCGCACCTGCGGCGCGAACGCCGCTGGCCATGGGGGCGGCGGTCGCGACGCTCATGGCCATCGGCACCGTTGCGTTCGTTCGCGCCCAGTCGGGCCGCGCCCCTGACCTCGATCCGTCACGTGTCGTCGTAAAGGTGTTCGAGAATCGAACCCACGACTCGACGCTTGCCGATGTGGGGCGCGTCGCCGCGCAGTGGATCAGCCGCGGCCTGGCCGAGACGCACCTGTTCGAAGTGGTCGACGTGCCGCCCTCCCCTGCCGACGGCCGCGAGGTGGACGCCCGCGAGCTCGGACAGGAGGTCGAGGCCGGAAGCGTTGTCACTGGCTCGTACGTGATGCGGGGCGATTCGCTTGTGCTCGAAGCACGCATCGTCGACGCCGAGAACGGGCGAGTGGTGCGTGCTGTGGACCCGGTCGTGACCCACTCGGCAGATCCACTCGTGGGTGTCGAGCTACTGCGTCAGCGCGTGTCTGGGGCGCTGGCGTCGGAGCTGGACATGGTCATCACCGCATTGGTGCGGGAAGGGAGCCAACCGCCCACGTATGAAGCGTATCTGGCCTGGGTACGTGGCCTGGATGTCTTTGCGCAGCGCGATTTTCAGGGTTCGATCGCGCTCTTCCTGCAGGCGGCCGCACGCGACTCCAACTTCGTGGCGCCGCTCCTCTGGGCAGCGGCTTCGTATGGAAATACCGGCCAGTGGCAGACATGCGATTCCCTTCTCCGCGTGGTGGAAGCACAACGCACGCAACTCGGACCGCTCGATCGTGGACTGCTCGACCTGTGGATCGCGACGGTGAAGGGAGACATCCCCGGTCGCTACACCGCTGCGCGACAGATGCTCGCCGAGGCCCCGGCATCGGAAAACGCACTCTTCCTCGCCGGGTATGCCGCGACGCGCGTCTTTCGTGCGAACGAGGCGATCACCCTGTTGCGCCGTCTGCCGGTTGAGCGCTCGCGTGTGCGCTGGGACCTGTACGGATCGGGGCTGGCGTGGTCGTATCACGTGGGGGAGCGGCACGAGGAAGAGTTGGTCGAGGCGCAACGTCGCCGCCGCTCGGCGCCACACTGGCTGCTGGCGATGGAAGAGGAGGGGCGAGCGCTGGCGGTGCTGGGACGCGCGGCGGAGCTCGACCGCCTAACGGCGGACATCGCGTCGATCGCCGCACAGCCGGCGCGCAGCGCAGGACTCACGCTGCTCGTGGTGGCGCGCGAGGCCTTCGTACACGGACAGTCCGAGGCCGGACGCGCAACGCTCGCCCGCTTTGATGCGTGGGAGAAGGGGCAGCCCGTCGAGCAGCGACAGTCCTTCGCGCTGCGGCGGTTGGTGGCGATGGCTCGGCACTTCCAGCGCAACTGGCCGGCCGCGGATACACTGTTCACCGCCTTGGTCGTGGAGCGTCCACAAAACGCCGACCTGCTGGGTTGGCTGGGCGCGGTCGCGGCGCAGCGAGGCGACACGGCGAGGGCGTTGCGCCTGACAGCGACGCTTGCCACCCTCGACGTGCCATACCTTCACGGGGCGCACACTCTGGCGCGCGCACGCATTGCCGCGGCGCTCGGACGACGCGCCGACGCCATCGCGCTCACGCGGCAGTCCATCTCCGAGGGGCAGCTGTTCGACGCGATTCACGTCGTCCCCGAACTGCTGCCCCTGAGGGGTGACCCGGAGTTCGACGCGCTCTTTCGCATCGTCGGCTGATCTCGCTCGCACGCGAAGCAACGCGTCGCGCTCCGGTTCGCTCCGGAGGAAGTCGCGGTCTGGCTGCCGATGGGTTGCGCGGAACCACCTGTCCTCGGTGAGAACCTGTCGCGTCGGGGCGATCGCAGCGGCGCGTTGGCTGAGGACGCCGGTGCGCTGCGCCCCACCGATGCGGTGTCTCCCAAAGTGATGCGGAGCGTCGCGATGCGCGATGTGTGCCTACGACCCGGACATCCTCGCGAGCGTAAGCCGGTGTGGCGCGGGCAACCAACGCATGGTCGTCGACTGGCGATCGGGCGGTAAGTCACTGCACGCCAACGTGTTGAAGTTGTTGGGACTCAGATCGACGAGCGATGGTATCTGTCTGACCGTCGTCGGCGAACGTGCGCTACATGCCGTCGATATACCGACCGCCCCGCGCGCTGCACACCAGCGCGCTACAGATGCTGCGCTCCTCTCGACGACCCTGACGGAGGCTTCCGTGACCGACCTTGCTGCTCCCTCGCTCGTCCAGGCATCTACATCAGTCGACGTTGGTGCGCTCGCAGCGTTCGAAGAGAAGCTCAAGGGGTGCGTCATCACCCCCGCCGGCGCAGACTACGAGCGCGCTCGCCACGTATGGAACGGCCACATCGATCGCCGGCCGGCCGTCATCGTGCGTTGTCGCGGAGTGGCAGACGTCATCGACGCCGTGAAATTCGCCCGTGAACACGCCCTGCTCGTTGCGGTACGCGGGGGTGCGCACAACGTCGCGGGCCACGGCACCTGCGATGGTGGCATGGTGATCGACCTCTCCGGCATGGGAGGCGTCGACGTGGATCCCGCGGCTCGAACCGCACGGGCGTACGGCGGCGCCCTCTGGCGCGACCTGGACCGTGAGGCGCAGGCCTTCGGCCTTGCGACCACCGGCGGCACGGTCTCCAACACCGGCGTCGTGGGACTCACGCTGGGTGGCGGGCTGGGCTGGCTGATGGGGACGCACGGACTCTCCGCCGACAGCCTGCTGTCGGCAAGCGTCGTGACCGCGGCTGGACAGGCCGTGCGCGCGAGCGCCACGGAAAACGCCGACCTGTTCTGGGGCCTGCGCGGTGGGGGCGGCAACTTCGGTGTTGTCACGAGCATGGACTTCCAGTTGCATCCCGTTGGCCCCCTGGTGCTCGGCGGCCCGGTTTTTCATCCCCTCGCCGCGGCGCGGGAGGTGCTGCGTTTCTACCGCGAGTTCTGCGCGGACCTGCCCGACGAAGCGGAAGCCTTCGCAGGGTGCCTCGCGCTCCCCGATGGCACCCCCGTGGTGGCATTGATTCTCGGCTACAACGGACCGCTGGCCACCGGTGAGAAGGTGTTGGCGCCGGCGCGGGCCTTCGGTACCCCGCTCGTGGATATGGTGGGCCCGCTCCCGTACGCCGCGCGCAACGCGATGCTCGACGTGCCGTTCGGCATCCACGGCTTGCACCGCTACTGGAAGTCCGGCGTCACGAACACGCTCAGCGACGCCCTGATCGATGCAGTAGCCGTGGGTGCCGAGGGGATGACCTCGCCACTCTCGGCGTTGCTGTTCTTCCGCGTTCATGGGGCCGCCGCGCGCGTGCCCTCGGGCGACACCGCCTTCAGCCTCCGGCAGGATCAATGGGACGTCAACGTGGTGTCCCAATGGTCGCAACCCGCCGAGTGCAGCCGGCACATCGAGTGGACGCGTCGGACGTGGGGGGACGTGGAGCCACTGATTTCGGGAGCGACATATGTCAATCATCTCGCCGCCGACGACACGCCGGAGCGCGTGCGCGCCTCCTTCGGGACCAACTACTTACGGCTTGCAGGCGTGAAGCGCACCTGGGATGCGGACAACCTCTTCCGGCTCAACCCCAACATCCTGCCCGCCTGACGAGCCACGCACCTCACCGGAGCAACGATGACCGAGCATGCAGCGGGTCCTGTGCACCTCCCCTTCGCACAGATCGCGTGGGTCGTCCCCGACATTGGCATCGCCGAGCGCTTTTTCTGCGAGACGATGGGAATAGCTGGGTTCGTAAAGCTGGAAAACGTGCGCGCGCAGGACAATGCCGGCACGTACCGCGGCGCGCCGGGTGACTACACCTTTCACCTGTACCTGGCGTACTCGGGCAACTCGATGATCGAGCTCATCCAGCCGGTCTCGGGAATGAGCGTCTTTCACGAGTTCCTCGAGCGGCAGCCGCAGGGCGGCGTGCAGCACATCGGCTTCATGGTGGACGAATCGGCGTATGCGGCGGCGGTGTCGCGGCTGGCAAGCACGGGACTCGCCGTGACGCAGACCCTCGAGCTTCCCGTGGCGAAGGTGACGTTCTTCGACTCGGACGCGGCGATCGGGGTGGCAACGGAGATCATTGGCCAGACCGAGGCTGGGTACGGCTTCGTCGAGGAGGTGAAGCGGGTCTCGCGGTGACACGTTTCACCACGCGTGAACTGCGGCACGCGCGGCAACCCTCCAACCATCGAGTGCAGGCTCATGGGCCATCGCATGAAGTTCGGCGTCTTCCTCGCCCCGTTTCACAAACCAGGGCTCAATCCCACGCTGCTGCTCGAGCAAGACCTCGAGCTGATCCAGTGGCTCGACCGCTGTGGTTATGACGAGGCGTGGTGCGGCGAACACCACTCCGCGGGCACCGAGATCAGCGCCAGCCCCGAGATCTTCATGGCCGTGGCGTCACAGCGCACGCGCCATATCAAGCTGGGCAGCGGGGTCATCAGCGTCAGCTATCACAATCCGCTCTGGGTGGCTGAGCGCATCGTGCAACTGGATCATCTCACGCGGGGCCGCGTAATGCTCGGCGTGGGGCCGGGGTCGTTGCCCAGCGACGGTATCATGGTCGGCGTGTCGCAGAGCCAGACTCGGCCGCTGCTCGAAGATGGGCTCGACATCATTATGAACCTCCTGACCAGCGAAGAGCCGGTCACCTTCCGGAACGAGCGCTGGGACCTGCGTGACGCACGGCTGCACCTCCGGCCCTACAGCAATCCGTTGTTCGATGTTGCGGTCCCCGCCGTGGCGTCACCCACGGGGCCGAAGCTGGCCGGCCGATATGGTGTTGGGTTGTTGTCGATCGGTGCCACGACGGCCGCAGGCTTCGATGCGCTGGCGCTGCACTGGGATGTGATGGAAGCCCAGGCCGCGCGCTACAAGACGCAGGTAGACCGCAATAAGTGGCGGCTGGTCGGACTTGTCCACTGCGCCGACACGATGGAACAGGCCTATCGCGACGTGGAGTACGGCATCGAGCAATGGTTCGACTATTTCCAGTCGGTGGCGGCGTTCCCGCAGCTGGCGGTACCGGGCCGCAACGTCCGCGAGATGATTGCGTTCGTGAACGAGTCGGGCTTTGGCGCGATCGGTACGCCCGACATGGTCCACGCGCAGGTCGACCGACTGTGGAAACAGAGCAACGGGGGTTTTGGCGCGTACCTGCTGTTGGCCCACGACTGGGCCGACTTCGATGCCACGCGCCGCAGCTACGACCTCATCGCCCGCCACGTCTTTCCGCGATGGCAGGGGCAGATGGCGACACAGGGATCGGCCGACCGCGCCCGCGCGGCGCGACCCGAGTTGGCCGAGGTCCACAGCAAGGCGCTCGAAGCCGCGACCCAGCGATACGCCGCCGAGGTCGCGGAGCACGCGACGAGTTAGCAAGTGCACGCGAACGGTGCCGCCCTGCACCGGTCAATGCGGGAGGTATTCGTGAACATCCATCCGTTGCGTTGGTCGCGGGTAGTGCGCGCGCTCGTTGCTGCTGCCGGAATCGCCTCAGGCGCCGCGTGCGGTTCCGGCGCCAGGGAAGCAGCGACCGTCAGCGCGAGCGACGCGGCTCCGCTCCCCAGCTGGTCGTTCGACTCCACCATGATCTTCCCGGCCGATCGCTCGCTCAAGCGCGCAGAAGATGGCATCGCGCTCCCCGACGGACGACTCATTGTCGCGGACCAGTCGCACGGACTTCGCGTGGTGGAGGCAGACGGCAGCAGCAAGCCGTTCGGCGACCTGCCCGGCGCCGGGTACGCGCACCGTCCACCGGATCAAATCGGAGGCGCCAATGGCGTCTCGCTCGAACCGGGCGGAACCCACCTGCTCGTCGCCGACGTGTTCACCGGGGCGATCTATCGCGTCGAGCTCACCAGCGGGGCCACCGAGCGGGTGTACCAGCACCGCTTCGGCGTCAACGCCGCGGTCCGCGATGCGAGCGGGGCGATCTGGTTCACGCAGAGTGCGGAAAACTCCCCCGCGACGGGCGAGCAGCGCATGTGGGCATCAGTCGATATCCCCAATCCAGACGGCGCGCTGCTTCGCCTGGCATCGAGCGATGGCCGGCTGTCTGCGCAGGCAGACGTTGTCATCGATTCGCTCGTCATGGCGAACGGGCTGGCGATCGACGAGCGGCAGGGGTACCTCTACATCGCGGAAACCATGGGCGCACGCGTGCTGCGCTATCGTCTGGACGTGGCGACGGGACGCCTGAGCGATCGGACGGTCTTTGCCGAGATCGCGGCTGACAACCTCAAGCTGGACAGCGAGGGGCGACTCTGGGTGGGATCGCCGGTGACCAACGAGGTGATCGTGGTGAACACGGCGACGGGGGAGCGACAGTCGGCGTTTCGCGTTCAGACTCCCGCGCAGGAGGCGCTGGCGGCGGAGTTCAACCGACGCGGTCGAGCGGGGGAGTCTCGCATGGACTTGGTTACCCCTGACTACTTCGCACCGATGCCTGGCCTCGTGACCGGAGCGATCGTTGCCCCTGCGGGAGGGCCAGTGTACGTCACCACGCTTGGCGGCGCACTCATCCGGCTGGAAGCAGGCGCGGCGCGCTAGGGAGAAGCCGCTGCGTCGATCGTGCGCGTGATGCATACCCCTCCAACTTGCAACTGCTGGCAAGCAGTCGCGAGCACACTGGCGCGGGAGTCACGCGCGGAGCGGAACAACCGAAGTCGTCCGTATCCTAACACGCCAGCGCGTACTCACATCACCCGCTGCACGAGATACAATACCATCCCCGCCAGCCCCCCCACCAGCGTCCCGTTGATCCGAATGAACTGCAGGTCGCGCCCGATCGCCAGCTCGATGCGATACGACGTCGCCTTGGGGTCCCAGCGCCTAACGGTCGAGGCGATCAATTCGCCGACCTCGTCCTGGTAGCGCTCGGTCACCGCCACCACCGCCTCGATCAGCCAGGCGTCGACCTTCTCCATCAGCAGCGCATCGGACAGGATCGCGTTGCCGAAGGCGGTCAGCCCGCGCTGGATGGTCTCGGGGTTGAAGCCGTCGGGGTCCTCGGCGTGGCGGGCAATCGAGGCCTTGGCGTCGCTCCACAGCGACGCGCTGAACTGCCGCACCGCATCGGCGTGCAGCAGGTCCTCCTTGATCTGCTCGGCCTTGAGGATCACCTCGGGCGACGCTTGCAGCTTGACGATGAACTCGTCGATGGCGTTGTCGAAGCGCGCGCGCAGTGGATGGTTGGCGTCCTGGTGCACGGCCTGCGCCGTGCGCTCGAGCGCCGAGACGATGCGGGCGGCGATCTTGTCATCGATGGTGCCTGGCACCCACCACGGGCTCTCCTTCTCTACCCGCTCGCGGATCAGGTCCTGGTTCTCGGTGATCGCCTTGGCGAGCAGGCGGATGGCATCGTCCAGCAGCCCCTGGTGCCGGTTGCCGGCGGTGAGCAGCGAGAGCGCCCGCCCCAGCATGGGAGCGACCTGGGTCTTCTGCACGCGCCCCACCACGGCCTTCGTGATCACCTGCTCCACGTCGTCGTCGCGCAGCACGTTGGCCGCGGCCGACAGCGACTTGGCGAGCTGCCGCGCGATGCGCCGCGAGTTCTCGGGCTCGACCATCCACCGCGCCATGCGCTCGGCGGCATTCAACGTGTGGAGCTTGGCGACGATGACGTCCTTGTGCAGGAAGTTCTTCTGCACGAAGGCGCCCAGCGTCAGTCCCACCCGATCCTTGCGGTTGGGAATGATGGCCGTGTGCGGGATGGGGATGCCTAACGGGTGCTTGAACAGCGCCGTGACGGCGAACCAGTCGGCGAGGCCGCCGATCATCGAGGCTTCGGCGGTGGCGCGCACGATCCCAAGCCACGGGTAGCGCCCCTCGAGCAGCCGGGCGAAGATAAAAATGACCGTGGCGAGGACGAGCAGCGCCAGCGCCCACCGCTTCATGTTGCGGAGGCGGACCTGGCGCAGCGCTTCGTCCTCGGGGCGGAGCGGCTGTGGAACGGTCAGCGTCTCCCGCGCGGCAGGAGGGGGAGGCGTGCTGCCTGCGGTCACCTCATTCCTCGAGCGTGACCTTGCGCAGGTCGAGCACGTCGATGCTCGCCCCGGCCGGTACGTCCACATACAGCACGACTGGCCGGCCGCCGATGTCGGCCGCCGACACGGCGATGGTGCGACCGCGGGCGGAGTACACGCGCCGCTCCTGCGTCGCCTGCGATGGCTTGACCGCACCAAACCGCTTGAGGATGGCGGTGTCCAACAGGTCGTAGAACTCCGCCGCATCGACCGAGGTGTCCCACACGCTGACCCAGGCCAGTCCCTCGCCACCGCGCCCGGACTCGAACAGCACGAAGCGATCGCCATCCCACCCGGCGGCGCCACGGTAGGCAGCGTCGCGGTCCTTGAGGTGCTCGAACAACAGGAGCCGGGTCTCGAACTCGCCGAGGTCGTTCTCATAGATCACCTTGCCCGTCGGCGCCGGCAGGGTGACGACCGTGGGATCGTCGCGATTGAGGAAGAAGCGGTCGTCGTGCATGACCTGCTCGGTGGAGACCGGCATGACGTCCAGCGGTGACTTGCCGGGCATCTTCTCCTTGAAGGCGCGCATGAACTCGGCCCCCGACAAGTAGGGGAAGAGCAGCGTCTCCTGGATGAGCGTCGGCGCCGAGCTGAAGACCGGCATGGAGGTGCTGTTCTCGCGGATGATGGTGCGCACGCGGTCCCACCCGCCCGGAAGGTTGGCGACCATCGTCCCGCTGCCCAGCATCGAGGCCAGCTGCTCGAACGTCGCCTGCCCCTCGACCACCGCCTGGGCGGCGATCTGGCGGTCGTTGCGGCGCTTGACCTTCTGCAGCGAGTCGAGGTTGAAGTACTGGTCCTGCAGGGCGTGCACGAGTTCGTGCGACACGGTCACCGCGACCATCTCGTCGCTCGCCCCCTGCACGATGTAGAGCACCTTGGCGGTGGGATCGTAGTAGCCCACGATCTGTTCCGTGAGCAGGCTGAGCATGAACTTCCGCAGGTCGAGCGTATCGGGGAGGAGGCCGAAGCGCTTGTACGATCGCTCGCTGCCACGGATCTCCTCGTCCGGGACGTCGGTCATGAAGCGCTGCTCGAGGAACTGGCGCACTTCGTCCTTGGTGCGCATCTCGAACTTCGGGGGCGTCTTGAACGTGAGCCCCGACGCCTGCTCGAGGCGCGGAATGGCGTCGGCGACCTGCGCCGCCACGGGGTCCTTGTCCGCCTTCTCGCCGCACGCCACAACCGCCAGCAGCAATCCCACCACGCCAAGACGTGCCATTACTCGCTCCATCGTACGGTTTGTCCGGTGGCCAGGGCGACTACCCGCGCCACGTCCAGTCCTCGCACCACCACGCCATCCTGGATCAGTTGCGCGCGCATTTCCACGTCCAGCACCGCGAGGCTTGGCGCGCCGGCGGCCTGCGGCGTCGAGGGCGGCCCCGCGGGCGCCGCAGTCGCCCGGGCCGGACGGCTGCTCGTCGACGACGCGGCGGAATCGGGTCGCGCGTCGCCGACCGGTGGCTCGGTGAAGATCGCCTCCAGCCCGGCGCCGAAGCGCTGCAGCGCCGAGAGCCCCTCGCGGGCAAACGACTCGAGCCCTTCCTCGGCGAACGATGAGGGCTCGGCCGCGCGCGTCCCGCCGCTCGCGCCCGCCCCGGCGGCACGTTGCCGCAACATCAGCCGACGACTCACGATCATCGCCTCGGCACGCGGTGTGTAGCGCGCGAGTGCCTGCGTGTGCGCGCAGGCCTCGTCGAGCACGTCGATCGCCCGGTCTGGACGGCGCCGGTCGAGCATGTGGAGGTCGGTCAGCTCAATGCTGGCCCGCAGGGCGTCCTCGGCGATCGCCACGTTGTGGTGTCGCTCGAGCCGCTCGAGCCGGGCGCGCAGCACATCCAGCGTCTCGGCCGACGACAGTTCGCGCACCAGCACCTTCTGGAAGCGGCGCTCCAGCGCCGGGTCGCCGCAGATCCAGCGCTCGTATTCCTCATTGGTCGTTGCGCCGATGACCCGAAAGTCGCCGCGCACGAGCGACGGCTTGAGCATGTTGGCGGCGTCCATCGCCACCCCCACCGCCGTTCCTTGCCCGATCAGGTTGTGCAGCTCGTCGATGAACAGCACGACGTCCGGATCGGCCGACACGTCCTGCACCAGCGACCGGATGCGCTCCTCGTACTGCCCGCGGTAGACGCTCCCGGCCAGCAGGGCGACGTGGTCCAGGGCGAGCAGTCGGGTGCTCTTCAGTGACAGCGGGACGTTACCGCCGACCAAGCGCTCGGCCAGTGCCTCGGCGACCGCCGTCTTGCCGACCCCCGCCGGGCCGACGAGGGCGGGGTTGTTCTTGCCGTGCCGCAGGAGGATGTCGATCACGCGGGCGATCTCGTCGTCGCGGCAGCGCACAGGGTCCAGCCGCCCGTCCCGCGCCTCGCGGGTCAGGTCGCGCGTGAAGCGCGTCAGCGCCCCACTCAGGGGCCGATCGTATTCCATGTCGCTCATCTGCTCCCTCGGATCGACGTGCCTGCGGACCGGTCCTATCCCCCCAGGTACGTCGTGAGGTACCACGACATCAGCGCGTCTCCCCAAATGAGGACGAAGACGGCCGCGGGGGCGAGGAACACCCCGAATGGTACTTCCGGGAGCGCCGCTTGTGAGCCGCCCAGTTCGAGGTCGATCTGTTCCCCGCGAGGGGCGCCGCGCAGCCGGACGACCGGATAGACCACGCCCACAAAGGTCACCGCGCCTAACGCTGCCCCGATGAAGAGCACCAGGAGCGAGCGCGGTGGCCCGACCGCGGCCCCGATCACCGCCATGAGCGTCACGTCGCCGAATCCCATCGCCTCGCGCTTGAGCACCACTTCGCCCAGCCAGCCGACGATGGCAACCGCCCCTGCCCCGGCGCAGGCCCCGATGAGGGCCTCATACGGCAGGGCGAACGGCGAGGGCTCCCCGCGGAAGACGCTGACAATCGACGTCACCAGCAGGAACAGGAGCCCGCTGACGGTGAAGCCGTCGGGGATCACGTAGTGCTTGAAGTCGGTGACGGCGATCCCCAGCATCACCGTGGCGAAGATCGCCACGCGCAGCGCCGTGAACGTGGGCCCGAAGTGCAACACCGCCGAGAGCCAGAGGAGCCCCACAACCAGCTCCACGAGCGGGTACTGCGCCGAGATCGGCAACGCACAGCCGCGGCACTTGGCGCGCAACAGGAGCCAGCTCACCATCGGGATGTTGTCGTACCAGGCGATCTGCAGTCCGCATTTGGGACAGCGCGACCGCGGGGCCACGACCGACTCGTCGTGCGGCCACCGGCCGATGCAGACGTTGAGGAACGATCCCACGCACGCGCCGATGGCGAAGGCGAAGCTGCCGAGGAAGGCGTCGATCACGGGCGCAGTTGATGGAGAAGGATGCCGGCGGCCACCGCCACGTTGAGCGATTCCGCCCGGGAACTGATGGGGAGGGTGACCCGTTGGGCGAGCGCCGCGCGCACGTGCGGCGATAGCCCGCTCCCCTCATTTCCAACCGCCAGGGCGCACCGCGCAGGGGGGTGGAGCAGCGCGACGTCGGTGCCGCCAAGCTCCGCCCCCCACAACGCAACGTCATGAGTGGCGCAGGCATGCTGCAGCGCCTCCCACGAGGAGTGTACGGCCGGGAAGTGAAAGTGAGCCCCCATCGAGCTACGGACGACCTTGGCGTTCCACAGGTCAACGGTTCCCGGCAATGCGACCACGGCATCGGCCCCAAGGGCGGCGGCGGTGCGGATCAGCGTCCCCACGTTGCCGGGGTCCTGGACGGCATCGAGGACGAGCAGTCGCACCGTCGCCTGACCCACCACGATGGGGGCATCGAGCGCGTACGCCGGGATCCGCGCCACGGCGAGCACCCCTTGCGGCGACTCGGTCTCGGCCGCGCTCTGGAACTCGCGGTCGGTGACGTCGGTCACCAACGTGCCCCGGGCGACGAGGGCCTCGCACAGTGCGCGCCCGCGATCGGTCTCGCGCAGCTGCGGGGCCGCGAGGACGCCGACGACCTCCAGCGGCGAGCGCGCCAGTTCTTCGCAGGCCCGAATTCCTTCGACCACGAACAATCCTTCGCGCTGTCGCGCCTTTCGCCGCGTGAGGTCACGCGCCAGCGTCAGGATGCGCATCGATTCTCGCCGTCGCGGTGTATCATCGCCTGAACCCGTACGGGGCGCATCGAGCGCCCGTTTCGACTGCATCCATCGCCATGCTCCTTTCATTGACCATCGCTCGGCGCCGGCGGCGAGCACGCCACGTTCGTCCGGCCACCGCTGTCCTCGCGCTCTCTGCCGTCCTGTTCACGGGCTGCGGCGTCTCGACGCAGCAGGAAATCGAGCTGGGGGCGGACTATTCCCGCCAAGTGAACGCCCAGCTGCCGATCGTGAACGATCCCGAGATTGTACGCTACATCAATGTGCTCGGTGACTCGATTGCCCGCGTGGCCGACGACCGAAATCTCGACTGGCGATTCTTCATCGTCGATAGCCCCGAGGTGAACGCCTTCGCCATTCCGGGCGGCTTCGTGTACGTGAATCGCGGGCTGGTCGAGCGGACCACGCAGATGAACCAGCTGGCCGGGGTGTTGGGGCACGAGATCGGGCACGTGGTCAGGCGTCACAGTATCAAGCAGATGCAGACCGGCCAGCGCCTGAATGCCGGGATGATCCTGGGGTGCATCCTGACCCCGATCTGCACGAACGGGGGCGACGCCGCGGTCGGCATCGCCGGCCAGGGGATCATGGCGTCGTTCAGCCGTGGCGATGAGGCCGAGTCGGACCAGGCGGGGATCGACTACGTCGTGCGCGCCGGCATCGACCCGCGCGGGATTCCTGAGATGTTCCGGATCCTCATCAAGGAGCGTAACGAGCGCCCGTCCGGCGGCCTGGATGCCTGGTTCCGCACGCATCCCATGGAAGAGGACCGGGTGCGGGCGACCGAAGCGACGATTGCGACGTTCAACACGGCGATGCTGAATCGCCTCACCCGTGACACGCCGAGGTATCAGGACTTCAAGAAGCGACTCGCCTCGCTCCCCGCGGCGGCCGCGCAGGCCCGGTAGCTGCAAGACGGCCCTCGGTGCACGACTGCCGTGGTGGCCCAAGCCCCACCCATCGCTTGGTGCGCGCGGTCACGGCGGGGGCGGGGTTGCAGGCCCGACAATTCATTGCCGCACGAGACATCGCTGGCGTTCGGTCGTCGCTCTCGGCGGGTGGACTTCACGATGGCACCTGCTTCACGGGCAGCGGCACGTCGCCCCGCACATGCCCTTGCACCTCGCAAACCGCTCGTTCCACCGCTCGTTCAACTGCTCGTCCAACTACTCGTCGCGTGACGGCCGCACGAATGGCCCCGCGATACACCCTTGAGGAGAAGCGCCGGCATGATTCGAGTTCATTCTCTCGCTGTTCGTCTGCTGGCCCTGGCGGCGTGCGGCGTCGTGTTGCCCGCGAGGGCTGATGCGCAGGCGGCAGTCCCCCGCGTACTGTCCGTGGGAATCGGCGGTGGAGGAACCGTTCCGGTCGGGGACTTCGCCAACGACGTGAAGACGGGGTGGAACGCGCTCGGGTACTTCCAGTACCAGCCGCTGTCCGGCGGACCGTGGGCGGTGCGCGCCGAGGCGCAGTATTCGCGCGCCCTGTACACCGACGATTTCCTGTTTGACGTCGGGGCCACCGACAACGACAACTTGAGCAACAAGGTGTTGTATGCCGGCGTGAGTGCCCTGTATCACTTCGGCCGTCCCTCGGGCCAGGTGCGCCCCTACGCCATCGGCGGACTTGGGCTCTACCAGTTGACCGCGAGCCTGACCGACGGCAGCGGCGTGAGCTTCAGTGACTCGGAGACCGGGTTCGGCTTCAACGGTGGCGCGGGGATCCGGTTCGGCGGCGCGATCGGGATCTTCGTCGAGTCACGCTTTCACCAGTTCAGCGTCACACCCGGCGGCGGCGTGACGTCGACGAGCCGGTTCATCCCGGTGTCGGTGGGCGTGACGTTCTGACCCGCGCGCAGGAAGTGGACGGCTCCACCCCGGTCAGCACCGGGCCGGCGCTGCTGGCGGTCGATCAGAGCGATGCCACCAGCGCTTCGATGAGCCGTTCAAAGTCGGCAGCGGCGCGGCGCGTGACCTCGATGACATCGGCGTGATGGATCGGCTCCGGCGAGAGTCCGGCGCCGGGGTTCGTAATGCAGCTGACGGCTGCACACCGCATCCCCATGGCCCGGGCGACCATCACCTCGGGGACGGTGGACATGCCCGCGGCATCGGCGCCCAGCCGCTCGAGCATGCGCACCTCGGCGGGAGTCTCGTAGCTCGGCCCGAGCAACCCGGCGTAGACCCCGTCCTCGAGCCGGATGCCGAGCCCGCGGGCGATGGCATGCAGGCGCTGGCGCAGGTCGGGGTCGTACGGCGACGACATGTCCGGGAACCGCTCGTCGCCCGGCTGCACCTGGCCGATGAGCGGGTTGCGGAACATCAGGTTGAGATGGTCGGCGATGACCATCAACTGTCCCGGCGCGAAGGTACGGCGAATCCCGCCGGCCGCGTTGGACAGGATAAGGGTGTGCGCGCCTAACGCGCGCACGACGCGCACCGGGAACGCGGAGTGAGCCGCCGCGTGTCCTTCGTACATGTGGAAGCGGCCAGCCAGGGCGAGGACTTCGCGCCCCCCAAGGGTTCCGTGCAGCAGCTCGCCGGCGTGCCCCTCGACCCGCGGCTCGGCGAAGCCGGGAATGTCGCGGTAGGCGACCCGGGTGGCACCGCTGATCCGTGCGGCCAGTCCGCCCAGTCCGGAGCCAAGCACGATGGCGGCCACCGGGGCCTGCACCGGAAGGCGGGCGCGCAGGAATGCGGCCGCCTCGGCCAGCGGGTGGTTCGCCGACGACGCGTCAGCCATGGCGCAGGGCCTCGATGTCGGCACGCGCGCGCGCCACCAGTCGCTCGCGCTCTGCCTCGGGAAGGAAGGCGCTCTCGAATCCATTGAGGGCGATGCGCGCCAGTTCGTCGAAGGTGAAGTCCAGCGCGTTGGCGGCGTGCTGGTACTCATCGACGAGGTTCACGCCGCTCATCAACCGGTTGTCGGTGTTGAGGACGACGTGGAGTCCCTGGTCGAAGTACTGCCGCAGCGGATGCGAGTCGTAGGAGCGAGCGGCGTGTGTCTGGACGTTGCTCGTCAGGCAGATCTCGAGGGTGATGCGGGCATCCTTCACCTCTTCGGAGAGGATGGGGTCCTCGTAAAGGCGCGTGGCGTGGCCGATGCGACTCGCCCCGCACTGGTGCACGGCCTGCCAGATCGACTGCGCCCCGTCGCCCTCGCCAGCGTGGCAGGTGCAGGCGAGTCCGTGGGTCCGCGCGTGCGAGAAGGCGTCGACGTGTGTGGAGGCCGGGTGCCCGAGCTCTCCGCCCGCCAGGTCGAAGCCGACGACGCCCGACTCCATAAAGTCGACGGCGAGGCGCGCCAGGTCGAGCGATGTCCCGGGCGGGAGGTGCCGCAACGAACAGATGATGATGCGGGCCACGATGTCGTGATCGCGCTCGGCGCGGGCCAGCCCGCGCAGCGGCGCCTCAACCGCCTCGCGGAGCGACAGGCCGCCCTGCACGTTCAGGATCGGCGCAAACCGGACTTCCAGGTATCGCACCCCCTCGCGCGCGGCATCCTCGGCCAGCTCGTACGCAATGCGATCCAACGACTCAGCGGTCTGCATGACGGCCAGCGTCGTGTCGAATCGGGCCAGATAATCCTCGAGGTTGCGCGCGTCACGCACCAGCATGAAGTCCGCGAGCGCCTCGGCATCGTCACGCGGCATCGTGAGTCGCGCGTCACGCGCCAGCTCCAGCATGGTCGCCGGGCGCAAGGAGCCGTCGAGGTGACAGTGCAGCTCGGCCTTCGGCAGTCGTTCGAGCAGGGTACGGGTGATGACCGGTGCCATGCGCGTCAGGCGTCGTCGGGGTCACCGGCGCGCGGCCGGTTGGCAACGACGCGGAAGATCGCGCCGTTGTAGAGCGCGTCACCGTCCACCACCGGGAGGCCGCGGGAGTCGGTGATGCGGCGCTCGCCAGCCACAACTCTCTCGGCCAGCGGGGCATCCGCGAGGCGCACCGCGTCGACCGGGGTTCCGCCAGCCGGGGCATCGACGCCGCGGCCGTCCACGTACACGCGCACAGTGGCACTCATGGTTGCACGAGAATGAGTCGCGCCTCGGTCGGGGGGCGCACGGGTGAAGGGCGCGAGCGAAGGTAGTCCGCCAGCGCATCGACATCGACGATCGCGAGTTCCTCGACGCTCAGGGCACGCTCGGTCACGCCGAGATCGTCGCCCCCGGCAGCAAGGAAGTCGGTCATGACCAGGCGATACACACGCTGTGGATCGAACGCGCGACCGTCGCTGAAGGTAAGGCGCGTGATGCGGCTTCCGGCAGGGCGTCGCCGGTCGAGGTGCACCCGCACGCCGGCGAGGTGGAAGTCAGGTTCGTCGCGCGAGGTGATGCGCTCCAGGTACGCCCGCAGTTCGGCGCCTCGCAGCTGGACACGCACCAGGACGTTGCCGAACGGCTGGACCTCGAACAGCGTCCCCTTTGTTGCGACGCCGGCGTCGAGCGCGGCGCGCACGCCGCCGCGATTCATCACCGCCACATCGCCCTTCCCCGCCCAGCGCTGGGCATCGGCGATCAGGTTGCCGAGCGTCCCGCTCACACCCGGCGACATGCGCTCGGCGATCTCGGCGACCGGGCCGGCAAAGACGGCCGCGGTGAGTGCCAGGACGCTATCAGTGAACACCGCGACGGCGGGGTCGGCCTGGACCGAGTCGGGGCGCACGTTACGCAGTTCGAGCCGTGATGAGTCCGCGCCGCCGAGCGGGAGGTCGATGATGCCGATGGCCGAGCCGCGCGAGAAGGCCTGCACGATGGGGATCCCGCGCACGCGCGTGGCCAGCCCCGAGTGCGTATGCCCGCTGACGATGGCGTCGACCTTTTCGGTGACGGTGCCTGCCAGGTCGATGATCTCGCCGGTGCACTGACTGGAGGCGGTCCGGCCGCAGAAGCCGCCAGCATGGGCGATCACCACGACCACCTCGGCACCACGCGCGCGCAGCGCGCGCGCCTGTGCATCGACGACCGGGGCGGGCGCGACGAACCTCAGCTCGGCCACGTTGGATGGACGCGTCACCGTCGGCGTCTCCATCGTCGAGAGACCGACGACTCCGACCATGGTCCCCTGCACGTCGATCAGCGTGTCGTTCCGGATCCACGGCACGTCCTGTCCCGCTGCATCTCGCACGTTGGCGCCGAGTATGGCGTACGGGGCCTGGCGCATCCTGGCCCGAAGGCTGTCGACACCCCAGTCGAACTCGTGGTTGCCTAACGCCGACGCGGAGAGGCCGAGGCGGCCGAACATGTCGACCACCGACGCACCGAACGACAGGTTCGAGGCGGGGGTCCCCTGGAACTCGTCTCCCCCGTCGAGCCAGACGCTGGCGCACTGCGGCGGCGGGCACTCGGCACGGGCCTGGGCGATGGCCGTGGCCAGGCTCGGGGCCCCGCCCCGGGCCACGCCGTTGGCATCGCGTCGTGGCTCGAAGGCACCGTGGAAGTCGTTGGTGGCGATGATGCGCAGCCAGCGTCCGGCGCGCAGGTGGGTCGCTGGCGCCATGCGTGCCGCGCCGGGTGTGCCGACCGCGCCGGGTGTGCCGACCGCGCCGGGTGTGCCGACCGCGCCGGGTGTGCCGACCGCGCCGGACTGCAGGGCGCGATACGCGGCGGCCGCCGCAGGCGACGGCACCAACTCCCAGTTGCGCGTGGCGAAGTCCTCCGGCCGCAACGTGCCACGGCGGCGTACCTCGGCAATCAACAGGTCGCGTATCTCCTCCTGCCGGTCGTAGACCACCGGCGCGCCGCGCAGCATCGTGTAGCCACCACCACCGGTCTGGCGATAGTTGTTCAGCGCCATGGTAAACGACGCCTCGTCGGCCACCGGGCGCCCGTTCACCTCCAGGCGGGTCAGGCGACGACCAGGTGGGCGCGTGAGGTCGATCGTGTAGTCCGCCCCGGCGACGATGTCGAAGTTGTAGCCGGGAATGGTGGGATCGATCGGCGAGCGTTCCCACTCGGGTGCGTCGAGCGAGCGAAAGTAGCGGGCGCTGTACTCGAGATAGTCGCGCAGCTGCCTCCCCGTGATGCGGACCGCGCGCAGCGTATTGTCGTACGGATACAGCCGTGCCACGTCGGCGACCGTGATGGGACCGGCATCGAGCGACGCACCGAGGTCGAAGGCCGCGGTCGAGGCGAGGTCGGTTCCCGCCGTCCGGCGTTGGACCTCGAGCATGAAGTCGAGCAGCGGGACGTCGCTCACGCGCGCCGAGTCGGCGCGCCACGCCACGGGAGTGACGCCGAGCGTCTGGTTGGTCCACCGTACCGTCGCGTCGTGGGCGCGTTGGGTCGCCGCGAGGATGGCCGGATGCTCGGCGTGTCCGGCCGCGCGCACCAGTTCCCCTCGGATCGCCGCCACCTGCCACCGAGACCCGCGGGGGACCAGCGTGAGCGTCGCGACCGCCACCGAGGTGGCCCAGTTGCGTGGCTGGACAATGGTGACCCCGTTGATGACCGTGTCGGCGATCTCGCGATGCGAGTGGCCGATGACGATGAGGTCGACCCCGGGAACTTCCCTGGCCACACGCGCGCCCACGTTCTCGCTGGAGACGTCGGTGGCAACCGTGTCGTAGCTCGAGCGTTCACCAAGGCCGGAGTGCATGACCACGACCACCGCGTCGGCCCGATCGCGCACGGCGCGCACCTCGCGCGCGACCTCCGGCACGATATCGCGGATGTGCAGGCGCCCCGCCAGGTTGTCGCGATCCCAGAGCATCGCCCCGGGATTGGTGGCGCCGACGATGGCCACGCGCACGCCACCCCGCGCAACGATGCGCGAGGCCGGGAAGGCCCGCTCTCCTCCGACGGTGTAGGCGTTGGCTGCAAGGAACGGAAACCGGGCCTGCGCCACGGCGCGGGACAGCGCCGGCAGTCCGTAGTTGAACTCATGATTGCCGATGGCCACCGCGTCGTATGCCATGGCGTTCATGGCCGCGACCACCGGGTGCACGCTTGCTGTGTCGACCCGGGCGGCGACGTAGGTCAGGGGGCTGCCCTGCAGCAGGTCCCCGGCGTCGACCAGGACCACGCCGTCCGGTCGCGCTTGGCGAATGGAATCGACGATCGTCGCGGCGCGCGAGAGTCCGCGCAGGGTATCGGGGGCGTTGGAGAAGTAGTCCCAACCGCGCAGGCGACCGTGCACGTCCGTGGTCGCCGCGATCACGACCTCGACCGAGTCGGCGGCGGCTGTGCTGGCGCCCCGGCCCCCCGCCGGGGCCGGCGTGCTGGCGCAGGACCACGAGAAGGCAGCGGCGAGCAGCAGGGCGGAGCGGGTCAGGGGAGGCATGGGCAGAAGGTAGCCGTCGCCGGGAGCGTGGGGGAGCATCGCCGGGTCGATTGACCAGACCGAAGCGCGTCGCAAGCTTGGAGTGAGGTCGCAGCCGTCGCGGCCAGCCGTCTTGCGTCGTCCGGGGCTCACTTCTTCACGCGCTGACGTGTGTGCGTGCACCGCCTCCTCCCACTCGATACGAAACCGTGACGCCCTTCGCGCTTCAATTTCACGCCGAGTTGCACGAACGTTCCATGCGCGAGCACGTCGTGGTGTTTGTCTCGTGAAGCCGCTGATCATCGGCATCGCGGGCGGGACGGGATCGGGGAAGTCGACGGTGGCGCGTCGGGTGGCCGAGCAGTTGGCGCTCGCCTCGGTCGCGTTCATCGACATGGATGCGTACTACCGCAACTACGCACAGCTGTCGCTGGCGGAGCGGCGGCAGGTCAACTGGGATCACCCGGACGCGTTCGACGCCGACCTGATGGTGGAGCACCTGACCCAGCTGTCCCGAGGTGTGGGGATCGAGAAGCCGGTGTACGATTTCGTGACCCACGTCCGCACCTCGGAAACGCGCGCGGTGCCTGCCGCCGATGTGATCGTGGTGGACGGGATCCTGTTGTTCGTGGATGCCCGCTTGCGGGACCTGTGCGACGTCAAGGTGTTCGTCGATGCCGATGCCGACATCCGGCTCGCCCGGCGCATCAAGCGAGACATGGCCAAGCGGGGTCGCCCGCTGGAGGAGATTCTGGAGCAATACCTGACCACGGTGCGTCCCATGCATCTGCAGTTCGTGGAACCCAGCAAGCGCTACGCCGACGTGATCGTCCCGCGCGGCGGCCATAACGCGGTGGCGATCGAGATGATCATCGCCAAGATTCACCGGCGATTCGAGGCGGCCCACCCATGAATCCGCGTCCAGCGCCGCCACCGGAACGCGTGCTCGTCGTGGACGACGAGCCGGATATCGTTGCCCTCGTCGCCTACCACCTGGTCAAGGCGGGATACCGGGTGTCCACGGCGTCCACGGGCCCCGACGCAGTGACGCAGGCGCGCCAGGAACGGCCGGCGCTGGTCGTCCTTGACCTCATGCTGCCCGGCATGTCGGGGTTCGAGGTGCTCGAGCAGCTGCGCGCCGAGCAGTCGACGCACGACGTGGCCGTCCTGATGCTGACGGCCCGCAAGGACGAACCTGACCGCATCAAGGGTTTGTCGTTAGGCGCGGACGACTATATCACGAAGCCCTTCTCGCCGCAGGAGCTGGTCCTGCGCGTGGGGGCGATACTCCGGCGCATCCAGCAGGGACAGCAGCCCGCCGGCGACGTCCTGCGCATCGGCCCGCTCGCGATCGACCGCGCGGCACACCGCGTGACGGTCGACGGGCGCGACATCGACCTCACCCCCACCGAGTTCCGCCTGCTCCTCACCCTCGCCGAGCGACGCGGGCGGGTGCAGGCGCGGACGCACCTGCTCGAGACGGTCTGGGAGGCGGCGCCCGACATCCAGACCCGCACCGTCGACATGCACGTGCAACGACTGCGCACCAAGCTGGAGTCGGCGGGTGAATTGATCGAGACAGTGCGCGGATTCGGGTATAGATTGAAGGCGGCCCAACCGCGAAGTGCGTGAGTCTCTCCAGACGGCTGCTCGCAGGATCCCTCCTGGTCATTGGTGTGCTCGTGACGCTGGTCGTGCTTTCGCTCGACTGGCGCCTCAGCGTTCGCCTGCGCGATGACACCACGGCCGAACTGCTGCGGGAAGCCCAACTCGTCGCCACCAGTTGGCAGGCGGACATCGACCCCGACGCACTCGCCAACCGGGCCGGGGCCGCACTCGGCCACCGCGTTACCCTGATCGGCGCCGACGGCGTCGTGCTCGGCGATTCCGAGTTCGACCAACCGGCACTGGGGACGCTCGAGAACCATCGCACCCGCCCCGAGGTCGTCGCCGCCATGGATAGCGGCGTCGGGGCCTCGATTCGCCCGTCGCCGTCCGCCGGTGACGAGGAGCTCTACGCGGCCCGGCGAGGTGACCTGGGGGTCGTCCGCGTCTCCATCTCGACGGCGGCCCAGCGCGTGATCGTACGCCGAGTGCAGGCCGACGTGCTCTCGGCGGCATTCCTGGCGACGGCCGCTGCGTTGCTGCTGGCGGTATTCTTCGCGCGCTCCGTGACCCGCCCGATCCTCGAGCTGCGCGACGATGCGCGCGCCATCGCCGCGGGCGACCTCTCCCGCCGTCCGTCGCTCGTAGCGCCGGGCGAGGTAGGCGAACTGGCCTCGGCGTTCCATCGACTGGCCGAGCAGCTGTCCGCACGCGTCGCGGCGTTGGAGGCCGACGATGCCCTGCTGCGCGCCCTGACCGAGGCGCTCAACGAGGGGATCATTGCACTCGACGGACGCCAGCAGGTGCTGCACATGAATGCCGGCGCGCGCCGGCTGCTGGGCGTGCGCGACGAACTTCCGTTCCCCGCCGATCGCCTCCCGCGCGACCGCAGCCTACGGGATGCCCTGACCGCCGCGCTCGCGGGAGTCTCCACCGAAGCCCTCGAGTTGCAACTGAACGATCGCTCGGTGACGCTCACCGCGCTGCCGCTCGACGGTGGCGGTGCGGTGCTCGCCCTGCTCGACGTCACGCCGGTGCGACGGCTCGAGACCGTGCGCCGCGACTTCGTGGCCAACGTCTCGCACGAGCTGCGCACACCGCTCACCATCGTCAGCGGCTTCGCCGAGACGCTGCAGGACGCGTCGCTCCCTGTCGAGGATCGCGGGCGCTTCGTCGCCACGATCCTCGCCAACACGCAACGCATGCAACGCATCGTCGACGACCTGCTCGACCTGTCACGCATCGAGTCCGGCGGCTGGCGCCCGAACCCGACGCATGTGGACCTGAAGGCGGCGGTACAGGAAGTCTTCGATAGCGTGCGTCCGGTCGCCGAGCAGAAGGGGCTCGCCCTCGTGCCTGCGATCCCGGCCGACGTGCCGTCCGTGTACGCCGACCCCACGGCGCTGCGTCAGGTGCTCAGCAACCTGGTGGACAACGCCCTGCGCCACACCACGGCCGGCCGCATCTCGATCTCCGCCCGGCGCGAGAACGGAGGTGTCGCACTCGCCGTGCGCGACACTGGGGCGGGAATTGGCGCGGAGCACCTGCCGCGCATCTTCGAACGCTTCTACCGGGTCGATGCCGCCCGCTCTCGCCACGAAGGGGGGACTGGATTGGGGCTGGCGATCGTGAAGCACATGGTCGAGGCACACGGCGGCCGGGTGCGCGCCGAGAGTGCCGCGAACGTGGGGACGACGGTTGCGCTCTACCTCCCGGATTCGGGCGACATCCGCGAAGGCATCGAGCCGACCGTTGTCCACTCGGCCGAGCCCTCGACCGGCGCCCCCCGCACGGATTCGTCGGCGGCGACGTAGCGGGCCGCTCGCCATCTGCAGCGTGGCACCCGGCCGCTCGACGACGCATTGGCCGACTGCCGCACCCTCTCGTGACGGGTTTGTTGCAAACCTGTCGGCGAATCGAGACGCGCGTCGGTGATTGTAACGAGGTGGCGCACGCCAGTCGCGCCGCGCCCCGCCTCCTCACAGCGCGAGTCCATTCATGATCGATAGCTTCCCCGGCAGCTTCCGGAGTGCGCGTGCCCTCGTGCTCGCGCTCGCCGGTTCAGTCGCACTTGCCCGCCCCATCGCTGCACAGCAACAGACGGGACGCATCACCGGCCGGGTCATCGAGGCGTCGTCGGGTCAAGGGCTCGCCGATGTCGGCGTGCAGGTCGTCGGGACGACGTTAGGCACGAGCTCCGGGGTGGACGGTCGCTTCACGCTCCCGGCGGTCCCGGCCGGAACGGTGACGCTGCAATTTCGCCGCATCGGCTTCACCCCCAAGACCGTGACCGGGATCATGCTCGAGGCGGAGACAAGCCTCGAGCAGAACGTGACGCTGACAACCGCCGCAATTCAGCTGGCGTCCCAGACGGTGACGGCGTCGGCCGAGCGTGGGTCGGTGAACGAGGCGCTCGACGCGCAGCGCACGGCGACGGGAGTGGTGAACGCCATCACGTCGGAGCAGATCGCCAGGAGCCCGGACAGCGACGCCGCGCAGGCGGTGCAGCGCGTCAGCGGGGTGACGGTCCAGGACGGCAAGTATGTCTTCGTGCGCGGCCTCGGCGAGCGCTACACCACGACGCAACTCAACGGAACGCGCGTCCCGAGTCCGGAGCCCGAGCGTCGCGTGGTGCCGCTCGACATGTTCCCGTCGAACCTGCTGGAGAGCATCACGACGTCGAAGACGTTCACCCCCGACCAACAGGGCGATTTCTCCGGGGCGCTGGTCGAGATCAAGACGCGCGAGTTTCCGGCCCGGACCCAGTTCGCATACTCGCTCACGATGGGTGCCAATAGCGGCGCTACCGGGAGCACGCTCCTGCGCGGACGCAATGTCGGTGGTGAGCAGTTTGCCATGGCCGGGGCGGAGCGCGCGCTGCCGTATGTGTTTGGCGTGCTGCAGAACTTTCAGGGGATCAACCTGAACCCGAGCGACAAGTCGTACCTCATCTCGCAGTTTCGAAATGCGTGGACCCCGACCGAGCGCAGCGGAGGTCCCAACACCTCCACCAACCTGTCCGTCGGGGGGAGCCAGCCGGTCCTCGGCCAGCGCATCGGATACCTCGTCTCCGGCACGTACGCGTACACGCAGGACCTGCGCGACAACCAGGTGCGTGCACTGGCTGACCGCGGCAACACGCCGGGCGAAACGCGGGAGATCGATCGTTTCGCCGGACAGACGGCGAGCCAGGGCGTTCTCTGGGGCGGGCTGGCCAACTTCAGCACGCTGCTGGGCGGCAACTCGCGCATCCTGTTCAACAACACCTACAACCGCACGGCCGACAACGACGCGCGTCGTGAGCGCGGCAGCTTCGAGAATGAAGGCATCAACGCCCGGATTGACCGCATGCAGTACGTGGAGCGTTCGGTCCGCTCCAACCAGGTGGCGGGCGAGCACCAGCTGGGTGGTCGCCGGCTCGATTGGGCCGTCACGTCGTCCGGCGTGACGCGCGACGAGCCGGATCGCTCGGAGTTCGTCTACGTCATCGAGCAGGACTCGCCGAACGATCCGGAGACGTTGCGCTGGCTCAACACGGGGAATGGCGGAGCGGTCCGCACGTTCTCCAGGCTGGCCGAGGATTCGCGCGAGGGGCGGGCCAACTATCAGCAGCCGTTCACCTTCCTCGGTGGCCAGCACAGCGTGAAGGTCGGTGGGTTGTATCGGCGCACCGACCGCGACGCCAACACGACGGCGTACGCCCTGGCCGCTCCGCTGGCCAGCCTGGCCGTGCGGGAACTCCCGCCGGAGCAGCTGTTCGCCGGCCCCTTCAGCGGGAATCGCGCCGGGATCTTCGACATCTTCCCGCTGGCGCAGGGGGGCAGCTATCGCGCCGACGACCGCCTCGCGGCCGGCTACGTCATGGCCGACCTCGCGCTCGGCGATCGTGTGCACCTCATCACCGGGGCGCGGTACGAGCAGGACCGGCTCACCGTGGACGCCCAGTCCACGTTAGGCGCGCCCATCTCGACGCAGAAGAGCTGGAACGACGTGCTACCGTCGCTCGCGCTCAACATCAAGCTCACCGACTGGCAGAACCTGCGCATCTCCGCCTCGCAGACGCTCGCCCGTCCCGAGTACCGCGAACTCGTCCCGATCAAGAGCCGCGACGTGCTCAACGGCGACGACGTCGAGGGGAATGCGGACCTCCAGCGCACACGCATCCAGAACGCGGATGTGCGGTGGGAGTTCTACCCGTCGAGCGGCGAGGTGCTGAGCCTCGGCGTGTTCGCCAAGTCGTTCGACCGGCCGATTGAACGAGTGTATCGTGCCGCCGGGGCCTCGTCGCGCTTCATCAGCTACGTGAACGCGGACCGCGCCACGAACTACGGACTCGAGGTCGAGGCCCGGAAGGGGCTCGACTTCCTCGGCGCCATCGGGCGACCGCTGGTCGTGTTCTCCAACCTGACGCTCATGCAATCGAAGATCGACCTCGGCAGCGCGCAGGCCGCGGCGACGAACCAGACGCGCCGCATGGTGGGGCAGGCGCCTTACGTGATCAACACGGGGATCACGTATGCCACGACGCGCGGCGGCACCAGCGCCACGCTGCTGTTCAACCGCACGGGCGATCGCATCGATGCCGCCGGCGACCTCCCGCTCCCCGACGTCATCCAGGTCGCGCGCAACGTGATGGACGTCTCGGTGCGATTCCCGATCGTCGGCCCGTTCCAGGGGCGCCTGGACGCCCGCAACCTTCTGGACGAACCGTTCAAGACCGTGCAGGGAACGGTGATCCGCGAGGCGTGGACGGTCGGTCGCACGTTCCAGCTCGGGGTCAGCTTCCGTCCCTGAGTGGCCCGCCGGCAGGTGAGGCGCCGTGACGCGGGTGTGACGTGTGCGACACACGACCGCGACACGGCGCCTGTTTCTTTGGCGTCATGATCGTCGATCGCCCCTTTGTCGTTCGATTTCACTCTCGAGGAATGCTCATGTCTCGCTTTTCACGGACGCTCCTGTTCGGGCTCCTGTGTTCCACCACCCTGCTGGCTGCGTGCGGTGACGACGACCCGTCCGCGCCGCAGATCATTCCACCGTTAGGCGTCAGCGCCACGCCGCTGAGCGTCTCGAGCATCCAGGTCGCGTTCAACAGCTTAGCCGGTGATACCGGGTACGAGATCGAACGGGCCGAGGGGACCGCGGGCGCCTTCGCGCTCGCCACCACCGTCGCCGCCCCCACCACGGCCGGGCCGGTCACGTACGACGATGCGGGGCTCAAGGTCAGCACCGTCTACCGCTATCGCGTCACCGCCGTACGCGGCACCAGCCGCAGCCCGGCCTCGGGCGAAACGTCGGCTACGACCTTCGCCTTCGGTGGCAACCAGTCCGTTGACGTCACGAGCGACATCACCACCAGCACGACCTGGCGCGCCGAGAACACCTACGTGCTGAAGGGGTTCATTCACGTCGCGAATGGGGCCACCCTCACGATCGAGCCCGGCACGACGATCAAGGGCGACTTCAACACGCTGGGCTCCTCGCTCTTCGTGCTGCGCGGGGCGCGCATCAACGCCATTGGCACGGCAGATGCCCCCATTGTCTTCACCTCCTCGCGCCCGGCCGGCCAGCGTCAGCCCGGCGATTGGGGCGGCGTGATCATCGTGGGCAACGCGACGATCAATCGCACCGGGGTCGAGATCGAGATCGAGGGGACCAACACCGTCGCCGGCAACACCTCCGGTACCAACTACAAGGTCGTGTACAGCGGCGGGACTACCGATACGGACAACAGCGGCGAGCTGCGCTACGTGCGTGTTGAGTTCGCCGGCTTCGCCCCGTCGATCAACAACGAACTGAATTCCTTCACCTTCGCGGCGGTCGGCAGCGGGACGAAGCTCTCGTACCTGCAGGTGCTGGCCGGCCTCGACGACTCGTTCGAATGGTTCGGCGGCACGGTGGACGCGACGAACCTCGTGTCGTACGAGTCGGGCGACGACCACTTCGACATGTCCGAGGGATACCGCGGGCGCCTGCAGAACGTGATCGCCTTCCAGTCGACGCAGCTGCCGCCGCGCACGGCGGCAGGCTCGGCCTCGAGCGATCCGCAGGGAATCGAGAATGACGGCTGCAACGGCGCCGGCTGCACCAACGGCTTCAACACCACGCCGCTCACGGCACCCGTCGTGGCCAACTTCACGCTCATCGGCACGGGCGACGTGGCCTCGTCCGGCTCGTCGGGCGGCGTCGGGATGATGCTGCGCCGTGGAACCGGCGGCTACTACGTGAACGGCATCGTGGCGCGCTGGGCGCGCGCTGCGGTCTCGGTGCGCGACGCCGAGACGTTTGCCCGCGGCGGCGCGACCTCAACGCCGGACCTCGCCACCGCCGACCTCGCCCTGCGCAACGTCCTGGTGTCGTCCAATGCGTCGACCTTTCAATCGGGGGGGAGCGCGACGCAGAACGCGTTCGACCTGGCGGGCAATGCGATCGTCGAGGACGCCGGCGCCGTGAGCGCGCTGTTCACTGCCTTCCCGGCCACGGGCGCCGTGCCGACTACGGCATCGCTGGATTGGACCCCGCCTGCGGGGAGCGCGGCTGCCAGCGGCGGTCTGGCGACCTTCACGGGAAAGCTTGCGACCATCGCCGGAACCGCCGTCACCGGCTCGGCGTACCGCGGAGCCGCGGCCCCCGGAGGGACCAAGTGGTGGCTGGGGTGGACCCTCTACGCACGCAACTAGTCACCACGCTTATCGACACGACCGGCGTCCCGATGGGGCGCCGGTCGTGTCCGTACCGATACTCGCGCGCTCCCGCCGACCGTATGACGACATCGCCGCTCGCGTCCCCGGTCGATTCGGTCCAGATTGCTCCACCGACCGGTCGTCATGTGCGGCGCCATCCCAGCCCTGTTCCGCGACTCGCCATGCAGTACCGACGACGACTGCTCGTCTCGTCCCTCCTGGCCGGTGCCTGCACCGGCGGCGGCGATGCTGCACGAGTGAACGATCGTACCGGCGTCCCACCCGCCGACGCCGCGGCGGCGTACGACGATTCCGTTGGTCGCGCCCGACAGGACTCCATCAACCGTGCGCAGCCCGGCTATGTCGTCGATTCGATCCTGCCGCCGGACGAGGCATGGCGGCGATTCACGGCCGACATTGCGACGCAGCCCGCCGCCCTCGCCAACGGCGCGTGGTCGCGAGACGCCCTGGTGGCGAAGTGGGTCGGCGCGATCGAGGCCAATGACTCGGTGACGGTGATCAGGACTGCCATGAACCGGCCGGAGTTCGCCGTGCTCGTCTACCCGTCGTCACCGAGCAGCCGCCCGCCGCTGTACCAGCCTCCGGCCGTCCTGTGGAATCAGCTCTCGAGCGCGTCGCTGCAGGGCTTCCGGCGCGCGATGGTGCGGCTGGGAGGACGACCGCTGGGATTCCTGTCGTACCAGTGCGCGCCCGAGCCCGAGCGGCAGGGAGACAACCGGCTCTGGCGCGACTGTACGGTGCGACGCGTGCGGTCCCCCGGAGACACGGTCATGCAACGGCTCTTCGGGGCCATTCTCGAGCGCGACGGGCACTTCAAGTTCCACTCGCTCGGCAACGACATGTAATTCAGGTGCCTCCCATGCTCCCCGCGTGAGCTGTGACGGCGCCGTTACAATTCCACCGCACGCAAGCGCTGCCGTGGGTGCGATCTTTATGCCACATCTGCACTTATCCGGAGACGACACCGTGAGATTCCGCGCTCTATCCGCGCTCGCCATTGTAACAATCGCTGCCTGCGGCGGCGGTGACGCCAAGTCCGGCGACAGCACCGTGGCCTCGTCTGCCACCAGCTCCTCGTCCGTTGACCTCAACGGCGCAGGCGCGACCTTCCCGTATCCGCTCTACTCCAAGTGGTTCTCGGACTACGCGACGAACCTGTCGATCAAGATCAACTACCAGTCGATCGGATCGGGGGGCGGCATCAAGCAGCTCTCCGAACAGACGGTCGACTTCGGTGCCTCCGACGGCCCGATGACCGACGAGGAGCTGTCCGGGGCCAAAGGTGGCACGGTGCTGCACTTCCCCACCGTGCTTGGCGCCGACGTCGTCACCTACAACCTCCCCGAGGTCACGGTGCCGTTGCGCCTGACCGGTGCGGTGGTCGCCGAGATCTTCCTCGGGAAGATCACGAAGTGGAACGATCCGCGCCTCGCCGCCGAGAATCCCGGAGTCGCGCTTCCGGAAAAGGACATCCTCGTCGTGCATCGCTCCGACGGCAGCGGGACCACCTACATCTTCACGGACTACCTGTCCGCAGTCAGCCCGGCGTGGGCGGCTGGCCCCGGCAAGGGGAAGTCGGTGCAGTGGCCGGTGGGACTCGGCGGCAAGGGGAATGAGGGGGTCGCCGGGACGGTGAAGCAGACGCCGGGAACGATCGGTTACGTCGAGCTGGCCTACGCCAACCAGAACAAGCTTCCGGCCGCGCACATCAAGAACGCGAGCGGCGCGTACATCGCGCCGACCATCGAAACCATCACCGCCGCTGCCGACGGCTCCGCGGCACAGATGGGACCCGAGTCGGACTACCGCGTGTCGATCGTGAATGCCCCGGGCGCCAACGCGTATCCGATCTCCTCGTTCACCTGGCTGCTGGTCTATCAACGGCAGGGCGACGCGGTGAAGGGCCAGAAGCTGGTGGACTTCATGCGGTGGATGTACGGCGACGGGCAGTCGAGCGCATCGGCGCTCGACTATGCCCCGCTGCCGGCGGCGCTGGCGACGCAGCTGACGGCGCGACTCGCCACCATCCAGGTCGGCGCGACGCCGTGAGCCAGCCCACGCATGGTGCCGTGGTCGAACCCGCCGCACCGGGCGGCCGCTCGACCACGGCGCAGGCGGACGACGCGATTGCCGGCTCGTCGCGTGGGGACGGGGTCTATCGCTTCCTGACGACGGCCGCCGCGTGGGCGATCCCCTTGTTGCTCGGTCTCATCACCCTCGAGGTCGTGCTGGCTGCCTGGCCGGCGTTCGAGACCTTCGGGCTCTCCTTCCTGACGTCGAGCGAGTGGGACGAGGTGCGCGGCGTGTTTGGCGCCGCGCCGATGATCTACGGCACGGTCGTCTCGTCCGTGCTCGCCCTCGTGCTCGCCACCCCGCTCGCGTTAGGCGTGGCGATCTTCCTCTCCGAGTTCGCGCCCAGCTGGCTGCGCACACCGGTCGCCTTCCTCGTCGACCTGCTCGCCGCGATCCCCAGCGTGGTGTACGGCCTGTGGGGGATCTTCGTCCTGCTCCCGTTCCTGCGCGAGACGGTCATGCCGTTCCTCGCCGGCACCCTGGGCCTGGGCAACACCCCGTTCTTCAGCGGCCCGGCGTATGGTCCGTCGATGCTGGCGGCGGCGGTCATCCTCGCGATCATGATACTGCCGTACATCTCGGCCGTGTCGCGCGAGGTGCTGATGGCGGTGCCACGTTCGCAGCGCGAGGCAGCCATGGCGCTCGGCGCCACCAAGTGGGAGATGATCCGTGATGCCGTGATCCCGTATGCCCGCTCCGGGATCGTCGGCGGCGTCATCCTCGGCCTCGGGCGCGCGTTAGGCGAGACGATGGCGGTGACCATGCTCATCGGCAACCGCCACGAGATCTCCTCCTCGCTCTTCGCCCCGGGCTACACGCTGGCGTCGGTGATCGCCAACGAGTTCGCCGAGGCGACCGGCGCCCTGCACACCTCCGCACTCATGGCCTGCGGCGCCGTGCTGCTCGGCGTGACACTCCTGGTCAACGCGATCGCCCGGTGGCTGGTCTGGCAGGTCGCGCGGGAGGGGCGATGACCAGCTCCACCGCGCCGACGCGCCCGCGCCGCGACACCGGCGTGCGGCGCGCCACTGCCCTGCGCACCGCCGGCACCCTGACACGGCGCCGCGCGGTCAACGCCCTGATGCAAGGCGTGATGTACGTCGCCGCGCTGCTGGCCGTCCTCCCGCTGCTCCTCATCGTGTGGCACCTCGCGCGCGAAGGGGCCTCCTCCATCTCGCTCGACTTCTTCACCAGGATGCCGAAGCCGGTCGGTGAGGTCGGCGGCGGCATGGGCAACGCCATCGCCGGGACACTCGTGTTGCTGGGCGTCGCCTCGGCCATCGGACTGCCCATCGGCATCGGGGCCGGATTGTACCTGGCAGAACAGCGCGGCTCGCGACTCGCGACCAGCGTGCGTTTCCTGTCCGACGTCCTCAACGGCCTCCCGTCCATCGTGATGGGGATCTTCGCCTGGCAGTTCCTCGTGCGCCCGCTCGGTCACTTCTCGGCGACCGCCGGCGGCATCGCCCTCGGCGCCATGATGATCCCGCTGGTCACGCGCACCACCGAGGAGATGATCCGGCTGGTGCCGACGTCGCTGCGCGAGGCCGCTTTGGCGCTCGGGTACACTCGGTGGCGCACATCGCTCACCGTGGTCCTGCGCACCGCGCTGCCGGGGATCGTCACCGGGGCGCTGGTGGCCGTGGCCCGCATCGCCGGTGAGACGGCGCCGCTGCTGTTCACCGCCTTTGGCAACCAGTTCTGGTCGCTCGCGCTCGACCAGCCGATTTCCGCGCTGCCGCTCCAGATCTTCAACTATGCAATCAGTCCGTACGATGAGTGGCATCGCCTGGCGTGGGCGGGCGCGCTCGTCCTGATCGGCCTGGTCCTCATCATCTCGCTCATCGCCCGCTATGCCACTCGTTCACGATTCGGAGGAGGCGGTGACTGACGTGCACCTCTCTGCCAGCCGCCCGACCGCACCGGGGCGTCCCAGGGTCGCCGTCCCTTCGGTGCGCTCCTCGCCGTCGGATTCGAGCTCCGCCGGGCAGGCGTCCGGCGCCGCCACCGTGCGCGTCGCCGTGCAGCGGCTGGATGCGTACTACGGCGCGACGAGCGCCGTGCGCGATGTCAACGTCGCTTTCCTCGACGGACAGGTGACCGCCATCATCGGTCCATCGGGGTGCGGAAAGTCGACGCTGCTGCGCTGCCTCAACCGGATGCACGAGACGATTCCCGGCGCCCGCACCGAGGGCGAGGTGCTGCTCGATGGACAGGACATCTATGCGCGTGGCATCTCGCCCATCCAGGTGCGGCGGCGCATCGGGATGGTCTTCCAACGCCCGACCCCCTTTCCCACCATGTCGATTCGCGACAACGTGGCGGCGGGCTTCAAGGGGATCGGGGCGTCGGCCCCCGATCGGCGCGCGCTCGACGAGATCGTGGAGCGATCGCTGCGTCGCGCCGCCCTCTGGGACGAGGTCAAGGATCGGTTGAAGGACTCGGCCATCGGGCTCTCCGGTGGCCAGCAACAGCGCCTGTGCATCGCCCGGGCGCTCGCCACCAGCCCCCGCGTCCTGCTGCTCGACGAGCCCACGGCCTCGCTCGATCCGGTCTCGACCCAACGCGTCGAGGAGCTGGTGTACGAGTTGCGCGGTGTGGTGACCATGATCATCGTGACACACAACATGCAGCAAGCCGCTCGCGTGTCCGACCGCACCGCGTTCATGCTCGCCGGCGCACTCGTCGAGGTCGCCCCGACAAAGCTGCTGTTCACGACCCCCAGGGATCCGCGCACCGAAGCCTACATCACCGGCCGCTTCGGGTGACCACTCCCGTCCCCCGTCCCCCGTCCCCCGTCCCGCCCGGCACCATCGAGGCCCGGACGTTCTCTTTCTATTATGGGGAGAAGCAAGCGCTCTTCGACCTCGACCTATCCATGCCCGCGCGATCGGTCACCGCGTTCATCGGTCCTTCGGGGTGCGGCAAGTCGACCTTCCTGCGCGGCATCAACCGCATGAACGCCCTCATTCCCGGGACGCGACATTCGGGGACGATGCTGCTCGACGGCGAGGACCTGTACGCCCGCGAGATGGACGTGGTACAGTTGCGGCAGCGGGTGGGGATGGTCTTTCAGCGGTGGAATGCGTTTCCCAAGTCGATCTACGACAACGTCGCCTACGGTCCGCGCATCAATGGGGCAGCGGCGCGCACAGAGCTGGACGAGATCGTCGAGTCGGCGCTGCGGCGCGCGGCGCTCTGGGACGAGGTGAAGGACCGCCTCACGCAGAGCGCCCTCGGCCTGTCCGGAGGCCAGCAACAGCGCCTGTGCATCGCCCGCGCGCTGGCGAACGATCCGGAGGTGCTGCTGCTGGACGAGCCCTGCTCGGCGCTCGACCCGATCGCGACGCAGAAGATCGAGGAGCTGTTGTACGAGCTCAAGGCCGAGTTGACCATCGTGATCGTCACCCACAACCTGCAGCAGGCGGCCCGCGTGTCGGACCAGACGGCATTTTTCTACCTCGGCCGCCTTGTCGAAGTCGATGCGACCGAGCGTATGTTCACCAGTCCGCGCGAAGAGCGAACTGAGGCCTACATCACCGGGAGATTCGGATGAGCCCCGACACCGCCAGCGGTTTTCGCCACTTCCATGACCAGCTGGCCACGCTGAAGCAGCGCCTCCTGGACATGTCGGCGCGCGCGGAGGAGCTCGTGGACCTCGCGGTCGATGCCCTGCTGACGCGCGACAAGGAGAAGGCCGACGCGGTGATCCAGGCCGACCGCGAGGTGGACACGCTCGAGATCGAGGTCGAGTCGCTCGCCGTGGAGCTGCTGGCGCTCCAGCAACCGATGGCCCGCGACCTGCGCTTCATCATCAGCGCCATCAAGGTCTCCAGCGACCTGGAACGCGTCGGCGACCACGCGGTCAACATCGCCCAATCGGCGCTGCGCCTGATCGCCCTGCGCTCATCGATCGTCCCCGATCCCGAGATCGAGGACATGGCGCGCCGGGCCCGCCGCATGCTGAGCGACGCCCTGGACGCATTCATCCGCGGCGACGGCGCGCTCGGGCGCGAGGTCTGCAGGGCCGACGACGCCGTCGACGCGCTGCACAACTCGCTCTTTCGCATCCTGCTGACGCACATGATGGCCGACGCCCGCACCATCAACCCGTCGCTCGAGCTCCTGCTCGTCAGCCGCAACCTCGAGCGCGTCGCCGACCTCGCCACGAACATCGGCGAGGGGGCGGTCTACCTCGCCGAGGGGAAGCAGATCAAGCATCGCGTCGAGATGGGCGACCGGGCCACCGCCGAGACGAGCTGACCCATGAACGCCCCCGCCCGGCCACGCGTACTGCCGCTCCGCACCGTGGTGGCCGGTCCGGCGGATGGCGTGCGGCTGGCGGCAATCGACATCGGGTCCAACTCCATCCGGCAGATCATCGCCGACGTCTCGCCCGACGGGCGCATCAAGGTCCTCGACGAAATGAAGGCCGCCCCACGCCTCGGCACCGGCGTCGACCGCGCAGGGCGGCTGGGCGAAGACGCCATGCGACACGCCCTCGAGGCGATGCAGCGCATGGCCACACTCGCCCGGCAGTACGGCGCCACGAAAGTGGAGGCCGTCGCCACGAGCGCGGTGCGCGATGCCGCCAATGGCCGGGCGTTCCTGGACCTGGTGCGGCGGCAGACGGGGTTGCGCGTGCGCCTGCTGCACGGCGAGCAGGAGGCCCAACTCGCCTTCCGATCGGCGCTGGCGCACTTCGACCTCGCGCGCGGTCGCGCGGTCGTGATGGACGTCGGCGGTGGATCGCTCGAACTCGCCATGAGTGCCGACGGCCTGCTCGAACGTCTCGTCTCTATGCCCTACGGCGCCATTCGGATGACCGAGCAGTTCCTCGGCCTGTCCCCCAAACGCAAGGATGTGCGCAAGCTGCGCGCCCATGTGCGCGATGAAGTGCGGGCCGCCCTCCCGCTGCGCGACTGGCGAGGCGCCCAGCTGATTGCGTCGGGCGGGACGTTCACCAACCTCGCCGGGATCTACCTCTACCGGCAGGGCACGACGAGCGCCGCAGGTCGGGTCCACGGCACGCGAGTTCCCCGCGAGGAACTCGAGCACATCATCGACCTCGTGCAGGCGTGTTCGCCCGAGGAACGCACGCACATCCGGGGCCTCAACGTCGAACGCTCGGACATCATACTCGCGGGCCTCGCCGTCGCCGCCGAGGTGATGGCGCGCATCGACGCGCGCGAGCTGCTGGTCTCGAAATACGGCATTCGTGAGGGATTGCTGCTGGAGACGGCGCACGTCGCGGCCGTCCCCGCCGACCCGGGCGAGGCGCGCGAGCGTTCGGTGCGGACCTTTGCCGAGCGCTGTCACTACGAGGCACCACACGCGCAGCACGTGCAGCGCCTGGCGCTGCAGCTGTTCGACGCGATCGGGGCCCGCTTGGGATGCGCGGAGGAAGACCGACCGGTGCTCGCCGACGCCGCGCTGTTGCACGACGTGGGTTACCACATCAACTACGACAAGCATCACAAGCACTCGTATCACCTGATCCTGCATGCCGAGCTGCTGGGGATGTCGCCCGTCGAGCAGGTGATCGTGGCGAACGTCGCGCGCTACCACCGCGGTGCCCCGCCCAAGCGCAAGCACGCCAACTTCGGCCGGCTGGACCGCGACACGCGCGCGCGCATCGTGCGCCTCTCGGCGCTCCTGCGCGTCGCCGACGGGTTTGATCGCGGGCACGTGGGCGGCGTCCAGCGCGTGAAGGTGCGCTGGAACGACCGCGCCCTGCGCATCACCGCAGTCCCCGATCCGAGGGCACGCGTGCTCCGGCTCGAGCTCTGGGGCGCCAACCGCAAGTCCGCGCTGCTGTCGAAGCTGATCGGGGTCCCGGTCGAGATCGTCGCCCCGGACGGCTCCGTGGTCGAGGGCGGCGAGGGTACCAAGGGCGACTAACGGCCGCGACCAGCGGACGCGCCTAACGGCCGCCCCCAGCGGCCGCGCCTAACGGCGAACGGCGCGGCTCCCCTTCGGACGCTCCGCCGCGGGGGGCTCGTGGCCGTTGTCGCCCGTCGCTGCCTGCTGCGGCGCCGGCGACGCGGTGGCGGACACCGCCCGCACCTCGGCGGTCGTGTAGCGGGAGTCCACCCGGTCCAGCCCCCACGGGTCACGCAGCAGCTTGTGGTGCGTGGCCACCTCCTCCTCGCCCTCCGGCGTGCGCTGGACGTAGTGGCCGTCCGGCCGCAGCTCCCAGGCCTGGCGATTGTCGGCGAGGCACGTCTCGAGCAGGGAGAACAACCGCAGCTGCAACGCCCGCTCCTCGACCGGGACGATCACCTCGACGCGCCGCTCGAGGTTGCGGGGCATCCAGTCCGCCGAGCCGAGGTAGAACTCCTCGCTCCCGCCGTTGGAAAAGTAGAACAGGCGGGAATGCTCGAGAAAGCGGCCGATGATGCTGCGCACGCGGATCCGGTCGCTGGTTCCCGGCAGTTGCGGACGCAGGCAGCAGATGCCGCGCAGGATCAGGTCGATCTCGACCCCGGCCTGCGACGCCGCATACAACTCGGCAATGATGTCCGGCGAGACCAGCGAGTTGAGCTTGGCGATGATGCGCGAGGGACGCCCGGCGCTGGCATGCTCGGCCTCGCGACGGATCAGCGCGAGGAAGCGCATCTTCATGTTCGCCGGCGCCACCAGCACCTTGCGGTACTCGCGCTGACGCGAGTGGCCGGTGAGCAGGTTGAAGACGTCGGACAGGTCCGCGCCGATGTCCGGCTTGCAGGTGAGCAGCGCCAGGTCGGTGTACAGGCGGGCTGTCTTGGAGTTGTAGTTGCCCGTCCCGATGTGCACGTACCGCCGGATCCCGTCCGGCTCGCGACGCACGACGAGGGCGATCTTCGCGTGCGTCTTGAGCCCCGGCAGTCCGTACGCCACGTGCACCCCGAAGTTCTCCAGCGTGCGGGCCCACGAGATGTTGTTGGCCTCGTCACCGCGCGCCTGCAGCTCCACGAGCACCGCCACCTGCTTGCCGCGTTGCGCGGCGTCGGTGAGCGTCTTGACGATGGCGCTGTCGCCCGACGTGCGATACAGCGTGGTCTTGATCGCCAGCACGTGCTCGTCCTGCGCCGCCGCCTCGAAGAACCGCTCGACCGACGTGGCAAACGATTCGAAAGGATGGTGGACGAGGATGTCCTGCTCTCGGATTGCCGCGAAGATCGATCGGGTCGGGTCGCGCAGCTCCGGGGGGGTCAGCGGCGTGAACGGGGCGTCACGCAAGGCCGGAATGTCCAGCGTGGCCAGCGACAGCAGGTCGCCGAGTTCGAGCAGCGTCCCCGATTCGTGCACGTCGGCTTCGGTGAGCGGGAGGATCTCGGGGTCGGACACCTCGCGCAGCTCGTCGAGCAGGAGCTGGCGGATGTGGACCGGCATCCCGCTCTGCACCTCGAGTCGCACGACCTCGCCAAACCGGCGCTGGAAGACCTGCTCCTCGATCGTCGCCAGCAGGTCTTCGGGTTCATCGGCCGCCGGGACGTCGAGGTCGGAGTACCGGGTGATCTTGAAGGTGTGCCAGCCAACGATCTCCATGCCCGGAAAGAGCGACACCAGGTGGGCCCCGATCAGTCGCTCCAGCGGGACAAAGTGGTGCGGACGACCGATCGGGATCCAGCGCGGCATGCTGCGCGGCACCTTCACGCGGGCAAAGTGCTCGCCGCCGCGCGCCGGATCGCGCAGCGCCACCGCGAGCGAAATCGACAGATTGGAGATGTACGGGAACGGGTGGCCCGGATCCACCGCCAGCGGCGTGAGCACCGGGAACACCTCACGGTCGAAGAACTGGTCCATCGCCCGGGTCTCATCCGGCGAGAGCGCGTCCATCTCCACCAGGCGGATGTCGAATCGGTCCAGCGCCGGCAGGAGCACCGTGTGCAGGCAGTCGCGGGCCTGGGCGATGAGCACACGCACCTTGGCCTCGATCGCCCCCAGCTGGGCCGAGGGCGACATGCCGTCGGCCGGTGCGTGCTGCACCCCCGCCGCTACCTGCCGGCGCAACCCGGCCACCCGCACCTGGTAGAACTCGTCCAGGTTGGTGCTGAAGATCGAGAGGAACTTGAGCCGTTCGAGCAACGGGGTGCGCTCGTCGAGCGCCTCGTGCAGCACCCGGGCGTTGAACTCGAGCCATGCGAGTTCGCGATTCAGGTAAAGGTCGGGCGCGACGGCGTGAGCGGGCATTGCGGTGAACCTGAGAGGCGAGGTAATCAACGTGGCGGTCGTAAACTACCCGCCGCAACTACCCGCCGTCACGCGGGATCGTCGCGCGCGCGTGAGCGCCAGGTGCCCACCCCGCTACGGCATTCCGCTCAGGCGCTGCAGCAGCAGGAGACAGACGGCCGCGATCGTCGCCGCGGCCGGGATCGTCATGATCCACGCCCAGACGATGCGACCCGCGATCCCCCAGCGCACTGCGCTGAGCCGGTTGGTCGCACCGACGCCGACGATCGCGCCGGTAATGGTGTGCGTCGTGCTCACCGGGATGCCATTCCAGGTCGCCAGCAGGATCGCGAAGGCCCCGGCGGTCTCGGCCGCGCTCCCGCCAACGGGACGGAGCTTGGTGATGCGGCTCCCCATGGTGTGCACGATGCGCCATCCGCCGAAAAGCGTCCCCAGCGCGATCGCGCTGTAGGCACCCATCTCGACCCAGAGTGGGACGGTCTCGCCGTCGGGCAGGTAGAGGTGCCGCAGCCAGCCCGGCTCGTTGGCGAAGGCCGCATTCGACGAGACGAGCAGGCCGACGATGATCCCCATGGTTTTTTGAGCGTCATTCGCGCCGTGCGACAGCGAAAAGAGCGCCGCGCTCCCTAACTGCACCTTGCGAAAGATCGCATCGACCCGGTGCGGCGCCATGCGCCGAAACGTCCAGTAGATCGCCGTCATCAGGAGGAAGCCCGCCGACATGCCGATCAGCGGCGAGAGGAAGATGAAGATGATGGTCTTGGTCCATCCGGCGACGATGAGCGCCCCCGACCCTGCCTTGGCCACCGCAGCCCCCGCGTAGCCGCCGAGCAGGGCGTGCGACGAACTGCTGGGCAGGCCGTACCACCAGGTGATCAGGTTCCAGACGATCGCCCCCAGCAACCCGCCGAGGATCACGTTCGG
>Ga0138256_10000486_pt1 | contig 43357 bp, 40 predicted proteins | sample KNB2016incub_MG_FD_105486 | JGI IMG/M metagenome (GOLD analysis project Ga0138256, IMG submission 105486) | Active sludge microbial communities from wastewater in Klosterneuburg, Austria - KNB2014incub_MG | ecosystem: Engineered > WWTP > Activated sludge > Unclassified | place: Austria... | reverse complement strand
GTGCATGCCGGCATCACGCCCTGGCAACTGGTGCTCAAGCTCTCCGACGGCGACGTGTCGCAGGGCGAGGTGCTGCTGGTCGAGGGCTGGACCTTCCGCCAGGTGCGCAAGACGCTGGAAAGTCACCCCGAGCTCGAAGCGGACACGGCCGGGCTGGGTGAAGCGGAGATTCTTGCCCGCATCGGCGCCAGCGAGTCGCATCTCGAAGGCCTGTTTTTCCCGGACACCTATCTGTTCGACAAGCGTTCGCCGGTGTCGGGCGTTTTGCGCCGTGCCTACCACAGCATGCAGAAGCGGCTGGATCAGGCCTGGGCGGGGCGCGACCCGGGCTCGCCGCTGCAATCACCCTACCAGGCGCTGATTCTCGCTTCGATCATCGAGAAGGAAACAGGGCGTGCCGATGACCGCGCGCTGGTGGCATCGGTGTTCGCCAACCGCTTGCGCATCGGCATGCCGCTACAGACCGACCCCACGGTGATCTATGGCCTCGGCGAGACGTTCGACGGTCGGCTGCGGCGCAAGCACCTTGAGGCCGACCATCCGTGGAATACCTACACGCGGGGTGGACTGCCGCCAACACCGATCGCGATGCCGGGTCCGGATGCCTTGCTGGCAGCGGTCAAGCCGCAGCAAAGCGATTACCTTTATTTTGTTGCGCGCGGCGATGGCAGCAGCCAGTTCTCGCGCACGCTCAATGAACACAATCAGGCGGTCAACCGCTTCATTCGCAATGGGGGCAAGCCTTGAGCCCGACCCACTCTCCGCCGCGTGGCCGTTTCATTACTTTCGAAGGTATCGACGGTGCCGGCAAGAGCAGCCAGATTGCCGCCACCGTGGCCTTGTTGCAGGCGCGTGGCATCGATGTCGATCAGTCGCGCGAGCCTGGCGGGACGCAACTTGGTGAGCGCCTTCGCGATCTTTTGCTGCATCAGCCGATGCATCTCGAAACCGAGGCCATGCTGATGTTCGCCGCCCGTCGCGAGCACCTTGCCCAGCGCATTCAGCCCGCACTGGCGGCCGGTCGCTGGGTGGTGTGCGATCGGTTCTCGGACGCAACCTTTGCCTATCAGGTGGGTGGGCGCGGGCTGGCACGGGACAAGTTCGACGCCCTCGAGGCCTGGGTGCACCCCGGGCTGCAGCCTGACCTGACCCTGTTGTTCGACCTGCCGCCGGGTATCGCCGCCGCTCGGGTCGCCTCCACCGGCGCCGACCCCGACCGCTTCGAGCGTGAGCAGCGTGACTTTTTCGTGCGCGTGCGCGCAGCCTATCTCGAGCGCGCGCGGCGGGCGCCGCAGCGCATCCGCGTGGTCGATGCCAATCGTGCGCCAGAGCTCATCCGCGCCGACATCGAGCGCATCCTGGGCGAGACCGTATTGGCATGATCCAGCCCTGGCTGCAGCCCACCTGGACACGGCTCGTCGAACTCGGCGCGCGCCTGCCGCACGCCTTGTTGTTCGCCGGCCCGCCCGGCCTGGGCAAGCGCGAGCTGGCCGAGGCGCTGGCGGCCCGCCTGCTATGCGACAGTCCGGCCATTGATGGTCATGCCTGCGGCCACTGCCAGCCCTGCCAGTGGCGGCTGGCCGGCAATCACCCCGACCTGCATCACGTCGTGCCGGCAGCCGATGCCGCGGCGGAAAGCGGCGACTCCGAGGCCACGGAAGGCGGCGCGAAGGAGGGCAAGGCAAAGTCGGCGCAGATTGTCATCGAGCAGATCCGCGAGCTGCAGGCGGCGCTGAGCGTCACCGGGCATCACAGTGAGCGCCGGGTCACTGTGCTCGATCCAGCCGAAGCGATGAATGTGTTTACTGCCAATGCGCTACTGAAGCTGCTGGAAGAGCCGCCGGCGGGTTGTGTGTTCCTGCTGGTTTCGTCGGCGCCGCGCCGGCTGCTGCCGACCATCCGCAGCCGTTGCCAGCAATGGCCGTTCTCGCGTCCGGGCGACGAGGCGCTGGCGCAGTGGAAAGCAAACGCCGATCCGGCGCTGCTCGGGCTGTTGGCGATCGGTGGCGGCATGCCGCTGGCAGCAGAACGCATGGCCGCGAGCGGTGGCGGGGGCTTGCTGCAGCGTTTCGTGCGCGACCTCTCTGGCCTGCAGGCTGCGGATGCGCTGCGTGTTGCGGGGCAATGGGAGGCGTGGCTCAAGTCGAAGGAGGCGCTTGCAGCCGGTTTCGGCCTGCCCGAACTGTGTGACTGGATGCAGCGCTGGGTCGCCGATCTGGCCGCACTGCGGCTGGGGGGCAGGGCACGCTTCTTTCCAGCGCAGGAGGCGCTGCTGTCGACGCTGTGCAGCCGTGCCAGCATTGCTGCGGTAAGCGGCTGCTACAATGAAATTGCGCAGATTCGCAAGGTATCCCGCCATCCGCTGAACCTGCGTCTGGTTCTTGAGGACATGCTTTTGCGCTATACCCGCGCCCTTGCCGGAGCACGAGGATGAGCACCCACGCCAAACCCCAGATGGCGCGCCCAGGCGTGCTATCCCTGAATATCAACTCCAAGTCCGCGCTGTATGCGGCCTATATGGCCTTCCTCAACCATGGCGGCCTGTTCGTGCCCACGCCCAAGAACTACAACCTGGGCGATGAGGTCTTCATGTTGCTGCAGTTGATGGACGACCCGACGCGCCATCCGGTGGCCGGACGTGTGGTGTGGATCACGCCGCACGGTGCGCAGGGCGGCAAGACGCAGGGCGTGGGCGTGCAGTTTGCAGACGACGAAACAGGCAAGGTGTTGCGCGGTCGAATCGAGCAGATTCTTGCCGGCCATCTTGGTTCAAGCCGGCCGACGCATACCGTCTGACGTCTATGGTCCGGGTCATGTGGCCCGGATCGGATGAGGCGCTGTCCGCGGTCCGTGCCCCTGGCGGTGTGGTGTCGCCACCCCGGTCATTCCCTTTTTTCCATTCTGGCGTTTGCGATGTTTGTCGATTCTCACTGTCATCTCGATTTTCCCGACCTCGTCGCGCGCGAGGACGAAGTACTTGCCACCATGGCAGCCAACAACGTGGGCACGGCGCTGTGCATCAGCGTCAAGCTTGAAGACTTCCCGCGCGTGCTCGGGCTTGCCGAGCGTCACCCGCATCTGTGGGCGTCGGTGGGCGTCCATCCTGACAATGCCGACTGCGAAGAACCCGATGTTGCGCGACTGGTGGCACTCGCCGACCATCCGAAGGTGCTTGCGATCGGTGAGACCGGGCTGGATTACCATTGGCACAAGGATGCACCCGAGTGGCAGCGTGAGCGTTTCCGTACCCACATCCGCGCCGCTCGCGAGACCGGCAAGCCGCTGATCGTTCACACCCGCAGCGCCGCGGACGACACCTTGCGTCTGATGCGCGAGGAACAGGCGGGTGCGGCGGGGGGCGTCATGCACTGCTTCACCGAAAGCTGGGCGGTCGCCGAAGGCGCGCTGGAGCAGGGCTTCTACATCTCGTTCTCGGGTATCGTCACCTTTCGCAGCGCCAAAGAGCTGAAAGAGGTGGCCAGGCGCGTGCCGCTCGACCGCCTGTTGATCGAGACTGATGCGCCCTATCTCGCGCCTGTGCCACACCGTGGCAAGACCAACGAACCCGGCTGGGTCGTGCATGTGGCGGAAGAAATCGCCCGCCTGCGCGACGAACCACTGGCCCGTATCGAACAGGCCACTACCGACAACTTCTTCCGTCTATTCCGCCATGCTCAAAAACCGATCTGACTTTCTGCCCGACTCCCTGGCTGATTCCCTGCATGGGGCGCTGGCTGCATCCGGCCCGAACTCCACGACGCCGTCCGGCCTTGCCGCGCGTAAACTGCTTGCCGTGGGCGCCTTTCTTGCCTGCAGCCTCCTTTCGGGTGTGGCCCTGGCGGGTAGCTACGATGACGCCCTCAGCGCGGCAAAAATGGGTGACGCGCAGACGCTCTCCAGCCTGCTCAAGCGTGGCATCGATCCGGACACGGTCGATGCGCAGGGCAATACCTTGCTCATTCTGGCGGCGCGCGAAGGCCAGACCGTGGCGGTCGAGGCCTTGCTCAAGTACCGCGTGCGCATTGATTACCGCAACCCGGCCGGCGATTCCGCGCTGATGCTGGCGGTGCTGCGGGGTTACGACGAGACCGCGCAAGCGCTGCTGAAGGGGGGCGCCACGGTGAATCACGAAGGGTGGGCGCCGCTGCACTACGCTGCGTTCGAAGGTCGTGAGTCGATTCTCGATGCGCTCTTCGCCGCAGGCGCCGATGTAAACATCAAGGCGCCCAACCTCGCCACACCCTTGATGCTCGCGGCGCGCAACGGCCACGCCGCCGTGGTTCGGCGTCTGCTCTCCTTGCCGGCAACTGATCTGAACGCGCTCAACGATGCAGGGCTGTCGGCCGACGTATGGGCGCTGCAGAACGGCAACACCGATGCCGCCGAACTGATCCAGTCCGAACGCAAGCGCCGCGGCCTGCCGGCGCCGGCGATCCGGGTCACGATCGAATAGATTCAGCGCTCGAGCGCGCGCACCTTCACCGGTCGCCCCTTGAGCTTGCCGGCCGCGAGCCGCCGCACGGCGTCGCGAGCGATGTCGCGCACCACCGCAACGTAGGTGTTCTGATCGGTCACGGTGATCTTGCCCACCTGTTCGCGGGTGAAGCCAGCTTCACCCGTCAGGGCGCCGAGCACGTCGCCGGGCCGGATCTTGTCCTTGCGCCCGCCCAGGATCAGCAGCGTCGTCATGGGTGGCTGCAGGGGTGCAGCGTCGTCGATCGGCAGGGCGGCGATATCCTGCCATTCCGGTTCGAAACCCATCGCCTGTGCGATCGTCGCTACCCGGCGCCTGTCTGCGCTGCTGCACAGGCTCAGCGCCAGACCTTCGGCGTCGCCCCGGCCGGTGCGACCGATGCGGTGGACATGCACTTCGGGGTCGGGCGTCACATCGACGTTGATCACGGCCTCGAGCTGGGCGATGTCGAGTCCGCGCGCGGCTACGTCGGTGGCGACCAGCACCGAGCAACTGCGGTTGGCAAACTGGATCAGCACCTGGTCGCGTTCGCGCTGGTCCAGCTCGCCATGCAGCGCCAGCGCATGAAAGCCTTCGGCGCACAGCAGCTCGACCAGCGCGCGGCACTGCTGGCGGGTGTTGCAGAAGGCGAGCGTGCTGGTCGGGCGGTAATGCCGCAGCAGGGTCGCAACGGCCTGCAGGCGGGCGGGGTGGTCGATCTCGAAAAAGCGCTGGCGGATTTTGTCCGGCGCGTGCTGCTCGGCGAGCTTCACTTCCTTTGGTGCACGCAGGAAGCGCTGCGCGAGCGAGGCGATGCCGTTGGGGAAGGTGGCGGAGAACAGCAGGGTTTGGCGCTCTTTCGGGCAGTGCGAGGCGATCCAGGCGATGTCGTCGTGGAAACCCATGTCGAGCATGCGGTCCGCCTCGTCGAGCACCAGCGTATGCAGCGTTTCCAGGTTCAGGCTGCCGCGTTCGATGTGATCCATGATTCGGCCGGGCGTACCGACGGCGATGTGGGCGCCGTGCGCCAGGCTGTCGCGCTGTGGCCGCATCGGTGTGCCGCCACACAGCGCCACTACCTTGATGTTGTCGGTGAAGCGCGCCAGGCGCCGGATTTCCTGTGTGACCTGGTCCGCAAGCTCGCGGGTCGGGCACAGTACCAGCGCCTGGACGTCGAGGCGCTGCGGGTCGAGCCGGGTCAGCAGCGGCAGCGCAAAAGTGGCGGTCTTGCCGCTGCCGGTCTTGGCCTGCGCGATCAGGTCATGGCCTGCCAGCGCGAAGGGCAGGGCTGCGGCCTGGATGGGCGTCATCGACCGGTAGCCGAGCTGCTGCAGGTTGGCGAGCATGCCTGGCGGCAGCAGCAGGGTGTCGAAAGCGTGCGCCGCGATGTCGTTCGATGGCGCTGCAGGAGAGGGTGCGGCGCTGGGGCCGGCAGGTGGGATAATGTCGGTCATGCGCAATTATCAGGCCTGAGCCGGCGCACGCCGAGAAAATCTGTTTCTGGCGACATGCTCGGGCAGGCGATCGATCAGGACAAGGAAACAGGATGAGCAGTCTGCCGAAGTGCCCCGCATGCGGTTCCGAATACACCTATGAGGACGGTGCCAGCTATGTCTGTCCGGAGTGCGCCCACGAGTGGCCGCAAGCCGGCGTCGAGGACGCGGGTGAGGCCGACAAGGTGTTCAAGGACGCCAACGGCAACGTCCTCCAGGACGGCGACAGCGTCACCGTGATCAAGGATCTGAAGGTGAAGGGCTCGTCGCTGGTGGTAAAGGTTGGCACCAAGGTGAAAAACATCCGTCTCATCGATGGCGATCACGACATCGACTGCAAGATCGATGGCATCGGTGCGATGAAGCTGAAGTCGGAGTTCGTGAAAAAGCTGTAAGGCTGTGTTGCGGGCGCCCATGGGGCGCCTTGCGCAGGGCCAGCGCGCAGCAGTGCTTCAGGCCCCGGCGATCCAGCCTTCCAGTGGATCGAGGTTCGCGGGCAGGCCGAAGTGGGGCGCGCCCGCCAGCGCGCAGGCGGCCGCCTGCAATAGCGCCAGCGTCGCATCCAGATGGTCGGCGCTGGCGTCGTCGATCAGGGTGGTCCTGTGCGCCTCGCTGAGCACCAGCCGGAGGCCGTTCGCGGTGCGTCCGTCGCACAGGGCACCGACGATTCTTGCGCGAGTATCGCGCCGCGCGGCATTCTGCTTGCGCTTGTCGTCGCTTTTGTAGGATTCGGGCGTGATGCTGCGCGCGATCAGGCCGGGGTAGGCTTCCACCGCCATGCGCCGGGGGTCTGCGGCATGCATGCCAGGCAGGCTTACTCCGGCGGCCAGCAGACGCGGCGCGCCTTCGAGGAACATCAGCCCGACAGGCGGATTCACCAGCTTCAGCGGGCTGTGCGAGCGCGCCGGGCTGTCGGTGGCGCGGTGCGCGTAGCGCTGCCCGATGGCGCGCGTCTCGCGATAGGCGTCGAGGGCGGCGCGGAAGCCGGGCTTGCCAAGCCGCACGCAATGCCTCACCAGGGCGGGCCAGCTTGTGGGCCAGGCCAGATCGACGACCGCTTCGCGCGGCAGGCCGAAGGGGAAATCGAAGGCGCCAAGCCAGGGCCCGGGGCGAGCCAGCAGTGCTTCGAAAGCGGGCCAGTCGGCCATGGCTTCGAGCCTCTGGAGTTCGACCACCTTGCCGTTGAGATGCCCCTGCGCAGCGATGATCGGTTTGAGCCGCCGCGGCGCCGAGGTGAAGTCGACACCGATCAGCGTGAGTTGAAGCGCTCGCGAGTCCATGGTGTCAGCGCGGCTTGCGCAGCAGGCGTGCGGCCGTGGTCACGGTGTTGAAGTGGATGCTCACGGTGTCGTCGATCGGCTCCGCGTAGCCACCTGCCATCGCAATCGCGACCGGCACGTCTGCGCCGTGGCAAGCCGCCAGCAAGCGTTCGTCGCGGTTCCGCAGGCCGGCGATGCTCAGTCCCAGGCGCCCGAGGCGGTCGCCGGCATAGGGGTCGGCACCGGCCAGATAAATCACCAGTTCCGGTCTGGCGCGCTCGAATACACATGCCAGCGCCTCATCGAGGGCGGCGAGATAGGCGTTGTCGTCGGTGTTGTCCGGCAAGTCGATGTCAAGGTCGCTGACCTGCTTGCGGAAGGGGAAATTTCTGGCACCGTGCAGGCTGCAGGTAAACACATCGGGCTCGGCTGCGAGGATGGTCGCGGTGCCGTCGCCCTGATGGACGTCGCAATCGATGATCGCGACCCGCTGCACCCGGCCTTCGGCGCGCATGGCCAGTGCCGCGATCGCGGCGTCGTTGAAGACGCAGAAACCCGAGCCGAAGTCGCGGTGGGCGTGATGCGTGCCCCCGGCCAGGTTGGCAGCGCAGGCGCTGCCGCCGTCGCGCGTGAGCGCGCTGCGACAGGCCGCCAGCGTGGCACCGGCAGAACGGCGCGAGCGCTCGACCATGGCCGATGTCCATGGGAAACCGATGCGGCGGATTTCGGCAGCGTCCAGGCTGCCACTGACGATGCGCTGCAGATAGGCGGCATCGTGGGCGCGCAGGATTTCGTCGTTGCTTGCGCCCTCTGGCACGCAGAAGTCCGCCTCGGCGAACTCGCCGCAGGCCAGCAGACGTTCGCGCAGGCGGGCGTATTTCTCCATCGGGAAACGATGGCCTTGCGGAAGCGGCAGCACGAAATGATCGGCGTAGTAAAGCTTCATGGCGGCGGCTTCATGACGGCTGCGCAGCGCAGTTCAGACGCCGCGGCGGCGGAAGTCGCGCGGGCGGAAGCCGAGGGCGAAGAGGGTGGCGAAGTAGGCCAGCGCACCGGCAGCAACCACGGTGGCGAGACGCAGGCCGCGCTCAAGTCCGCCGATCTCGACCCAAAGTGTCTCCGACCCTGCGCCGAACCACAGCACCGTCCCCATCACCACCAGTGCTGCCAGCAGTTTGAGTGCGAACGCAGCCCAGCCGGGCTGCGGGACATAAACCGCGCGTTTGCGAAGGCCGTGATAAAGCAGTGCGGCATTGAGGCAGGAGGCAAGGCCGATGGCCAGTGCGAGCCCCGCGTGGCGCAGGGGCAGGACGAAGGCGAGGTTCATCACCTGCGTGGCCAGCAGCGTGACCAGGGCAATCTTGACCGGGGTACGAATATCCTGGCGGGCGTAGAAGCCCGGTGCGAGAACCTTGACCAGGATCAGTCCGCTGAGCCCGACGCTGTAGGCGACCAGGGCATTGCGCGTCTGCATCACGTCGTCGGCACCGAACGCACCGTAGTTGAACAGCGTCGCCACCAGGGGCACGGCCAGCAGGGCCAGGCCCAGCGCGGCGGGCAGGGTCAGCATCAGCGTCAGGCGCAGGCCCCAGTCGAGCAGCGACGAGAATTCGCCGCCCTTGTCGTCGGCGTGCAGCCTCGACAGGCTGGGCAGCAGGATGGTCCCCAGTGCGACGCCAAGCAGGCCGGCGGGGAACTCCATCAGGCGGTCGGCATAGTAGAGCCACGACACGCTGCCACTTTCAAGGAAGGACGCGAAAATCGTGTTGATCAACAGCGAGATCTGGCTGACCGACACGCCGAGGATGGCCGGCGCCATCAGTTTCATGATGCGGCGCACGCCAGGGTCGGACAGGTTCAGGTCGAAGCGCGGCATCATGCCGATTCTGGACAGTGGCCGGATCTGCAGTGCCAGTTGCAGCACGCCGCCGATGAATACGGCCCACGCCAGCGCGAGCACCGGTGGATCGAAGTAGGGCGCGGCAAACAGCGCCATACCGATGAAGGAAAGGTTCAGCAGCACCGGGGTGAAGGCGGGAATCGCAAACCGGCTCCAGGTGTTCAGCACCCCGCCTGCCAGCGCCACCAGTGACATGAAGAAGATGTAGGGGAAGGTGATGCGGGTGAGTTCGACGGTGAGCTCGAACTTGCCCGGGTCGCCCGAGAAGCCGGGTGCGGAGAGGTAGATGATCAAGGGCGCCACCAGCGCGCCCAGCGCCGCGACAACCGCCACGATCAGTCCGAGCAGGGTGGCAACGCGATTGACCAGGGTGTGGGTGGCCTCCGGACCCTGGCGGTTCTTGTATTCCGCAAGAATCGGGACGAAAGCCTGCGAGAATGCGCCTTCCGCGAACATGCGGCGCAGCAGGTTGGGCAGGCGAAAGGCGACGAAGAAGGCGTCGGTGACCATGCCGGCACCAAAGGCGCGCGCAATGACGAAATCGCGCACGAAGCCCAGAATGCGGGACAGCAGGGTCATGCCGCTGACGGTGGCAAGGGCGCGCAGCAGGTTCATTCGATGAATTAAGGGTAGTGGAGTTGGAGCCGCGAGCGGCGAGGCCCGCATGATAGCTGTGCACCGGGGCCACGGTAAGCCGGCATGGCATTGCCTCGACGCAGCTGACGAGATAAAACACTCTCCAGGCGACTTGCGTTAGGTTTTCTACTTGGATAGAATGCTGGACTTTCCAGAACCATTCTTCAACGGATTTACATTTATGGCCAACTCGGCACAAGCTCGCAAGCGCGCCCGCCAGGCAGTCAAGTCTCGCGCCCACAACGCCAGCCTTCGTTCCCGCCTGCGTACCGCGATCAAGTCGGTGCGCAAGGCGATCGTGGGTGGCGACAAGGCTGCGGCTCAGTCGGTCTTTCGCACCTCGATGAGCACCATCGACACCATCGCTGACAAGCGGATCATTCACAAGAACAAGGCTGCTCGCCACAAGAGCCGCCTGTCGGCTGCCGTCAAGGCGATGGCTGCCTGATTGTGCGTGATGCTGGTCGCGACTGAGGTTGCGGCAAAAAATAGCGACCTGCGGGTCGCTTTTTTTTCGCCAGTGATTTTTTCGCCAGTGACTGCCAGTGACTCATTGCACCTGAGATCGCATGTGAGCCTTTATGCCTGCGCCTCCAGGAGGCGCAGGTCTGTCAGGCTAGATGCGTGGACTTAGAGCCGCCCTCAGAGTGGCGTGGTGCCGACCCAGTCGATCTGCAGGTCGTTGTCCTTGGCAAAATTGATCATGAATTTGTACGCCATCGGTTCGATGTCATACAGTCGGGCGTCGACCAACACTGTTTTTTCACCCTTGAGGGTGCAACCGGGGCGCACGTAGGGCGAATACATCATGCGATTGTCGGCGCCAAAGGCGGACATGATGCCGCACAGTCGATCGGCCCAGTCGCTGGGGCGGAATTTCTTCCCGTCATTGGTGATGCCGACGATGATGAAATTTTCGATCTTCTGGCTCATTTGACTCGCCCTGGCTGCAGAGAGATTGCCCCTGGTAAGCCACCCCGCGGGCGGCGCCCAAAGCGCGCAGCATTCTAGCAGAAAAGAAGTCCGGCCGCGGGCCAGCGCCGGACTGCGCAGCCCCTGCCGTCCTGTACAGCAACGGCGGTTTTGGCTTAAGATTCCACCCTGTTTCTGCACGGCGGCATCTGCCGCCGTGTGCGTTTTCAGCTTCGTTCCGATCGAGGTCTCGCATGTCCCATGTCATGAACACCTACGCCAGATTGCCCGTGGCCTTTACGCACGGAGAGGGCGTCTGGATGTACGACGAGACTGGCAAACGCTATCTCGACGCCTTGTCCGGCATTGCGGTCAATACGCTGGGTCACAACCATCCGCGACTGGTCAAGGCCATTGCCGAGCAGGCCGGCCGGCTGATCCACACGTCCAACCTGTACGGCATTCCGCTGCAGGAGCAACTCTCCGATCGTATCGCCGAGACTTCCGGCATGGACGAGGTGTTCTTCTGCAACTCGGGCTGCGAGGCCAACGAGGCGGCGATCAAGCTCGCGCGCATGTACGGCCACAGAAAAGGCGTGGAGCTGCCGCACATCATCGTCATGGAAAGCGCCTTCCACGGCCGCACCATGGCGACTCTGTCGGCCACCGGCAACCGCAAGGCTCAGGCCGGTTTCGAGCCACTGGTGCAAGGCTTCATCCGCGTGCCCTACAAGGACATCGAGGCCATCCGCAAGATCGCCGAGCACGATCACAGCGTGGTCGCCGTCATGCTCGAGATGATTCAGGGCGAGGGCGGCGTCAATGTGGCGGACGAGGCCTTCCAGCGCGCGCTGCGCGCGCTGTGCGACGACAAGGGCTGGTTGCTGATGTGCGACGAAGTGCAGTGCGGCATGGGGCGCACCGGCAAGTGGTACGGCTGGCAGCATGCCGGGGCCAGGCCGGACGTGATGACGCTGGCCAAGGGTCTGGCGTCAGGCGTGCCGATCGGCGCCTGTGTGACCGCCGGCAATGCCAAGGGGCTGTTCGGCCCAGGCAACCACGGCTCCACCTTTGGTGGCAACCCGCTGGCCTGTGCTGCAGGCCTTGTCACCTTCGACACCATCGTCGACGACAAACTGATGGACAACGCCATCGCCATCGGCGACATGATTCGCAAGGGTATGGCCGAGGCGCTGAGCGATGTTGCTGGCGTGGTCGACATTCGTGGTCACGGACTCATGATCGGCATCGAGCTCGACCGCCCCTGCGGCGCGCTGATGGCGCGTGCGGTGGAGCATGGTCTGCTGCTCAGTGTCACTGCCGATCGCGTCGTGCGTCTGCTGCCGGCGCTGACCTTCACCGCCGATGAGGCGCAGACCCTGGTGTCGATGCTGGCGCCGATGATTCGCGATTTCCTCGCGAACGGCTGAGGATTGCCTATGACTCCGATCAAGCACTACCTGCAGTTCAAGGACTTCACCCGCGATGAGTATGAATACATCTTCGGGCGGGCGAAGTGGATCAAGGACAAGTTCAAGCGTTACGAGCCTTATCACCCGCTGTTTGACCGCACCCTGGTGATGATTTTCGAGAAGGCCAGCACGCGTACGCGCCTGTCTTTCGAGGCCGGCATGCAGCAGCTTGGCGGTTCGGCGATCTACCTCAATACGCGTGATTCGCAGCTTGGCCGTGGCGAACCGGTCGAAGATGCTGCCCAGGTCATCTCTCGCATGAGCGACCTGGTGATGATTCGCACTTTCGAGCAGGAGATGGTCGAGTGCTTTGCCGCCAATTCGCGCGTGCCCATCATCAATGGCCTGACCAACGAGTATCACCCGTGCCAGATCCTGGCTGACATCTTCACCTTCATCGAACACCGCGGCAGCATCCAGGGCAAGACCGTGGCCTGGGTGGGTGACAGCAACAACATGTGCAATACCTGGCTGCAGGCCGCCGAGGTGCTGGATTTCAACGTTCATGTGTCCACGCCTCCAGGCTATGAAGTAGAACCCGAGCGCGCCGGGCTCTACGGTACTGCCAACTTCGAGGAGTTCGCCGATCCGATGGACGCCTGCAAGGGCGCTGACCTGGTTACCACCGACGTGTGGACCTCGATGGGCTTCGAGGCCGAGAACGAAGAACGCATGAGGGATTTTGCCGACTGGTGCGTCGATGCCGAGATGATGTCGGTTGCCAACAAGGACGCGGTCTTCATGCATTGCCTGCCCGCACATCGCGGCGAGGAAGTGAGCGCAGACGTCATCGATGGCGCACAGTCGGTGGTTTGGGACGAAGCCGAAAATCGCTTGCATGCGCAAAAGGCACTGATGGAATACCTGATGCTCGGTCGCATCAGTCACTGATTCAAACCCGCCGATATTTACGGCATGCACGGGCGTGCGCGCCGGCAACACAGCACGAAACAGGAAAACAGCATGAGCGACGTCAACAAAGTAGTGCTCGCCTACTCGGGCGGGCTGGACACTTCGGTCATCCTGAAGTGGCTGCAGGACACTTACCAGTGCGACGTGGTCACCTTCACCGCCGACCTTGGTCAGGGCGAAGAGCTCGAACCCGCGCGCACCAAGGCGCTGAAGTTCGGCATCAAGCCCGAGAACATCTTCATCGACGATCTGCGCGAGGAGTTCGTGCGCGATTTCGTCTTCCCGATGTTCCGTGCCAACACGGTATACGAGGGTGAGTACCTGCTCGGTACCTCCATCGCTCGCCCGCTCATCGCCAAGCGCCAGATCGAGATCGCGCGCGCCACCGGTGCCGACGCCGTGTCGCATGGCGCCACCGGCAAGGGTAATGACCAGGTCCGCTTTGAGCTCGGTTACTACGCGCTGATGCCGGGGGTGAAGGTCATCGCCCCGTGGCGCGAGTGGGATCTGCTGTCGCGCGAAAAGCTGCTGGCCTACGCTGAACAACACGGCATCCCGATCGAAATGAAGCACAAGCAGGGCGGCTCGCCCTATTCGATGGATGCCAACCTGCTGCACATCTCCTTCGAAGGCCGCCACCTGGAAAACCCCGCGGCGGAAGCCGAAGAGTCGATGTGGCGCTGGACCGTGTCGCCCGAAGCCGCGCCCGACGCTGCCGAATATGTCGACCTCGAGTTCGAGAAGGGCGATCTGGTTGCGATCAACGGCACCCGCATGAAGGCCCATGAATTGCTGGCCAGGCTCAACGAGCTGGGCGGCAAGCACGGCATCGGCCGTCTCGACCTGGTGGAGAACCGCTATGTGGGCATGAAGAGCCGCGGCTGCTATGAAACTCCGGGCGGTACCATCCTGCTCAAGGCCCACCGCGCTATCGAATCGATCACGCTCGACCGTGAAGTCGCCCACCTCAAGGACGATCTGATGCCGCGCTACGCCAGCGTGATCTATAACGGATACTGGTGGAGCCCCGAGCGCCTCGCCATGCAGGCGCTGATCGACAACACCCAGCAAGCCGTCAATGGCTGGGTGCGGGTCAAGCTTTACAAGGGCAACGTCATCGTGACAGGCCGCGATTCGAAGTCCGACTCGCTGTTCGATCCCACGATCGCCACGTTCGAGGATGACGCGGGCGCTTACGACCAGAAGGACGCGCACGGCTTCATTCGTCTCAATGCACTGCGCATGCGTATTGCGGCAAACGCGAAGGCAAAGCGGGGCTGAACCCCACGGCTGAACCCGCCTGAGGCTGAAACAGGTAAATGGAACCCCGGCGATGGACAACGACCTACTGATCTTCGGCCTGACGATGGCAGAGTTCGAGGACATCTCGCTCAAGGTCTGCTTTACGGCGCTGATCCTTTACATGCTGTTCATCATCGGCAATCTGGTGAGGGAGTCGAAGGCGGGCAAGTACGGGGCGATATGGATGTTCCTTGGCTTGGGGCTGGGTTTTGTCGGCTTTGTTGCCAAGGGGTTCATCCAGAGGCTGCTTGGCATCGAATAAGGATCTTCTTTCATGAGCATCACCGAACACATCGACGGCATTGCCGTTACCACCAAGGCCAGCGTCTATTTCGATGGCAAGTGCGTCAGCCACGGCATCCAGTTTGCCGACGGCACCAGGAAGTCGGTGGGCGTCATCCTTCCGGCTGCGCTCACCTTCAGTACCGGCGCGCCCGAGATCATGGAAGGTGTGTCTGGCAGCTGCCGCGTGCGCCTGCAGGGCAGCGATGTTCAAGCTGCGGAATGGAAGACCTACGGTGCGGGCGAATCCTTCGCCGTCCCGGGCAACGCCCGCTTCGACATCGAGGTGTCGGACGAGCCCTATCACTACATCTGCCACTACGGCTGAGCACGGGGGAGGAGGGAAGCGATGCCGTCTTTTGACATCATGTCCGAGGTCGACCAGCCTTCGCTGCGAAACGCGGTCGAACAGGCCAACCGCAAGATCGAGGGGCGTCACGACTTCAAGGGCACCAGCGCCACAATCGAGCACGTCGAAAAGCTGCTGACGCTATACGGCGACAGCGACTTTCAGCTCGACCAGATCAAGACCATTCTGCTGCCCGAGATGACGAAGAAGAGCGTCGATGTACGCTGCCTGGATTATGGCGAAGTGCAGAAGATCTCCGGCAACAAGGTCAAGCAGGAAGTAAAGGTGCGCGTTGGTGTAGAACAGGACTTGTCGAAGAAAATCGTCAAGTTGCTCAAGGACAGCAAGATGAAGGTGCAGGCCGCCATTCAGGGTGATGCGGTGCGCATCTCGGGGGCCAAGCGCGACGTGCTGCAGGATGCGATTGCGCTGGTCAAGAAGCAGATTACCGACTTTCCGCTGCAGTACGGAAACTTCAGGGACTGAGCCTGTCGGAACCCGCCGTCGATGACGATAGCGGCAAATTTCTCAAGCGGCCGCATTTGCGGCCGTTATTCCATGTAACGTCCCCACAGTGATCCTGCTGCGGGGCAGAAATCCATTTGGAGATCATCATGGACGTCTCTTCCATCGCTGCCGCAGCCAGCGCCAATGCCACTGCAGAAGTTCAGGCCGAAGCCTCGGTCAGGGTGCTGAAAAAAGCCATGGATATCCAGGCCGAGAGCGCGATGCAGTTGCTGCAGGCGATTCCTAAGCCCCCCGCAGCGCCCGTCGGCAGCGCGGCGGGTGGGGTGGTCGATACCTGGGCTTGACGAGCTCGTTGGCGACTAGTTGGGCCAGCAGGTCGCAAGCGCAACGCCGGTATCCGCCGAGGCAATTGATCGTGCTCCGGTGCTTGTCAGGATCAGCGTGCCGCACTTGTCGCTGCCCATTATCCCGCTACGCGTGGCACGTAGCACATACTCCACCGCGTCGTTGACCACGTCGTCCTCATTGAAGCTGATGCGGTAGTAGGGGCTTGCGTCGCCTCTGGGCACTTCTTGGAACGGCAGGGCGGGGCGATCTCCATCTCCGTCCACATATCGTCCGTTGTTAGTGTAGTAGCGCTCCATGAACTGGCTGAGCTGGAGCAGCGCCGTACGCGCCTCGGCCCTACGCGACTTGGCCAGGTATTCCTGATAGTTCGGATAGGCGATTGCGGCAAGGATACCTATTACGGCAACGACAATCATCAATTCGATCAGCGAGAAACCGCGGTGATTTCGATTGTTGCGCATGGTGATCCTTGTTCTCCAGGTGTGTGGCCCGTTCATTCCAGGATGGTCCGGAATTCGGTGATCGTTGCGGGCATACCAGGCTTGCGCGGCGGCTGAACGACAGCCTGTATCTGAGTGCCGATTCCCAGGCGTTCGGGTTTGCTGGGCGTCTTGCCAAGCCCGTAGACGAGGGCTGTGGGTTCGTACTCGAATATCTGCCCGCCGATGCGTGCCATGCGAGAGGCGGTGTCCAGCGCCTCGAGGCGTCCTTGCAGCATGAGGGACTCCGGAGTTGGAGTCGGGGTCTGGGCCGCGGCCATGCCAATCGCGAGTTGCAGCATCAACAACGCTGCACTCGCGATGACGCCGATTTTAAGCTGAATGCTCATTTCCATTCCTTTGCAGTGAATGTGCTCGTTCGCTCAGCGACCGAGTTGGCGCCAGGACTGACGGTCGGTGTCGGTTGTTCCCGGGTTCTCCTTGACCACTTCTAGTCCGCCAGCCGTCGAGATGTACTTGAATTCGCGCTGGCCTTCGGCGCCCGTTACGGACGGCGTCGCAGCAGCACCGCCTTCGAGCTTGCGCCCTGAAACCGGCACCCTGACCGTCTCTCCGTTGATCACGACTTCGACGTAATCAGCTGTTGTAAAGCTCCCGTCCTGGTTCAAGTCGAACGGAGACATGTCGAGCCGCGAACCGGTGGCTGCATTGAACTCCATCAGCCAGCTTTCTCCACCCGCCCGGCAGGGATCTTCGGTGGGAATCAGGGTGGTGAAGATGACTCGCCCGTTGCGAACCAATGAATTGGTCACCTGGCGCTCTCCGGTCAGCGCCGTTACGCCAGGGCTTTGCAGGTCGATGAACCACCCCTTCTTGCTTGCCCAGTCGGGTGCCGAGTTGGTCGTTACACGGAGGGGGTAGCTTGTGGTTACGCCATCCGTCGTGAACTCGAAGTCATCCTCGACGAGAATCTGTTGCTGGTGCAGGGAAGACCGGCTGACAAGCGCAGCATCGCTGGTCGCGTTCGGGCTCTTGTCCCAGATGCCGTAGAAAGACTGTAGCCCGCCATTGCCGGCCACCTTGTCGATCGACTCGATGAACTTGCCGGTGCCGAAGAAGACCATGACGCCACTGCCGGATGGGTGCCGGGTGACGGAAGGTCGGGTGGTAATGGGTTGGGCGTTGGTGGTGTCACACGTATTGCTCGCGCAGGCCTTGAAGATCTTGGTTGTCGTGGTCGAAAGCGTCGTGCCATTGCTGGTAAGCCGAATTCGCCACAAATTGCCAAACAGGTCGCCGCCATAGATGTAGTCGATCTTGTAGTCGCCATCGATGTCGACCGGGGCGAGGGTGGCAAATCCGTTCGGACGATTCTTTGGCGCTCCGGTGGTGTTCGTTGGGTCCTGACTCATGCCGACGCCCGTGTCGATCTTGCTGATGAGCGAACCGTCCAAGAGATCCACGATGTACACCACGGCATTGCCGGTCACGCTGACCTGCCCGTCTGACTGGGTGTTGTTATAGCCGTTGCCGAACACGGCGGCCCATTTGCCGTTGGGCAGCTTCACGATTGCGGGCTGGCTGTAGGTGAAGCCCAGATCAACATCGTCGGCGTCGGTAAATTCCCACATCGACAGCTTGTCGGCATTGGTGGTGCTGGCCCCGAAATCGTCGGGATTGGTAATGTTAAGGGCGTAGATGCCTTGCCCGCCCTTGTTGAGACCACCGACCAGGACCGTGCGCCAGGCGCCGTCGACGAAAGCGTCGGACACCGTCGGTGAGCCGTCGACGAAGAAGCGGTGGCGATCGGTGTAATCCACTGCCGCCAGGCCTTTCAGCGAGGGCAGCAGCACACCGGGGACGTAGGCCATCTTTTCGACGCCGGATTCCGCGTCAAAGGCGTGCAGCATGCCGTCGTTGGCACCGGCATAAATCAGGCTGGAGCGATCTTTGTAAGTGGTTTTGAAGCTGGAGTAGTTCACTGACTCCAGGGTGTTGGCATAGCGTGTGTTCGGTGGGCCGACGAAGGTGGGGGCCGAATTAACGATGTCGCCGAGCGGAGTTGAACGCGCCCTGAACGCGGCGCTGTCTGTGCCGCGGATGTAGTTGAACAAGGCCTCGTTATCGTTGAAATAGGTTTGCTGCTGTCCGCCCACTCCGCTTGAGAATGAGGACCATGAAAACAGTGCGCCGCTGCCGCCTACCCGGGTAAAGATCGAACGTGCCCCTGGGGCGGGGATCAAGGTGCCTGCATCCCACAGCGCGCCGTCGGTACGACCGCTCTGTGGGACAATCTTGCCGTAAGTGGCACTCGTGGGGTCGCTGTCGATCTTGAAAGCAAGGAGTCCGCCCGCCCAGCTTTCGCTGTTGAATCGAGCCTGATAGACGCGGCTGCCTTCGTTGATGAAGCCCGCGTTGGCCGCCGCTGCAGCAGAAGAGGTGAGCCGGTTCTGGATGTCACGCAAGGCCTGCTGGAGCGCAAGGCTCAGTTGGTCGGCGTTGTTGGCCGTGTAATACAGGCCATCTCCTTGTTCGGCGGCATCTTCCAGCATTTGCGCTTTCAGCGAGAAGCCTACGGTGTAGGTGTTCATGTTCTGCTTGGCGTGTGCGGGATCGTCGAAGCTCTCTCCCGCAGCATCGACGCCATCCTTTCTCATGTCGATGTCGCGGCCGAACTTGGCGATGTCGTCGAGGTAGAGCGAGTAGCCTTCCGCCGCTTCCACGCCTTGCGGCGCAAAACCATCCGAGTACCGTGGGAATGGCGGATCGATGCCGGTTGCGGGCGCCAGTCCGTCCCAGTTGGGCAGTGTCGCGTCTGCGTTGGCGACGTCGTCCGGATCGTTGTTGGGGAAGGTGGTGTCGTGTGTCGGCAGACCGTCGGTGATGACGACGGTGAAGTTCTTCTGGCAGCGGTACTGGATTGGGCTGGTGTAGCCGAGCCCCGCGTTGTATTGGCTATCCAAACCACGGAAATAACGCGTTACTTCATACAAGGTCTCGGCAATAGGGGTATTGCTGTCCGAAACCAGGTCATCGATTCGGGACACCAGGGTCTCTTGCGGCGAGCCGCAGGCCGCGATGACTTTTCCGCCCGGGGCCGACTCGATGGTGTTGCCCCTTCGGTCAGTGAGCGGAGCATTGAGTCGAGCCACACCGAAACGTACGCCTGGGTTGTCGAGCACGAGCTGGCGTGCAACGTTACGTGCAACGCCAATCCGATTTTCGCTGGGAATATCGGCTGGACGGTTCTCGACCAGGAAACGCAGGTAGTTCCCTCTGAAGCGGGTCAGGGTACCCGCCGGGCTGGGCAACGCCAGACAAACCGAGTTTCCTTGCGCGTTCCTGAAGCGATACTTGCCGGCGACACACGTGCTTTGGCGGAAGCCGGCCATGAAGTAGGTGCTCGACCGATCGAACTCAAACCAGGCATCGAAGCCAAATATGGTGCCGGCGTAGTAGGCCGCTACCGGATAGGCTACCTCTGGATCGTATTCGTTATGCCATACCACCTCATCCATACTGCCCGAGTTGTCGACGAGCAGCATGACGTTGGGGGACACGGTGATCGAAACGATCAGGGGCGTTTCGGACAATCCGAGAGGGGCGCCGAGGGCAGGCACGCTCACCGCAGCTGCGAGCGCGAGGGCCAGGGAGATCCTGCCGAGGGAAAGGCTCTTCATGATCGTATCCAAGTTCAGTTGAAGCGTTTTGAATAGCCGCTTTGCAGGATGACTTCGGCTTCGTCCGATTGCCCTGTGCCGCGCGCTGTGATCTGGTACTGGTCTCGACCCGTTTCCTGGCTGGAGCCAAACCCGGTAACGAGGTGGTCACGTACGAAATCGCGGTGCTCGATCAGGTAGCGCGGAGGGGTGGCGACGCCAGGCAGATCGATTTCGTTGTATTCCTGCGATGCCTGCATCCAGGGGTGGGTGTCCGCATTGGTCGCGGTGATGCGAGTTTCGAGGAGATCAGCGGTCGGGTCGTCTTCCGAGTTGCTCAGGCGCGAATGCGCGAAAACCGGGCACTCGTCGCCATCTGAACAGCCATCGGGATAAGTGAGATCCGTGGGCAGTAAAAAAAGCGGTCGCAAAAACGTCTCGGCGCCCCGCAGCCCGGCTTCGGCACTCTGGAGTGCGTAGTTCGCGTCTCGCCAGTTGCCGGCCATGCGCTCCTCAAGCGTCGTTCCGCGCATGCTGCTGAGCCCGATCAGGGTGAGCACCAGCAGCAGGATGATGGACACCACGAGCACGACACCCGACTGCTTACGCACTGAAGACAATGGTCTGTTTGTTTTCATGGCAGCCTGTTCCGTAGTGCGATGGTCGAGGTGAAAACCTGCTCTAGTCGCCGCTCGCCTTCTTGGTCTCTAAAAGCATCGTCTTCACCGGTGATGCCGGTTTCATTACTTTGCGTTGTCAGCGAAACACGTATCGACAAAACGTTGCGCCAGTTCGGCACATCGATCGCCTTTTCTTCATATCGATCTACCTCACGATCGCCGTCTGTATCGATGCCGTATTCGAGCCGCATATCACTGACGCCCTGCACCAGTTCCTGATCTAAAATATCTCCCCCTTGATTGAAGAGAATTCGTCGCAATCCGGGACGGGCATTCGCGGTTTCGCGTCCGATGTAGTAGACCGCACTCTGGACGCGCAGTATTTCCATATCGGCCGCATAGGGATGGCTGAAGTTGTTGGTGCTGGGATTCTTGTTGCCTGGATTTCCGCCAATAGCTCTTGAAAGTAGCGTCGTGGAGCCTGAAGGGCGAGTCTGAAACACGTCGCAGCCCTGTGCGTCTGCGACCATCATGAGGGTGCCGTCAGCGATGTCGCTCGCACAGTCGATGGAAATCGTGGGGGAACTCTCTGACGTGTCGCCGGCGGCACGGATCATCTCCGTCTGGTTGGGCGCAGCGCACATCGCCGGCGCGCCAGATTGCTTGAGTCCAATGACATGAGTTCCTGCGACGTAGCGGGCAGTTTGCACCTCCAGCAGATCGTCGTCATTTCCAGGCATGTCGGCCCAACTGTCCCAACCCGTAATTGGATTGTTCATGTCGAAGCGCGCAGCGTTGTAGGAGGCGCCACTTTCGTTGAGCAGGTTGTTGACCCCCTCCGTACAACTTCCCCGGTATCCGACCTGTCGGAGATCCGCCGCGATGAAATCAAAGGCAAATCTGCCGCCCTCCTGTACCTCGGACATTGCCTGGGTGTTCCTGTGCGTGGCACGGCTGCTGAGAAAAATCTGGCTGACGCCGCCAAGCACGATCAAGCCGATGACCATTGCGATCATCAGTTCGACGATGCTCATGCCTCGTTGAGATATCCGTACTTGCATTTCAGATTCCGGTTGCGTATGCAAAACAGTTGAACCCTGGGAGCGGAACATTCCCCTCCATACCCCCTTCGTCACATACCGGGTCCCTGACCGGGGCCTCAGTCGGGGCGACCGTACCCCGATTGTCGTTCCAGTAGAGGAGGATCAGCGCCCGTTCACCTTCTCTTCTAAAACGCCCGACGGCATCGGCGCCAAGGGTTGCCGTCACCCTCTGATTCCAGGTTTGCCTTTCGACATCGGTACTGCCGTCGTCGAGCCGTCCGGCCTGGGTAAGAACGCGAGTGGCCCGCGCACGGTCGGCAAGGTCGTATGCAAGCAGCGTGGCTTGCGAGCGCATATAGGCACTGTGACTGCTCTTGATGCTGGTCATCTGCAAGCCGGCGAGGCCAAGCAAACCGATCGACAGCACGACGACGGCGACGAGCACTTCCAGCAGGGATGAGCCGGTCTGTGATTGGCCTGGCCTGTGGGCCGTAATGCTCATGGACAATTCTCCCTGTTTGACGACACCCTGCCCGTGGCGTTTACGTTGACCTGGCGTTCGCTCTCTTCAACCTGAATGCAGAAGTTCGCAGCCCCCGAAACACCGGTGGCGGCGAACGCGACGCTGTTGTTGACTGCGTTCGCAATGCCGACCGTCGCCCGCGACGCCGGCCATACCTGCAGCACGCGGTCGGGGCTTCGCACCAACCACCCGGACGACCAGTCAGCACCGTTGTCGCAGTCGGTTCCGGCCGCATTGCCCCGGCAAACCGTTATCGGCCACCGTTGCTTCAGGGCTTCTGATCGAGCGAGTTGCAACGCGGACACCAGGTCGTTGGTGACGGCCGTTGCGCGGCTGCTGGCGATAGTCGATTGAAACGCGGGAACCGCCATCGTGAGCAGGATGCCCAGCAATGCGATGACGATCATCATTTCGATGAGCGTGAATCCGGCATGTTTTTTCATGGCTCTACCTTATCGGCGCGGGATGCAGATGGACAGACGATGGCGATGAGCGGTCGATGGTGGGCGTCTTCCGGTTGCCCTTCGCCTTCGGTACAGTGCATCTTGAGGTCTTTGGTCAGTGTCATGCGGGGGGCGTGCTGATGCATTTGCGGTACTGGGTGGTCGTATGGCTCGGCCTGCTCTTCTCCGCCCACGCAGGGGCGGCCGAGGTGGCGCTGGTCGGGACGATCGGCTCCCGGGCGATCCTCATCGTCGACGGCGGGCGCCCGCAGACGATTGCCGTGGGTGGCAGCACCGTTGAAGGCGTGCGCCTTCTTTCGCTAAACGGCGATGTGGCGCGGGTGGCTCTCGAGGGCGTCCAGGAAGTACTCCGTCTTGGCGAAAGTGTGGTGCATCAAGCACCCTCCGAGCGGAATGCTCTGCGCCTGAGCGCTGATGACAAGGGGCATTTCTGGGTCTCGGCGCGTATCAATGGCGCGTCGGCACAGCGTTGTGTCATCGACACCGGAGCAACGCTGGTATCGATCGGCAAGGGGGTGGCACTTCAGGCCGGGATCAACTATCTGAAGGGCGCTCCGGGAACCAGCCTGACTGCGAACGGTCCGGTACAGGTGTGGCGAGTGAGGATCGATTCGCTTGACCTTGGCGGGATCGTGGTGCACAACGTCGAGGCGGCCGTGCATGACGGCGATCTTCCCGTGGTGCTGCTTGGCATGAGTCTGCTGAATCGTCTGCAGTGGTCGCGCGATGGCAACGCTTTGGTGCTGAGCAAACGGTTTTGAGCCGATGAGAGGAAGGTCTGGAGCATGGTGAGTATCGCGCCCGCAGCATTGCGGGAACTGCTGGGTCGTCGCGCGGGACGTGCTGCTGAGCCGCTCGGGGATTGGGCTGATCTCAGCCTGCGGCCTGACCCGATGCCGGCCGCGGTGCTCGTTCCCCTCGTCGATCATGGTGCATCCCAGTCTGTGCTGCTGACACGGCGCACGGATCATCTGCATCACCATCCCGGTCAGATCAGCTTTCCCGGGGGGCGGGTCGAGCCGCAGGACCTTACTCCGGTCTTCACTGCGCTGCGCGAGACCGAGGAGGAAATCGGGCTGCACAGCCAGCACGTCGAGTTGCTGGGGGCGCTACCGGACTACCTCACGGGTACCGGTTTCAGGGTGACGCCCGTTGTTGGCTGGGTTCGGCCTCCGTTCAAGCTTCGTCTGGATGCGTTCGAGGTGGCCGAAGCCTTTGAGGTGCCCCTGGCGCACTTTCTAGACCCGGCGAATCACCAACGGCACAGCATCGAGCATGAGGGACTCTTACGCCACTTCCATGCCATGCCTTATCAGGGCTATTACATCTGGGGGGCAACCGCGGGGATCCTGATGTCCTTGTACCATGCGCTTGGCGATATGCCGAACGAGCGTTGAGGCGCGATCCCTTGCCTGACTGTGCGAGCAACCCGGCCGGGTGTTGCAGGCCTTTGTGGTATCTTGGCCGCGATAAACATAAGGTCGTTTCCCAACGCTCGCTCTGCGTCCGCATCCCTTTGGCATGACCCTCTTTTCCCTGATCATCGCGCTGCTCATCGAGCAGGTTCGCCCGCTTCCTGTCGATCGCCTGGTGCTGGCGCCATTGCGGGCCTTGTCGCGCAGTCTGGTTCGTCGTTTCAACGACGGGCAGGTTCATCACGGGCGCCTCGCCTGGGCGTTGGTGGTGGTGCCTGGCACCGTGCTGGTGGCCATCGCCTATTACCTGTTGTGGGGACTGCACCCGGTCTTCGCCTTCTTGTTCAACGTGGCGGTGCTGCACCTGACGATGGGGTTTCGGCACGAAAGCCATTTCTTCACCGACATCCACCTGGCCTTGCGCATGGGCGAGATCGACCGTGCGCGTTCGCTGTTGGGCGAGTGGCGTGGCGGGCAGTACCTTGATGCGAGTTCCAGCGAGGTGGCGCGGCTCGCGATCGAGCAGGCGCTGGTCGCGGCGCATCGCAATGTGTTCGGGGTGGCATTGTGGTTCGTGATCCTGCCGGGGCCCGGCGGGGCGGTGATGTATCGTCTTGCGCGCTTCCTTGCTGACGACTGGGGGCGTCGGCAGGATGCGGAGTTTGGTGATTTTGGTGCTTTCGCGAGGCGTGCGTTTGCGTTGATCGACTGGTTGCCGGCCCGCCTGACTGCGGGTTCGTTCTCCGTCGCCGGCAATTTCGAGGACGCCATCTCCTGCTGGCGCACGCAGGCGGTGCTGTGGCCCGACAAGTCGTCCGCTATACTGATTGCCAGTGGTGGCGGTGCGCTGGGTGTCAGGCTTGGCATGCCGATTCATGTATCCGGCGAGATCGTCGATCGTCCCGAGATGGGGCAGGGCGACGAGGCAGATGCCGATCATATGCAGGGTACGGTAGGCCTGATCTGGCGGGCACTACTGGTGTGTTTTTTCCTGCTCGCCCTTGTCGGCTTGGCCGGTTGGGTGAGTGGGTAATCGTTCGATTTCCTAGGAGGGAGTTCGCATGGCAAATCGTGAAGTCGTTGTTCTGAGTGCTGTTCGTTCCGCGGTTGGCGGTTTTGGTGGCTCGCTGAAGGACATGGAGCCGTCCGATCTCGGCGCGGTGGTGATCAAGGAAGCAATCGCGCGTGCAGGGGTGGACCCTCACGCGGTGTCGTTTGCGTCCGTTGGTCACTGCATTCCGACCGATGCCCGTTACGCCTATGTTTCGCGCGTGGCCACCATCAATGCGGGCATGTCGATGGATTCGGTCGCCTTCCAAGTCAGCCGCCTGTGCGGCTCCGCTCAACAGGCCATCGTAAGCTCGGCCCAGGCAATCATGCTGGGTGACGCCGACTACGCTATCGGTGGCGGCGTTGAAGTGATGTCGCGCGGTGCCTACCTGATGCCCGCCCTGCGCAACGGTGCGCGGATGGGCGATACCAAGGCGATCGACTCCATGGTTGCCGTGCTGACCGACCCGTTCGGTGTGGGCCACATGGGCATCACCGCCGAGAACCTGTGCACCAAGAACGGCATTACGCGGGAAGAGCAGGATGCTTTCGCGCTCGAGTCGCAAAAGCGGGCTGCTGCGGCAATTGCTGAGGGCCGTTTCAAGAGCCAGATCGTTCCGATCACTTTCGAAACCCGCAAGGGCACCGTGGTGTTCGACACCGACGAACATCCGCGCATGGCCACCATGGAAGCGCTGGGCAAGATGAAGCCGGCGTTCAAGAAGGATGGTTCGGTTACCGCCGGCAACGCGTCGGGCATCAACGACGCCGCTGCCTTCCTGGTGCTGGCCGATGCGGCCAAGGCGGCCTCAGCCGGGCAAAAACCGATCGCGCGTCTGGTGTCGTACGCCATCGCCGGTGTGCCAAACGAGATCATGGGAGAAGGCCCGATCCCCGCGACCAAGCTGGCACTGCAACGCGCCGGCCTGAAGCTGGATCAGATCGACGTGATCGAGTCCAACGAAGCCTTTGCCGCGCAGTCGATTACGGTCAATCGTGCGCTGGATCTGGACACCGCCAAGGTGAACCCGAACGGTGGCGCTATTGCGCTGGGTCACCCGGTGGGCGCGACGGGCTCGGTAATCATTACCAAGCTGCTGCATGAGCTGATCCGCACCAATGGCCGCTATGGCATCGCCACGATGTGCATCGGCGGCGGTCAGGGCATCACCACGATCTGGGAACGCGTGTAAGCGCAGTCTCCACCCAGTAAAAACCCGCGCGGCCGAAAGGCTGACGCGGGTTTTTTTTATCTTCGAAGCCCGCTGGAACGGGGGGACTGATCACAACCCTTGCCTCTGTCCTTACTCAGCGTCTTTTTCCAGATCGATCGACGCGGAATTGATGCAATAGCGCAAACCGCTGGGTTGCGGACCATCTTCGAACACATGGCCCAAGTGGGCGCCGCATTGCTTGCACAGCACTTCGGTGCGCATCATGAAATGGCTGCGATCGGTTTCAGTGTCGATGTTGTCTGCCTCGGCTGCGCTCCAGAAGCTGGGCCAGCCGCAGCCGGCGTCGAACTTGTGTTCGGAGTGGAACAGCGGCGCGCCACAGCATGCGCAGTTGTACGCGCCCTTGTCCCACACGTCCCAGTATGGCCCGCTGAAGGCGCGTTCGGTGCCTTTTTCGCGGGTGACCCGGTACTGCATGTCGGTCAACTGCGCGCGCCATTCGGCGTCGGTCTTTGTGATTTTGCGGCTCATGGTCCTGTCATCCGGTGAACGAAGTACATGGATTTAGTGCAGATGGCGCGGCATTTGTTCCATGTGTTCTTCCGGCATTTCGGCATGAACGACTTCGCCCTCCGGAGAGGGGTACATCGGGGCGCCGCAGTCGTCGCAGTATTCGAGCGGAAACGGGTGATCGAGGTGCACGACGTCGGTGATGCCGGATTCGCGCAGTACAGCTTCAATCTGCGCTGCGCAGTCGGCGCTGTCGTCCTCGGCGCCAAGTAGCGGCCAGACCAGACCGTGCACGATTTGATCGCTGTCACGCGTCGTGAACCCGACACGGTATTCCTCTAGCTCCTGGTCCCAGAAGGGGGCGATGATGGCACGCAGGTTGGCGGGCGGTGTTTCGAGTGCGGTGCCCAGATAGGCGACGGAGGCGCGGATCGAATAGGGGCGGCCGTCCTTGTCCGCCGCGCGGCTGGCGGCGAAATAGGATTCGGGCAATACCAGTTCAACCGTGCAGCCGGGCAGCAGCGGGGTCAGGCAAGCACCCCCCTGCACGCGCCATTGTTCGTGTGCCGTGGTACGGCTGCCGTCTTCCTCCTGCCAGCGGAAGATTGGGTTGCCACGAGGCACGCTTACAGCGGCAAGCAGGTAGCGGGTATCGGACAAAAATTGGCTGGTCTCGGGCATGCCTGCGGTGTCGACGTGCAGGTCGTGGTTGTCCATGGCCGTGGTCCCGAGCACCTTGGCAAGTTCGGCCGTTGCGCAATAGCCCTGGGGCAATTGATCAGGGCTGAAGAGGAAATCGGCGATGGCCAGGTGCGCGCCCTTGGCCAGCACGTGGGCCTGAAGCTGCACGCGCAGGTTGGCCAGCGTGGCGGGCGGGACGAGCGTAGCCGGAATGCGGAAGCGCGACCACGCCAGAATCGGGGCGGCGATGAGCACCACATCGTGTTCGGCGAAGGCACCAGCGGCGCACTCCGCGCGTGATTCGATGAAGTCGGCAAGTTCATCGTAGGCGAGCGGTTCGGCGCTGTAGAGGTGATCGAGCGCCGTGTTGAGCGCTTCGTCGTCGGCATCGGTAAGATGTTGGTCGAGGGCGCGAGTCAGTTGCTGTTCCCAGTGACGGTCTTCAATCCGGCTGCTCGATTCGGCAAGGCCATTTGCCAGCCAGACCAGCCGTTCTGCGATGCGTCCGAGGCCGCCGCGGCGCTTGAGGCGCGTTCTTTTCATTGAGGAGTCCTGTTGCTCTGTTCGGTGGCGCCCGCATCGGCGATGCCGGGCGCGTGTAACCGTATTCTAGCCGAACGGGCAGGACTCGCCGGAGTTGGGGCCCTCGAGGGGCGTACAAGGGGCTCAGAAACCGGGGCGATCGACGCGCACGGTCTGCAGGATGGTGGCGGAGATTTCCTCGATCGACTTGGTGGTCGAGTCCAGCCAGCGAATGTTCTCGCGGCGCATCAGCTTTTGCGCGGCGTCGATTTCGTAGCGGCAGTTGTCCAGTGAGGCATAGCGGCTGTTGGGGCGGCGTTCCTGGCGGATCTGGGACAGGCGCTCGGGAGCGATGGTGAGCCCGAACAGTTTGCTGCGGTACTTGTGCAGTTCGCCGGGTAGTTTGTTGCGCTCGAAGTCTTCTGGAATCAGCGGATAGTTCGCCGCCTTGACGCCGAACTGCATCGCCAGGTAAAGGCTGGTTGGCGTCTTGCCAGAGCGTGAAACACCAACCAGCACGACGTCGGCTTCGGCCAGTTCACCGACGTTCGACACGCCATCATCGTGCGCCATGGCAAAGTTGATGGCTTCGATGCGGTGCTTGTAGTTCAGGCTGTCGGCGATGCCATGGAAACGGCCGACCGCATGTGTCGAACGCTGACCAAGCTCGGCTTCGAGCGGCCCGATGAAGCGATCGAATAGATCGAGGAACAGGGCATCAGCCTTGTGCAGCGCAGCAACCGTGTCTTCGCTGACCAGCGTGCTGAACACGATCGGGCGTACTCCATCGGCCTCGCCTGCCTCGCGAATCTCCGCTGAACAGTCGATGGCCTTGTCGATGTTGTCGACGAAAGGTGCGCGCACCTGTCTGAACCGGCTCTCCGGAAACTGCGCAAGCAGGCTGTGGCCAAGGGTTTCGGCGGTAATGCCGGTGCCGTCGGAGACAAAGAAGACGGTGCGGATGGACACTTCACTCATGATGAATACCTGTGTTCGTCGGCTACCATGGCCGAGCGGGTATTGGGGCAAACCCTGTCGTGCGGCAGAGCACAATAAACCGTTAAAATCCTATTTTGCTTTCTATCTCCCTTTTGCGGAAGGCCAGCCATGACTCGCTATGTGATCCCCTTCAACGAACTGCGCATGACCGACGTCGACAAGGTCGGCGGCAAGAACGCCTCGCTCGGCGAGATGATCAGTCAGCTTCCGGCCAGCGTGCGCGTGCCGGGCGGCTTTGCGACCACGGCGGAAGCCTATCGCGAATTCCTCGCTCACAATGGTCTGGCTGACCGCATCAACGCCGCGCTCGACGCGCTCGACGTCGATGACGTCGATGCGCTGGTCAGGACGGGTGCGCAGATTCGCGAGTGGATCATCGAGTTGCCCTTTCCGGCCCGGCTCGCAGCGGAAATCAAGACCGCCTACGACAAGATTACCGCAGAAGGTGAGGGCAGTTTTGCCGTGCGTTCTTCGGCCACTGCCGAAGACCTGCCGGACGCGTCCTTCGCCGGCCAGCAGGAAACCTTCCTCAATATTCACGGCTACGAGAACATCCTGCACGCGATGAAGGAAGTATTCGCTTCGCTGTACAACGACAGGGCCATTGCCTACCGCGTGCACAAGGACTTTGCTCATGCGGACGTTGCGCTGTCGGCTGGCGTGCAGCGCATGGTGCGCTCCGACTCGGGCGCCTCGGGCGTGATGTTCTCGATCGATACCGAGTCCGGCTTCGATCAGGTGGTGTTCATCACCGCGTCCTACGGGCTGGGCGAGACCGTGGTGCAAGGCGCCGTTAACCCGGACGAGTTCTATGTCCACAAGCCGACCCTTGCGCTTGGCAAGCCGGCCATCATTCGCCGTAACCTCGGCTCCAAGCTGATCAAGATGGTGTTTACCGACAAGGCGGTGGCGGGCAAGTCCGTGCGCACCATCGACGTGCCGGAAGCGGACCGCAACCGCTTCTCGCTGACGGACGAGGATGTGCTCGAACTGGCACGCTATGCGGTGATCATCGAGCAACACTACGGCCGCCCGATGGACATCGAGTGGGGCAAGGATGGCGACGACGGCAGGCTTTACATTCTGCAGGCGCGTCCCGAAACGGTGAAGAGCCAGGGTAGCGGCCATGTGATGGAGAAGTACCGTCTGAAGCAGTATGGCAAGGCGATGACCCACGGCCGCGCAATCGGCCAGAAGATTGGCGCCGGCGTGGTGCGTGTTGTCAGCGACGCTTCCGAAATGAACCGCGTGCAACCGGGCGACGTGCTCGTCACCGACATGACCGACCCCAACTGGGAGCCGGTGATGAAGCGGGCCGCCGCCATCGTCACCAACCGTGGCGGCCGCACCTGCCACGCCGCGATCATCGCGCGCGAGTTGGGTATTCCCGCCATCGTTGGGTGCGGCAATGCGACCGACGTGTTGCACGAAGGCGAATCCGTCACCGTGTCCTGCGCCGAAGGCGACACCGGCTACGTGTATCGCGGCAAGCTTGAGTTCGAGGTCATCACCACCGACATGGGCAACCTGCCCGACATCCCGGTGAAGATCATGATGAACGTGGGCAATCCCGAGCTTGCCTTCGAGTTCGCGCAGATCCCCAACGAAGGTGTTGGCTTGGCGCGCCTTGAATTCGTCATCAACAACATGATCGGCATCCACCCGAAGGCGATCCTCGACCTGGGTCAGGTGCCAGCCAGCCTGCGCGACGAGATCAATCGCCGTTCGCGTGGCTATGCGACGCCGAAGCAGTTCTTCATCGAGAAGCTGGTTGAAGGCGTGGCCACCATCGCCGCAGCCTTCTACCCGAAGCCTGTCATCGTGCGCATGTCCGACTTCAAGTCAAACGAATACCGCAAGCTGCTGGGTGGGGAAATCTACGAGCCGGAAGAAGAGAATCCAATGCTCGGTTTCCGCGGAGCCTCGCGTTATATCGCACACACTTTCCGTGACTGCTTCGAGATGGAAGTGGCAGCGATGAAGAAGGTGCGCAACGAGCTGGGGCTGACCAACGTCCAGATCATGATCCCCTTCGTGCGCAACCTGGAAGAAGCGGCCGGCGTCGTGGATCTGCTGGCCGCTCACGGCCTGAAGCGCGGCAGCAACGATCTCAAGCTGATCATGATGTGCGAGATCCCGTCCAACGCCATCCTTGCCGAGCAGTTCCTGCAGTACTTCGACGGCTTTTCGATCGGCTCGAACGACCTTACCCAGCTCACGCTGGGTCTGGATCGTGACTCGGGCCTGGTGGCGCACGCCTTCGACGAGCGCGATCCTGCGGTCAAACAGTTGCTGTCGATGGCAATCCAGGCGGCCAACAAGCTGGGCAAGTACGTCGGCATCTGTGGCCAGGGGCCGTCGGACCATGCTGACTTCGCCGAGTGGCTGATGGACGAGGGCATCCAGACCATTTCGCTGAACCCGGATACAGTGGTCGATACCTGGCTGAAGCTGGCAGCCCACCGCGCAGCCTGAATTCCGCTGCTCAGGGTTTTGGACAGGGGTGCGATCCGCAAGGGTCGTGCCCCTGTTCCATTCGAGGCTGCATGGTCACGGAGTCCTATATCGGCGTCCTGATGTCAGCAGTATGATTCCCGGTCAACCCCGAGATATGGAGAACACAGTGTCGGAACCCGACCCGCTATTTGCACCGCCCTTGGTTTCGCTGGAAGGTACAGGGGTCCTGGCTGCGGTCGAGCGCGCGGAGCAAAGCGTGATCCCGAGGCTGACCTGGCGTCTCCAGCGACAGGCGGCCATGCTCGCCATGCTCGCGAAGCTGCAGGAGGGTTTCCTGGCTGGAGGGCCGGCCCGCAGTACCTTCGAGGCGATGCTCGGTCATTTGCTCGTGCTTTCAGGCAGCGAGTACGGTTTCATCGGTGAGGTGCTTCACGACGCTGCCGGCACGCCCTTCCTGCGCATGCATGGACTGACCAATATTGCCTGGAGTGAGGAAACGCACGAGACCTACGAGCGGATGAGTGCCGGGCGCTTCGAGTTTCACCGGCTCGACAATCTCTTCGGCGCGGTGGTCCATACTGGCGGTCCGGTCATCGCCAACTCGCCGGCGGATGACCCGCGCAGTGGTGGCCTGCCGCCCGGCCATCCGCCCTTGCGCGCTTTCCTCGGGCTGCCGTTCTTTCATGGCGGCGCCCTGATCGGGACGGTCGGGCTGGCCAATACGCCAGATGGTTACGATGAAGAGCTGGTGGACGAGCTCGAACCCATGCTGACCATTTGCGCCAGCATGGTCATGGCGCTAAGGATCGAAAAGGAGCGGGACGAGGCCCAGCAGGCCCTGCGCGATAGTGAGCAGCACTTCCGCACGCTGGCAAACAGCAGTGCGGCATTGATCTGGACGGCGGGCACCGATATGGGCTGCGACTACTTCAATGAGCCGTGGCTTCGTTTTACCGGTCGGACGCTCAAAGAGGAGACCGGCAAGGGCTGGTTTGAGGGGGTGCATCCGGACGATCGCCGGCGCTGTCTCGATACCTATGTTGGTGCGTTCGAACGTCGCCAGCGCTTTGCGATGGAATACCGGCTGCAGCATGCCGATGGAAGCTATCGCTGGCTGCTCGACGAGGGAAATCCGCGCTACGACAGCGACGGGCGCTTTATTGGCTATATCGGCTATTGCACCGATATTTCCGCGCGCAAGCGGGTGGAGATGGCGCTCGAAGCGCTTGCAGCCCGCTATGCGGTGCTGTCAGGGAGCGCTTTTTTCGAGGCGGTGAGCCGCCATCTCGTCGATGCCCTTGAACTCGACGCGGCTTTCGTGGGGCAACTCGTTGCGGGCGGCAAGCTGCTGGAAGTACGGGCAGGGTGGGCCGCCGGCAAGCCAATGGCATCGTTCGAATACTCACTGGCGGCGTCTCCGTGTGGCGAAGTGGTGGGGCGCAGCACGTTGATCCATGCAGAGGATGCATGCCGCCTTTTTCCGCATGACCCTCTGCTGGCCGAGTGGAAAGCCGAAGCGTACTGTGCTGTTCCACTGTTCGCGAGGGACGGTGAACGGCTCGGGATGATGGTGTGCATCAAGCGTCAACGCCTGCACGACTGCGGCGCGTTGCAGGTGTTGATGGATGTGTTTGATGACCGGGTCAGCGCGGAGCTTGAGCGTGAGCGTGCGGAGGAGGGGCGCAGGCTGGCAGCGAGTGTTTTCACTCATGCCAACGAAGGCATCATGATCACCGATGCTGGCGGCACGATCCTGGACGTGAACGCAGCCTTCAGTCGCATCACCGGCTATTCGCGAGAGCAGGTGATCGGCCGGAATCCCCGCATCCTCTCGTCGGGACGGCACGATGAGGTGTTTTATGCGGCGATGTGGCAGTCCCTTCGCAACGAAGGGCAGTGGCAAGGCGAGTTGTGGAACCGGCGATACTTGGGGGAGGAGTTCGTCGAGTGGCTGACCGTGAGCGCAGTGAGGGACGATCGGGGACAGATTCAGCAGTTCGTTGGCCTGTTCTCGGATATCACGGCGCAAAAAGCGCATGAAACGCAGCTCGAATACATCGCCCACTATGATGCGCTGACTGGTCTGCCGAACCGCGTGCTGCTGCACGACCGCCTCGGTCTTGGCATGGCACAGGCGCGTCGTCGGGGAGGCCACCTCGCGGTGGCCTACATCGATCTCGATGGCTTCAAGGCGGTCAACGATGCCCATGGCCACGAGGCGGGAGATTGTTTGCTGGTCGAACTGGCGTTGCGGATGAAGACGGGACTGCGTGAGGGAGACAGCGTGTCTCGCCTGGGTGGCGACGAATTCGTTGCGGTGCTTGGCGACCTGGACGATGAGCACCGGGCCGTTCAGCTCGTGCAGCGGCTGCTCGCCGTACTGGCGATGCCGGTTGCTGCGGGCGCCCTCGAACTGCAGGTGTCCGCCAGCATCGGGCTGACGCTCTATCCACAGATCGAAGAGGTGGATGCAGACCAGTTGCTACGCCAGGCAGACCTGGCGATGTACCAGGCCAAGCTCGCTGGCAAGAACCGCTTCCACCTGTTCGATACCGCGCAGGACCGCACTCTGCGTGGACAGCACCGCAGTCTCGCCCGCATCGCCGATGCGCTTGCACGGCAGGAGTTCGTGCTTTATTACCAGCCAAAGGTGAACATGCATACCGGCGCGCTGGTCGGAGCCGAGGCCTTGATCCGATGGCAGCACCCGCGCGACGGCCTGGTCAGCCCGGGGGTGTTCCTGCCGGTGATCGAGAACCATGCGCTCGCGATCGGGATTGGTGAATGGGTCATTGCCACTGCCTTGCGCCAGATTCAGGCGTGGCAGCGGGAGGGCCTGCACATTCCGGTCAGCGTCAATATCGGCGCGCATCACCTCCAGACCGCGGGCTTCATGGACCGCCTGCGTGACCTGCTCGCGGCCAATCCGGAGGTTTCGCCGGCGATGCTTGAGCTTGAGGTGCTGGAAACCAGTGCGCTCGAAAACATGGCTCACGTCGCCCGCATCGTCGAATCCTGTGCCGAGCTTGGCGTTTCGTTTGCGCTGGATGATTTCGGCACCGGTTACTCGTCACTCGCGTACCTGAAGCGCTTGCCGCGTGCGCTGCTCAAGATCGATCAGCTTTTCGTGCGCGACATGCTTTCAGACCCTGAGGATCGCGCCATTCTCGAGGCGGTTCTCGGACTGGCGCGGGCGTTTCGCCGAGGTGTCGTGGCGGAAGGGGTGGAGACGGCGGCCCAGGGCGTGGCCCTGCTCGCGCTGGGCTGCGAGATTGCGCAGGGTTTCTTCATCGCTCTCCCGATGCCTGCAGAGCATCTCCCGCACTGGCTGGCGCGCTGGCAGCCGCCGGATTCATGGCGTGAGTGAGTCCTCAATTGGGCCCCGCATAAGTTAAAAACGCCCGGTCTGCTTTCGCAGCCGGGCGTTAGGATGATGCGCGGACCAAACGATTCGGCAAGGATCAAGCAACGGTGACCGGAATCTTGCCGATCTTGGCCTGCCATTCCCTCGGGCCGGTGTTGTGTACGCTGGTGCCGTTGGCGTCGACCGCGACCGTGACCGGCATGTCCTCCACGGTAAACTCGTAGATTGCTTCCATGCCCAGATCGGCAAAGCCGACGATCTTGGCTTCCTTGATGGCCTTAGAGACCAGGTAGGCGGAGCCACCGACGGCCATCAGGTAGGCCGACTTGTTGTCCTTGATGGCTTCGATGGCGACCGGGCCGCGCTCGGACTTGCCGATCATCGAGATGAGGCCGGTCTGCTCCAGCATCATGCGGGTGAACTTGTCCATGCGGGTGGCGGTGGTGGGGCCTGCGGGGCCGACCACTTCGTCACGCACCGGGTCGACAGGGCCGACGTAGTAGATGACGCGGTTGGTGAAGTCGACCGGCAGCTTTTCACCCTTTTCCAGCATGTCGGCAATGCGCTTGTGCGCGGCGTCGCGGCCGGTGAGCATCTTGCCATTGAGCAACAGGATCTGGCCCGGCTTCCAGGATGCGACTTCTTCCTTGGTCAGGGTGTCGAGGTTTACGCGGGTGGCGACATTGGTGTCGGCCTTCCAGGTGACCTGCGGCCAGTCTTCTAGTCTCGGCGCTTCGAGCCTGGCCGGGCCTGAGCCATCGAGGTGAAAGTGAACATGGCGGGTGGCGGCGCAGTTTGGAATCATCGCGATCGGCAGCGAGGCGGCATGGGTGGGATAGTCCAGAATCTTGACGTCGAGTACGGTGGTCAGGCCGCCAAGCCCCTGAGCGCCGATGCCCAGCGCGTTAACTTTCTCCATCAGCTCGAGCCGCAGTTCCTCGACCCGGGTCAACGCTGCGCCAGAGGCGGCCTTGTCGCGCAGTTCGTGGATATTGACCGGATCCATAAGCGATTCCTTGGCCATCAGCATCGCCTTTTCGGGGGTGCCGCCGATGCCGATGCCGAGGATGCCCGGCGGACACCAGCCCGCACCCATGGTCGGAACGGTCTTGATCACCCAGTCGACGATCGAATCGGACGGGTTCAGCATGGCCATCTTCGACTTGTTCTCCGAGCCCCCGCCCTTGGCTGCACAAATGATCTCGAGGTGGTCGCCGGGGACGATCTCATAGTGCACCACGGCCGGCGTGTTGTCCTTGCTGTTCTGGCGCTTGCCGGCGGGATCGAGCAGGACCGAGGCGCGCAGCTTGTTGTCCGCGTTGTTGTAGGCGCGACGCACGCCTTCGTTCACCATCTCCTGGACGCTCATCTTCGCGTCCCACTGCACGTTCATGCCGACCTTGAGGAATACGACGGCAATCCCCGTGTCCTGACAGATCGGGCGATGGCCTTCGGCGCACATGCGTGAGTTGGTCAGGATTTGCGCGATCGCGTCCCTGGCCGCAGCACTCTCCTCGCGCTCATAGGCTTCGCCAAGTGCCTGGATGAAGTCGAGCGGGTGGTAGTAGCTGATGTACTGGAACGCATCCGCAATCGACTGAATGAGGTCTTCTTCGCGAATAATCGTCATGGCGCTTGGTCTCCGGGATGACATAGGGGCAGAATGCCGTAGTTGGATCTAAATTGGATCAGCGGCCGAATTTTAACACCGCCGCTCGGTCGCGTCCTTCAAGAGGGCGTTCAGGGCTGTGTAAGTCCTGTGTAAGATACATGTTCTTAAATGCACGGCATTCGGCGGCAGCCGGCGGGTGGTTTGCCGTAACCGATTTCAAGACTGGAACCAACCAGTCGAAGACCCGCAATGGGTCAGCTTCAACCATTTGATCAGTTGAGGAGAGGTGAGCATGTCCAACGAGCAGCAAGTCCGCATTTACAACCCTTCGGAAGAGATGGTCAGGAACGCCGCAGTGTCCGGTATGGACGCATATCGCGCGTTGTGCAAGGAAGCAGAAGACGATTACGAAGGTTTCTGGGGTCGTCACGCCAAGGAGCTGCTCGACTGGAAGGAGCCCTTCAGCCAGGTGCTCGACGAGAGCAATGCGCCGTTCTTCAAATGGTTCGCTGACGGCAAGCTGAACGTCTCCTACAATTGCCTCGACCGCAACGTCAATATCGGACTCGGCGACAAGGTCGCCCTGATCTTCGAAGCCGACAACGGCGAAGTCACGCGGGTTACCTATAAGGATTTACTGTCGCGCGTCAGCAAGTTTGCCAATGCTCTGCGCGGCATGGGCGTCAAGAAGGGCGATCGCGTCGTCATCTACCTGCCGATGTCGATCGAAGGCGTGGTCGCGATGCAGGCCTGCGCCCGTCTCGGCGCCACGCACTCCATCGTTTTCGGCGGTTTCTCTGCCCAGGCCTTGCGCGATCGCATCGAGGATGCCGGCGCCGTGGCGCTGATCACCTCGGACGGCCAGCACCGTGGCGGCAAGGCTTTGCCGCTCAAGCCGATTGCCGACGAAGCGCTGTCCCTCGGCGGCTGCGACACGATCAAGAACGTCATCGTCGTCAAGCGTACGGGTGGCGACTGCAACATCGTTGCCGGGCGCGACACCTGGTTCCACGACGCCTGCGCCGACCAGTCGGACGTGTGTGAGCCCGAGTGGGTCGAAGCCGAGCACCCGCTGTTCATCCTCTATACCTCGGGATCAACCGGCAAGCCGAAGGGCGTGCAGCACTCATCGGGCGGCTATCTGCTGCAGGCCGTGATGTCGATGCAGTACTCCTTCGACATCAAGCCGAACGATGTTTTCTGGTGCACCGCCGACATTGGCTGGGTTACCGGCCACACCTTCATCAGCTATGGCCCGCTCGCCTGCGGTGCCACTGAGATCGTGTTTGAAGGCGTGCCGACGTATCCGGATGCTGGCCGCTTCTGGAAGATGATCCAGGACCATAAGGTCAGCATTTTCTACACTGCCCCGACCGCGATTCGTTCGCTGATCAAGGCCGCTGACAACAACCCGTCCGTCCATCCGAAGCAGTACGACCTGTCGAGCCTGCGCCTGCTGGGTTCGGTCGGCGAGCCGATCAACCCGGCAGCCTGGGAGTGGTACTACGAGAACATCGGCGGCAACCGTTGCCCGATTGTCGATACTTTCTGGCAAACGGAAACCGGGGGCCACGTGATCAACCCGATGCCGGGCGCGACGCCCATGGTGCCGGGTTCGTGCACCCTGCCCTTCCCGGGCATCCAGGCGGCAGTGGTTGACGAGACCGGCACCGAGGTGCCCTGGGGCCAGGGCGGCATCCTGGTGATCAAGCGCCCGTGGCCGGCGATGATCCGCACCATCTGGAACGACCCCGAGCGATTCAAGAAGTCCTACTACCCGGACGACTTCAAGGGCAAGCTCTATCTTGCGGGCGACGGCGCCATCCGTGACGTCGAAACCGGCTACTTCACCATCACCGGCCGTATCGACGACGTTCTGAACGTGTCGGGTCATCGCATGGGTACGATGGAAATCGAATCGGCGCTGGTCGCGCACGAGAAGGTTGCCGAGGCTGCGGTGGTTGGTCGTCCTGACGACGTCACGGGTGAAGCGATCGTGGCCTTTGTGGTGCTGAAGGGGCCACGCCCGACTGGCGATGAAGCTGCGAAGATCATCAAGGAACTGCAAAACTGGGTGGGCCACGAGATCGGGCCGATCGCCAAGCCGAAGGACATCCGGTTCGGCGAGAACCTGCCCAAGACGCGCTCCGGCAAGATCATGCGCCGCCTGTTGCGTCAGCTGGCCAAGGGCGAGGATGTCCTCCAGGACATCTCGACGCTTGAGAACCCGCAGATTCTCGAGCAGCTCAAGGGTTAAGCCGTACTGGCCGGGTCGCGAGATCCGGCCGCAATGAACGACAGGGGAAGACCTGGCCTTGAAGGCCGGGCGGGGGAGAGGAGTCAGGCGCGCAAAACGCGCGCCGCCTGTACGTGCGGTGCGCCCAACCTGCCTGCAAGAGCAGGGGGCGCATTCGTTTTTTTTGCCGGAGCGGACATCATGGGAGGGTCATGATGCGCAAGGGACTCGCCGGGCAACGCCTGGTCGCGGTATTCATCGCGGGCGTTTTGCTGCTCAATTTTCCACTGCTTTCGCTTTTCGACCGCCCGATCATCCTTTTCGGGCTGCCGTTCCTGCACGTCTATCTGTTCCTGGTCTGGGGCGCGCTGATCTTCGCCGTGGGCTGGATTGCCGAGCGCGGAGCGCGGTGAGGGCACGCCGATGATTCCAGGCTGGCTCATTGTTGGCGCCTCGTTTGCGTATCTGCTGATCCTTTTCGCAGTGGCGTACTTCGGCGACCGCCGTGCCGACGAGGGGCGTTCGATCATTGCGAACTCCTGGACCTACGGGCTTTCTCTGGCCGTTTACTGCACGGCGTGGACGTATTTCGGCAGCGTCGGACGCGCGGCCTCGGGCGGCATCTGGTTCCTGCCGACCTATCTCGGCCCCACGCTGGGGATGGCGCTCGCGTGGCTCGTCGTGCTGAAGATGATCCGCATTGCACGCAGTCACCGGATCACTTCGATCGCCGACTTCATTGCCTCGCGCTACGGCAAGAGTCATCTGCTGGGTGGTCTCGTGACCGTGATTGCCGTCGTCGGCATCGTTCCCTACATTGCCCTTCAGCTCAAGGCCATCTCGAGTGCTTACGCCCTGATGGTCGACAGTGCCGACACGCTGGTGCCGGCGGTCGAGAATGCCGCCTGGTGGCTGGACAGTACGCTCTACATTGCGCTGACACTTGCCGCGTTCACCGTGCTGTTCGGAACGCGCCACCTGGACACGACCGAGCGCCACGAGGGCATGGTCGCGGCCATCGCCTTCGAGTCGGTGGTCAAGCTGCTCGCCTTCCTGGCCGTTGGAATCTACGTCACGTTCTGGCTCTATGACGGCTTCGGCGATCTCTACGCCAGGGCGCGGCAACACCCCGAGCTCGCCAGCCTGCTGGTGTTCGACAGCACGGGCCGGATCGGTTTCGGCGGCTGGTTCGCGCATGTGCTGCTGGCGATGCTGTCGGTGATCTTTCTGCCGCGCCAGTTCCAGCTTGCGGTGGTCGAGAACGTCAATGAGCAACACCTGCGCCGCGCCACCTGGCTCTTCCCTTGTTACCTGCTGGCAATCAACATCTTCGTGATCCCTATTGCGCTCGGTGGGTTGCTGCACTTCGGTAAGGGCACGGTTGACCCCGATACCTTCGTGCTGACCCTGCCGCTGGCGCACGACAATGCCGTGCTGGCGCTTTTTGTCTTCATCGGTGGCCTGTCGGCAGCGACCGGCATGGTGATTGTCGAAGCCATTGCGCTGTCGACGATGGTGTGCAACGACTTGGTGATGCCGATCCTGTTGCGCAGTCGCCGGCTGGGACTTTCTGCGCAGCGCGATCTGACCGGCCTGCTGCTGGGGATTCGTCGCGGCGCCATTCTTGGCGTTTTGCTGCTCGGATACCTGTACTTTCGACTTGCCGGTGAAGCCTATGCACTCGTCAGCATCGGCCTGATCAGTTTCGCAGCGGTGGCGCAGTTTGCGCCGGCGATGCTGGGTGGCATGTACTGGCGCAGCGGCACCCGCGACGGCGCTCTTGCCGGCCTGCTGGCCGGATTTCTGGTGTGGACCTACACTTTGCTGCTGCCGTCCTTCGCCAAGTCCGGCTGGCTCGACCCGGCCTACCTGCAGGATGGGCCGCTCGGGCTGACCGCGCTCCGGCCCGAGCACTTGTTCGGGCTGAGTGGGCTCGACAACATCAGTCACGCCCTGTTCTGGAGCCTGTTGGCCAATATCGGTTGCTACGTGTTCGTGTCGCTGCTGCGCGTACCAACCGGTGCCGAGGCGAGCCAGGGCACGATGTTTGTCGATGTCTTTCGCCGCGGCGACAGCCCGCCCGCGAGTTTCTGGCGCGGTCGTGCCGAACTGGATGATTTGTTGCCCCTGGTTGCCCGCTTCCTGGGGCAGCGACGCACCGAGGAAGCCTTCGGCGCCTATGCGCGATCAAGTGGCCTGGAAAGCATGGCGCGACTCAAGGCCGATCCGGAGCTGGTCGATTTCGCCGAGTCGCTTCTTGCCGGTGCGATTGGCAGCGCCTCGGCCCGCGTCATGGTGTCGAGCGTGGTCCAGGAAGAGCCGCTTGGCCTGGGCGAAGTCATGGACATCCTTGACGAGGCCTCTCAGGTGCGCGCGTATTCTCATCAGCTCGAGGAGAAATCGCGCGCGCTCGAGGCAGCAACCGCCGAGTTGCGCGCGGCCAACGAAAAGCTGAAGGAGCTCGACGGTCTCAAGGACGACTTCATGTCTTCGGTGACGCACGAATTGCGCACGCCGCTGACCTCAATTCGCGCCCTGTCCGAAATGATGCTGGATGACGCGGACATCGACGTGGCCGATCGCCAGCGCTTTCTGGGCATCATCGTGTCGGAGACGGTGCGTCTGACGCGGCTCGTCAATCAGGTGCTGGACCTGGCCAAGATCGAGTCGGGCCATGCCGAGTGGTACAACACCGACATCGACATGCGCGAACTGGTGACGCATGCCGTAGATGCGACACTGCAGCTCTTTCGCGATCGGGAAACCGAGGTCCAGGTGAGCCTGCCTGATGAAATTCCGCTGCTCCGCGCCGACCACGACCGTTTACTGCAGGTGATGCTCAACCTGCTGTCGAATGCAGCCAAATTTGTGCCGGCGCAAGGGGGGCGAGTTCAGGTGCGGCTTGTCGCCGACTCGGCCCGTATCCGTGTCGATGTGGCCGACAATGGCCCGGGCATCGAGCCCGAATTCGAGCCGGCGATCTTTCAGAAGTTCAGGCAGGGGGGCGACGAGCGCTCACGTCCGCAGGGTACCGGTCTGGGGCTGCCAATCAGCCGCCAGATCGTCGAGCATTTTGGCGGACGCTTGTGGCTGGAGTCGGTGCCCGGAGAAGGGGCGACCTTCTCGTTCGAATTGCCCTTGCCGCCAGCCGCAGCGGGTCAATGACATAGAATGGTGCAGGACAGGGAGGAGAAGCGTATGGCGAAGAAAATACTGATTGCAGACGACGAACAGAATATTGTCATCTCCCTGGAGTTCCTCATGAAAAGGGAGGGTTTTGAGGTCGTGGTGGCAAACGACGGCGAAGAGGCAGTGAGGCGTATTCGCAGCGACTGCCCCGATCTGGTGTTGCTCGACGTGATGATGCCAAAGAAGAGCGGCTTCGAGGTCTGTCAGGAGATCAAGTCCGATCCAGCAATGAGCGGCGTTCGCATCCTGATGCTGACGGCAAAGGGGCGTGATACCGAAGTGGCCAAGGGGTTGGCGCTGGGGGCCGATGCCTACATGACAAAGCCGTTCTCGACCAAGGAACTTGTGGCGAAGGTTCGCAGCATGCTGGAGGCCTGATCCATGTCGGCCCGCTTGCGATTTACACTTGCAATCGTCGTGCTCGGTTTGCTGATGACCGGGCCTTTTATCCTGACTGCGCTGATCGTGTGGTTCGAAACCCAGAGCGAGGGGCGTCAGCAGTTGCTGGACGTGCTCGTGCCCCACCTTGGGGTCGGCACGATGCTGACCGCGATGGGTTTTGCCGCCGGGGTTGGTGTGTTGCGCACGCTGTTTCGGCAGTACGTCCAGGGCTTGTTGCGGATGGCGGAGAACCTGCGCCTGATGCTCGGTGCCAACCGCGGCTTCCGGGTCCAGCCCGAAGGGCCGCCCGAAGTGCAGATGCTGGCAAATGCCGCCAATGAACTGGCGACCCAGCGCGATGAACTGCTCGGCGATGTCGAGGCCCAGATTGCACGCGCCATGGACTCTGTCGAGCAGGAAAAGAATCGGCTCGCGGCGCTGATGTCGGAACTCACCCAGAGTGTCGTCGTGTGCAATCTGGATGGACGCATTCTGCTTTACAACAGCCGCGCCCGTTTGCAGTTCCGTGCCTTGTCGGACGCCCCCGGGGTGGCCGGCGGCGGTGAGCTGATTGGCCTCGGCCGCTCGATCTATGCCGTGTTCGAGCGCAACCTGATTGCCCACGCGCTGGAAACCATCCAGCAACGCCTGAAGCGCGGCGTCGCCCAGCCGCAGGCCAACTTCGTCACCACCACGCGTGCCGGGCAATTGCTGCGCGTGCAGATGGCGCCGGTGCTGGCCGTCGCAAAGGCGACGACGGTGGAAGCTGAAACGGAGGCAGCGGCGGAGGCCGCATCGCAGCCGAGTGGGCCGCAGGAGCGCACGCAGACCGGATTCATCCTGATGCTCGACAACATTACGCGCAACTTCGAGACCGAGTCGCGGCGGGATCAGATGCTGCACAACCTCACCGAGGGCAACCGTGCTGCGCTGGCAAACGTGCGGGCCGCTGCGGAGATGCTTGAATACGGCGATCTGCCTGACGAGATGCGCGATCGCTTCCGGCGTGTGATCCGCGACGAGGTGCAGGGCATGAGCCAGCGCCTGAACGAGACTGCCGACGAGTTCGCCGACGCCTTGAAGGTGCGCTGGCCGCTGGAAGAAATGCTCGGGGCCGACCTGGTCGCGGCAGTGCAGCGCCGCATCGAACAGCGCATTGGTGTGAAGACCAAACTCGAGGAGGTGGACGAAAGCCTGTGGGTGAAGGTCGACAGCTTTTCCCTGATCCAGG
>Ga0138256_10000484_pt1 | contig 43445 bp, 35 predicted proteins | sample KNB2016incub_MG_FD_105486 | JGI IMG/M metagenome (GOLD analysis project Ga0138256, IMG submission 105486) | Active sludge microbial communities from wastewater in Klosterneuburg, Austria - KNB2014incub_MG | ecosystem: Engineered > WWTP > Activated sludge > Unclassified | place: Austria... | reverse complement strand
GGTACTCGCCGATCACCATTCGTTTGAACGCCACATCGTATTTGCGTGGCCTTCCTTTTTCCTTGTCCGTTCCGTCCTTCATGAGGTTCGCTTTTGCGTAAACCCGGATCAGGACGAGTCAGGCTCTGACGATCGCATGGCCTAGTACTGTCGTTCGCCGGTGAAGTGGGCGACTTCATCCTTGGTACCGAAGAGGACGAGGATGTCGCCTTTTTCGGGAATGAATTCGGGATCGAGGACGCCGAGTGCGCCGAGTTTGATGGAGCGGCGGCCGAGGAAGGACTTTTCGCTTTCCTTGCGGAGGACGGTGACGAGGCCGAGTTGGCGTTCGCGGAGTTCGGGGTTCTGGTTGAGGACCTTGCCGACGAATTTGTCCGGGACGACGACCTCGGCGATGACGAAGCCGCCGGGGAGTTCGAATTGATCCACGAGGCGGCGGAGGTTGAGTTTGCGTGCGAGTCCTTCGGCGGCTTTCTCCTCGGGGTGTACGATATCGGTAACGCCCATGGAGTTGAGGACCATTTCGTGGAGGGGGTTGATGGCGCGGCTGATGACGCGCTTGACCTTGAGGTTGACGAGGAGGGCGGTGGTCATGATGTTGGCGCCCTGGTCCTCTCCGATGGCGACGACGGCGGCGTCGAGTTCGGCGAGTGGCAGGGTGCTCATGGCCTGGGGGTCGTGGCTTTCCAGGCAGACGGCGTAGCTGACCTCGCTCTTGATCCCTTCGACGGTGGCCATGTTGTGATCTATGGCGATGACCTCATGGCCCATGCCGGTGAGTTTGATGGCGAGGTGTTTTCCGAAGTTGCCGAGGCCGAACACTGCGATCTTCATGGTGGTTCAATTGATGAGGATGTCCTCCTTGGGATAGCGATACTTGGTGACCTGTACTTGGCGAAGGACGCCGACGAGCAGGGTGAGCGCGCTGACGCGACCGACGAACATGACGACGACGAGGGCGAGTTTGGCGGTTGAGCCGAACTCCGGTGTGATGCCCATGCTGAGGCCGACGGTGCTGAATGCGCTGAAGCATTCGAAGGCGACGGGCATGAGACCGAGATCGCTTTCGAGGGAGGCGACGACGCTGATGGAGAGGCCGAGGAAGACCAGGGAAAGCACCATGGTGGTGAATGCCCTGCGGATGCTGAGGTTGCTGACCTCGCGGCCGAGGAATTCGATGCGTCGGCGGCCGCGTGCGGTGGCGAAGATGTTGAGGGTGGCGATGGCGAATGTGGTGGTCTTGATGCCACCGCCGGTACTGCCCGGCGATGCCCCGATGTACATGAGGAAGATGGTGGTCATGAGGGTGGGCAGGGTGAGTGTGCTGTAATCCACGACGTTGAAGCCGGCGGTGCGCGGGGTGGCACCTGTGAAGAACGCGGCCGACAACCGGCCGAACCAGGTGTGATGTTCGGCCAGTGCGCCGTTCCATTCGAATACCAGCACGGCCACGGTGCCGGACAACAGCAGGAGCGCGGTGGTGATGAGGACAAGGCGCGTGCTCAGGTTCACCGTGCGTGGGAAGCGTTGGCAGGGCTTGCCGGTGAAGATCCTGATCAGGCGTTGCACCACCCACAAGCGCGCATAACGACCGAAGTTGAAGATGATGCCGAAGCCGAGCCCGCCGAAGATCAACAGCAGTGCGAGCACCCACATCAAGGGGTAATTGAAGCGCAGGACCGGATCATACAGCCCCAAGGAATTGGTGCTGAAACCGGCATTGTTGAAGGCCGATACGGTATGGAAGATGGCGAACCAGACCTTGTCCTCGAAGGTGGCGAAGATGTTCGTTGGCAAACAGTAGAACACGAAAATGGCCCCGATGAGCTCAACGACGAGCGTGAAGGCGATGACCTTGACGATGAAGCCGCGCACGCCGCTGAGGGTGGTGCTGGCGATATCGCGGATGCGCAGTTGCTCTTCCAAGGAAGTGCGGCCTTTGAAGAAGAATGCGAAGAAGCTGGTGAAGGTCATGACGCCGAGGCCACCGATCTGGATCAACACGAGGAGGATGATCTGGCCAGCGAAGGTGAGGTCCTTGCCGATGTCTATGGTGGACAGGCCGGTGACGCACACCGCGGACGCCGATGTGAAAATGGCATCGACCATGCCCAAGGGGCGCGTGCAGGAGTTGGGCAACATGAAGAGCGCCGCACCGACCGTGATGAGGACGATGAAACTCGCGACGAAGAGCAGGGCCGGATTGAAGAGCCTGCTGTTGCGGCCGATCTCCAAGCGGGAGAGTTCGATGAAGGAGAACAGGAGCAGGAAGACGAGCAAGGGAGCCGGACCGATCTTCTGTCCGATGGATGGAGCGAGGAGAATGGCGATGATGAGGATCAAGGCGAGGATGAACCATGCCACTTCGGCTTTTCGGATATGCTCACCGCGCAGGCCGGTGCGCAGCAGGCTACCGAGTGTTACGAAGGCCGCTGCGACCACGAGGCCGAAGCTCAATTGTTCCAACAATTCATCCGTGGCGGCATCGGCGTGGTAACCGAATTCCACCAGCAAGAGGAAGACCGTGAGCAGGATGATGGCGAGCCGGGCCAAGCCCACCACTTCCTTGCGCAGCACCGTGCGGAGAAGTGTTCTTTTCATGGGGCCTTGGCGCGAATGCTCGCGCTGGACGCGCCGAGGATGGATCCACGAACTCCCGGCGGCCGGGCCAAAGCTAGGTTGAGCGCTCGTGTGGTCAACACCGATGATGAACTACCGTTGCTTGATGCGATACGCGGTGACCCCGCTCCCATTCCCGATCACGAGATCGGGCTCGCCGTCCAGGTTGAGGTCCGCGACGCTGAAGAGCGTGTTCCCTTCCACCGGCATGCCCGGCAGTGGAAGTCCGCCGACATCGAGCAACCACGCCTTGCCACTGGTGGGTGCGCAGACGCCAATCAACCAGCCGATGCCTTCGAGCTTGAAGGACATTGCCGTTGGATCAAGAGGTGTTCCATGGGACCGTTGGAAGAGCACCTTGCCGTCCTTCAGGAGGATCAATGAATCGCCCACCACCTTCGCCACGGCCTGTTCGCCCTCGCTGTCCAGGTCGATGAACCGCAGGCGACCGTTGCCACCGGGCACCGTGCGCAACTCACTTCCTCCGACCGTGGTCTCGTGGAGCACAAGATCCTGATCGAGCCATTGAATGCGGGTTGAGCGCAATTCGGCGCCGGGGATCACGGCTTGCACGTCCTTCAACCTTTCCAAGGTGGGATCGACATGCTCGCGTTCCGCGCCCTTGCGATCGAGCAATTTCATTTCTCCGTTCCCATCGATCACGAGGATGTAGTCCTTGTTGCGGATGCGGAGATGATGGACGGCTTCGGAACCCGGCGCGGCGAGCGTTGGTGCCTGCCATCCATCCACGTATGCGCCATCGAGACTGAAGTTCAATACGTGACCGTCCTTCGTGGGAACAAGTACGCGGTAGTCCTTGGTGTCGTCGTAATCCACGACCGCGATCGGCGCGGAGGCCGCTGACTTCAACCGCAAGGGGAAGCCACCCATGTCCTTCCCGTTGCGATCCATGAAATAGCAGGTGGTGGCCGTATTGAACAGCAGTTGCAACTTGCCGTTCTTGAATTTGTCCACTTGATGTACGGCACCCATGATGGGGCCGTCCAACGCGCGTGACCAAAGCACTTTCCCCGTGGAGGCGATCACATGAATGCGATGTGTGGTGTCCTGGACCAGCACTTCCCGTGTACCGTTCGTATGGTTCAGGAGGATGTCCGGACGGCGAAGGATGGGCGCACCCACCTCTGCGTGCCACAGATCGTTCCCTTCCGGTTGTTCGCCGGAGGCATGTAACAACGCGATCCCGACATGGACGATCCCGCTTCCTGTCGCGGAAAGCTGCATGCACAAGCCGCCGTGCTTGGCCCACAACGCATTGCTCGCACGGAACGCACTGTCGGCAGCGGGTCGCATGCCCTCGGTGAACCAGCCTTGTGCGCGAATGGGATCGACCCACCAGGTGTACGCCGTCTCCGTGGCTTGGCGTTGGAACCATTCCATGGTCCGCTTGTCCTCGGCCAAACTGCTTCCGTCATTCCACACATCGATGCTCGCGGTCAACGCGTTCACATCATCGCTCATCAATACGGTGTGCCCCAACAGGACCCACCAGGGCTGCTCGGGAAGCGCGCAACGTTCGCCCATGAGCGTTTGCCAGAAGACGGGTTCCTTCCACCGCGACAAGCGCGTTCCACGGTAGGACAAGGTATCCGGGCCACTGCGCGCGTTCAGATCATCCATTGCCGCGTCGGGATCCTCTGTCTCCATGACCAGCCAACGCTTGATGGAACCGTCCGCGGCGAATGCCGACGCTGTTCCCGCAGCTCCATGTACCCATGGGAACAACGCCTCCTCCTTCACTTCTGCGCTGCTCAGTCGGTCACCTGCATCACGCACGTTCCACATGCTCCATTGCGAAACACTGTTCGGCAGCACACGCGCCACATTCCATGGACCGTTCCCTTGCGCGATGATCGTACGCGAAAGTCGATGCGTACCGTCGGTGATCATCAACCCGCTCAGCAGGATCGCGTCGGGCTGGATGCGCAGGTCGAGTGCGGTCCAGCCCTCGGGTACGTTCAAGCGATCCAACCGTTCCGGTGTCCACCATCCGTTCAACAAGCCTTTGGCGCGCGCCGCGTGAACAAGCACATGTCCGTCGGTACCACCGCCCATGGTCGCGCGCGCCTTGGCGAACCCGGGATCCGCAACGAGTGGCGTACCCCGTTCCATTTGGATCCGCGCCTCCTCCACGAGTTCAGCGCTGGACGATACCATCCACAAGCCATCGCGGATCGCCAGGACCACTGTCGGCGATCCTTCCACGAACCGCACGCGGATCGCATCACCGTTCTTCAGCGCATCGAGGTCTGACGGGGCGAGTTTGAACAGACCTGCGATCGCACCGGCATCCTTGACGCGGATGGTCCCCACCAACAACGCATCGGCACAGCCAGCGCCGGTGCGCAGGAGCGCGATCAGCACGGGATCAGTGCCGAGCGCTTCGCGGAAGGCTGGATCGGATCCGATCCGCTCGGCCACCATGGACATCGCAACACCAAGCGCCGCTGCACCCTGCTCCGTTTCCCAGGAGTGCCACAACAACGAACTGTGCGTGAAGCGATCCCATGTGCGATAGGGATCGGGGATCTCGAAGATCACCGCCGCTTGATCGGGGATCGCGGCCCACGGATCGGCGTTCCCGGTATGCACCGGATCCCAACGCAGGACGGTCCATACGGCGGCCCCGCCCACGGCAATGAGAAGGATGACAAGGAATACGCGACGCATCGTACAGCGCAAAGGTGGTCGCGGCCCATGGCCTGCGGGCCGGTAAGGGCACGCCCTTGCGCACACTAGGCTGTGGACAGGTGATCAGCTCACTGCGACAGGCTCCTTCAACAAGCGGAAGCTCTTGCGGTGATGGATGCACGGCCCGTGCTGTTGGATCGCCGAGCGATGATCCAATGTGGGATAGCCTTTGTTCACCGCCCAGCCGTATACGGGGAACTCGCAGTGCAAATGCTGCATGAGTTCATCGCGGTGCGTCTTGGCGAGAATGCTCGCCGCCGCGATGGATCGGAAACGGCCATCACCACGGATGTGACAACTGTGAGGGATCCCGGCGTACACATTGAAGCGGTTCCCATCGATCAGCAGGTGCTCCGGTCGAATGCGGAGCGCATCCACCGCACGATGCATCGCCGCGAACGACGCATTGAGGATGTTGATCGCATCGATCTCCAGTGGATCCACGATCGCCACGGCCCATGCGATCGCGCGCGCTTCGATCAATGGCCGAAGGGCATCGCGACGCGCTTCGTTCAGTTGCTTGCTGTCATCAAGGCCGGGCAAACGAACCCGTGCAGGAAGGATCACCGCGGCAGCGACCACCGGACCGGCAAGGCATCCACGGCCGGCCTCATCGCATCCCGCTTCGATGAAGTTCTTCAGATGGTATGCGGCCAGTGCCATGGCGAAGGATCAGGTGTTCAGGTCAAGACCCGCATCGGTACACATCCGCTCGAAGGAGGCCCACAATGCGGTTGCGGAAGCATCCCAGTCGTAGCGTACCGATCGTTTCAACCCGGCCTTCCGCAATTGATCGGCGAGCGCGGGATCGGAACAGACCTCGTGCAAGGCCCGGCTGATATCCGCCACACTGAAGGGATCGCAATAGTGTGCCGCATCGCCCGCGATCTCCGGCAGACAGGTGGCTTCCGCAGCCACCACCGGTACACCGCACCGCATGGCTTCGGCCACCGGGATCCCGAAGCCTTCGAAATAACTGGTGAAGGCCAAGACCTCGGCACCACCCATGGCCAAGCGCAATTGGTCCTGCCCCAAGCGGCCGGTGAAGATCACGCGGTCGGGATGTTTCAATTGATCCCATGCCTGTTGCATGCGTTCGTCCCACCAGAAGCGTTCCCCCACGATCAATAAGCGCAACTCGCTCGGGTGGTTCGTGATCAACTGATCGAACGCGAGAAGGAGCCGCGCGATGTTCTTGCGGGGATGAAGCGACCCCACACAGATGATGTACGGCGCACCATCGGCGAAGCGATCACGCGCTGCGCGCCGCTCCACTTCCTCCAACGGTGCGTACACCGCGCTGACGCCGTTGTACACCACATCGATATGCGTCGGATCCACTTCGTAGTGCGCAGCGATGTCGCGACGACTGAACTCGCTCACCGTAGCCAATCGCGTAGCATGTCGCGCAAAGCGCGGGAAGTAGGAGCGGTAGTAGTTGCTGTACTTCTTCGGAAGATCCTCCGGGTAGTGCTCGAAGTTCAGATCGTGCATCACCGCCAAGGTCGGGACGGCACTATGCAACGCGAGGAAACCATCCGGGCTGATGAAGGCATCGGCCTTCAGCGCTTTCAGTTTGCGTGGTAGGAGCCAATCGAACCACAGACGATACAACAAGGGGTGCCGCGTGGGCGGGAACATCACCACCGGGTACACATTGGGTGCGTACACGAACCGCGGATCGAATGCCCGATCGAAGAGGAAGAAGAACTCGTGCTCCGGGTGCGCCCTCACGATCCGCGATAGCGTTTCGTGCGTGAACCACCCGATGCCCTCCAACTTGTTCGGAAGGAGAAGGCGGGTGTTGACGGCAATGCGCATGGGGTGCAAATGTGGGCATCAACGTGCTCAACCGGCGTCTCCGCATCTTCACGCCGCGAATGCAACGCACCTTCCTCACCAATCTGGCCCTTGTGCTGGTGCTGAACCTGCTGGTGAAGCCCTTCTACATTCTGGGCATTGACGCCGGGGTGCAGAAGGCTGTGGGCGCTGAAGTGTACGGTGGCTACGCGGCACTATTGAGTCTGAGCTTCCTGCTGAACATCGTGCTGGACCTCGGGCTAACGAACTACAATACGCGGCACATCGCGCAGCACACACCACTGATGGCCAAGTACCTCGGAGGGATGGCGGCGATGCGCGGTGGACTCATGCTCGCTTATGCGCTGCTCACCGTGGGTAGCGGGATCGCACTGGGTTTCAGTGGTGCGGATCTGGGGATGCTCGGCTGGTTGGTGTTGAACCAGGCCATTGTGGCCAGCATCCTCTACCTGCGCAGCAACATCGCCGGTGCACAACGCTACCGACAGGACAGTTTGCTCAGCGTGCTCGATCGCGTTCTGTTGATCGGCATCGTGGGTTGGCTGCTTTGGGGCAAGGCCACGGATCAGCCGTTCGAGATCATGTGGTTCGTAAAGGCGCAGACCGCGGCGTATGCGACCACGGCATTGATCGCGTTGGGCATGGTGCTGCGATTGAGCGGACGTGTGGTGGTGAGGTGGAAACCGGCGTTCAGTTGGGTGGTGATGAAGCGCAGCTTTCCCTTCGCTCTGCTGATCCTGCTGATGACCTTCTACTACCGCATCGATACGCTGATGCTGGAACGCATGCTGCCCGACGGCGCGGAGCAAGCGGGGATCTATTACCAGGGCTTCCGTTTCTTCGAGGCATTGAACATGCTCGGCTTCCTCGTCGCGGGCCTTTTGCTGCCCATGTTCAGTCGGATGCTGAAGGAGCGAAGCGATGTGTCACCATTGGTGGGGCTATCGTTCAAGATGGTCCTCGCGGGATCCTTGGCCGTGGCGGTTTTCGGGAGTCTCCATTCCAGCGAAGTGTTGGGCCTCATCTATTCGGAGCATGTGGATCGATCGGCACCGGTCTTCGCCTTGCTGATCTGGAGCTTCGCGGGGGTATGCACCACATACATCTTCGGCACCCTGCTCACCGCAGGTGGTGATCTGCGCGCACTGAACTGGACCGCCGCGAGCGGCGCGATCCTGTGTGTGTGCTTGAACGCATTCCTGATCCCGCGCATGCAGGCGGAAGGTGCCGCCTGGGCCGGATTGATCACCCAAGTCCTCACCGCCGTAGCACAATTGGTCCTGGCCATCCGCTTGCACAAGGTGACCGGTGCGATCGGGGCCTTGGTGCGTGGCGCATTGTTCACCGGCGCGCTCGTCGGCGTCAATGCGCTCTTGGGATCGGCCCACCTCACGCTCCCGATGTTTGCGCTGGTCTTCGGCGTTTCGGCCTTGGCCCTTGCCGCCGTAGTGGGCTTGCTCAGTCCGCGTGAACTGCGCAAGGCCATGGCCTGACCCTCCGGCCTTCGCAGGCACCACCCTACATTAGCGGCCCTTTTACCGATAGGCCCACATGCCGGAGACCCGCCCGAACAGCCGCACACCCGTAGCGGCCGACCCCGCCTCCTTCGACCTCATCCTCTTCCTCTGGAAACGCCGCAAGCTGATCATCGGCATCACCTTGCTCGGGATGTTCGCAGGTGTGGCCGCGGCTTTCCTCATCACCCCGCTCTACCGCAGCGAAGTGATCATGTTTCCCGCGATCACCAACTCGGCATCGAAGGCATTGTTGAACGAACAAAGCACCGGTCGCGACGACATCCTTGCACTGGGCGATGAGGAGGACAGTGAACAACTCCTGCAAGTGCTGCACTCCGATCGCATCCGGGAGCGCGTTGCGGAGAACTTCGACCTCTTCGCGGTGTACGATATCCCGGCGGATGATACGCATCGGAACAGCGACCTGCGAGAAGCCTATGAGAAGCACATCACCTTCGAGTACACCAAGTTCAGCAGTGTGCGCGTGGAGGTGCTGGATGCGAAACCGGAGCGGGCTGCGCAGATCGCGAATTTCATCGCCGACCAAGTGGATAGCGTGTGGAAGGCCATGGCGAACGAGCGCGCCGAGAAAGGATTGTGGCTGGTGGAATCGAAGGTGAACCAGCTGGAGGCGGAGATCGAGCAATGGCAGGACAGCATGCGGGTGCTGCGGGAACTCGGCGTGCAGGACTACCACACGCAGACCGAACGGTACAACGAATACATGGGTGCGGCGATCCTGAAAGGCGACCAGCGTGCGGTGAAGGAATTCGAGGAGAGGTTCAAGGTGTTGGCGAAATACGGCGGTGCCTACGTCACGCTACAGGACAGGCTGTTCAACGAGACCAAACGCTTGAGCGTGCTGCGCATGAAGCTCGAACAAGCGCAGGCGGATCTGGAAAGCGACTTGCCGCACAAGTTCGTGGTGAACAAAGCCCAGGTGCCGGACAAGAAGGCATACCCCATTCGCTGGCTGGTCGTCGCGATCAGCTGCATCTCCTCCTTCCTGCTCGCCCTGTTACTGATCGTGGTGCAGGAGAACGTCAACAAGATCCGGAACAATCATGGCCGCTGAGATCACCTTCAATACGTTCGTCACTGTCGCAAGGCAACGCTGGCGTCTTTTCGTCGCCGTCGGTGCGGTCGCCATTCTCGTGTCCGGCATCCTCAGCGGCCCCACCTTCATCAAGCCTCGCTACAAGAGCACGGCCACGGTGTACCCGGTGAACCTGAACAGCTACAGCGTAGAAACACGCACCGACCAGTTGCTCCAACTCCTGGAGAGCAACAGCATCCGGGACAGCTTGATCAAGGAGTTCGACCTGGCCAAGGCGTATGAGATCGACACGACGGGCAACGGCGGCTACTTCGCGCTGTACAACGAATTCAACGACCGCGTGGAGATCACGAAGACGCGGTATGAAAGCGTGCAGATCGAAGTAGTGGACGAACATCCACGCGTGGCGCGCGACATGGTGCAGCGCATGCTGGAGCAGGTGAACCTGTTGGCGCGTCGCCTTCAGCGGGAGAAATCCTACGAAGTGCTGGAGATCGCCGAACGATCCCTTGGGCATGCCCGCTACAAGATGGATAGCGTGGAAACGCGCTTGAACGTGTTACGCCGCGACGCCGGGCTACTGGCCTACGAGAGCCAAGTAAAGGAATTGACCAAGGGCTACGTGAAAATGCTCTCCACGAATGCATCCCAATCGCAGCGCGATGCCGTGCGGGGCATGATCAAGGAACTGGAGGAGAAGGGAGGCGAGTTCCGCGAACTCATGGAACTGAGCAATCTCTTCCGCACCAACTACGATCGCCTGCTCACCGACTACGAACAGGTCGTGAACGACGTGACCAAGGAACTCACGTACACCAACACGGTGGTCTATCCGGAAGTGAGCGACAAGAAGGTGTATCCCGTCCGGTGGTTGATCGTGAGCACCAGCACCCTGTCCGCGCTCTTCCTCTGTTTCGTGCTGGTGATCTGGCGCGACCAAAACGCCTAAGGATGCTGCGCGCGCTGAAGGCCCACTGGATCGCAGCGGCCTGCGTGGTCTTCACGTTGCTGAACGCGGCGCTCATGGCTGCGGACTTCTATTGGTTCAGCGTACTCCCAGCGGTGCTATTGGTGATCTGGGCGATGGTCGCTACGCCGCAGCGGCTCCTGCTCTTCATCGCATTCGCCACACCGCTGTCCATCAACCTGGAGGAACTCTCCCTTGGTGGGATCGGTGTCGCACTGCCCACCGAACCGATCCTGGTCGGGCTCATGTTCCTGTTCCTGCTGAAGATCTCGATCCAGAAAGGTGTGATCGATCACGCGATCCTGCGGCATCCCATCACCACCATCATCCTGCTGCAATTGGGTTGGATGGCCGTGTGTATCGTACCGAGCAGCATGCCCATGGTCTCGTTCAAGTATTTCACGGCGCGTGCCTGGTTCGTCTGCGTGCTCTACTTCATGGGCACGCGCTTCTTCGCGGAAACGCCCAATATGCTGCGTTTCGTTCGTGCCTTCCTCGCCGGCCTGGTCGTAGCGATCGGTTACACGTTGATCCATCACGCCCAGTTCGGTTTCGCACAAGATCCGGCACACTGGGTGATGTGGCCTTTTTTCAAGGACCATACGAGCTACGGCGCCGTGATCGCCTTCATGGTGCCATTCGCGATCACCCTTGTCGGGCTTCCGGAGATCAGCAGGACTTCTCGCGGGGTGATGTTCTTCACGCTTCTCGTTCTGGTGGCCGGCCTGATCTTCTCATACACGCGCGCGGCGTGGTTGAGTTTGATGGGCCCGCTGGCTGTTTTCCTCTTCATGCGTTTGCGCATCCCTGTGTGGGTGCTGGCCTCATTGCTGGCGGTCAGTGGGGTGGTGTATTGGGTGAATGCGGACCAGATCACGATCTATCTGGAGCGTAACCGCGAGGAATCGTCCGACGACCTTGGACAACACGTGCAATCGATCTCGAACATCTCCAGTGACGCGAGTAATCTGGAGCGGATCAATCGCTGGCACTCCGCCTTGCGCATGTTCCAGGAGCGCCCGATCTTCGGATGGGGCCCCGGCACGTACATGTTCCAGTACGCACCATTTCAAGCGAGCGAGGACCGCACGATCATCAGTACCAACTTCGGGGTGCAAGGCAACGCACATAGCGAATACCTCGGCCCCCTCTCTGAACAGGGTTTGTTGGGCATGTTATTGATGGTCGCGCTGGTCGTTGTCACCACTGCGCGGGCGGTGCGCCTCTACAAACGGATGCCGCCCGGCACGGATCGACGCGTGATGTCCGCGGCTTTCCTCGGACTGGTCACTTATTACCTCCACGGCGGGCTCAACAATTTTCTTGATACGGACAAGGCCTCCGTTCCCTTCTGGGCCTTCACGGCGATGATCGTCCTGTTCGATGTGAAGTACAGCCGCGAACCGGAAGCGGCGATCCAGGCCGCGTGATCCGCGTATTCGCAGTGATCCACCCTAGCCTTGCGTACCCGTCTCGTTCAGGATCCGATCCTCCAACGCGCCGGAATCCACCACCGCGTTGCCGTCCCTGCGCTCATCCAACCACCGATCCAAGGCCGCGCTCTGCTTCACGTAGGCCTTGCATCCATCGCAGATCCGAAGGTGGAACCAGAGGCCAGCACGTTCCACGGCATTCAAGGGTACCAGTTCCTTGCGCTCGGTCAATTCAGAGGCCTTGCGACAACTGATCATCATCGTATCGATCAATCCCATGTGTTCAGGGTTGAGGCTTGGTGAGTCGTTCCTCGATGCACGCGCGCAACTTCAATTTGGCGCGATGGACCTGCTGCCACATGTTCGTTTCGCTGAGTTCCAATGCCTCGCGAATGGCCGCGCTGTCCTTGCTTAGGAGGTACTTCATCTCGATCACGCTTCGCATCCGTTCGGGAAGGGCATCCATGCACTTGCGCAACGCGCGATCCAGTTTCTCATTCAGGTCCTCTTCCTGGAATACGTCCTGTACGAGTTGTGGTCGGTGATCCGTATGCCAATGCCCGCTCGGCACGAAAAGCGTTCCGGACGGGTCGTCGCCTACCGCTTCCATCCCTGACACCTTGATCCCTTGGCGATAGGCCTTGCGATAGTGATCCGCCAATTTGTGCTTCAGGATCGCGAAGAGCCACGTGCGTGGTGAACTGTTCCCCTCGAAGCGATCCATGGTCTTCCAAGCACTCACAAAGGCGGTCTGAACGAGGTCATCGGCCGTGTCCGGATCCTTTACCCGATTGCGCGCGAAGCGTTGCAGATCACCCGTATGCTCACGCACCCATTGGGAGAACAGGGTCTCTTGGGCGGAGGTCCGGGTGGCCGTGGTCATGCGGAATGCACGGCCAAGATATTCGACCCCGGAGCTTCCTGCTTCGCTAGAACTGGAAGTAGATGAAGGGCACCATATCGGCCGTTACGGTCTGGTAGATCAGGAAGATCACACCCGCGCTAGCAATGACCATGGCCCACAACGGCAACGCGGCGAATCCTTCGCGGTAGCGTTGCTTGAAGTGTTCCGGCAGCCAGTGGACCATGAGTCCGATGGCCATGACGATGAAGACGCTGCGGAATCCCCAGAGCACATCGCCGATCAGACCGGGCTTGAAATCGTGGGCGATCTGGTGCAGGACATGGTTCGCGGTGGCGAGGTCCGGACTGCGGAACCAGTTGCGCGTGAACGTGATGAAGGAGAAGGTGAAGAAGACCACCCAGGCATGCGCGATCCAACTCTTGCTGTGCTCCCATGGGCTGATGCGTTTCCAGAACTTGTACACCACCAGGCCCAGGCCATTGAGCCCGCCCCAGATCACGAACATCCAACTGGCGCCGTGCCACAATCCGCCGATCAGCATGGTGATCATCAGGTTGGAGTTCGTAGTCACCACGTTGCGCATGGCCGGAGAGAAGCGGATGATGACCACGATGAGAGAGATCATGGACAAGTAGACCACCGGCAACCACCACCATCCAGTGAGGAGCATGAAGGCCACGCCGATGATCCCGAGCATGATCCACGAGAACACCGAACCACCACGATTGCCGCCCATCGGGATGTACAGGTAATCGCGCAGCCAACTGCTCAAACTCATGTGCCAACGCTTCCAGAATTCGCCCACGTTGCGCGCTTTGTAAGGGCTGTTGAAGTTCTGGTTCAGGTGGAAGCCCATGAGCAAGGCCACGCCGATGGCGATGTCGGTATAGCCGCTGAAGTCGGCGTACACCTGGATCGAGTATCCGTAGAGCGCCATCAGGTTCTCGAAGCCGGTGAAGCGCAATGGATCGGAGAAGACACGGTCGATGAAGTTCACGGCGATGTAATCACCGATGATCATCTTCTTCGCCAATCCGTTCAGGATCCAGAACACGGCGATCCCGAACTCCGGTCGGGTCAGTTTGGTCTCCTTGTACAACTGCGGAATGAAATCCGCGGCGCGCACGATCGGACCGGCAACGAGCTGCGGGAAGAAGCTCACATAGAAACCGAAATCGAGCAGGTTGCGCACGGGCTTCACATCGCCGCGATACACATCGATCGCGTAGCTCATGCACTGGAAGGTGTAGAAGCTGATGCCCACGGGCAACAGCACCTTGTTCTCCACGAAGTGTGCATCCCACGCTTGGTTCGCCCAGTGCGCGAAGTAGTTCACCGGTTCGAATGCGGTACCGAAGAGGTGGTTCACATTCTCCACCAGGAAGTGCGCGTACTTGAAATAGCCGAGCACCAGCAGGTTCAACGTGACGCTGAGCGCGAGCAGCAATTGTTTGCGCAAACGAACATCCGTGGCGGCGCTCGCGCGGCCGATGAGGAAGTCCATGGTGATGGAGAAGAACAGGAGCCCGACGAAGAGGCCACTGGTCTTGTAGTAGAAGAACGCACTGGCCAGGAAGAGCCACGCGTTGCGTGCCGCACGGTGCTTATATACCGCGCTGTACACCGCCAGCACCACTGCGAAGAAGCCCCAGAAGAAGAAGCGCGTGAAGATGACCGGCGCGGCCTCATCGTACTTGAAAAGCCCGGCCCAGTCGATGTTCAGGAGGACGTTCATCCGGAAATCATCCGCGTGCGTTGCGATCCAGTGAATTGATCAGCGAAGGCGCGACTCATGGCTTGGAGGAACGTGCAACGTGTTGTCCGTACTTCTCCATCAGCGCCGAAAAGAGCAGGTCGCCGAGAACGGCATAGCCTTCACGCGTCATGTGGATGCGATCACTCTTGGCCAATCCGTTGCTCTCCCAGATCCGGATGCTTCCCTGCCCACCCATCACACCATACGTATCCCAGAACGCCACGCCCTCGCTCGCCGAAAGCCGCAACATGACATCACGGACCGCTTCCGCGTTCGCGTTGGGATAGCGGCGTTTCATGAAACTGTCCGTGTTCGAGGTGAGCAGGATCGCTGCGTTGGGGTTCGCGAGACGAACCCTGCGGATCAGCTCCCGGTAGTTCGCTTCATAGCGCGATGCACTGAAATCCGGGTCGTGCGCATCGTTGATACCGATGGAGAAGATCACGAGGTCCGGGTTCAGGTAGCCCAGTTCCTCGGAGAAGCGCTGACAGCGCAACCAACTTTCCGTTCGTGCACCGTTGATGCCGGTGGCGTGCAGGAAGAAACCCGGATCGCTGTTCCCGAGGATGATCCCGTTCAGGGTGAAACGCTGCTGGGTCGGGTCCGTCCGTTTGAAGCGCAGGTGCAACGTATCCAACTGCCGACCGAAAATGAACTCGGTATACCGACCCGCGAGATCCACGCGACGCTGGATCTTCACGGTGCTGTCCGGATCGAATGCAGTGACCTCGAAGCTGCTGTCCATCCGATGCAGCACGCGCACGCGATCGAATGAATAACCGGGGTACGCATCACCACGGAAACCGATCTTCATGGTGGAAAGCGTGTCGGTGGTGGTGGCCGAGATCCCCGCGATGCCGAGCGTGGAGGTATCCGCACGCACCACGTTGCGCAAGCCCGTCCATTGGCCGGTGACCTCGGGGTTGTACCACCACGGGTTGTTCGACTTCGCGAGGTTGTACGGGAAGATGAAGCCGCGACCAGCACGCACGCCGGGCACCATGTGCTGCAAACGATGCCGCAATTCCATACTCCACATATCGGCCTGCACATGCGAGCCGCCGATGTGAACGATGTTCATCTGCCCCTTGCCTTCGAACACGAGTTCATCCAGCTTCCGCTGATAGCCTTCCCACGAGTTGCTATCGCCCTTGAGGACAATGTGGTTCGCAGCCGAGCCGATGAACGGAAGTTCCGGTGCGCGCAGGGGATTGTCCTGCGCGGATGTCCGCAGGCCGATCAGGATCAGGAGTGCTGCAAGCGTTGCCTTCCTCATTGTTTCGATGCGTGGTATTCCGCGAAATCGCCGATCAACGCGGTGTAGAAAAGCTCGCCCACTTTGCGCGCACCCTGTGGACTGAAATGCGTGTAGTCCTCGGCCGCGAGTGGTGGATCGGCCTGCACCCAGCTTACCATACTGTTCTGTCCGCCCATGGCCTCGTACATATCCCAGAACACCGCGCCTTGCGCCAGCGCGTTCGTGCGCAAGGCATCGCGGACATCCTCCAGGTAAGGTCGCGTCACGTAGTCATCGCCCTCCTTGATGCTCATGTCACTTGGGCCGATGACGATGATGCACACGCCGGGGATCAACTTCTTGAAGCGTGCGATCTGTGCCCCGAAGAAGCGACCGTACTGCGCCGCTTCCTCCGAACTCTTCAAGTTGGGAAGGACATTCCCGCCGTATTGCAGGATCAGGAGTTTCACATCCAACTCGCTGTACATGCGCGACAACAAGGCTTGATCGCCGCGCCGGAACTCATACCCCGCGGCACCCCGCGCCGGAATGTTGTCCATCACCACGCCGTTGCGCCCTTCGAGTGATACGCCGAAGACATCGGGGCTGTCAGCGCCTTTCATGGTGATCACCACTTCCTTCGGGGGTGAAGGAAAGCGCCAATCACGCACCATGAGTTGTCGTCCCGGCGGGATCACCTCATCGCTCAATTCCACGCCATCCGCGGTCATCGTCATGGTGAGGGGCGTGCGGTGCCAACCGTAGAACAGGCGACACTCGGACCACACCTGTGCCTTGCCATAACAGCGCTTCTCGGGTCGCAGGGTGATGGTGGCAGTGTGCTCCACGGTGTCCGGTTCAATGGTATCCGGAAGAATGGTGGTGAAGCGCGAGAAGGCGGACAACGCACCGTAGCGATCGTGATGCAATTCCTTCGGCTTCTTGTTCATCACACTGTACCGGATCCAGTTATCGCTGATCGAGCGGGACACGCTGAAGTGCGGAACGATGTCGGCCACCGACACCAGACCGGGGCCACTCCCGCCGAACTGGGATTGCAGTTTGTTGCGCACGTACGAGGTGATGCGATCACCCTCCAACTGCGAATCACCGTAGTGCAGGATCCGTACGGGCTTTCCGCTTGAACCCGCGCTCTCCAATGCCGCGAACACTTCGTACAGCACCTTCTTCCCTTCGGCCGGATAGTGAAGTTTGATCCGCTCCTCCAACGGCGCCAATCTGCTCGCATCAAAGACGAAGGGCGTGATCGCCGTATCCACCGGCGCCGCGACCGTATCCGTGAGCAAACTGTCCGGGATCACCGCACCAGCGTCGGTGGGTAGCGCGAGAATGTCGCCGATGTCCACACGCTTTTGTTCTTCCGCGAAGAGCATATCGCCGGCACTCGGCAACCGGAAGACCAGTGATCCCACATGCACACCCTCCTTCGGGATCAATTGGCCCACCAACGCAAGCACCAGCAGGATCGCCAGAAGGAAGAGCAGCACACGGATCGGGCTCATTGCTGAAGCGGGATCTTGAGCCGTTGACCCGGTTTGATATCCGCCGTGATCCCGTTCACCTCCATCAACCGTTTCGCATCCACACCGGGGAACCGTTGCGCGATGCCATAGAGCGAATCACCGGACTGTACGGTGTACCAAGTGAATTCGGAGAGCGGCGTCTGCGCGCGCACAACGTTCTCCTTGACGATGGGTACCTGGTTGGTCGGTCCCTCGCTTCCTTCCGTGCCACCCGCCTTGTGTCGATCGTACCGGTCGCGCTGCGAGGCCGTCACGTAGATCACCAGCTTGTCGCCGATATCGATGCGATCGCTGCGCATGTGGTTCCAGCTCTTGATCTGCGACACCTTCACGCCGAAGCGCATGGCGATATGTCCGAGGTAGTCGCCACTTCGAACGCGGTAGTTGATCGCCTCTCGACCATTGATCGTTCGGACCGCTGCTTGGGCCGGGACGATCGCTGGGATCGCCGCAAGACGTTGTTGTTCCCGCAGCACGGAATCCGCGAGTGCTTCGAATTGCGCTCGTCCGCCACGCGGCAGTACGAAGGCTTCCAGCCGCGGAATACGATCACCGCACAGCAAGGGGTTCAGCGCCCGTAGCCTTCCCATCTCGACCCCCAAGGTCCTGGACACGGCAGAGAAGCGCAACTCACGATCCGACCGCAAGGTGTCGGCTGCTTCTGCGGGCAACATGGGAATGGGCGCGATGCCCAGCTCCTTCGCGTGCGCCGACAAATGGATGAAGGCCATGAGCAGCGGCAGGACATCACGACTGCCCTCGGTGAACTGCGGATAGAGCGTGCGGTAGTCCGTGGCGCCACTGGTGCGGCCTTGTGCGCGGGTCACGTTCGCGGGTCCACAGGTGAAGGCCATGACGGCCAACGCCGGATCGTGGTAACGCGCCAGAAGATCCTTCAGGTAGCTCACCGCAGCCATGGTACTAAGTCGCGTGTCACGGCGCTCGTCGCGATCCGCCGTGATGTTCAGTCCGTACCGCACGGCCACCGGATAGCTCAACATCCACAATCCTGCTTCACCGTTGGATGATCCCGCCAACGTATTCATCGCGGACAACGCCATGGGCAGGTACTTGAAGTCCTTGGACAAGCCTTGCCGGACCAGTTCGCCTTCGATCATGGGGAAGTACACTTGCGCCATACCGAGCAACGCGCGGAACTCCTCGCGCTTCGGTTCGCCGTAGAGATCCACGTAGCACACCACGCCGCTATCCGCGAACGCCGGAAAACCGGTGACGACATGTTGCAATTGCGTGTGGAGGTTGCGCGTATCCACCGCGCGGATCACACCCGGTGTTGAACCGTGGCGCGCATCGGCCACCGCCAAGCGCACCGGCCACGTGGTCATCAAACTGTCCACGCGCCACGTGGATTGCGCCATGGCAGCACACGAAGTGATCGCGAACAAGAAGGTCGGTATCAGGCGCATCCGCACAGCGTAAAGCAAGGGTTCACACGAACATGAACGCACGAACGGCGGTTCAATTCTCCACGCGGAACTGTTGAGCATGATCACCGATCAGCGCCGCACCTTCTTCAGCGCGATCGTTTGGCCGCTTTTCACCGATGCGTCCTTGTCGATGCCGTTGTACTTCGCCAGCTTCGAAAGCTTGATCCCATACTGTTGGCTGATGCTCCACAAGGTCTCTCCTTGTTGAACAGTGTGTATGGTCGCGCTCTTCGGCGTGCTGCGCTTCGGCTGGATGAAGATGATCTGTCCTTCGGTGAGCGAACTCTCCTTGTCCATGTCGTTCCAACGGGCCAGCATGCCGTGCGTCATCTCCAGGTCGGCGGCCAACTTGCGGAAGGTATCGCCCGACTTCGCGCGAACGAACTTGATCCGGCCCTCGAAGACCTCGATGTCACGTCCCGCTCCGATGTGGATCACATCACCACCCACAGCACCTCTACGACTGCGGCGCTCAGGAGCAGGCTTGGGCGTGTCCTTGCCGATGGGTTTGTAGGCGACGTCCACGCCTTCATCCAACTTGTACAACTCGTACCGCTCGATGAGTTCGATGAGCTTGCGCGGGTAATGCGGATCGGTGGCGTAGCCCGCATCCTTCAACCCGTGCGCCCAGCCCTTGTAGTCGGTGGTCTTCAACTCGAAGAGCTTCGCGTAGCGCTGGCGTTTAAGGAACTGCGAATGGTCCTCGAAACAATCCGCCGCATCGCGGTACGCACGGAAGCAATCGTTCTTGACGTCGTCGTCGTGGTACGCCCGGCCACCCTTCCAATCGGGGGTACACTTGATGCCGAAGTGGTTGTTGCTCTCGCGCGCCAACACGCTGTTGCCATTTCCGCTCTCCAGTAATCCCTGCGCCAAAGTGATACTGCACGGTATACCGTGCTCCTTCATCTTCTTCACCGCGACCTCCTTCCACATTGTGATGTACTCCTCTGCGGTGTTGCGCTTGAAAGGGGGCTGCGCCTGCGCGCCGATGACGAACACGAATGCAAGGAGCATCGCGGCAATGCGGTGCATCGCAAGTGCTTGGTGAATGTGTTTCGTGCAGGGCATGGCTCGGCAAAGAGCGAAGTAACCGGGGTTGAAGGACCATATGCAGGCGGAATTCGGCTCTGATCCCACCACCCCGTGTGGAAAGAACGTGCCGCACGGCCCCGATATGCTGCACGCTTCCGGAAATTCGTGCCTCGGCGGGCCGTTGCTGTTCGCTTGCAGGAAGATGGAAGAACCCCGCGACCCAACGCGACCGAAGGACGACCACACAGAGCGGCTGGGCTTGGAGCCGGGGGACTACTACCTGTCCCCGGAAGGGTATATCATCTTCACAGAGCAATACCACCGCAAGCGCGGGTACTGCTGTGGCAATGCGTGCCGGCATTGTCCGTTCGGGCACGAGGCGGTGAAGAAGGTCCAGGGCTAGGCAAGACTACCGGACCTTGAACACCCTCATGGCTGCGACCCTGCCGTACGGTAGGTCGCTTCGATCCATTGGCCAACCATGGCTACACGCTTCGATCCCTTCGGGGGGCAACATCGCACAGGGGATCGACCCCGGAGGGGTCAACGCATGTAGAAGACCAAATTGCGAATTGACCGACCCTGAAGGGGTGGCAGGTGATCGGAATACCGCGAGCGGTATTGCTTCATGACCGAACAACCCTATGGGTGTAGGCAGCGTTCGGCGGTCGGCAGCTATCTTTCCTGTGCAATGCGCTCCGCCCTCCTGCCCTTGGCCTTGGTCTGCACCCTTCTGGTACACGCACAGAACTGGGCACTGCTCAACCCCGCGTACCGGTACAACTACAGCAACGACGGCACGGATACGATCAGCAACCAGATCCGTGTCATGCACATCGACACGCTGGGGGTGGATAGTTTCCGGTATGAGTTGAACTTGATCGGGGTGGTGTGTGATACGTGCACAGCACCGGGACTCTATCTGTTGCTCAACCAGCCGCAATTCATGCAGCGCAAAGTGGATGTCGGGCCGAGCGTCTGGCATTTCCACGATCCCGGCTCCATGGTCATTCTTCCACAGGCAGGACTTGGTGAGTCGTGGGTCTACGACACACTCGCAGGCATCAGCGCGACGGTAACTGTTGAGGACGTCACTCAGGTCTTCGGAAGCGATGAGCAACGCAAGGTGATCAGCTTATCGAACGGCGATTCGATCGTGATCAGTGAAACGAATGGCGTGTTGCGTTGGAATGACCACGAACTGATCGGAGTGCATGGACCGGACGTGGGGAGTTTGATCCCATCGTTGGAAGAGATCTTTCCCTACCAAGCAGGTGATGTATTGGAGTATCAGGTTAGGGAAGGGGGGTACGACGGGATCAATGCGTACGCCGGAAGCACGCGCGTTTACAAATTCACTGTTGATACCGGAACATTGTTCTCGACCGGGATCGCATACAGCGGGCAGTACATCGAACACAGTTGGGAGTGGGCCGACACTTCATTCGACCCGGAACAGACATTCAGTCACCTCACAACAACCGGTTCAAGTTGGATGGCAGGCGCGCCGGAATTCCCATGGAGTGAACTTCAAGTATCCTATCCTGGGCAACTCGTTCGCGGGCGCGTTCATGAGAGCATTTGGCTGCCTCCGGATACTGCGATCTGTATCGCCAAACATTGGCTCAATGCGGCTGGTGATCACATGATCGGATGCGAGCCCATTCCGGATCCTGGCGGCACAGAAGAGTGGCCACTCACCTTCCGACTTCTCGAACCCTCGACCCTCATGGACGAACTCGTGCTTGTTGCTCCTGTTGGGTATTACGTGGCTGGTATTCCGGACGGTTGTGGCGTGCGATACAGAGCCGGGGTGGGCTTTGAGTATTATCAGGGTTGCTACTTTGAATGGGGTGAGGATTACACGCTGACAGGGTTGGTCTTGAACGGTGACACTACCGGCATAATTCATTCCGATGAGTTCATCATCTCACTATTGGTATCAGAGAATGGAGCACAAACCTCTGTTATCATTGCGCCCAACCCCGCCTCCGACTTCATTCTCCTCTCCTCTTCCATTCCCGGTACTACCTGCTCCATCACCGACCTCCAAGGCCGCACGATACTTCAACACAGGATCATCTCTACCAACGAACGCATGGATGTGCAAGCCCTGCCGCCGGGTATGTATGTGCTGATGATGGATGGGATCCGACCGCAACGCTTTGTGATCGCGCGATGAGGAACTTCCGCATCCATATCACGTGCATCGTCCTCGCGGTCGGTTTCACGGAAACAGCGCTCGCGCAGAACTGGGCACTCCTCAATCCCGCCTACCGTTACAACTACAGCAACGACGGCACCGACACGATCAGCAATCAGATCCGCGTGATGCACATCGATACGCTGGGGGTGGATAGTTTCCGGTATGAGTTGAACAAGGTGGCCGAGCGTTGCATCGGTTGTGCCGACGGTTGTAATATCCGCGTTAACCTTCCCCAGTTCCTTCAACGAGCGTCCGTTGTGAGCAACGATCAGTGGCTCTTCAGCGACACGAACCAGCTCGTTATACGTTCGCGCGCCACACTCGGTGTGTCATGGTTATTCGACCCCATGAACGGCACAATGGCAACCATCACCAATGTCACACAGGAACCGCTTTTCGGGACTATGGATTCCGTGAACACCTTGACAACGACGTTGAACGACACCGTGAAGTGGAGCAAGGATCATGGCATCGTTCTGTTCCATATACATACTGGCTTGCGTTACGAGCTGATCGGGATACAAGGACCAGGCCTCGGTCAGGTCGTCCCGTCCCTTGAGCAATTCTATCGCTACCAACCTGGTGATGTCGTCCAATTCTCATATTCAATCGTCAGCAGCCTCCATCCATCGAGTAGGGAGGAACGGTTACATATCTCTCAGCGAACAGAGTTGCCAGGCCGCTTGGAGTTCACGGGCTATTCATATAACCGCCATGTCGATATCGGCGGTAGAGTAACCTATTCCTTTTCAGCTTCGCGTAACTGGAACATTGATATCACATCAGGAACAGGACCGATGGTCTCGGCGCCGGATGAACTCGTTAACCTGGGAAGCAACTCGGTATCCAATAATGATCCGTCCATCATCTGTAAGCATCGGATCAATGAGAACGGTTATTACGTTATCAAAGCAGAGTCGTTTGGAAGCACATCGATGTTCTATTTACCGGACAGTTTGATTGAAGAATGCAACATAGCATACATCCCCATTTTGGGATATTCGAGCAACCTTGTTCTTGATAACCAACTAGGATTGCGCCTCTTCTCGATCGGCTATGGCTCCAGTTACAACAGTACCTCCATTCGGGGAGCGATCATCAATGGCGATACCATCGGCATTGTTTCCAGTGATGACTACTTCAATGTTCATATGTACGACCCACCTCGTCTGCGCCCTAACCCGGCCAGTGACCAGGTGCAGCTACCACAGGAATTCGTTGGCAAGGAACTTTCGATCTTCGACCTTCAAGGTCGCCTTGTCCAATCCATACGACCGACCGACTCTTCCTCTTCTTTGGACGTACGTTCAATGCAAGTAGGTGTTTTTTTACTCAGGGTGGATGGCACCGACCCCCAGCGGCTGGTTATCGCGCGATAGCCCGATCTTCGCGCTATGTCCGTTGCCACCACATCCGACCGCCTCCTTTTCCAACAAGCCGTTCAAGAAGGCATCCCCGATGTGCTTCCGCCTGCGCGTCCACTTGATGCGAGCGTGAGCCACGCGCCCAAGCGCAAGGATATCCTCAGCGCTGAGGAGAAGAAGCTCGCGTTGCGCAATGCGTTGCGCTACTTCCCGAAGAAGCACCACGCTACGCTGGCGCCGGAGTTCGCACAGGAGTTGAAAGAGTTCGGCCGCATGTACATGCACCGCTTGCGTCCGGAACATCCGATGCACGCACGACCGATCACGGACTATCCGGCGAGGTGCCAACAGGCCGCCGCGATCATGCTGATGATCCAGAACAATCTGGACCCGGCCGTGGCGCAGCACCCGCACGAGCTGATCACCTACGGCGGCAACGGCGCGGTGTTCCAGAACTGGGCGCAGTACCGGCTCACGATGAAGTACCTGAGCGAGATGAGCGAGGCGCAGACGCTGGTGATGTACAGCGGCCATCCGCTCGGCCTCTTCCCCAGCCACACCGATGCGCCGCGTGTGGTGGTGACCAACGGCATGGTGATCCCCAACTACAGCCAACCCGATGATTGGGAGCGCATGAACGCGCTCGGCGTATCGCAATACGGGCAGATGACGGCCGGCAGCTACATGTACATCGGTCCGCAAGGGATCGTGCATGGCACCACGATCACGGTGCTGAATGCAGTGCGAATGCTCCCTCATCCGCCAACCCCTTCTCCCGAGGAGAAGGGGAGCCTGAGGCTCTTCGTCACCTCCGGACTCGGTGGCATGAGCGGCGCACAACCCAAGGCCGGCAACATCGCGGGTGTGATCACCATCTGCGCGGAGGTGAACGCCACCGCCGCGCACAAACGCCACAGTCAAGGTTGGGTGGATGAAGTGATCGCCGATGCGGATGTGTGCATCGATGCCGCGCTCGCTTGGCAGAAGAAGGGTGAAGCGCACAGCATCGCCTTCGTCGGCAACGTGGTGGATCTCTGGGAACGTCTTGCGGCTCGCAAGATCAAGGTGGATCTCGGCAGCGACCAGACCAGCTTGCACAACCCGTGGGCGGGTGGCTACTACCCGGTGGGCCTCAGTTACGAGCAGAGCAACGACATGATGGCGACGGATCCGGAAGCCTTCAAGAAGCGTGTGCATGAAAGTTTGAAGCGCCAAGTGATCGCGATCAACGTGCTCGCCGAGCAAGGCATGTACTTCTTCGATTACGGCAATGCATTCCTCTTGGAAGCCGGACGCGCTGGCGCGGCCGTCACCTCCCCCGACGGGGGAGGCCGGGTGGGGGCTGAGTTCCGCTACCCCAGCTACGTCGAGGATATCATGGGTCCCCTGTGCTTCGACCACGGTTTCGGTCCGTTCCGTTGGGTGTGTACCAGTGGTGATCCGAAGGACCTCGCCACCAGCGATCGCATCGCGGGTGATGTGCTGGAGAGCATGCTGCACGATGCGCCGGAGAATATCCGCCAGCAGATCGCCGACAACCTGCATTGGATCCGCAACGCGCAACAGAACAAGTTGGTCGTGGGCAGTCAGGCGCGCATCCTCTACGCCGATAGCGAAGGCCGCATCCGCATCGCCGAGGCGTTCAACGCAGCGATCAAACAGGGTGCGATCAGCGCGCCCATCGTACTGGGTCGCGACCACCACGATGTGAGCGGCACGGATTCACCCTACCGCGAGACCAGCAACATCCGCGACGGCTCGCGCTTCACCGCCGACATGGCCGTGCAGAACTTCGTGGGCGATGCTTTCCGGGGAGCGACGTGGATCAGCTTGCACAACGGCGGCGGCGTGGGCTGGGGCGAAGTGATCAACGGCGGCTTCGGAACGGTGCTTGACGGCAGCGCCGATAGCGACCGACGACTGAAGAGCATGCTGTTGTGGGACGTCAACAACGGCATCGCGCGCCGGGCATGGGCCAGGAATCCGAACGCCGTATGGAGCATCGAACAGGAGATGAAGCGGACCCCGCAATTGAAAGTGACCTTGCCGAACGAAGCGGACGACACGCTCATTGACGGCGCCATTGGATGAATTCTTCGGCCTTCACCCAACCAACCGACCACTTCCTCCGTGTATGGAGTTGAACCCAACGATCACGAAAACCGATCTGCCATGAACATCTCCCTCCGCTCTTTGACCATCGGCCTCGCCACCCTGCTGTGGGGAGCCGCTTTCGCTCAACCGCTGCCGCCCTACAACGTGTCCGTTGCAGGTTATGTAGCTGGCTGCACACCGAACAGCTACGTCAACGTCACCACGAACTCGATCACCCAGCCTGCCATCGATATCGATGTACCGTTGGATGCCAACTGCGGTTTCTCCATCGACCTGTTGATGGATTCGTTCAATGGTGGGTTCATCCTGAGCACACCCTGCAACGGAGCGATGCAGCAAGTGGCCGCAGCCTATCAGGTGAACGCACTTCAACTCGATTCCACCTATTTGTTCGTGACCTTCAACTGCAACAGTTCCACGGTTGATTGCCTTGGCATCCTGGGTGGTCCGAACCTGCCTGGAACAGCGTGCAACGACAACGACCCGAACACCACGAGCTATTGGAGCGCGGACTGCGTTTGCACGCCGGACAGTTCCAACTTCTACTTTGATTGCCTCGGTGTGCTCAACGGCAGCGCTCTTCCCGGCACCACATGCACCTACACCAACGACTCGATCACCTTCAACACCGGTTTCTTCAACATGGCCTGTGTGTGCGTGAGCGACACCAGTAATTACGATTGCGCCGGCGTCCTCAACGGGTCGAGCTTACCGGGTACCTCCTGTAGCACACCGGCCGGTGCAGCTGGCACATGGAGCGCCGACTGCCTTTGCATCGCGGATTCGAGCAATGCGGGATACGATTGCCTCGGCGTGGTGAATGGATCGAACCTGCCCGGCAGCCCCTGCTGGTTGACGGGCGGTGGCGCGATCGGCATGTGGGACAACAACTGCGTGTGCCAGGACAGCACCAACACCATCGGCTGCTCCGCTTCCTTCTGGGTCCTGCAAGCCTATGAGGGCGATTCCTTGAACCCCAATGGAGGTACCCCGATCCCTTACGAACTGTGGGTGTGGAACCTGAGCCAGGGCGGCGGCGGCATGACCTACTCGTGGAGCTTCGGCGACGGCACTCCGAACTCCACGGATCCCTTCCCCACGCACATCTACAGCGATAATGGTCCTTACCTGCTGTGCCTCACCATCGCGGATGCCACCGGTTGCACCGACCAGTACTGTGACAGCGTATCGATCGACGACGATGGGATCCTGAACGGGATGATCATCAACGGCGAAGCGGATGGCAATGGCCAGCGCTCCAACGGATTCACCATCAATGTGCACAACGGATTGACCACCGCGTTGCCGGAAGTACCCGCGATCAGCGAACTGCACGCATGGCCGAACCCGGCGAACGAGGACCTGTACGTGGCGTTGAACGCACGCTTCGATGGCGCTGCGATGATCACCATTCTTGATGTGAACGGACGCGAAGTGGCACAAGTGCAACGGACGCTCTCCGCTGGATCCAACCAACAGCGGATCGACGTGGCTGCCTTGCCCGCCGGGATGTACACCGTGCGTGTGACCGATCGCAGCTCGGGCACCATCACCAGCCTACGCTTCGTGCGCACGCACTAGAACCCGATCTCTTCCGCGAATGCCCTGCCTCGGCGGGGCATTCGCATTTCCGGGCCATCCATCCGCGCCAAGCGAAGTAATTTCGGGTCGTACCCAACCCGAGGCCCCAGGATCCCGTGTATGGTAGTGAACCACAAGATCACGAAAGAACCAACGCCATGAGAACATCCCTCCGCACACTTGCACTGACACTCGCCTCCGCAGCCGCGATCGGAGCGTTCGCGCAACCATTACCGCCCTACCCGGTCACGGTGATGGGTACGATCGCAGGCTGCACGCCCACCAGCTACGTGAATATCCTCACCGTGCAGAACACCCAACCTGCGCTGGACATCGACGTGCCGTTGACCTCAGGCACCTGCGCCTTCACCATCGACCTGATGATGGATTCCTTCAACGGCTCATTCGTGGTCAGCACTCCGTGCAACGGGGTGATGCAAAGCCAGACCGTGAGCTACACCGTGAACAGCCTCTTCCCTGATTCGACCGTGGTGATAGTGGACTTCAACTGCGGGACAGGAACAACGGATTGCCTAGGCGTGGTCGGCGGTACCGCGTTGCCAGGAACAGCATGCACGATCCCGGGGTCGAATTTGCCCGCCCTTTGGACGTCCGACTGCATTTGCGCTCTTGACACCATGGGCCAGACATTCGATTGCACCGGTGTATGGAACGGCACGAACTGGCCCGGCACTCCTTGTACCACTGCGTTAGGTGCGACCGGAACCTGGAGCGCCAGCTGCGAATGCATCGCCGACACCACCACCACGGGCTGCGAGGCCGGCTTCTGGGTGATGCAGGCCTATGAGATCGATAGCTTGAACCCGAACGGTGGTGCAACCCCGATCCCGAACCTGTTGTGGGTCTGGAACCTCAGCACCGGTGGCAACGGCAACTACGATTTCGTATGGAGCTGGGGTGATGGCACTCCGAACTCCACGGAAGCCTTCCCCACGCACATTTACGCGAACGGCGGACCTTACGAACTGTGCTTGACGATGAGTTCCGGCGGATGTACGGACACAGCCTGCGATTCCGTGTCAGTGGATGCTGACGGGATCTACACGGGCATGATCCTCGAACAGAGCTACGCACGCTCTGGCTTCACCGTGAATGTGCTGAACGAGTTGCCGACAAGCATCCCTGAGCGCCCGTTGTTCGACCACACGGCGGTGTGGCCGAACCCGGTGGAGGACGCCCTGAACCTCACCTTCAACACCACGGTACACGGCAGCATTCCGATGAGCATCTTCGACCTGAACGGTCGTGTGGTGAGTACCACGAATGTGTTGATCAGCGGTGGCAACAACACTTTGCGGATCCCCGTAGGCGAATTGACGCAGGGCATGTACCTGCTCCGGTTCGGCAATGAGGCCAACGCGGTCAGCTTCCGGTTCGTGAAGCGCTAAGGAGAACACATAATGCCGGGGGGCGTCCGCTGTACGGCGGACGCCCCGTGGTGCATCGCACATGGTGAACGATACGCTCATAGCCCGTTGTGCCCGCGAGGAGCCGAAGGCGCAGTATGAGCTGTACCGTGCCCTTTACCCGCAGATGATGGCGATCTGCAGCCGCTACGAACGCAACAAACAGGACGCCGTGGCGCGCATGAACCAAGGCTTTTTGAAGATCCTCACGAATATCGATAAACGCAGACCCGACGTACCCTTCGAACTCTGGACCCGACGCATCATGATCAACACCGTCATCGACGATTTCCGGACGCAACGCCAGCGCAAAGAGCAGGAGTCGCTTGATGCGCCGTTGGAGGAGTCGGTGCTCACCGAGGTGAACGATTACCTCCGTGAGATGGAGGCCGATGCGTTCGCGACGTTGTTGGAACGCGTGCCGGAGATGTCGCGCAAGGTGTTCAACCTCTTCGCGATCGACGGTTATGCACACCAGGAGATCGCCGACCTGCTCGGCATCAGTACAGGAACCTCGAAATGGCACGTGTCGCACGCGCGGCAAGTGCTTCAACACGTGTTGGCGCAGCAAATGGGCGTCACCGCAAAGACCGCATTACGATGAACACGAACAACGAATTCGACGAGCTGGCCCGACGCAAGTTGGCCGAGCGCGACTTCCCCTTCCAGGAAGCGCACTGGCTCGAAGCACAACGGGCCATCGCCGCCCAAGGCAACACCCGGAAGGGCGGTGCGTGGTGGTACGTGGCCGGAGGGGTCGCGGTGATCATCGGGGCTTGGTTGCTATGGCATGTGAACGGACCGATCGCACAACACACCGGGAAGGCGGTTGTGGTGAGCGAGCGGAACGAAGGAACGAGCGCTGCTCCCCAACAAGTGAAAGAAGAAGTGAACGAAGCGCTGATGTCGAATTCCACGGTCGAGAACAGTGTACCATCACACACAGAAGTTGAACCATCGGGTGTAACAGCGAACGTTCCGGACGTGCAGCCGAAGGCGATCACACATTCGATCAATGCTACACCACGTGAGCGTGAGGTCCGGTCGGGATCAACACCTCCAACCCCATCGAGCCTTGGAACTTCCGATGATGGATCCTCAGTAGCCACAACGAATTTGGCTGGAGCGTCGACCATAACGACCGGTGTCCAAGTGGATCCAGAACCGAGCGTTGCGATCAGGGCGACCGCTGATGAAGGCGCCGGTGTGACCGTTCAAGAACCCGCTGTCGTGACTCCCGCACCAACGGACAACGCCGATCCTGCGATCACGCCGAAGGATGCCAGCGCGAAGAGCGATGACATCGGATCTCGATCGGCTGATGACGCGATCGTCGTTCAACCAACTCTTGACCCTACACCTGCTGCTCCCGATCCTGTGATCACGGCGGATCCGGTCACCACTGACAACGCTACACCGCAGGACAGCGCGGTCACTGTTGTGGAGCCTCCACTGGCACCTGCGCCCATCATCAACCCGCGTGCGCCGTGGGAGGTCGGCGTGCTGGGAGGGGTCTTCAATACACCCAGCACGTATGCTGGTGGCGAGAGCGCCGCATGGAGCTCGGAAGCGTTGAACACGGCTGCATTCGGAGCGGAGTGGATGCACATGGGGAGCAACATCGGACTTGGCATTGGTATCCACTACGGCTCATTCGCCGACCGACTGAACACGCCGGAAGCGAACAGGATGACGCTCACCACCAACCCGTTCTGGTACCTCTCTCCGGTCGATACCACGATCCTGTTCGTCACCGGATTCGATTCCACCTCCAACACCTACATCGGGCACAACGTGGACATCACGGTGAATGTGTTGCGCTTGGGACTGGACAGCACGATCACATCCGTCCGTGTGCGTGATGCACGTTCCCGGATCAACCGCACCAGCTACATCGAAGTGCCCTTCCTCATGGACGCACACCTGGTGCAAGGCCGCTGGAGCTTTGGTGTGCGTGGCGGTCCGTCCATCGGCTTGCGCACGCAACGACAAGGTTCCGTGCCGAGCAACGATGGCGAAGTGTACGTGGAGTTCGATGACGTGACCACACGTAGCTGGGTCGTCGGTTGGAGCGCGCGCGCGTACGTGCGTTACCGGTTCAACGCAGCGTGGAGCGTGGGCATCGAACCGGCGGTGCGCGGCCAGTTCATGGACAACTTCGATCAGAACGGTGTGGCGCGGCGTTCCACCGCGTTCGGCGGGATGATCAGCGTGACTTACCGGTTGCCTTAGCTCGAGAAGGATCAGGCGCGCAACTCCGCCGCCACCTCCTTCTCCAGCGCGGCGCGGATGCGGTCCATGGCCTTGGTCACCTGTTCGTCGGTGAGCGTTTTCTCCGCATCCTGCAGGATGAAGCTGAGCGCGTAACTCTTCGTTCCAGTCGGCAATTTGTCGCCCTCGTACACATCGAAGAGATCCACCTCACGCAGCAATTTGCGTTCGGCGTTCATGGCGATGGTGCGTAGTTGTTCAAAGCGGACATCGGCCGCAAGCACCAAGCTGAGATCACGGCGAACGGCCGGGAAGCGTGGTACTTCCGAATAAGTGATCCGCTCCGCGCGGCACGCATCGAGCAAAACCTCCTCATCCATCTCAGCGAAGAAGACGGGCTGCGGAAGACCCGCAGCCTTCAACTCCGCATCGCTGATGCGTCCGAGAACGCCTGCTCCGCGGCCACCGACCTTCAAGCCAACAGCATCCGTCATCCACGTTCTATCCGCCATTGCCCATGACGCCTTATCCAGCAGACCGAGACGAATGAGCACGGCTTCCACTTCCTCCTTGAGATCAGCGAACTCAACCGCGCGGTCCTCCGCACGCCAACGCTCGCGCCACCGACGACCGGTGATCGCGATCGCCAACATTTCCTTCTCAGTGGTTCCCTTATCTGATCTCGTATAGGTGCGTCCACGCTCGAAGAAACGCAGGTCGCGTTGCTGGCGGTTGATGTTGTGCACCATCGCTTGCAAGGCCCCGTGATGCATGGTGGGCCGAAGGACATCCAGTTCGGAACTGAGTGGATTCGCCAATTGCACCAACGCATCCGGATCGGCGATGGCCGCCTTCTTGATGTTTTCGCCCGCGACCAGTGAAGGCGTCATGATCTCGCGGAAACCGCGCGTCGCCAAGTGTGCGCCCGTGCGTTCGCGCAAGTGCTCCAAGGTGAGCGAAGCATGCACGATGGTCGGAACGTGAAGTCGTTCGGGCAGCGGTACCTGATCGAAGCCATGGATGCGCAGGATCTCCTCGATCACATCCACCGGGCGGTGTACATCCACGCGGTAGGCCGGGACCTGCACATGTACGCCGTGTGCGTCACGATCACCGATGCGGAAGTCGAGCATCTCGAGAATGCGGATCACCGCTTCATGATCGATCGTGATCCCGCTGATCTGTTCGAGTTGTGCAAACTTCAAATGGACCGCGTGCCGATGCTTCAGGCTGTTGTCCACATCGATCACCGATGAACTGATATGCGCACCAGCGACCTCCTTCAACAGCAGTGCAGCGCGGCGCAGCGCGTACTCGGTGATGTCCACATCCACGCCACGCTCGAATCGAAAGGACGCATCGGTATTCAATCCGTGCCGACGCGCAGTGCGACGAATGGTGGACGGATCGAAGCACGCGCTCTCCAGAAAAACACACGTGGTCGCTTCCGTGACACCGCTGTTCGCGCCACCGAAGACGCCCGCGATGCACGCCGGTTTCTCAGCATCGGCGATCACCAGGTCCGTGGCATCAAGGACGCGTTCCTTGCCATCGAGCGTGATGAAAGGTTCCTTGGCTTGCGCCATGCGCACCACGATCCGACCGCCAGCAAGTTTGTCGGCATCGAAGGCGTGCAGCGGTTGACCAAGTTCATGTTGCACGTAGTTCGTCACGTCCACCACGTTGTTGATCGGCTTCAGGCCGATGGCCTCCAAGCGACCGCGCAACCACTTCGGTGATGGGCCCACCTTCACTTGCGTGAGGGTGAGTCCAGTGTACCGCGGACATGCCAAGGCATCCTTCACCTCAATAGGGGTCGTGCGCACATCATCATCCTGAGCGAATGCGGACACATCCGGAAGTTGCAATTGCAAGGTGGAGCCGGTGCGATGGTTCAACGCGGCGATCAGGTCGCGCGCCACACCTACATGCCCCATGGCATCGGTGCGGTTGGGCGTGAGGCCGATCTCCAACACATGATCACTCACCAGTCCGAGGTATTCTCCTGCTGGTGTTCCGGCCACAGCCGATGGATCAAGCACCATGATCCCGGCGTGGCTCTTGCCGAGGCCGAGTTCGTCCTCCGCGCAGATCATGCCGTTGCTCTCCTGCCCGCGGATCCTGCTCTTCTTGATCGTGATGGACGTTCCATCATTCATGTGAAGCACCGCGCCCACCGTGGCCACCAACACCTTTTGCCCCACAGCCACGTTCGGTGCACCACACACGATCCGCTGCGGTTCACCATCGCCGAGATCCACTGCGCAGACCGTCAGTCGGTCCGCATCGGGGTGCTTGTCGCATTGAAGTACATGGCCTACCACCACACCCTTCAACATGCCCTTCACCGGCTCGTGTACCTCCACGCTTTCCGTCTCCAAGCCGGTACTGGTGAGCACGGCGGCCGCGTCCTGCGGGGTGAGGTCCGTATGGATGTATTGCCGAAGCCAGTTGTAGGAGATGCGCATGGTGAATGAAAGGCGGGCGAAGATACCAGCCGGGTAGTTTCACGGCCCGTGGAATACATCGCCCTCTCCATCCCACTTTTCCTTCTCCTGATCGGGTCGGTGATCGCAGCCGGGGCATTCAGCATGATCCACTTGGTCGTACTTCGCAAGTCAGCAAGGAACGTTGCATGATCACCCTGCCGATCCCTTCTCTCGATGGCCTGCTCACGGAACGCCTCCGTTTCCGAAAGCTCGTCGCCGCCGATGTGGAGTGGTGGATGGACTACATCAACCATGCGGAGGCGATCCGGTTCATGCCCTTCACGGTGGGCAGCCGTGCGGATTGTGAGGAGATGATCCAACGCGCCCTGGACCGGTATACCGAGGATGGTAGCGGACTGAACGCGGTCCTGCTCCGCGCGAGCGGGACACCGATCGGAATGTGCGGCCTACTGACCCAAACCGTGGATGGGGAGGCTGAATTGGAGATCGGCTACCACTTCCTCCCTGCGCATTGGGGCCATGGATACGCGGCGGAAGCAGCCATCGCGTGCAAGCACTTCGCGGAAGAACGTGCGTTGGTCCGATCCGTGATCTCCTTGATCGATGAAGGCAACCTCCGTAGCCAGGCCGTGGCGAAACGGAATGGCATGCTGCCGGGGAGGATCACGGTCCATCGTGGCGTGCCAGCAATTGTCTTTCGCGTCGAGCTATCCCTCCGTGCCTAAATTGGCAACCGCTCTCACGATCCTTACGTGCCCATGTCCCTCTTGAAGAACCACCTGTTCAATGGTGTGCTGTACGCGCTGGTCTCCATCGGCACCATCATCGGCGAGGTGCGCGGGATCCACGGCCTGGTGTACGTGTGCAAGCCACTGATGATGATCGTGCTCTCCAGTTGGTTCTATTTCAACAGCCGTCGCGTGGGCGATCGCTTCACCTTGTTGATCCAGGTCGGATTGTTCTTTTCGCTCATCGGGGATGTCGCGCTGATGTTCCAGCATCGCGATGAGTTCAACTTCATCATCGGCTTGGGTGCGTTCCTGATCGCGCAGCTATGCTATACCCTGGCTTTCGCGCAGAATGTGAGTGAGGTTCCCGGCGGCCAAGGCCTACTGGTTTCTGCGGTCCTCGGAGGTTCGATCATTGCATACGGCGCGGCATTCGGCAGTATCCTGCTCAGCGGAATCGATGAAACGCTGGTGGTCCCGGTCGGTATCTATACGGTGGCGATCACGCTCATGGGCGTCGGGGCGGCCTTGCGTTTCGGTCGTACCTACATGCCTTCCTTCGTTATGGTCTTCGTCGGGGCGCTGCTCTTCATCGCGTCGGACAGCATCCTTGCCACCAGCCGCTTCGTTCGCCCGGTCGATCACGCGTCGTGGTCGGTGATCCTCACTTATGCGATCGCGCAATACCTGATCGCACGTGGATGCTTGCGTCACGTGCTGGATCCAGAGGAGATCCGTCGGCGCGCGGCGCTCACCACCTGATCAGCTGATCCGACCCCAGGCCAATTGGTCCTTTCGCGCACGCATCGTAGCGGCTAGCGGCGCGTGCCGTGCGTCGGAGAGGTCCGGGTCCTCGTCCAACACACGCATGGCCACTTGTCGGGCTTGTTGCAGGAGCGCGCTGTCCTCGATCAGATCAGCGATGCGCAACTGGGGAAGTCCGCTCTGTTGTGTGCCGAGCAGATCACCCGGGCCACGGAGCTTCAGGTCGGTCTCCGCGATCGCGAAGCCATCGTTGGTGGCGACCATCGTGGAGATCCGGGTGCGTGCATCGTTGCCGAGCATATCACCGGTCATGAGGATGCAATAGCTCTGTTCCGCACCACGACCGACGCGTCCGCGCAACTGGTGCAATTGGGATAGGCCGAAGCGTTCCGCGTTCTCGATCACCATCACGCTCGCATTCGGCACATCCACTCCCACTTCGATCACCGTGGTGGCCACGAGGATGTTCGTCTCACCGCGTTTGAAGCGCGCCATCTCGTAGTCCTTGGTGGCTTGGTCCATGCGCCCATGCACGATCCCCACCGCGTACTTGGGAAGTGGGAAACGCCGCGACATGCTTTCGAATCCATCGGTCAGATCCTTCAGGTCCTGCATGGCGCGCGGGCTGTTGTCCTTCTTCTCCATCTCTTCGATCAGCGGATACACCACGTAGATCTGCCGCCCCAGTGCGATCTCCTGTTCCAGGAACCCGAAGACCGCATTGCGCGATGCATCGTAGCGGTGAACGGTGCGAATGGGTTTGCGGCCGGGCGGCAATTCATCGATCACGCTGGTGTCCAGATCACCGTACAACGTCATGGCGAGCGTGCGCGGGATCGGTGTGGCGGTCATCACCAGGACATGCGGCGGCACTTCGCTCTTGGCCCAGAGACGCGCACGTTGTGCCACTCCGAACCGATGCTGCTCATCGATCACCACAAGCCCGAGGCGCTGGAAAACGACACGATCCTCCAATAACGCGTGCGTGCCCACGATGATGTGGACCTCCCCCATCCGAAGCGCTGCGAGCAAACTCTTTCGCGCGGCGGTCTTCGTGCTTCCGGTGAGCAAGCGCACCACCACCGGCATGCCCTCCAACATTCGTGTGAGCGTGGCGAAGTGCTGTTGCGCAAGGATCTCCGTGGGTGCCATGAGCGCACCTTGGAAGCCGTTGTCCAGCGCGATGAGCATGCTGAGCAGACCCACCAGTGTCTTGCCACTGCCCACATCGCCTTGCAGCAAGCGGTTCATCTGGTGGCCGCTGCCCATGTCCTTGCGGATCTCCTTCACCACACGCTTCTGCGCGCCGGTGAGTTCGAATGGAAGATGCTTCGTGTAGAAGGTGTTCAAGTGATCGCCGACATGATCGAAGACATGACCGCGAACATTCCGCTGCGCGAGTTGCTTCTGGCGAAGCAGTCCGAGTTGGATGAAGAAGAGCTCCTCGAACTTCAAACGGCGACGGGCGATCTCGAGCAGTGCAGGATCCTGCGGTGCATGCACTTGGCGGAACGCTTCCTCCCGGGAGATGCCGCCGAGCAAGGCGACCTGATCCGGTCCGAGTGTTTCCGGCAATTGCCCGATGACCTGTGGCAGAAGCGACTTCTGCAACTTCCAGATCGCACGGCTGGTGAGTCCTTTCGCGCTGAGCTTCTCCGTGGTGTTGTACACCGGCTGCAACGCCGCATCGATCCCTTGGTCCCATGTGGCGGCCAATTCCAGTTCCGGGTGCGGCAGGTTCGGCTTGCCTTTGAATGTGGCCGGCTTGCCGAAGACGATGTACTCGCTACCCGGCTTCAACGATCCTTGCAACCAGCGGATGCCCTTGAACCACACCATCTCAATGCTGCCCGTTGCATCGGTCAACGTCGCTACCATGCGCCGCCCTTGTTTCTCACCCACCAATCGCGGCGGGCCAAGGACTCCGCGCAACTGCACTTGTTGCAGATCATCGGTGATCTCCCGGATGCGGTGGAACCGGCTGCGATCGATGTAGCGGAACGGGAAGTGGTGCAGCAGATCACCGAAGGTGGCCAGGCCGAGTTCCGCACGCAGCAACTCGCCGCGTTGCGGACCAACGCCCTTCAGGAACTCGATCGGATCCTCCAACACCTGTTGCACGGCGGAAAAGTACCAAGCCCGGGTCCCATTACTTTCACCGCATGTGGCCCGGACCAGCTTCATCGGACGGTCGTTCCGTTCGGATCGCCACATGGCTGCTCCCGCTGGGGATCCTGCTCTACCTCGCCGTTTTCGCTTGGCGCTTCGCTGATGAGCGCCTGTACAGTGACAGTGGATACTACCTGGCACGCGTGATCAATGAAGGCACTTTCCGGATCGAGCACGGTCGTTGGGTGCTTGCGCTTTCACAAGTGTTGCCGTTGATCGGGTCGAAGCTCGGCGTACCGATGAGCGGCCTGATCACCCTGCACTCCCTGAACAATGTGGTGTGGCTGGGCGCCTGCTTACTGTTCGTCGGTCGTGTGCTTCGCGATCGGAACGCGATGATCGCACTCGCGGCGGTTCACTTGATCGGCCTGACGCACGGACTCTTCTGCCCGATCTACGAATTGTACTACGGCGTGGACCTGCTGATCATCTTCCATGCGTGCTACAAGAGCAACCGGCTTTCACCCTCTTTCCGATGGATCATCCTTACCATGTGCTTCGTCGGTGCCATCTCCAGCCATTTCATCGCGATGGTGTTGGCCGCCGGTTTGCTCGCACTCGACCACGCGTGGCGGGATCGGAAACTGCTCCTGGTCCTTGGTGGCGCGACCGTTGCGTTCCTCGTGGTGCATACCATGACGCTCAGCGTGTACGAGAAGAGCGGCCTCGAATTCCTGCTCGGCTTCGGCGATCCCGGAAAACTCATGGACCTGTTCTCCCCGACGCGGATCGCGGAATTCGCCGTGTACTTGGTCATCCATTACGCCGATACCGCGATCATCGCTGTGGCAGGAGCGGTGATGCTGTGGAAGGATGGCCAGCGTTGGTCCATGCTCGTGTTCATCACCGGCCTCCTGATCCTGCACATCCTCGCCGTGATGTTCCTGCCGGGTTTCATGCACGACCGCTATCGCGAACAAGTGAATTTCGCGACCACCGCGTGGATCGTGCTCGTACTGTGCATACGCCTCGTTCCCGTGGTGCATTGGAGGCCTGTCCTCCTGGCCTTGTTGGTCGGTGCGACACTCTTTCGGATGGGGCGTGCCGAGCGGGCGGCAGCTTGGTATGTGGATCGAACGGACCTCATTGAAACACGGGTTGAACAAGCGCGATCGTTCGGCCTCACCAAAGGCATCGTGAGCGCGCCGGTGTACTTCGGTCCGGAACACCAAGTGGTGGATCTCTCGTGGAGCACTTCGGTGGAGAGCCTTCTTCTTTCCTCGAAGAACGGCCCGACCGGAACCGTGTCGCTCATCACCACGCAGGACCTCGATCTTCCGGAAGTGCGCATGCACTTGGATGGCTTCATCTTCCGCCGATGGGACATCATGGATCCTTCCTGGTTGAACACGCGTTACTTCCGCGCACCTACCGGCACCTACGTGCCATTGCCTCCTGACCAGCAACCGTAATGTGGAAGTCCGATCGGATCGAAGGGATCCTCGTTCACATTCCATGGATGACGGTCCTCTGCCTTCTCATGTTCTTCGCCGTGCGCTTCGCGGATGAGCGCTTGTACGCGGATAGCGGCTACTACCTGCTGCGCACCATCAACGAAGGAAGCTTCCACATCGAGCATGGCCGCTGGGTGTTGGCCATCGCAGAAGCGCCAGCGTTGGTCGCATCATTGCTCGGCACGTCGATGGATGCCGTGATCGTCGTGTACTCGATCACGAACATCCTTTTCCTCGCACTTGGGATCGCGTACGCCCTATTCGTCCTGGAGGACCGACGTACTGCATTGTTGTTGGCGATGATCCACGTGATCGGACTCGCGCATGGTTTGTTCTGTCCGGTCTTCGAACTCTATTACGGCGTTGCGCTGCTTGTGCTTTGCATCGCTACCGTGTGGAATACACACGTTCGCTCCAAGTACCGCGCAGTCCTTTCCTTCCTCCTCTTCATCGGCGCGCTGAGCAGCCATCCGATGGTCTGGGCGCTCATCCTTGGTTCGTTGCTGCTGCTCAACCCATCACAGCGTCGATCGATCCTGCGTCCTGCGCTCGTCATCATGATCGCGTTCGCGGTGTTCCGCGGCTTCACCATGAGTGCGTATGAAGCCGGGCAACTCGCCTTCCTGCAACGGTTCGCGTTCCCCGCTCTGGTCGTCGGTCTCCTCGCACCCGATGTGCTGATGGAACAAGCCCGACGCATCATCCTGCACTATCCGGATGTGCTGGTCCTTTCCACCTTCTGCGTGGTGGTTCTTTGGTGGAACCGTCAACGTCGCGCGGCGATCATTCATCTGCTCGGTCTTTTCGCGTTGTACCTCGCGGTCGGGCTGTACCTCCCTGAACCCACGCACGACCGCTATCGCGAACAGGTGGACTTCGCCTTTACCGCGTGGACGTTCATTGTGATCCTCCTATCCGTATGGGAGATCACCGTCTGGCGACCGGCCTTGCTCACTGTGTTCGTTGCCTGTTTGGGTTTCCGGCTCGCGTACATCGGATCCATAGCGCCATCCTACTCCGCGCGCACCACGTGGGAAAAGGAATTGATCGCGGACGCACGCCACCAAGGGATGCACAAGGCCATCATCGATCCGATGAACACCGCGTTCGGCACCTTGGATGATCGCGTCGCGCCATACTGGAGCCTCGGCGTGGAAAGCCTGCTGCTCTCCGCGAAGGATGGTCCGGAGCGCGCCGTATCCATCATCACCACGGACGACCTTCAATGTCCCGGGGTACCGGAGAACTTGGATAAGGTGGTGATGCGGTGTTGGGATGTGTTGGATCCCGAAGCGTTGAGTGCGCGGTACTTCCAGCTGGGATCCGGGTCGTATTTCCGCCTTCCGGAAAGGTGATCGGGTATTCCTCCGGTGATGGCATCCTATCCTACCTATTGGTATAGTACCATATGGTACCATACCAATGAGTACCATGGCAGAGTGCAGCACCGGCCAGCGCATGCATGTACCAAAAGCAAAGACCTGATCGAACGGACCTCGGATGGATGGGCCTTCCTCGACCCGGGCTTCGCGCTGTGGTTCGAGCGGGAGTATCTGGGAGACCGGTGCGTCCTGTGGCACTGTGATCAGTCCTTCACCAGATGAAGGGAACCAACCGCGCCACGCCCTTCATCCGCTGCGGATAGTCCGGATGCTTCGCCGTGAGGAGCATTTCCTCGTGATGGACTTTGATCACCAGTACCACCGCGCAAACGCCAAGTGCGACCCATCGCCAAGTGCTCGGCGCGCCGAACGATACGGCCACTCCGCATAGCAGCACGGCTGCGTACATGGGATGGCGGATGAAGCGATAGATACCACGCTGTGAAAGGGTGTTGCCCTGGCGCGGATCCGGCATGTACGTCAAATTGTTGCCGCCCAACGAAACCGCCGCCCACGCCAATACGACCAGGCCAAGTGCGAAGAACCCCCATGCCCACCAGGGTAGTTGCCAGCCACCACCAAGGAGCAGGACGGCGATGGAAGCGAATTGGGCGAGGACGAGAAGTGCTGATCGCATGCGCGATCAGATCGCCCCAACACCCAACAACAACGCAGGCTCTTCCAGCAGTTGTTTGAAGGTGTTGAGGAAGGCCGCACCGGTAACGCCATCCACCACGCGGTGGTCGCAGCTCAGGGTCACCTTCATGGTGTGGCCGGGCACGATGGCGCCGTTCTTCACCACGGGCTTTTCCATGATGCCGCCGATGGCCATGATGCAGGCATCGGGCGGGTTGATGATGGCGGTGAATTCCTCGATGCCGAACATGCCGAGGTTGGAGATGGTGAACGTGTTGCCTTCCCAATCCGCAGGTTGCAGTTTCTTGTCCTTGGCCTTCTTCGCATAGTCGCGCACCTCAGCGCCGATGGTGCGCAATGGTTTGGTGTCCGCGAAACGGACCACGGGTACGAGCAGGCCCTCCTCCACGGCAACGGCCACGCCGATGTGGACGTGCTGATTGTAGCGGATGCGATCGCCGAGCCAACTGCTGTTCACCTTGGGGTGCTGCTTCAGCGCGACAGCGACGCCTTTCACCACGAGATCATTGAACGAGATCTTGTCCGGTGCGATCTGCTTGTTGATCGCTTCGCGCACGTTCATAGCCCGCTCCATGTCGATCTCCAAGGTGAGGTAGAAGTGCGGCGCGCTGAACTTGCTCTCCGCCAAGCGACGTGCAATGGTCTTGCGCATCTGGCTCACGGCGACTTCCTCGAAGCCTTCCACCTGGGGCGCGAACAAGCCGCTGGGTGCACCACCGGACCCGCCACCGGTGAAGTTCTCGATATCGCTCTTCGTCACACGGCCATCCGGGCCGCTGCCACGCACGCGACTGATGTCGATGCCTTTCTCTTCTGCTAAGTGTTTCGCGAGTGGGCTCGCTTTCACACGACCGTTGGAATGCGAAGGAGCAGGGGAAGAAGGCGCAGGAGCAAGGGCAGGGGCAACCGTTCTCGGCGTTGACGGTGACGCGACCTGCGTGGGCTGCGGAGCCGTGGTACTTGCCACCTGTTCCTGCGCCTGCGCCTGTGCCTTAGGCTTCGCGGCAGCCGCGCTTGCGAGCAGCGCAGTGATGTCCTCTCCTTCCTTCCCGAGAACGGCAAGCACGCTATCCACCGCCGCGGTCTTCCCTTTCTCCACACCAATGTGCAAGAGCACACCATCCGTGAAGCTCTCGAACTCCATGGTGGCCTTGTCGGTCTCGATCTCGGCGAGCACGTCGCCGCTCTTCACCATATCACCGACCTTCTTGTGCCATGCGGCCACCACCCCTTCGGTCATGGTGTCGCTGAGCTTGGGCATGCGTACGATCTCTGCCATGTACTATCAACTAATCATTGTTTCGCTCCACTGAACTGGGAATGGCTTCCATCTCCGAATTCGCCGTTGGTCCACCGTTCCCATTCCAAACGCAACGTGTCATTCGAGAAATAGAATCGACCATAATGTGATGTCACTCCACCATGATGATTGTATATAGTGCTATCCTCATTCAATGTGAATGACTCACCACCTGCTCGGAAGTAGTCAGGGTCTATCGGCAGGATTGTATCCGGATAGACTGTGATGAACATTGTGTCCGTAAACGAGTGCGCCCCCCCGGGTGGTGGATACGCCCACCACGAACCTGAGTGAAATACGCCATAGTACGGCCCAACCACATCTGCTACACAAATTGATGAAGCCACCGCAGGAGTCACCGGAAGTTTGGGCTCATCCTCTTTAGCACAGGAAAAGGCAAGCACGCAGAACAGTGCAACGGAGATCAAGTGGCGTCTAGTCACGCTCGTAAGGGTAATCCGGTTCGCGGTACACGTCGTTGTACAATTCCTCATCGGCAGGTGAAGGACTCTGCTCCGCGAAGGTCACGGCCTCCTCCACTTGCTTGCGCACTGCCGCGTCCATCGCATCCAACTCGGCTTCGGTGGCCCACTTCTTCTCGAGCAAGGTGGCGCGCACGCCTTCGATCGGATCCTGCTTCTTGTAGCCCTCCACTTCCTCCTTGGTGCGGTACTTCTGCGGGTCGCTCATGCTGTGCCCTTTGTACCGGTAGGTCTTGATGTCGAGCAGGTACGGGCCGTTGCCCGCGCGCACATGCTCACAGGCCATGGCAATGGCATTATGTACATCCTCGCAGCGCATGCCGTTCACACCCAGACCGGGCATGTCGTAGCTCTCTCCAAGCGTGCTCAGGTCGTGGACGTTGCTGGTGCGCAGCACGCTGGTGCCCATCGCGTAATTGTTGTTCTCAATGATGAAGATCACCGGCAACTTCCAAGTCATGGCCATGTTGAAGGTTTCGTGCAGGATCCCCTGGCGGACCGCGCCATCCCCCATCATGCAGAGCGTCACATGGTCCTCACCGCGGTACTTGTCGGCGAAAGCGATGCCCGCTCCGAGGCCGATCTGCCCGCCGACGATCCCGTGGCCGCCGAAGAGGTTGCGCTTCTTATCGAAGAAGTGCATGCTGCCACCCTTGCCCTTGCTGGTGCCGGTGGTCTTGCCGTAGAGTTCGGCCATCACGTTCTTGGGCGGAGTGCCTAGGACCAAGGGATGCGCGTGATCCCGATAGCCGGTGATCACCTTGTCGCCTTTGCGAATTGCGGTGATCATACCCGCGAGGATGGCTTCCTGCCCGATGTAGAGGTGGCAGAACCCACCGAACTTCTGCATGGTGTACAACTGGCCGGTCTTCTCCTCGAAGCGGCGCATGAGGATCATCTCGGAGAACCAGCGGAGGTAGGTCTCCTTGCCGAAGCCGGATGTATCCGCTTTGGAACTCGGGGTGGCCTTCGCTGATGAGGTCTTTGTGGTCATTCGCGTGGGAACGGATCGCCCGTTGGACAGTATGCGGACAAATATAACCGAGGCCTCTGCGGCGATCGGTGATCAGCGCTTGAGGAAGGAGCGGTCGAAATAGAGTGGCAACAGGTTGCTGGCTGTGGCGATCTCGTACACCGCGCCAT